>Ga0187894_10002279_pt1 | contig 23116 bp, 21 predicted proteins | sample GBC1701081metaG_FD_136650 | JGI IMG/M metagenome (GOLD analysis project Ga0187894, IMG submission 136650) | White microbial mat communities from a lava cave in the Kipuka Kanohina Cave System on the Island of Hawaii, USA - GBC170108-1 metaG ... | reverse complement strand
GTAGCCTTTTAAGAGTTGGTCAATGAGGTCGAGATTAATTTTATCGGTCATAGAATCTCCTTTGCAGTCGGAGTTTTCACTCTACTGCTCTATGACCGTTTACACAAAACTTCTTACAGGCTCATGAGAATCACTGCACCACAAACGAAAAGACAGCCCTTTGCGGCTGTTTTTTTTGTAAGCCTTGGCTTACCACCTTCTTCGCACAGAATTACCCGCCTGCCTAATGTTATTAGGCCTGTTGCACGGCTTGTACCAATCTGGTCAGTGATGATTTGGCATCGCCGTAGAGCATTCCGGTATTCGATTTGAAAAACAACGGGTTTTCGATGCCGGAAAAGCCGCGCCCTTTGCCGCGTTTCAAAACGATGACCGATGTTGATTTATCCACTTCGATAATCGGCATTCCGGCAATCGCGCTCTTTGGGTTATCGCGGGCGTCGGGGTTTACCACGTCATTTGCGCCGATAACCACTGTCACATCGGTTGCGGGCATCTCCGGGTTAATCGTTTCCAGTTCATAGAGCGCCGAATAGGGTACGTTGGCTTCGGCTAATAAGACGTTCATATGCCCCGGCATACGTCCGGCTACCGGGTGAATCGCATATTTGACGATAACGCCGCGATGTTCCAATATCTCCGCCAGTTCGCGTACCGCGTGTTGCGCCTGCGCCGTCGCCATGCCATAGCCCGGCACAAAGACCACTTGACGGGCATAAGCCAATTGGACAGCAACATCGTCGGCGCTGACTTCGCGCATTGCGCCTTCTACCTGTGTGGCATCAGCTTCGACGGGCGCTCCGAAGGCGCCGAACAGCACATTGGTAATCGAACGATTCATGGCGCGGCACATCAGGATTGACAGGATGAAGCCGGAAAAGCCGTCTAAGGTTCCGGCGATAATCAGGACGCGATTATTGATAGCAAAGCCGGTTGCCGCCGATGCCAGTCCGGCGTAGGAGTTCATCAGCGACATCACCACCGGCATATCCGCCGCGCCGATTGGCAGCACCAGCATAACGCCGAAGAGGAATGCCAACCCGACCATGACATAGAAGAGAACCGCCGCGCTGGGGACAAAAATCAAGTAAATAAAGATACCGGCGGCGACGACGAATAGGGTCATGTTAAATATATTCTGCCCTTTGAAGGTGATGGGTGTGCCACGCATCAAGTCCTGCAATTTGACAAATGCCATGAGACTGCCGGTGACGGTGAGGCTGCCAAACAACACTTCAAAGCCGAGCGCCACCATCTGCCCGGAACCCATTGTATCGCTGTGCAGGTAGTATTCCGAGATACCGACGAGTGACGCCGCCAGCGCCCCGAAAGCGTGTGACAACGCGGTTCGTTGCGGCATGGCGGTCATCGGCATCCAGATGGACATTGCTCCGCCAATCAGCGAGCCGACAATCAACCCGACAATGATCCATTCAAAGCTAACAATCTCTCTATGCAACAGCGTACCGATGACGGCGGCAAGCATCCCGGAGGCGGCGAGGTTCATACCGCGTCGCGCCGTTGTCGGATGGCTCAGACCTTTCAAACCGAAGATGAAAAGGATGGAGGCGAGCAGGTAGGTCAATTCAATAAAATAAGTCCTCAAGCGCGATTCTCCTCCTTGGCGGCAATCTCTTTCGCTTTTCTGGCGACGGGCAATTTCTCTTTGAACATCCTGAGCATACGGTCGGTAATCATGAAGCCGCCGACGACATTGATCGTAGCGGAGATAACGGCAATAACGCCCAGTATGGTACTCACTTGGGTCAAGTTACTACCAGCTGTCACTATCGAACCGACGAGCGAGATGCCGGAGATGGCATTGGTGGCGGACATCAACGGCGTGTGCAAAAGCGGCGGCACCCGCGAAATCACCTGATAGCCAAGAAATGCCGCCAGCGCGAAGACATAGAGAGACGCGATTAAGGTTTCCGCATTCATAGTATAGAGTAGAGCCTCCTGAAGAAAATCCGGCAGCGTAGCCGCTTAGTAAAAGGGCAAGCTTATCGGAAAGGCAAAGCCATTCCGCACATCAAAGCGGCAGAGCCGCAAAAAGAATCCCCGACACTATTCCATATATCTATTTGCCAAAAGGTGGAAAAGTCACCGGCAAGGTGTCCGATAAACTTCAGTTTGTCGTTGAAGGAAACACGCGACAAACTGCAGTTTATCGGACATTACTTGTCGAATTATTCTCACCTTTTACGCTCTACCCGTTGCCGTTCAATGCCGCCTGAATGCGCGGGTGTTTGGCTGCGCCCCCGTGTGTGGCGCAAGACCCGGCGATGATGTCGTCATTGAAGTCGAGATTCAACGCGCCGTCTTTTATCATCAAACTCAGAAATGATGTGATGTTGCGCGAGTAAAGCTGGCTGGCATGAACCGGAATGGTTGCCGCCGCGTTCAATGGGCAGATGATGATAACGCCATTCACGTCAACAATTTCATTCGGTTTGCTGACAGCGCAATTGCCGCCGGTTGACCCGGCAAGGTCAACAATCACGGAACCGCGCTTCATTCCGGCTACGGCTTCGGCGGTGACGAGCAAGGGCGCGGGTTTGCCGGGAACCTGAGCCGACGTGACAATGCAATCTGCCATCTTCGCTTGTCGGGCGATTAAATCGCGGCTGCGGTTCATCACATCTTCCGTGACTTCTGTGGCGTAGCCGCCGGCATCTTCGGTTTGCAAACCGTTCAAATCCACTTCAAGGAATTTTGCGCCCAGCGAGCGCACCGCTTCACCGGCGGCGGCGCGAACGTCGAAGCCTTCGACGACAGCGCCCAATCGTCGCGCCGTAGCGATTGCCTGTAGACCGGCAACGCCGGCGCCGAGTACCAGAACTTTGGCGGGCGGCACGGTTCCGGCTGCGGTTGTCAGCATGGGAAACATTCGCGGTACACGCTCCGCCGCCAGTAGTACCGCTTTGTAACCGACGACCGTTGCCATTGACGAGAGCGCGTCCATAGATTGCGCCCGGGTGGTGCGCGGGATTAGTTCCATGGCAAATGCCGACAAGCCCTGTTTGATAAGCGGTTGCAATGCCTGTGGTTCATCGAGCGGGCGCAAGAATGCGATGACGACTGCGCCCGCCTTCAACTGTGCGAGATCGGCGGATGGCGGGCGATTGATGGCAACCAGTAGGTCTGCGGCTTGCAGCAGGGCGGCGCGGTCTGATGATACACTCGCGCCTGCCGCTTCATAATCGGCATCGCTGGCTCCGGCATTGAGTCCAGCGTCGCTTTCAACAGCCACCTTGACTTGTAAGGCGGCGAGTTTCTTAACCGATTCGGGAACCAGCGCCACACGGGATTCGCCGGTTTCGGTCTCTCTCAATACTGTAATTTGCATTGCTAATCAGTAATTCCTCTGGCTGAGTAGATTCATAAGTCATAAGTCGGTAGTGTCTAAGTGAAGAGAGGAGTTTAGAGTCCAGCCTTCAGGCTGCTGTCAGCTAAGGCAAAACCTTCAGCCTGAAGGCTGGACTCTAAACTTCTTCCTCTCCCTACATTGAACCACTACCCAAACGTCGGGGGCATACTTTACCTTCTACCGGACGGTTAATTCAATCGGACTTGCAAAAGGTTGCTCGAAATAACTGAAAAACCGTTGTACATCGGTCACATTTCCATTGGTAATTTTAATCTCACCGGTGCGAATGGCATCGGCAAATGGCGCCTGTCCGAGCAACACATGGTTGAGCGTCGCTTTATCAAGCGTCAACGTCACATCGGTTTTGTCCGGCATCTGCGGATGAAACTGAGCGATGCCACGCCGCACTTCCAGCCCGCAACTCTGTTTCACATCAGGAAAGCGGAAGCCCATCGTCATCTGCACGTCAAACGACTGTTCGGCTTTGAGTCGCGTTGTAAAACCTTCGACCCACGACGACGCGGGGAAAGCTGCAACCAAATCAGGCGAACTGAAGACCCGACTGATGGCTTGCGCCAGCAACTTCACATCGAGTGTGCCTTCGAGTTCCCGCGCCGCCATCAAATACCAGTTGCGCCAGTTGATATTCATCTGCGCGTAACCGAGTTTGCGGAAAGCATTGGCTTTCAGGGTTCGCGCCGCTTTGTCATCAGGATTTATGCGAATCAAATAGGTTGCCAGTTCCGCTGTCCACTGGTTGTCCCCATCGGCATACGCCTTCGAGGCTGCCGTTACTACTTTATCACGTCCGCCCATCAATTCAACATGGCGACGCGCCGATTCGACTTTCGGAATCGGGTCAAGCGCCATCGGGTCGCCTTCAAACCAACCAAGATAGCCTTGATAAATCTGTCTGACAGCGTGTTTCACGGTGCCGTAATACTCGCGCAGATAAGGCTTGAAATTTGCCAGATGCGGAGGAAATTTCACCGTGTTCGCCAGTTCGTCGGGCGTTAGTCCTTTGTTTATACAGCGAATCGTCTGGTCGTGAATAAACTGGATACCATCGCGGTACATCCGCAAGATTTCTTCGACCCGCGCCGCGCCGTAGACCGGCTGCCCATGCGCCGGAACCATGTTTTCGGCTTTGAACGAACGCAGCACATCAATGCTTTTGAACCACTTCACCGGGTCGCGGAAACTTGTGCCGCGCAGGGTGTGGACGTTCGGCAAGGTCGGACCCTGAATCACTTCAGCGGATAGCAGGGTGCGGTTTTGCGGTAGATAAATGGCGATTTCGTCGGGCGCTTCACTCGGCACATAGACCATCTGCATTCGCACTCCGGCAATCGTCACATCAAGTTTATCGCTGAAAGTTTTGGTCGGGGCGATGAAGGTTGCCGTGCCGCTTGGTGCAAGCGGTCCGAGTCCGGCGTTCATATCCCGGCGGTCTGCTGCGTCAAGCGCCGCGCCGAATGAGTACGCCGAGCGCATCCCTAAAATGGGTCCGATGGCGCTGCTTTGATTCTCGACGTTTTTGAGCAAGGTTTCATGGGCGTAGATGACTATCTTTCCGGCTTTGACATCTTCTTCGGAAGCGTAGGCTTTGACGCCGTTGATGTGGTCGGGGTGAAAGTGCGTGTAGACGATGGCAACGACGGGCTTGGCAGTGATTTTGCGTAACTCTTTTTCAACTTCGCGGGCGGCATTGACGCTGTTGCCGGTGTCTACGATGATAACGCCCGTATCGCCTTCAACGAGAATCGTATTGGCGATGTCGTAGCCGACGGCGGAATAGACATTATCGGCAATCTTGTAAATTTTGCGCTCAAAGTGTTTGGTGTGGTCTTTGAGTTCGGCATTGATGGAAGGCGTGACTTGGCGTTGCGGCGGCGCGTCCTGCGCCGTGACGCGAAGGGCAAAAATACTGGCAACGAGCAGAGCAGAGAGCGCCATTGCATAAGTGAGCCGATGGATAAGTAAGGATGGAGGCTTCGTCATATAATAACCTGCCTTTTGAGTGAAGAAGGATTGCTATTGCTAAAAAAGGGTTGGCAAAAATTGTGATGGCTTGCGATTGTAAATAGACAGGGCTTCCACTACAAGAGGATACGAAGGAACCCAGAGGAGAAAGGAAAACGGCTATATAAGTCTGTAATTTCTCTGTGAATCTTCTGTGCGCCTCTGTGTCCTATATGGTGAAAAACTTGTATCTATCAATCTTACGCTTCATTACTGCTTGTTTCTTTAGTACCAACCGCTAAAGGTTCCGCGCTTGAGAAATTGTCCGGCTCCATCTCTGCCGACAAATTTGCTGTCTTCGATTACCACCTGTCCGCGTGATAGTACCGTTTGGGTAACACCGCGAATTGTCCAGCCTTCATAACAACTATAATCCACTGCCATATGATGTGACGCAGCCGATATGGTCATCTCTTCGTTTGGGTCAAAGACAACTATATCGGCATCTGAACCGACAGCGACTGTGCCTTTGCGCGGGAAGAGTCCGAAGATTTTTGCTGCTGCCGTTGAAGTCAGTTCGACAAACCGATTCAGACTGATTCTGCCCTGGGCGACGCCGCCGTTATAAATCAAACTCATGCGGTGTTCGACACCGGGACCGCCGTTGGGAATTTTCGTGAAATCGTCGCGTCCCAGTTCTTTCTGCTCTTTGAAACAGAACGGGCAATGGTCGGTTGAAATCACCTGTAAATCATCAGTTCTCAGCCCCGCCCACAATTTCTCCTGATTCCACTTTTCGCGCAAGGGCGGCGTCATGACATACTTTGCGCCTTCAAAGCCTTCCTGCTCGTAAGCGGAATAATCCAAAAAGAGATATTGCGGGCAGGTTTCCGCATACGCCGGAAGTCCTAAATCACGCGCCGCTCTAACCTCTTCGAGGGCGTCAAAGCAACTCAGGTGAACGATATAGACCGGCGCTTCCGCCATCTCGGCAATCGCAATGGCGCGATGCACCCCTTCGGCTTCGGCTTTTGTTGGACGAGTCAAAGCATGATACTTGGGCGCAGTCTTGCCTTCGGCGAGCGCGTGCTTGATGATTTCGTTAATGACAATGCCGTTTTCGGCGTGCATACAGATTAGCCCGCCCGCCGCGCCTGCGGTCTTCATCGCCCGGTAAATGGTCGCATCGTCTACCAGAAAGACACCGGGATATGCCATGAAGAGTTTGAAACTCATCACGCCTTCGTTGATTAGCCCGCGCATCTCCGGCACACGCTCATCCGGTAAATCAGTAGTGATGAGATGAAAGCCGTAATCAATCGCCGTCTTGCCTTCCGCCTTGTTGTGCCATGCATCAACCGCTTCGGTGAGCGATTGCCCGTGATACTGGACAGCGAAATCTATAATGGTTGTCGTGCCGCCGTGGGCGGCGGCAATCGTCCCGGTGCGGAAATCATCGGCAGAGGAAGTGCCGCCGAACGGCAATTCCATGTGCGTATGCGGGTCAATGCCACCGGGAATAACGAGTTTACCCGAAGCGTCAATCACCTTGTCGGCAGCCATTTCGAGTTTCGCGCCAATGACAGAGATTTTGTCATCTTCAATCAACACATCAGCGAAATAGTTATCGGTTGCGGTGATGATGTTGCCGTTTTTAATCAGGGTTTTCATGATTTCAAATCTCGCAGGCAAAGGGAATTATATTGACGCAAACGCGCCATCCAGAGCCGCCATCAGTTCATCAATATCGGCTTTGCTGGCAATCAACGGCGCACCTAAACGAATGACGTTGCCATATAAACCGCCTTTGCCAATCAATACGCCGCGTTTCTTCGTCTCTTCAAAGACCTTCAAGACCGCCTGCGGATTTGGCTCTTTGGTCTCGCGGTTCTTGACGCATTCAATCGCCTGCATGAGTCCCATGCCACGTACATCGCCAATCACCTCGTACTTATCTTTCAACTCCTCCAGTTTGCCGCGCAGATAATCGCCGCCGATGCGGGCATTTGTCGGCAAATCGTTTTCTTCAATAACGCGAATCGTTGCCAATGCCGCCGCCGATGTCACCGGATTGCCGCCGAAGGTTGAAAAGGTCAGCGATGGGTACTTATCGGCAACTTCCGGTATCGCCGTTGTACAACCGATGGGCGAACCGTTCGCCATGCCTTTGGCGAAGGTCATCACTTCCGGCTCGACTTCCCAGTGTTCAATGCCGCACCACTTGTCGCCGGTGCGTCCCCAGCCGGTCTGCACTTCGTCGCAGATGAAGATGCCGCCGTAACGCCGCACAATATCGGTCACAACTTTGAAGTAATCTTTCGGCGGCGTGATGAAGCCGCCAACGCCCATAACCGGTTCGGCGATGAATGCCGCTACCTGTCCCGATGTCGAGGTCTGAATCAACTCTTCCACGTCGCGGGCGCATTCCAGAGCGCACGATTCCGGTTTCAGATTGAACGGGCAGCGATAGCAATATGGCGCGTGAGCGTGAACGATTCCCGCCATCGTTGACGGCGCGTGTTTCCAGGGCGCGTGTCCGGTGGCGGTCATATTCATCACCGAACGCCCGTGATAGCCGTGCCGCAACGCGATAATTTCGGTGTTGCCGGTGTAGATACGCGCCAGCACCATCGCCGTTTCGTCTGCTTCGGTGCCGCTATTGGTAAAAAACGATTTCTGCAATCTGCCGGGGGTAATCTGCGCCAGCTTCTCCGATAGATTGATGGTCTGTTCGTTCAGATAGAGCGTTGAGGTATGAGCAATCTTCGCTACCTGTTCGCTGACGGCTTTGACGACTTCAGGGTTAGCGTGACCGACGGAGGTGGTCAACACGCCGCCGAAACAATCGAGGTAACGCTTGCCTTCCGCGTCCCAAACGTACATTCCTTCGCCGTGTGTCAGCGCCAGCGGTTCGGCGTAGTATTGCGTCGCACACGCCCAACCGTACTGCTTCTGTTTCGCCAATAATTCGTCAGTAGCGGACTGGGTTGCCGGATTGATTGCAGACATAAAGATTGCCTCCGATAGAGTGAAATTTAGGGCTGAGGAAAACGTCTGTTATTAAACAACAGACCCCGCACAGCGTCAATGCAATGCGGGGTCGTAGTTGACTCAGACAAATTCACATTGTCCATTGTACCTTATCAATTGTCCATTGTCGTTTCGTGGAAATTTTTGAGCCAAGGTAGTGGGTGAAGATTTGAAGCGTTCCTCCAAACCTTCATCTTTCTACCTGCTCGACAACGGATAACGATGTACCATTTTGTTACCGTTTATTCATATCTGAGCGCCTCAATCGGGTCGAGCGAAGCGGCTTTGCGTGCCGGATAGTAACCGAAACCAACGCCGACCAATACCGAGAAAATCACCGACGCAAAAATCGAAACCGGCGAAATCAGTGTGGGCCAATTCAGCGTATTCGAGATAATTACCGAAGCGCCAACGCCGAGCAGTACGCCGATGACGCCGCCAACTACCGAAAGCGTGATGGATTCAATCAGAAATTGTCGCCGGATAACGCCGCTCCGCGCCCCAATCGCCATACGAATGCCGATTTCGCGGGTGCGCTCTGTGACTGATACGAGCATGATATTCATAATGCCGATGCCGCCAACCAACAGCGATACGCCGGCAATTGAAGCCAGCAGATTGGTCATGATATTGCTCGAAGCGTCGGCGGCTTCGGCAACATCGGTCAGATTTCGCACCATGAAGTCGTTCTCCTGATTCGGCGCAATGCGATGGCGTTGACGCAGTAAATCGGTAATCTGCTTTTCCGCCGTGAAGGTAGCAGCGGCGCTGATGGCAGAAACAATTGCCGATTGAACATGAGCGATATTGAGCATCTTCTTTTGTGCTGTAGTATAAGGTACAATTACAGTATCGTCTTGATCCTGACCCCACTGATTCGGTCCCTTGACGCTCAGGACGCCGAGGACGCGAAACGGCAGATTTCGCACTCTCAAGGTCTGCCCCACCGGGTCGCCGCCGGAAAAGAGATTGTCGGCGACGGTTTTGCCAATGACGCAGACCCGCGTTGAATTCCGCACATCCGCTTCGCTGAAAAACTCTCCCTGCATCACCGTCCACGCCCGGATTTCCGGGAATTTTTCGTTGGTTCCCTGAATGCCGCTCGACGCCGCCCAGTTCTGATTGCCGAAGACCAGTTGCCCGTTTGCCCGCACCACAGGGCTTGCTGCTTTCACCGCCGGACATTCCTGCTCAATGGCGGTAATATCTTCCGGCGTTAAGGTATTTGTCGAACCAAAGCCGCCGCGCATCCCGCCGGTGTTTGATGAACCCGAAAAGATGTTCAACATATTGTTGCCGAGATTGGCAATCTGCGATTGAATCGAAGCCGATGCGCCCTGCCCGATGCCGACCATAGCGATAACTGCGCCGACGCCGATGATAATGCCAAGCATAGTCAGCGATGAGCGCAGTTTATTACGGCTCAAAGCTCTAAGTGCAATCCTGAATGTTCCCCAGATGTTCATTAGTCGTCGTCCTCCATGTCGTCCGGTTCGGGCGGCGGCAGATTCTCTAATTCTTCACGCGCCGAACGGGTATTTTCAACCGGCTCATCTTTTTTAATGCGCCCGTCTTTGAAGACGATGACCCGTTTGGCGTATTCGGCAATGTCCGGCTCATGTGTCACCAGAGCAATAGTGATGCCGCGCTCCTGATTGAGCCGTTGAAAAACATCCATCACTTCAATCGAGGTGCGGCTGTCAAGATTGCCGGTCGGTTCATCGGCAAGGATAATCGCCGGATGATTGACCAGCGAACGGGCAATAGCGACGCGCTGTTGCTGCCCGCCGGATAGTTGATTCGGCATATTGTGATGTCGCCCGCTCAAGCCGACAATATCGAGCGCCTCGGTAGCCCGCTTCAGACGCTCCGCCGGTTTCAAGCCAAGATAGAGCATCGGCAATTCGACATTCTCAAGCGCCGAAGTGCGCGACAACAGATTGAAGCCTTGAAAGACAAAGCCGATTTTGCGATTGCGAATGTCCGCCAGTTCATCGCGGGAGAGTTGCGAAACGTCCTGCCCGTCGAGGTAGTAATGCCCTTTGGTTGGCTTATCGAGACAGCCGAGAATGTTCATCATGGTAGATTTGCCGGAACCGCTGGTTCCCATAATTGCCACAAATTCGCCCTGCCCAATGCGTAACGAAATGCTGCGTAGGGCGTGAATCTCAATATCGCCCATGTGATAAACTTTATGAACATGGTCGAGCCGGATAAGAGCGTGGTCCGAAAGCGACTCGGCAGCATAATCAATCTCTCGCGTTACCTGCATAAATCTCCTGAAAAGAGTTTAGGAGTTGGAGAGTTTAAGAGTTAAGGAGCTTTCCGGGTTTGGCACTTTTATAGGCAATTTGATTCTGAATAGAATAACAATATTCCTAAACCCTGATTTCTCAACTCCTAAACTCTAAACTCTCCAACTCTTAAACTCTAAACTCTTATCTGCCCCGACCACCACCGCCACCGCCGGGTCTTGGTTGCTGACCAAAAGGTGTGCCGGTTTGCGAGCGATTACTGCTGCCATTGGCGTCATTCTGTCCGGTGACAATAACATCGCCTTCCTGCAACTCGCCGCCGATAATTTCAGTAACGCGCCCGTTGGTCAACCCTGTGCGAATAAATCGTGGCTCAAGAGTCTTGCCGCCAACCAACACCCAAACCATCTGCCCATCGCGTCGTTGTCTATTCTCACCGCCGCCGGATGCTCCTTGTTCCTGAGCGTTGCCTTGATTTGCGCCAGCCTGCCGTCCCTGATTCGCATTGCCAGCAGCTTGTCCCGGTGCATTGCCTTGACCCGCGCCGCTTCCTTGCGGTCTTTGCCCGCCTGACGGTTTTGCTGCCTGATTATTCTGCCCCTGCGGATTCGCCTGTTCGCCGCCTTGCGCGTTCTGATTGCGCTCACTGTCGCGCTGTTGACGATGTTCTTCAATCTTCTGGCGTAATTCCGCTTCCGAAAGATTCGGTCTGAAACGCAATGCCGCATTCGGCACAGTCAGCACATTCTCGCGCCGCGCTACCGGAATCGTAATGTTTGTCGTCATCCCGGGGCGCAATTTCTGATCCGGGTTTGCCACTTCAATCACGGCGCTATAGGTGACGACGTTCTGCACCGTTTGAGCGTTCAAGCGCAATTGCGTAATCTCCCCCGTAAAGGTTTCACCCGGAAACGCATCTACGGCAAAGTTGGCTTTGATGCCCTGTTTAATCTGTCCTACGTCGGCTTCGTCAATCGAAGCCAGCACCTGCATCTTCGTTAAATCGTTGGCAATGGTAAAGAGCGTCGGCGCTTGCAGACTGGCAGCAACCGTCTGCCCGACATCTATGTTGCGCGAAATCACGACGCCATCAATCGGTGAGGTAATAATCGAATGGTCAAGATTGGCGGCAGCCTGTTGCAATTGCGCTCTGGTTTGCGCCAGTTGCGCCTTTGATTGTTCGAGTCGCGCCTTTGCCGAAGAGATTGCCGCCTGCACCTGCGCCACTTGCGCCCCCGCCTGTTCATATTTGGCGCGATTGGCATTTGCGGTTGCCTGTGCCGCTTCAATATCACGTCCGGCAATAACCGTGCGAATCTCTTGATAGCGTTTCACCAGTGCAATCGAATCATCGCGTTGCACGCGGGCGACTTCCTGATTGGCTTTTGCTGCTGACAGATTTGCCTGCTGACTGAGGATGTCAGTTTGCGCCCCCTGTAGCGCCGATTCCGCATTGCTGACGCTGGCGCGAGCGTTATCTACCTGTGCCTGAAAGACCGTCGGATCGAGGCGGGCAATCACCTGTCCGCGTTTGACTTCGGTATTAAAATCTGCGCCCAGCCATTGCACTGTGCCGGAAACCTGTGAGCCAACCTGTACCGTAGATACTGCCTGCACTGTTCCGGTAGCAGAGACATTAACTTCTACGTTGCCGCGTTCCGCTTTAGCCGTCAGATAATCGTTAGCGTTGGTTTTGCCGCCCCACAAGAAAAAAGCTGCCACCGCTCCAGCGGCAATCAGCAGCAGCAACGTCAGCAAGCCGCGCCGTTGTTTTATCTTTGTAAAAAAATTCTTTAGCTTCTCCGCCATCCTGTCCTCCATGTTAAACGCGCCGCTCTGTCAGGCGGCGCGTTTTCTTCTCTACATAAAGTTAGACGCTTTTCGCGGACGGACGGTTACATGGAAGCCGGAATAATCTTACAAAACCTAACGCTGCTCTTTGCTTAGTGATAGCAATTATCGCGCTTTTCTGCCGATGACCGAGAGTAGTCTGCCGACTTTCAAGGGTTGCCCGCCCGCTTCCAGTCGGTAAGAAAAGAAGAGGTCGTTTTGCAGCATCGTGCAGTACGGGGCGACGAAAATCTGTTCTTCATCAAAACCGCAGAGCCGTAATTGTTCGAGCGTGGCGGCGCGATTATCGAAATAACATTTGCCATGGTCACGGAAATTGACAAGAATTTTCCGCCAGTAGCCAAACTCTTTTTTAACTCGTTCGATGACATCGCTGCCGACTTCATATAATGCTGAGGAAGCGCACGGACCTAAAGCGACAAGGCAAGTGCGCGGATTTACGCCGAGGCGCATCAAATCGGCAATCGTGCGCTCAACAATGCGCCCCGCCGTGCCGCGCCAACCGGCGTGAATTGCCGCCATCATTTTCGTCTTTGGGTCGGCAATCAATATGGGCAGGCAATCGGCGGTCTGCACCGCTAGCAATACATTTTTGAGCCGCGACATCATCGCATCGCAACCTGGCGGCTTGGCAATTGCCTCAGCCACCGATTCAATCAAACAACGCTCCACCGAATGAGTCTGCCGCATAGTGACTAATGCCATCTCATCGCCGCCGATAGCTTCGAGAAAGCGCCGCCGGTTCTCCCTGACATTTTCTAACGAATCGCCTTTGAACTCGGTCAGATTGAGCGCCGCTTCCGCGAGCGGGCTGACGCCGCCAACACGAGTGCTGAACGCATTAAGAAAGCCCGCCTCTTCCAATGGCTCACAGACAATATAGTTGATACTTGCCGTGCTACCAGCGCCCTCAAGACGATGGCGGCGCATCGAGAAAGCCTCATCAGCGGAGAGCGTGAACCCCTCTTCATTCGCTTCTTCAATCATCCATAGTATCGTAACGATAGCAAACAGCTACACGCAACTCTATAGAAACGGCGCTTTAACGCTAACCCTGATTGATTTTATAATCCTCCCTTCTTAGTAGGTTGAGTAGCCAGCCAGCCAGAGATGGATTATGCTACACTGGGCAAGCGATAGAGCAGAGAATCTATCAAGAGTGGCTTAAAAGAATGCGGTCTGCTTTCCGGGTTCTTGATGAAGTCGCACGGTATCTGAAGCAGAGGCGTTTTGCTTCTCGTCTCTCTTGATAAGGCTGACCCACTGCTTCGATCTCTATAGCGATACTATGACAAATAAATTTCAAAAAATAGGAATTATTATCTCGCTGCTGTTCCTTATCATTGCCGCCCTGTTTGGCTTTAATCTTGGGCGTGCTTTGTTGATTGGCAGTATCCTGTTCCTTATCGTGCTTGTCCTCTATTTCGGTCTATGGCTGGTAGCCAAACTCTTTCAAAAACGCGAGGAAGAATAAGCAGCAAGCATTTTATGAAAATCAACTCCTACGCCAAGATAAACTGGACGCTTGATGTTCTCTATAAACGCGACGACGGTTTTCATGAACTGCGTACCATTTATCAAACCGTGTCGCTGCACGATACGCTGCATTTGACGCTGACTGACGGGGCGATTGAGATTGCCTGTGATAACCCGGAAATTCCTTGCGATGAAAGCAATCTGGTCTATAAAGCTGCCGTCAAACTCCGCGAAGTTGCAAATACTGATGCCGGAGCGCAGATCTTCATTGAAAAGCGCATCCCGGTAGGCGGCGGCATGGGCGGCGGCTCGTCCAATGCGGCGGCAACTCTTTTGGGATTACAACGACTCTGGCAAGTCGAGATTGACGAGCGCGACCTCTTCCGCATTGCTGCCGAACTCGGTTCGGATGTGCCGCTTTTTCTGCTCGGCGGCACACTTCTTGGCATCGGGCGCGGCGAAGAGATTTACCCCGTAGAAGAGGTGCAGTGCGACTATCTGTTGCTGGTAAATCCGCGCATTTTGGTCTCAACGGCTGACGCATACCGCAATCTTTCACAGTTGACAAGAGCGCAAGCGCCATCTATCATACCGTTTACTTTCTTTGCCGCAAGAGAGATGGCAAAGCTGCCGCTAATAGCGCGAAACGATTTTGAAGATTCGGTTCTGCTCACTCATCCCCAAATAGCGGAAGTAAAGCAGATGCTCAGTGAGTTGGGCGCTCTTCATGCCTTGCTTTCGGGCAGCGGCGCAACGGTTTTCGGGGTCTTTGACAACTTGCAGACCAGCGAGCAGGCGCGAGACGCCATGCGGCGGGCGGGCTATTGGGCAGAATGCGTCCGCACGATTAACAGAAGCGACTATCAAGCGACTATTTTCCGTGATAACGATTGAATCTTCGGTAGTAAAACCTCAGATTGACACTTCAGATTAACAGCATTTCAAATTTCAGGGATTGGGGAGTCGCCAAGCGGTAAGGCAGCGGCCTTTGGAGCCGCCATTCGGAGGTTCGAATCCTCCCTCCCCAGCCAGTATATTCAAATCCTGAGTGTCGAGTTCCGAGTCTTGAGTTAAAAGAAACATTAAAACTCAGGACTCAGGACTCAGGACTCAGAACTGTCTCAGGGGGCATTGTGAATGTAAAAGTCTTTTCAGGGTCAGCGAATCTGCCGCTTGCTGAAGAGATTTGCCGGCATCTTGGCATCAGGCTCGGGCAAGCCAATATTTCGCGCTTTTCTGACGGTGAATTTAATTTTCAGATTCTTGAGAATGTTCGCGGTCAGGACTGTTTTCTCGTCCAGCCCACCTGTCCGCCGGTAGACCTGAATATCATGGAATTGCTGATTATGCTGGATGCTTTCCGCCGTTCATCGGCAAAGCGCATCACGGCGGTAATGCCTTACTATGGTTATTCGCGCAAAGATCGCAAAGACCGCCCGCGGGTGCCGATTTCATCGAAACTGGTTGCCAATCTGATTACTGAAGCGGGCGCAGACCGCGTGCTGCTCTTCGATTTACACGCCGGACAGATTCAAGGCTTCTTCGATATTCCATCCGACCATATCTTTGCCGCGCCGGTGTTGGTGAAATACTTTCAGGAGATGAAATTGCCGAATCTGACGGTGGTTGCGCCGGATGCGGGCGGCGTTGAACGAGCGCGGGCATATGCCAAACGGCTTGGCGCAGAACTGGCGATTATTGACAAGCGGCGCGATTATGACCGTTTGGGCGAAGTCGAAGTATTGCACGTCGTCGGTGAAGTCGAAGGGCGCACAACGCTGATTGTGGACGATATGATTGACACGGCGGGAACGCTGGTGAAAGCGGCGGAAGCCTTGAAGCGCAATGGCGCAGAAACGGTCTACGCCACGGCAACCCACGCGGTCTGTTCCGGTCCGGCGTTGGAACGCATTGCCGCTTCGCCAATTAAAGAGGTCGTCGTCACCGATACGATACCGACGGAAAGAGTTGGTCAATGCGCGAAGATCAAATGCATGAGCGTTGCGAGTCTGCTGGCACAGGCGATTCTTTCGATTCACGATGAGACTTCGGTGAGCAAGTTGTTTATATAAGGATTGCAGAGAGCGCAAGGCGAGTGCCTGTGCTTAGGTTTTTGAGTTGTATAGAGGGGTAAGAAAAAGGCTGGCGGTGAGGCAGCATAGACTTCAGTCTGCGTTTACGCAAGCGACACAGACTAAAGTCTATGCTACGTCACCGCGCCGGAATTCTTTTGCTTTTATGCTATAGCATCATGACGCGGTAGCCCGCACAAACAGTACGGGCAATGTGGAAGATGACGAGAGGCAATATAAATTGCCTTCCAAGATTACTTGTCATTAAGGAGTTAGAAGAGATGATTTCAGATATTACGGTCAATGCCAGCGTGCGAGACGGCGTCGGCAAAGGCTTTGCACGACGGTTGCGGATGCAGGGCTTGATTCCTGCTGCGGTTTATGGCGAAGGGCAGGAGCCGGTCGCCGTTGCCGTCAACGCCAGAGAACTGGCAAAGATTATGCGCTCGGACACCGGGCATAACACCATCTTTAATCTGGCGATTGGCGATGCTGCGCCAACCACCGTCATCATTAAAGACTGGTACGCAGACCCGGTAAAAGGCAAATTGTTGCACGCCGATTTAATGCGCTTGTCACTGACGACAGTAACGCGGGTCAGTGTTTCAATTGAAGTTATGGGCGAACCTTACGGCGTGAAGATAGATAGCGGCATTCTCGAATATGAATTGCGCGAAGTCGAAATTGAATGTCTGCCGACGGACATCCCGGAAAGCATGAAACTGGATGTCGCCAATCTGCACATCGGACAGCACGCCACCGTCGCTGACCTTGAGTATGACCGCACGAAAATCAAGATGCTTACCGACGAACATCACTTGATCGCCGGGGTGATCGCGCCGCGTATGGCTGAGGTTGAAGCCGCGCCGGTTGTTGCCGCCGATGAAGAAGGCTCTGAGCCGCAGGTCATCAAGAAGGGTAAGACGGAGGAATAGTTTTTAGTCCGTAGCGCTTAGTCCGTAGTCCGTAGCAAGATTTTCTTTCAGGTAATTTTTAGTACGGGCTACGACTCAAAAACTACCAACTACGGGCTACGGACTACGGACTACGGACTTATGAAGCTAGTTGTCGGGCTTGGCAATCCGGGTCAGCAATACGAGATGACGCGGCACAATCTCGGCTTTCTGTTGCTTGACAGATTGTTTGCGCGGGCGGGCGGGTATCGCTTCCGCGATGAAGCAGAGGCTAAAGTCGCTGAAGTTGCGCTTGCCGGTGAACGGGTGTTGCTCGTCAAACCGCAGACCTTTATGAACCTGAGCGGCAATGCAGTGCGCCCGTTGCTCGATAAGTACGGCGACGGCAAGCCGGAAAATCTGCTCGTTGCCTGCGATGATGTGGCATTGCCTTTCGGCATGATTCGCATTCGTCCGGGCGGCAGCGCCGGGGGACAAAATGGCTTGAAGTCCATTATTGACCGGCTCGGTACGCAACAGTTCCCGCGTTTGCGGCTTGGCATACTGCCCGATCACAAGGTCAGTCACTTAAAAGATTTTGTTCTTTCACAAATTCCGAAACGCGACGTTGAAGAGTTGCAGCATACGCTGGAACGCGCCGCCGATGCGGTGGAAACCATTCTCCGCGATGGCGTCGAACGCGCTATGCAACTTTTCAATGAGCGCGTCAAGGCTGATAGTAGTATTTAGTCCGTAGCGCGTAGTCCGTAGTTTTGAGAAATCAATTACCCTGCATTTCTACTACGGACTACGCGCTACGGACTACGGACTAAAACTTGTTCTTTCTCAAGGAGTTCTCGAATCTCCTTGCTCTGAATCGTGATTCAGGGCTAACCCGAGCCGCAAGGCTCAAGAATCCATAAGGAGGAATCTTTTGAATGAGAATTTATGAAGTTCTCTTTATCATCGCTCCGAATACGGAAGCCGATGTCGTCGAATCGCTAGTCACGCAATTTAGTGACCTGGCTACCAATCAAGGCGCGACTGTAACCAATGTCAATCGCATGGGACTGCGCCGCCTTGCTTATCCAATCCAGAAATTTAATGAAGGCATCTATGTCGTCCTGACCGTCGAAGGCACAGGCGCGGAGATTGCCGAAATCGAACGCCGCCTGCGCGTCAGCGACGCGGTTATCCGTTACATCACCGTCCGCATTGACGAAGAGTTGAAACGCGCTAACAAAATGAAAGCGCGAACCGCCGCTCGTGCCGCCAATCGTGCCGGAAGCAGCAGAAACCGCAATGCCGAAGCTGCGAACACCGGCTTTGTTGATGTCGAAGAAGAGGAGGACGAAGAATTATGAGCAGTGAACCACGCAGAGACGATAGAAGACGAGATGACCGCCGGGGCGGGCAGGGCGGCAAACGCTTTGTCCGAGCCAAAAAGTCCTGCCGGATGTGCGAAGAGAAGATTTATTACGTTGATTATAAGGATGTCAAGTTCCTGGGGAGTTTCATCCCGGAGCGTGGCAAAATTCTGCCGCGTCGCATTTCGGGCAGTTGCTCGCCCTGTCAACGAGTTCTGGCTCGCGCTATCAAACGCGCTCGCAATGCGGCGCTTTTACCCTTTGCTACGGACTAGTTAAGAGTTTAGGAGTTATGGCGTTTGGGAGTTAGAGAGTTTAACGGATTCAGTGAGTTTCGATAGATCTACACTTTTCCAACTCCTCAACTCTAAAACTCTCCAACTCCCGAACTTTTTGGAGGATTTTATCAATGGCACATATAGATGTATTACTTTGTGAAGATGTGGAAAAGCTGGGGCATCGCGGCGAAGTGGTGCGGGTGCGGGCAGGTTATGGCAGAAATTTTCTGTTGCCGCAGGGGCTTGCTATCAACGCCACTTCCGGCAATAAGAAGATGATTGACGAACAGCGCCGCGTGCTTGCCAAACGCGAAGACCGAGAGCGCACCGCCGCTCAAGGTGTTTCGGAAAATCTCAACGGCGTCGAATTGCGGTTTGAGCGTAAAGTCGGCGAACACGGCATTCTCTTCGGTTCGGTGACGGTCCTCGACATTGTGGAAGCCTTGAAAGAGAAAGGCTACGAAGTTGAGCGTCGTCGCGTGGCCCTGAAAGAACCGATTAAAGAGGTTGGCGATTATGATGTGGTGGTCAAATTGCACCGCGACGTAACCCCAACCGTTACCGTCAAGGTACGCAAGGAAGGCACAGTGGACGAACCCGCCGCTGCCGCGCCGGTGGAAACGCCTGCCGCCGTGGAAGAGGCTCCAGTAGCCGCCTCTGAAACTGTGGAAGAGACCACTGCCGACATAGAGGAAGCCGCCGAAGAAGTCGTGGCAAGCAAAGCTGCCGATGCCGAAGAAGAGGCATAAGTAACGGATAATAAGCCGTCATTGTCCATTGTGCCTTGTTCATTGTTCATTGTCGTCAATGGGAAAACTCGTTTCGATAATGGACAATGAATAAGTACGATGGACAATGCTTTCCGCCTGTAGCCTTTACTATGCGAACGATTCTGCACATCCGCAGCGTTCCTTACAATAACCCTTTCCATTAGAAATACTTCTGCCAAATCCCAAAGCTTCTGGATTTTTCCTGCTGCTTACGGTTATCTTGTTTGCCTACTGAAAAATCGTCATGAAGCTGACTGCGCGTTATCAATTCTGCGGTTCACTGGCGTTGCTTATCGTCTGTGCGTTTTCCGTTCTGAGCCGTCCGTACTCTGACAGTGATATTATCAGCTTGCGGGCAACGCTTACTGATGCCCGACAATTGCGCGAACGCTTCGCCTACAAAGAGGCTTTGCAGACCCTCGACCGTGCTGCTCGTTATCATAAAAATTCCGCCGATTTGCTTGCTGAATACGGTTACATCTGGCTCGATACGGAAGAGACGGAACGCGCCATTAGCTTTTTCGACAGAGCCTTAAAGATGCAGCCGACCTCTGAACGCGCCATTGCGGGGCGGGCGGCTGCCGATTTGATGCGCCGCGATTTCGTCAGCGCCGAAAGCCGGTTGCGCGATTTTGTCAGCAAAACCCCGCAGAGCAGCCTTGCCCGCGTCACGCTTGCCCGCGTCTACTTTGAAAATGATCGCACTGCCGATGCCGAGTATGAAGCGGCTCGTGTGCTGGCAAATGACGCGGGAAACGAAATGGCGCTCAATCTGCTTGCCTTCATTAAGGCGACGCAACGCGATGCCAGCGAAGCGCGGCGACTGGCGCGGCGGGCGCTTGACCTGACACCGAATAGTCCAAGCCTGCGCCGTCTGTTGTCGCAATATCTCGACGGGCAGCTTGGCTACGCACAACAAGTACCTATAGCGGCGCGAAGATACTATCTGCAAGGCAAAACGCTCAAGCAGGCGGGGAAGATAAACGAAGCGATCACCGAACTGGAAGCGGCGCTCAAGGATGAACCGCTTTACTACCGGGCGTTGATTGCGCTTGGCGACATCTGGTTGCGACAGGAAGAGTACGAACGGGCGGCAGCAATGGCGCAACGGGCATTGAAAGCCGATGCGGATGGCGCGGCGGCACATCTGATTTTGAGTTATGCCAATGCCGGAATACAGGAACGGGCGCGTATTGCGCTCGGCGCGAAGGACTTTACCATAGAATTTTTCAATCAAACTGCGCCGCTGAAATTCAATGCTACAGCAGAGATTTTCCCGAACTACCGCAGCCTCAGCGCCCGCCAGCAATTCGTCGTAGATGCGGCGGTCGCGCCCTTTGCGACCTTCCTGCCGACGTTGACGCGGCGCGGCGCACGCCATTACCTGATTTCTTTCGATGAACGCGCCAGCGACATCAAAGGCGTGGAAGATGTGCCGGACGAGCGCACCTTCGACGGCAGATACTTCGCCAGTTTGCGTGGCATCGGCGGGCGCGTCACGGTTTCCGGCTTGGAGTATCTGGAGATGGCGACTCGCGCCGGGTACAACACCGTAGCACACGAATTCGCTCATCAGGTGCATATGAACGCGCTCGCGGCTGTAGACCTGAAGCGCATTCGCAAACTCTATGAAAATGCGGTGCGCGAAGAACGGGCGCTTGATTATTACGCGGCGGCAGATGAGTACGAATACTTCGCGCAAGGCTATGAGGCTTATGTGTCGCTCGTCAAAAGACCCTCGACAGGGGCGACGGCGCGGCACACCCGCAGCGAATTACTACAACGCGACCCCGACCTTTTCAACTTCATCGAAGAACTTGCCGGAAAGCTGAAATCGCCTGTCTCCGGTAGTTTATAGCTCACCCGCAAAGCGAAAATTGCAGTCCTCCGCCTCTCACAGTATGATTGAACCAGAAGGTTAGAGACGAAGGAGAATGCTAATGGCAAATACACCGTTAGACCATGTGGCAGTTGAATCGCGGGATTTGAGCCGCGACATTGAATTTTACCGTGAACTCGGCTACCAACTCGAAACCCGTTATGATGATTGGGCGATGTTGCGCGATTCGGAAGGCAGAGGCATTGCTTTGCTCGACCCGAACGGCAAACACCCGCCGCATTTCGGCATGAAGATCAATTCCCGCGAAGAGTTGGAGCGCATCGCCAAAGCCCATCATCGTATTGTTTCGCCGCACCGCGACGGCACGTTTTCCGCTTATCTGGAAGACCCAAGCGGCAACGAGATTGAGATTGTTTATTATCCTGAATAGTCCGTAGTCCGTAGTTTTTAGCTTGTAGCACTTGAAAATTTCTCCCTGATTGAATGAAGTAACTCCCTGCTACGGACTAAGCACTACGGACTACGGACTCTCCGAAGGAGCAAAATGAAACACTCAGAAGGCTTTTTGAATATCGTCAACGACTCTAAAAGTCGCGTGAAAGAGACGACGCCCGAAGTTGTCCGGCAGCAGCAGGAAGCGGGCGAAAGTTTCCATTTCGTTGATGTCCGCGAAGACAACGAATGGCAGGCGGGTCACGCTGCCGGAGCGATTCATCTCGGCAAAGGTATCATTGAACGCGACATTGAAGCCACAATACCTAATCATGATGCCCAAATCATTCTCTACTGCGGCGGCGGTTATCGTTCGGCGCTGGCTGCCGATGCATTACAGAAGATGGGCTATACCAATGTCATCTCAATGGATGGCGGCTGGAAACGCTGGAAAGAACTCGGCTATGCGACTGAGTAAGCGACTCTTCATCATCGTCCACTGTCCATTATTCATTGTCCATTGTCGAATGAGGTAGTATGCCTTGCAACCGCAACTGCATTGGCAATCAGAAACCACTATACGACAATGGACAAGGTACAATGATGGCTTCTTCCTGCCTTCTACTTGCCCGATGATAATGCCTTGACCAGCCGGTAGAGAAATTCCTGCCCTTCGTAAAATTCCTTTACGCCGATGCGCTCGTCTTTGCCGTGCGCCCGCGAATCATCCCTTTCGTGAAAGATGCCCGAAACGCCATACATCGGGATACCGGCATTGCGTAACGGGGCGCTGTCGGTTGCCCCGGTACTCATCACCGGAACCACCGGAACGCCTTTCCACATCTCGCCCGTTATGCGCTCAATCGGCTGCATTACGGTTGGACTCAGGGGCGATGGAGGGCTGGGTTGCGCTTCACCTTTCGGGGTGATGCTGACGCGAGGGTTAGCGACAACTTTGATGAGCGTCTGATGCACCTGCGCGGCGGTTTCGGTTGGCAGAATGCGACAGTTGACAACAGCGCGGGCGGTCTGTGGCAGAGCGTTGTCAGCGTGTCCGCCTTCGAGTTTAGTTGCCACACAGGTTGTCCGCATAGTGGCGTTATAAGCCGGAATAGCCGTGAGTCGAGCGATTGCCGCCGCGTCGGGGTTGGGCTTGGCGATGGCAGCAAGGTCAGCCGCCAGCTGCCCGCTTTCGAGTTTCGCGGAACGCTCGAAATAGGTGCGCGTCACTTCGCTGAGGTTCACTGGGAAATCATATTTCGAGATTTTCAGCAAGCCATCTGCCAGATGATAGATGGCGTTGTCCTTTGTCGGGCGCGAGCTATGCCCGCCATCGCTTTTCACTTCCAGCACGAAACTCTGATAGACCTTTTCGCTTGCCTGCACAGCATTGAGCAGACGTTTGCCGTTGTGCATCTGTCCGCCCGCGCCTTCGTTGAGTCCGAACTCGGCGTCAATCAGTTGCCGGTGATGTTGCAAGAGCCACGTCACGCCATTGAAATCGCCGCCTTCTTCATCGG
>Ga0187894_10002278_pt1 | contig 23128 bp, 17 predicted proteins | sample GBC1701081metaG_FD_136650 | JGI IMG/M metagenome (GOLD analysis project Ga0187894, IMG submission 136650) | White microbial mat communities from a lava cave in the Kipuka Kanohina Cave System on the Island of Hawaii, USA - GBC170108-1 metaG ... | reverse complement strand
TGCGGCGCGGATTCGCCGGATCGATCCACAGGTCGTGGTTGTCGCCGTGCGGCGTGGCGACCTCGAAGAACGTCTTGCCGCCGTCGACGGACTTCCACAGCGAGTAGTCGGCCACCCACACGGTGTCGACGTCTCGCGGATCGGCGAAGACGTGCATGTAGTACCAGGGGCGGCCGCGTAGGCCCGCCTCCTCGCTCAGGCGCTGCCAGGTGGCGCCCGCGTCGTCGGAGCGGAACAGCGCGCCATCCTCCGCCTCGACCATCGCGTACACGCGGCGGCCGTCGGCCGGGGACACGGCGACGCCGATTCGACCGAGCACGCCGCGCGGGAGCCCGGGGTTGCGGGAGATGTCGGTCCACGTGTCGCCGCCGTCGGCGGACCTCCAGAGCGACGACAGCGGTCCGCCGCTCGTCATGCTCCACGGCGTGCGCTGCGCCTCCCACACGGCCGCGTAGAGCACGCGCGGGTTCTGCGGGTCGAGCGAGAGGTCGACGGCGCCCGCGCGCTCGCTCCGGGACAGCACGTGCTCCCACGTGACACCGCCGTTTCGCGACCGGAAGACGCCGCGCTCGCGGTTCGGCCCCCACGCGTGGCCGAGCGCCGCCACGTAGACGACGTCGGGATCGCGCGGGTGCACGCGCACGCGGCCGATGTGGCGAGTGTCGGAGAGACCGAGGTTGCGCCAGGTGCGGCCGCCGTCGTCGGATCGGTAGACGCCGTCACCGTGTGAGACGTTGCCCCGGATGCAGGCCTCGCCCGTGCCGGCGTAGACGATGGCCGGCGCCGACGGGGCGACGGCGATCGCTCCCACGGCCGCCGTCTGGAAGAAGCCGTCGGAGACGTTCTCCCAGTAGACGCCGCCGTCCGTCGTCTTCCAGACACCGCCGGCGCACGCGCCGAAGTAGAACGTCGTCGGATCGACCGAATCGCCGGCCACCGCGACCACGCGGCCACCGCGAAACGGGCCGATGCTCCGCCATCGAAGCGAATCGAGCCGCCGGGAATCGACGCTCATGCCGTGGCCCTCTCCCCGCGCCCAGCGACCCGAACGAGATGTGAGTTCATGTGTCGACGCCTCCTCACGCGTCGTGCGCGTGCTGAACAGGTCGGACAGCACCAGCGAGTATATCGCTCCTCATCGGCCGATCATCGTGCGGGGCAGCCAGAGCGCGAGATCGGGGAAGACGAAGAGCAGGATCACCAGCAGCACCATCAGGAGCACGAACGGCGTCGTGCCCAGCGTGATCTGGCGTCCCGTCAGCCCGGGCATCAGCCCCTGGATCACGAAGAGGTTGAGGCCGACGGGCGGCGTGATGAACCCGATCTCGAGCCAGACGATCATGATGACGCCGAACCACACCGGGTCGAAGCCGAGCCCCGTGACGAGCGGGAACAGGATCGGCAGGATGATGATCATCACCGACAGCTCCTCGAGCGCGTACGCGATCACGAGGAGGAATCCGAAGATCAGCGCGAAGAGCGCCCACCGGGCGAGGCCGAGCCCGACCACGGCCGTGAACAGCGCCTTGGGCGTGCCGAGCAGCGCGATCACGTGCGAGAAGATCGAGGCGAAGATGATGATGAGCAGCACCATCGAGGTCGTCCGCACCGTCTCCTCGAACGCGCGGGCGAGCGCCGACCAGGTGAGGCTCCGCGCGATCGCGGCGAGGAGCAGGCTCACCGTTGCGCCGAGGGCCGCGGCCTCCGTGGGCGTGACGAGGCCGACGTACATCCCGCCCAGCACGACGAGGATGAGCAGGGCGACGGGTCCGACCTCGCCGAGCGAGCGGACCTTGTCCCGGAACGAGCCGTGGTCGTCGGCGTGGCGGGGCGCGGCGGCCGGCCGCACGATCGCGTAGCCGACGATGACCGCCGCGAACATCAGCGCGAGCAGGATGCCGGGCACGATCCCGGCCATGTACAGATGGCCGATCGACGTCTCCGTCATCACGCCGTAGATGATCATCGGGATCGACGGCGGGATGAGAATGCCGAGCGTCCCGCCCGCGGCCAGCGATCCGCAGATGAGGGGTCGCGCGTAGCCGCGCCGCTCCATCTCCGGGATCGCGATCATCCCGATGGTCGCAGCCGTCGCCACGCTCGAGCCGGAGACCGCGGCGAAGATGGCGCAGGAGAACACGCTGGCCACGGCCAGGCCGCCCGGCAGGAACGCCACCCAGCGCGCCACCGCGGTGTAGAGCCCGCGGCCGATGCCCGAGTGCAGCAGCACCGCGCTCATGAACACGAACAGCGGCACGGCGACGAACGAGAAGCTGGTCGCGTTCGACCACGCGACCGAGCCGACCACCCCGAGCCCCACGGTGAAGCCCTTGAGCCACAACAGTCCGACGATGCCGACGAGGCCGAGCGCGAGCGCGATCTCGAGCCCGATCGCGAAGCAGACGAACATCAGCGCGATGAGGATGCTGCCGACGAGGCCTTCGCTCATGGGAGGGCGAGCCGCAGGACTTCGTGGGGTTGGGCCCCCACAGTCCGAGGCGAGCGATTCAAGCGTTGGGACCGGGAAGCGGGACTTCGTCGCGGCCGTCGCGGGGGCCGACGGCGGCGCGCCACTGGCGCCCGAGGGCGGCCGCCATCGCCACGGCCATGATCGCGAGCCCGAGCGGGATGAGCGCCATCGGCACCCACAGCGGATACAGCATCACGGCGGACACGCGCCCGTAGCGGTACGCGGCGAGCGCCGACTGGGCGGTGACCCAGATCACGATCACGAGCACCCCGACACCGGCGATCAGGGTCACGACCCGCAGCCAGGCCCGGACGGGGCGCGGCAGGGCGGAGGTGGCGAGGTCGACCCGCACGTGCGTGCCCGCCCGGAACGTGTAGGCGAGCGCCGCGAAGACGACGAAGACCTGGAGGAAGCTTGCGACCTCGGCCACGAAGAGCTGCGGCCGGTCGAAGAAGAAGCGCATGACGACGTCGAAGGTGATCAGCGCGGTGATCGCGAGCACGCCGACCCCGGCGAGGAGCGCCGCGATCCTCGACAGCCCCGCGATCACCGGCTCGAGGCCTCGTGGAGCGCCGCGATCCTCGACAGCCCCGCGATCACCGGCCGATCAACGGCCGAGGGCCTTCAGGGCGAGCTCCATCCCGCGCTTGCCGTCGGCGCCCGTGCGCGTGAGCCAGATGTCCCAGCCCTGGCGCGCCAGCTTGCGCGCCTTCTCGATCTCCTCATGGGGCGCGTCGACGATGGTCATGCCCAGCTCGGGCAGGCGCTTGCGCGCCTTCTCCTCCCAGGCCATGGCGTCCTCCCACTCCTTGTCCTCGTAGCGGGTCTCCTTCATCGAGTCGAGCACGACCTGCTGGAGGTCCTTCGGGAGCCCATCCCAGGCCTTCTGGTTCACGACCAGCCACTCCGAGCCGGCGCCGGCCAGATACCAGTAGTTGATGAACTTCGACACTTCGAAGAACTTCATGGGCTCGGCGTTGGTGGCCGAGGTGATCGCGCCGTCCACCACCTTCTTCTCGAGCGCCGAATAGACCTCGCCGAAGGCGATGTTGACGGGCGCCGCGCCGAGGAAGCGCGCGGTGTTGGCGGAGTCGGCGCCGTACACGCGGATCTTCTTGCCCTTCCAGTCGGCGAGCGTCTTCATCGGCTGATGCGCGAAGATCTGCTGCGAGGGCCACGCCTCGATGGCCATGAGCCTGAGGCCCTTCTTGGCCAGCATCTCGGTGAAGAATGGCCGGAGCGCGTTCACGCCCTTTCGATGCTCGGCGACGTTGGCCGTCATGAACGGCAGATCGAGCGGGCCGATCTCGAGGAGCACGTCGGTGAGGTAGCCCGAGATGACCGGGGCGATCTCGACGCGTCCCTCGATCACCGCCGGGATGATCTCGTGCGACGGATAGAGCGACGACGCCGGGTGCACGCGGATCTCCAACCGGCCCTGGGACTTCTCCTTCACCTTGGCCGCGAGCATGTTGAGATTCTGCACGTGGTAGTAGGTGGGCGCCGCCACGTGGGGCAGGTTCCACACCACGGGCTTGGCCTGCGCCTCGACCGCCGCGGGACGCCACGAGGTCCCACCCGCCAGCAAGCCGATCGCCATCGCACCCACCATCGCCACCGCTCTCAGCATCGTCATCGATCTCCTCCTCGTTGAGTGCTCGTCCCCGACGGCCGGCGCAGCGTCTCACCTCGATGGACGTGGGGCAAACGCGGGCGAACGCGCGTCCCGCCGCCGCATACTGGCCCGCGAGCGCAGACCTGTCAAGGCGAGGCGCGGATGAGTGGCGGCGCACCCGGTCCAGCCGCCGGCGGAATGACCCCGCCGGGCGTCCGACCTGTGTAGTACAAGGGAATGCAGGGCGACCGGCACGAATCGCCGATCGCTGCGGAGTCGCTCTGCCGTGACTGGCCGAACCCGCAACGACGAGTCGTCAGAAAAGGAGACTGGTCGATGACGCTGCGTGCGCTCATGCATGGTCCCCTGCCCGTCACCGCGCCGCTCGTGCTGAATCCCTTGATGGCCCGGATGGCCGAGGCGGCGGGCTTCCCCGCCGGCTATCTCGGCGGCGGCTCGACGGGCTATCTGAAGGTGGCGCTCGAGGCGAACCTGAACCTCACCGAGATGTGCCAGGCCGCGCTCGACATCCGCGCCGTCTCGTCGTTGCCGCTCATCCTCGACGGGGCGTGCGGCTACGGCGATCCCATGCACATGCACCGGACCATCGGCATGACGGAAGCGGCAGGCTTCGAGGCGATCGAGATCGAGGATCAGCTCGTGCCCAAGCGCGCGCATCACCACGCGGGCATCGAGCACGTGATCCCTGTCGAGCTGATGGCAGCCAAGGTCCGCGAGGCCGTGGCCGCGCGCCGCAATCCCGACTTCATCGTCGTGGCGCGGACGAACGCGATCCGCGCGAGCACGATGGACGATGCGCTCTTCCGCGGCGAGGCGTACAAGAAGGCGGGCGCCGACGTCCTGCTGCTCTCGATGGCGCACCGGCCAGAGCAGCTTCGCGCGATCGCCGAGCGGCTCGGCGGCCCGCTGATGTACCTCGCGGGCCGGGGCGGCCTGGCCGGCCTCGGCATGACGCTCGCGGATCTCGCCGCGCTCGGCTACAAGATCATCGCCGATCCGTCGACGCCGCTGCTCGCCGCCTACGCGACGTGGAAGAAGGTGTACGCGGATCTCGCCAACGGGTTCGGCGCCGGCCTGGCGGAGAAGCCCGACTGGGGTCCGACCGAACGGGACATGCTGGACGTGATCGGCCTGGAAAAGCTGCTGGCGGTAGAGCGCGCCACGGTGGAGACAGGCCGGGTCTAGCGTCGACGCAAGGCACACGCGCGGCGTCAGGGATCGGAAGTCGTCGATTCACGGCGCCCGCTCGTCCCTTCCACGCTCTCGCGCTGGGCGCTAGCCCGCTCGGGCCTCGGGCCGGCGCGGCGGCAGCCCCAGCGTGGCGAGGCTCCTCGCCACGCGGTCCGGCGTGCCGAGATCGCACCACGTGAGCGGCGGCATCTGCGCGACGGCGAGGCAGCACAGCGACGAGCCGAGCACCGCCTGCGAGAAGTCGGCGCGGGGCGCGAGCAGGTAGGCCTGGTCGAGCGCCCACGGCTCGAACGTCGTGCCCGCGAAGACGGAGAGGCGAACGAGGCGGTCGTGCAGCAGCGGCAGGCACCGGCTCCCGGCGTCGATCAGGGCGGACGCGGTCGCCGCGAACACGAACGTGTTCCAGAGGCAGCCGCGGGCGAGGAGACGCTCGGCGGCCGATGGGCTCGGCTTCTCTCGGAACTCGCGGACGCGAAAGAGCGGACCGATCGCCGTCGATCCGATGCACTCGCCCGGCTCGATCCAGCCATAGTCCGGCTCCGCCTCCGTCGCCGTTGCGCCGAGGAGCACCATCCACTCGCGATGGGCGCCCGCGTACGCGGCCGCGGCGGACACGTGGCGCATGAACGCCAGCTCCTCGAGAATGAAGTGGTCGGTCGGGAACACCGCGAGCGTCGCCCGCGGATCACGCGCGTGGATCCAGTGAGCCGGCAGGAGCACGCCCGCGGCCGTGCCCCTGTTGCTCGGCTGCGCCAGCACGTGTAAATCCTGGTGTCCGGCCAGCTCGCGGTGGACATAGGCGCTATGGTCCGCCAGCGTAACGACCACCGTCCGCTCCGGCGGCACGAGCAAAGCGACGCGATCCAGCGTCTGGCACAGCAGCGACTTCCCGCCAGTCAAGATCGCAAATTGCTTGGGCCTCGGTTCGCCGTAGAGGCGGCGCGTGAGCGGACTGAGCCGCGCGCCTTCCCCGCCTGCCAGGACGACGGCCCAGAGATGGCCGCGATCGGGGCAGATCGATGTAGCAGACGCCGCGGACTGCTCGTGAAGCGTGGACGTAGCGGACATACGATGCCCTCCTGTGCGCAGCGGGATCGCCGGCCATGCCGGGGCGCTCCCGCGCGTGCTCGAATTCGCGGCTGAACGACGAAGCGGTCGGGACTAGAGGGATCGGGACCAGGCCGGTGGCGGGCCGCGCGGCTGGACCGGCGGGGGAACGGCCGGTGCGGGCGTATCGTCGTGCGCGGGGGACAGGTCCTCCGTCGCCGGGAGCGCGGGACTCGCGTCGCCTCGGGGAGGTGTTGCGGCATCGCCCAGGGCGGACGCGGCGAGCGCCACGAGATCATCGCGGTCGTCGCCGTCGTAGACGCCGGGAATCCACACAGGGTCGAGCGGACTCGCGAGCGCGAGGGCGGGCAGGCCCGCGAGCAGGATCGAGAACACGAGAACGAGCGCGACCTGCCGGCGCGACGGTCTATTCACGCGTCGTACCCTGGCCGCCCGTTCGCCGCCCGGCACCGCCGTCGCATGCATCGTTGGGCGGCGCAGGCACAGGAGATATTCACGGCGCCCGAGATTTTTTCGTCGCGATGACCACGCTCCGCGTGACGCTCGTCGCGGCGCTATACTGCGCGCATGGTCGACCTGCCCCACATTTCCGCCCACATCGGAATCAGGGGAGGATGCCATGGTCGCCACGGTTGCCGATCTGGTTGCGCGATCGCGGTTCGTTGTGACGCTCGGTGCTCTCGTTGCGCTCGTCGCGCAAGGCCCTGCCCACGCGGGCCTTCATCAATGGAGTAGCGGCGGGCCGGCCGTCACCGGGCCCGTCCTCTCGCTCGCGGTCGACCCGACCGACCCGCTGGTCGTCTACGCAGGCACCGGGATCTCCGGAGGGATTGCCGGCACCGTCTTCAAGAGCCTCGACGGCGGCCTGACCTGGAATCCCGCGAACACCGATCTGCCGAGCGGCTTCATCCGCGGCCTCGCCATCGATCCCCAGGCGCCCGGCACGCTCTACGCCGCCTCGACCGGGTCGGTGTTCAAGAGCACGAACGGCGGCGGAAACTGGGTCCAGAAGAACACAGCGCCGGCCCCGGGAACGTCGCTGACCGTGGTCCTCGATCCACAACAGGCTGCAACGGTCTATGTCGGGACGACCGCGAGTCAGCCGAACAACCTGTTCAAGAGCACGAACGGTGGAGAGACCTGGCAGCCGATCGGCAACGGGCTCGCTGCTCCCGGGACGCCCCTCGTCAACGCGGTGGCCGTCGATCCCCTCACCTCCTCGATCGTCTACGCCGGCACCCAGTCCGGGCTGTTCAAGAGCACCGACGGCGGCCAGAGCTGGTCCCCCATGAACAACGGCTTCACGCCGGACCCGACCCCGAGCATCCTCACGCTCGTGATCGACCCGCTGGACACCGCCGTCATCTACGTCGGCAACGGCGGCTTCGGCGTGTGGAAGAGCACCGACGCCGGCGCGAGCTGGACGGCGATGAACACCGGCCTCACCGACTCCCTGGTCAACGACCTGGCGATGGACCCGCAGCGGCACGACGTCCTCTACCTGGTCACGTCGACCGGCGGCGCCTTCCGGACGATCGACGGCGGGCAGCACTGGTCGCATCTGAACGTCGGCCTCGAGGGCCTGCCGCTCACGGCCATCGGAATCAGCCAGACCGGCACCTGCGTGCATGCGGGCACCAACAACGCCGGGAACAGCCACGTCTTCGAATATTCGCTCGTGGCGGGGTGCGCGCCCCTGCCCCCGCTCGTCCCGCCGCTGGTGGCCGCGGTCCTGCCGTCGAGCCGCTCCGTGCAGGTGAACCACCCGGCCACCGCATTCGTGACGATCATCAACGCGGGCTCGTTCCCGGCCACCGGCGTGAGCATCGGACTCGCCCTCGGCGTCTCGGCCACGTCGACGTTCCAGATCACCGACCCGGCCACGAATTTGCCCGCGGGGACCCAGAACGTCCCGGCCGACATCCCGGCCGGCGGAACGCAGACCTACCTCATCGCCGTCACTCCGACGACGGCCCTCGCGCCCACGGAGGCGGCGTTCGTCTACGCGGCGGAGAACACGGTTGCCCCGGCCGCCACGCTCGTCGGCATCAACACGCTCCTGCTCTCGGCGTCGTTCAGCGTGCCTCCGGACATCGTGGCGCTCGCCCTCACGCTCAGCAACGACGGCATCGTGAATATCGTCAACGGCAGCGGCGCGCTCGCGGTCGCGACGGTCAACGTCGGCGCGAGCGCGTCGATCACCGCGTCCGCGGACACGGGGGGCGCCGTCCTGCCGGTGACCTTGTTCATCTGCCAGACGAATCCCGCCAATGGGCTATGTCTGACGTCGCTCGACCTCATCGCGACCGTCCAGATCAACGGCGGTGAGACACCGACGTTCACGGTGCTGGTCGCCGGCGGCGTCGTCGTGCCCTTCGACCCCGCGGTCAATCGAATCTTCGTCAGGTTCAAGGACGGCGGGGGCGTCACCCGCGGATCGACGAGCGTGGCCGTGCGGACGCTCTGACGGAGGCGGTCCTCGCGCTTCGTTCGGTCAGGGAGCCGCGGCGCGCAGTGGACGCTCGGCGACGGCGTGGGGCAAGCGGTCGAGCCCGAGCGTTCTGAGGCCGGGCAAGAACTTCTCGAGATGCTGGCGCCGGAACGTGCGGAAGATCAGCCGCGCGGCGGCGCCGGCGCTCCGGCGGCTCACGGTCGTCAGGATCAGACCGGTGAGATACGCGTGATAGAGCCGAACGACCGCGCGATGGCCGCGGTCGACCGCGCCGTCGTCGGCGCTCAGGCCGTCGGCCCCTCGCCCGCCACCGTCGTCCGATGCATCACGCGGCGGTATCGCGCGTGGTCCCACGGCCGGCCGCGGTGGAGCATGCAGCGGTTGTCCCACATGACGAGGTCGCCCGCCGTCCAGTGGTGGCAGTACACGCGCTCGGGCGCTGTCGCGAAGTCGATCAGTCGGCGGATGAGCGCTCGGCCTTCCTCGACCGGCATGTCGACGACATGGGACGCGTGCGAGGCGACGTAGTAGGCCCGCCGCTCGTTGACGGGATTCGTCCGCACCATGGCCTGGGGCACCGGCGGCAGCATCTCTTGCTGCCTCGGCGTGAGCAGGTCGGGCGCGACGAGTCCGCGCGAATAGGCGAAGCTGTGCATCGCGACCCGGCCCTCGATCAGCCGCCTGTCCGCGTCGGACAGGAGCGCATAGGCCGCGCGCATGCTCGCGAACTCGGTCTCGCCCCCTTCGGGCGGGCACTCCCGCCCGGACAGGAGCGAGGCGAGCGCCGGCACGCGCTTGAACGAGCTGTCCGTGTGCCACATCTGATTCGCCGAGTGATAGACGACGCGGCGGTCGTCGGCGGACATGGTGTTGCCATCGGGATCCACGTTCGACAGGTCGGCGATCTCCGGCCGCACCTTCTCGTTGTGGGCGAGGCCGCCGCTCGTGTCCTCGAGGGGGCCGAAGCGCTGGCTGAAGGCGATCTGCTCGTCGTCGGTGAGCCGCTGCTCGTGGAACACGAGGACCGAATGCTCCTCGAAGGCCGCGCGCAGGCGCCCGAACGTCTCGTCGTCGACGCGGCGGAGATCGACGCCGTCGACCTCGACGCCGAACAGCGGGTGAACCGGGCGGAAGCGGAGCGCCGTCGCGATGGCCATGGGAGCCCTCCTCGTGGGCGCATGATAGGGCGGGCGAGGAACAGCACGCAAGCGCGGGGCGCCGCGTCGCCGCGCCTTGCATTCCCGATCAGAGCCTCCTACAGTGCCGGCCAGAGGAGGACGCGACATGACGGTCCCGTTCCGGATGCCGCTCGTCGATCTCGCCGCGACCGCCCGCGAGCTGGGGCGGAGCGGCAGGCAAGTCGAAGTGCTGTGGCAGGAGCGCGAGTCGCTCGCGTTCGTCGCGCGCGGCCGCGACTACCGGAGCGAGTTCCACATCAACCCGAGCGACGAGCTGATGTACCAGATCTCGGGCACGATGCATCTGCACTATCGGACGCCCGACGGCAAGGAGGAGGTGGCCGTGCTCGGGGAGGGCGCCGTCGTCCACACGCCGGCGGGCACGCCCCACTCCCCTCGATTTCCCGGCGACGCCTACGCCCTGGTCGTCGAGCGGCAGCGGCGCCCGGGAGAGGTCGACCGCTTCCAGTGGTTTTGCCCCGCGTGCGATCAGCTCCTCCACGAGGAGCGCTTCGTCGTGGAGGACTACCGCGCGGACCCCGTCTCGCGCGCCTACCGCAACTTCTACGAGAGCGAGGTAGCGCGCACCTGCACCCGCTGCCGTCACGTGATGGAGAAGCCGGCGGGCTGGTGAACCGGATCTACTCGCCGTATCCGACCAGCTCGACGTACCCCTGGCCGGTGATCGGCCTGCCAGCTGCCGAGCCCTGGACGCGCACGGCGCCTTCCCAGTAGCGCGGACCGACGAGGAGCTCCTGATCCCGCAGTCTCGGTGTGATCTCGATCGAGAGATCCTCTGCTGGCACGCCGAGACGCCATCCGCTCGGATAGCGCACGCCGCTCGCCGGACTGGTCCAGTGGCCCACCGGCTCGAGCGTCGCGGCGCCCGCGGCGAGTGGTCGCGTGTCGCCGTTGGCGGCGACCAGCGTGCCGGCGCTCTGCGGATCGGGTGAGCCATCGCGGCGGCGGAGGCGAAACACCATCAGGTCCCGCCCGTCGTCGAGCTGGAGCGCGAACCAGTCCCAGCCGGCGAGGTCCCGGCCGAGCGCGCTCGTGCTCCACTCGCGGTCCATCCACGCGAGGCCCGAGACGGCGAGCACCTCGTCGCCGATGCGCACGGTCCCGGTCGCGGGCATGCGCGTGAACGAGTAGTAGTAGGAGGCATTGCCGGGCTCGGGACCCTTGGCGCTCAGGCCTCGGTCGCCCTGGAGCACCACAGGCTTGCCCCGCTCGAGGAGGAGATCGATGGCCACCGGGCCGTCGGCGGCGGCGAGTCGCACTGGGAACTCGCCGGCAGTCTCGCTCCGGGCCGACCAGTCCTCCACCCACACGTGGAACGGCTGCGCGCGGGCGCCGGCCAGGCCCAGGGCCTCGCGGCTCAGTCGGCTCGTCGCGTGAAAGCGCCCGCCCGCCGTGTCGGTGAGCGCGAAGTGCGCCAGATAGACCTGGCTCGCGGCCCACGCGGAGCCGCGCCCAGCGGCAACGTGGTCTGGCGGCGCCAGCGCCGTGCGAAAGAACGTGAGCTGAAACCCGACGTGACGGCCCGTGGCGGTGGCGAGATTGCCGGTGTAGTACCACCACTCGGTGCGGAACGCGGGATGCGGGCCGTGATCATCCGGGAACGAGAGCGCGCGCGGCGCGCGGGCCCGGGCGAAGCCGGCGAGGCCGCCGGCATCGAGCGCCTCCCTCACCGCCACGGTGGCGCGCACGCGGGTTCGCGACGAGCGTCCATCGGCAGCGGGCCACAGCGCCCACGCCAGTGACACGATCCCGAGAGCGGCGACGACGGCGAGGGCGCCGCGCCACGGCCTACTCACAGCGCCCGCCACCGTGCCCGAAGTCGCTACTCATCGCGCAGCGCCTCGGCCGGCAGCGCGGCAGCCATCCTCCATGCCGGATAGATCCCGGCCAGCACGGCCGCGAGAATCGACAGGCCCACGCCCTGCAGCAGGATCCCGGGAGACAGCTCGATCGGCATCGTCCATCCGAACGAGCGCCGGTTGACGACGTGGACGAGCACCCATGCGAGGAAGAGGCCGCCGGGGACGGCGAGCAGGCCGGCGATGAGCCCCGTCAATCCGGACTGCGCGGTGACGAGCAGCCACACCTGGCGCGGGGTCATGCCGAGCGTCCTGAGCACGCCGACCTCGCGGGCTCGCTCGAGCCCCAGGGCCAGGAGCGCCGCGAGCATGCCGATGAAGGCCACGACGAGCGTGAGCGTGCGCAGCACCCCGGTGATGGCGAACGTGCGATCGAAGATCTGGAGCGAGGCCTCGCGCAGCGCGCGATTCGAGCGGACGACGACGTCCTGATCGCCCGCGGCCCGCTCGCGGAGCCCCGCCATCACTCGATCCACGTCGGCCCCGGGCTCGACGTCGATCGCCAGGCTCGAGACGCCGCGATCGTCCCAGAAGCGGTCGTAGCTCTGGCGGCTCATCACCACCACGCCCGCGCTCGAGCCGTAGTCGTAGAACACGCCGCTCACGGCGAAGTCGCGCTCGCCGCGATCGGTCCGCAGCCGAACCGACCCGCCCGCGCGGACGCCGTGGCGGTTGGCATAGGGCTCCGAGACGATGACCGCCTCGCCACCCGGACCCCAGACGCCGTCCGATCCGCCCTCGCGGAATCGCCAGCGGGGGCGGCGCGCCGGGTCGAGATCGAGCGCCACGACCCGTGTCGGACCGCCGGGACCGCTCGCGAGGGCGGACCGCGACGTGCTGACGCCGGCCACTCCCGGGGTCGCGGCGAGCCGCGCGGCCAGCGCCGGATCGAGCGTCGCGTCCGGGCGATTGCCGACGAGGCTCGGCACGGAGACGTAGACGTCCGCGCGCAGCGTGCCCTCGAGCCAGCGCACGACGGCCACGCGAAAGCTCGCGATCATCACGCCGACCCCGATGGCCGCCGACACCGCGATCATCAGCGCGGCGATGGCGACGGCGGTGCGCGAGAGCGCCGCCGCGATGCCGCGGGTGGCCAGTCGTCCCGTGAGCCCGAAGACGGCGCCGGCGATCGGGTGCAGCCCGCGCAGCAGGACGAGCGCGGCGGACGGCGCCAGGAACGCGCACCCGACCATCGCGACGAAGAGACCGGCGAAGCCGGTGACGATCCCGCCGTCGGGCCACGCGAGCAGCACGGCGCCGAGGGCGCCGAGCCCGAGGCCGCCCCAGGTCGCCTGCGCCACGCCTCGGCGCGCGCGGGTCTCGAGCGCGGCCCGGCTCATCACGACGCGCGGCGGCGCGCCGGCGGCTTCGAGCGCGGGCACGACGGCGGCCAGGGCCGTCGCCCCGAGACCGAGGAGCACACCCTTGCCGAGCATGAGCGGATCGAGCGCGACGTCGCGGACGGACAGCACGAAGTAGAGATCGTTGATGGTGCGCGTCACGAGGCCGAGCAGTCCCCGCGCCATCGCGAGGCCCAGCCCGAGGCCGGCGGCCGTGCCGATCGCGCCGATCGCGATCGCCTCTCCCGCGATCAGCGAGAAGATCTCCCGGCGAGTGGCGCCGATCGCGCGAAGCGAGCCGATGAGCGGGCGCTGCTGGACGACCGAGAACGCCATCGTCTGGTAGATCAAGAACATGCCCACGACGAGGGCCAGCAGTGACAGCGCGGTGAGATTCCACTGAAAGGCCCGGATCATCTGCGCCGTCGTGCCGGCGCGCGCCCCGGCGGCGACCAGCTCGGCGCCAGGGGGGAGCGCCGCGACGATCCGCGCGAGGAGCGCTCGGCCCGTCGCCACCTCGTCCGCGACGATGTCGATGCGACTGAGCCGGCCCGGGGCGCCAAACAGCTCCTGCGCGGTCGCGACGTCGGTGACGAGCAGCCCGTCGAGCGCGCGCTCGCTCAGCGGGTCCCCGGGGTCGAGCACGCCCGCGATCGTGACCGTCCGGCGCGCGCCGGCGACGCGCAGGGCGATCCGGTCGCCCTCCGCGAGCCCGAGGTCGCGCGCGGTCGCGCGTGGCACGAGGGCAGCCCCCGGCCGCGTGACGAGCATGGCCGCAACCGACAGCGGATCGTGTGCGCGGGTGTCTCGGCGAGCACCGGGCGCGCCTGGACCCGCGGCGCCATCCGCGCGAGCTTGCGCGGGCCGGTCCACCGCGGCGGCGTAGGGACGGAAGGGGGCATCGGCAAACGGATCGACACCGAGGACGGTGAACGTGCGGCCCGGGACGTCGAGCGACGCGACGTCGCCGACCACGACGGGCGCAGCGGCGCGCGCGCCGAGATCGACGCGCAGCGTTCGGTAGAGCTCCTCCGGCAGGCCCGATGGGCCTCCGAGAATCTGGTGCGTGGCCCGGCCCGCCACCGCCTCGGTCGCGAGCGCGAAGGCGCGCCGGGCGCTCTCGTTGGCCAGATCGATCGACACCGCGACCGCCACGCCCAGCGCGATGCCGAGCCACGCCAGTCCGAGCTGCCAGGGGTGCTGGCGCAGATGGCGCAGCGCGAGCCGCGCGAGCGGGCGCGTCACCACCCGGAGCGCGAAGGCAGCGTCGCCTGCTCGACGAGTCGGCCGCGCTCGGCCGCGAACACCCGGTCGGCGACGCCGACGACGTCCGGGCTGTGCGTCACCATCACGACCGTCTTGCGCTGCTCGCGGGCGAGCGCGTCGAGCACGTCGAGGACGCCGGCCGCCGTCTCGGTGTCGAGCGTGCCCGTCGGCTCGTCGGCCAGGATCAGCGCCGGATCGTGCACGAGGGCCCGGGCGATGGCCACTCGCTGCTGTTCGCCGCCCGACAAGCGATCGGGCAGGCTCCCCCCGCGCCCGCCCAGGCCCACGCGATCGAGCAGCGCGCGAGCGCGGGACACGCCCGCCGCGTCGGCCCGGCCGTTCAGCTCGAGGGGCAGGAGCACGTTCTCCTCGACGGTGAGGATCGGGATCAGGTTGAAGAACTGGAAGACGAACCCGATGTGACGCCGCCGGAAGCGCGTGCGCGCGTCCTCGTCGAGCGCCGTGAGATCGGTCCCGTCGACGACCACCCGCCCGGAGGTCGGTCGATCGATGCCGGCAACGAGGTTGAGCAACGTGGACTTCCCGGACCCGCTCCGCCCCACGACCACGGCGATCTCGCCGGGCGCGATCTCGACGGAGACGTCCTGCAACACGACGCGCGCGCCATCACCCTCGAGATACGTCTTGCCAAGCCGCTCGAGAAGAACAGCCGGCGCTCCCATGCCGAGCCATTGTACAGGGCGTCGGCGCTACGGCAGCCCGCGCAGCAGGTCGATCTCCTCGCGCCACGATTGCACGAGCGGATCCGCCTCGGGATCGCGGCCCTCGTCACGCGCGCGACGCTTCCGGAAGGCCAGCTCGTGTTGCGCGTTGACGAGCGCGCGCGAGATCGCGGGGCGCGCGTGCTCGATGCGCCGCGTCCGGAAGATCCCGTCCCGCACGATCTGGGCGTACTCCGCCGGGCTCACCGCCCGCCCCACCTCGTCGGCCAGCTCCTCGCGGATCACCCGCCGCTCCCGGACGCCGCTCTTCCAGAGCGCCAACGCCATGATCACCACGAACGGCAGGAAGATGGTCAGATCGACGAGACTCCCGGAGATCCAGGCCTCGAGCAGCCCGACGTCGGGCGGGCCCTGATCCTGGGGCGGCGGTTCGCCGGCGGCGGCGCCGCGCAAGGCGAACAGGAGCGGCAGGACGTTGTTGAGCGCGTGGGCCACGATGGCGAGGCCGAGGCCCACGACGGGCGCCACCGCCTTCAGCCAGCGCCTTCGCGTCTGGAGGGCGAGACCGAGCGACGCGCCGAAGAGTCCCGAGAACATCGCATGGCCGCTCAGCCCGAAGAGGGCGTAGCGCCAGCCGAGATGCATGCCCCACGGGGCGACGCCGTGCTCCGCGTAGCCCTGCGCCACGTAGAGGGGGGCCTCGAACCACGTGAAGCCGAGCCCGATCAGGGCCCCGTACACGAACCCGTCGCGCACGCCGTCGAACTCGGCGCGGAGGAAGAAGAACAGCGCGAGCAGGCCGAGCCCCTTGGTCAGCTCCTCCACCAGGGGCCCGGCAATCGGAGCGCCGAGCATGGTGGGCGCCTCCGGCCCGAGCATCTCGATGAGGATCGGGTGCCGCTCCACCCAGCGCGTGACGGCGCCCAGGATGGCGTTGTTGAACGGCAGGGCGAGGCCTGTCGACATGAAGGCGCCCCACAGGAACGCGACGGCGAACAGCCACGGCGTCTCGCGCTCGCGGCGGTCGAGAAACCAGAGGATCCCGAGCGGCACCAGCGACATGGCGTTCGACAGGGCGACGGCTTGCCAGAACACCGCGGCCACGTCCGGCCGAAGGGACGCGAGGAAGCCGAGCAGCGTGAGGGCCGCCACCGAGATCAGGCCCAGGAAGACGAGCACGGCGGCCACGGCGACGGGCGGGCGCCTGAGCGGCGAGCCCAACAGGAGCGGGTCGAGCCGGCGTTGGTCGAGGAACCCCATGCGTCGAGCGCGGATTACGCTAGTGCCGGCGAGCGCGCCGAGTCAAGGATCGGGTGGCTAACGCCCTGCGTTATGCACGCCGATGCCCAAAAGGGCATTGCGAGCGCAGAATCCGCTTGCGAAACGCCTGGCGCTGTCGGATGCTCGCCCCTAAACTTTGAGGGGGATCCCTTCCCCCTCCCATCGAAAGGAGGACAGGTCTAGCGGCTGACACGACCGACCATACCAACCACCTTCCCCATCTCGGGAGGTCATCGATATGGCACCACGACGCGTCCTGCTCGGACTGACCGCCCTCGCAACGCTCCTCCTGCTGGCCGACGCCGGCTTGGCTCAGACGCCCAAGCGAGGCGGAACCCTGCGCGTTTCGTACGGCAACGACATCGCGAACCTCGACTTCCACACCGCCCCCGGCTACGAAATGATGTGGGTGGCGATGAACGTGGGCTGCGGTCTCATCAACATCACCCCCGACGGCAAGTTCATCGGCGACGCCGCGGAATCGTGGCAGGTCTCGCCGGACGGCCTCACGTACACCTTCAAGCTCAGGCCCAACGTCCTCTTCCACGACGGCACCAAGGTCGACGCTGCGGCCGTCAAGTTCAGCATCGATAGGCTGATGGACCCGGAAACCAAGTCGGGCATGCGGAGCTTCTACTCCTCCGTCCACAGCGTCGAGGTGCTGGACCCGCTGAACGTGCAGATCCGCTTGAAGCAGCCGTACGCCTTCATGCTCCACATGCTGGCGGCCTATCGCACCGGGCTGGTTCTCTACTCGCCGACCGCCACTCAGAAGTACACCCTCGAGGACCGCAAGCAGGGTAAGGCCGACGCGGTGATTGGATGCGGCCCGTTCAAGCTCATCGAGTGGGTGAAGGGCAGCCACCTCGTCATGGACCGCTTCGACAAGTACTTTCAGCCGGGCCTGCCGTACCTGGATCGCGTGATGATCAGGACGATCAAGGACCCCGTCACCGAGATGGCCGCCTTCAAGGCGGGCGAGGTCGACTTCATCGCCTCGTTCTCGCCGGAGCACGTCGACACGCTCAAGGCGCAGGTCCCGAAGGCTCAGATCATGACCGGGAAAGAGACCACCCCGATGATGGCGACCATGAAGGTCACCATCTCCAAGGACGGCAAGCCGATGTCCAAGGAGCGCGTGCCGCATCCCGTCTTCGGCGACGTCCGCGTGCGCAAGGCGGTCGGCTGCTATGGCATCGACCGGAAAGAGATCGTGAAGATCGCGTTCAAGGGCCAGGCGACGCCGTGGGTCGGCATGATCCCGCCCGGCACGATGGATTCCGTGGACATCAACAGCCTGTGCCCCTACGACCAGGCCAGGGCCAAGGCGCTGCTCGCCGAGGCCGGGTACGGCCCGTCGAAGCCGCTGACGTTCGAATTGATGACGAACACCGAGAAGAGCGTGTTCAACGTCATCGCCACGGTGCTCAAGGAGCAGATGGCGCGCATCGGCGTGAATGCGAACATCAAGCTGGTGGACAAGGTCACCTGGATGAACACGACGCTTCAAGATGCGCCGTGGGACATGTACGTCGAGGATCTGCTGTCGCTGATCACGCTCGACAGCAACGCCTATCTCACGACGACGCCGTCGACATGGAACACCTCGCGCCACACGGACGCGAAGGTCGACGACTACTATGCGCGCTACGCGAAGGAACTGGACCCGGCCAAGCGCAAGGTCATCGCCAAGGAGCTGGCCGAGTACATGGCCGACAAGGTCTACTGGAACGTCATCTCGGGCTCGCCCTTCTACATGGTGGCCCAGCCGTGGATGAAGGGATACACCTACAACGCGGAGTTCGAGGTGCACTACGACAAGGTCTGGCTCGACAAGTAGCGAAGCGACATGCGGATCTACATCCTGCGGCGCCTGCTCGGGATCGTGCCGACCGTCCTCATGATCACGCTCGTCGTGTTCGTGATGATGCGGTCGGTCCCGGGCGACCCGGTCGTGGCCCTCCTCGGTGACGCCTACACCGAGGAGGACGCGATCAAGACCCGCGAAGCCTACGGGCTGAACAAGCCGATCCTGGTCCAGTACGTCATCTGGCTCGGCAAGCTCGTCCAGGGCGACTGGGGCAGCTCGGTGATGACCGGGCGCCCGGTGCTGAAGGACGTGCTGGTCCGGCTGCCGGTGACGCTCGAGCTGATCGTGCTGTCGATGGCGGTCGCGCTGGCCATCTCCATTCCCGCCGCCATCATCGGCGCCGTCAAGCAGAACACCTGGCCGGACTACGCGGCGACCACGGTCGCCATGGTCGGCGTGTCGATCCCCGAATTCTTCGTCGGCGTGCTGCTCCTGCTGCTGTTTTCGTTCGGCCTGGGCGGCCTCTTGCCCAGCTCGGGCTGGGTGTACCTGCCCGGCACGTGTCCCACGATGATCTGCGGCGTGAGCTTCTGGGGCAACATGCAGCACGTGCTGATGCCCGCGATCGCCCTCGGGATCGGACGGGCGGCGCTGCTCACCCGACTGCTCCGGGCGAGCATGCTGGAGGTGATCCGCACCGAGTACGTCACCACTGCGCGCGCCAAGGGTGTGGCCGAGCGCCGGATCATCCTGAAGCACGCGCTCAAGAACGCCTTGATCCCGACCGTCACCGTGATGGGGCTGCAGGTCGGGTTCCTCATCGGCGGCGCGATCGTGGTCGAGACCCTGTTCGCGATGCCGGGGCTCGGCACGTTCGGCATCGACGCGATCTTCGCCCGCGACTACCAGCAGGTGCAGGGGTTCGCCCTGGTCACCGCGCTCGCGTTCGTCGTGATCAACCTCCTCGTCGACCTCACCTACACGTTCCTCGACCCCCGCATCCGCTACGCCTAGGGAGGCCACGATGCTCGACGGCAACCGACCGGTTCCCTCGACGACCCGGGTGATCAGCGGCGGCAGCGCCGGCGAGGCCGAGCTGCCCGCGGTCGGCACGATCGCCTGGCCGACGACACGCGCGCGCTCCCAGTCGCCGCTCGCCCAGGGGCTGCGCCGGCTCCGGAAGAACAAGATCGCCCTCGTCGGCGCGGGCATCGTCGCGCTGCTGGTCCTCGTCGCGGCGTTCGCCGACGTGCTCGCGCCCCAGAGCCCGATCGCGTCCGACCAGACCCAGACCTTCCAGCGGCCGAGCTGGGAGCATCCGCTCGGCACGGATCAGCTCGGCCGCGACATGCTGAGCCGCATCATTCACGGCAGCCGGATCTCGCTGGTCGTGGGCGTGTCGTCGGTGTTGCTCGCGCTGTTCCTGGGCGTGCCGCTCGGGCTGATCGCCGGCTACCAGGGCGGCCGCACCGACACGATCCTGATGCGGCTGATGGACCTGATCCTGGCCTTCCCGATCTACCTGCTGGCCATCATCCTGATGGTGATCTTCACCCCGACCGCAGGCCTCATCGGCGCGGTCAAGGTCACGGGAGCCATCGCCATCGTGCGCATTCCGATCTACGCGCGCCTGGTGCGCGGCAGCGTGCTGTCGATCAAGGAGAAGGAGTACATCGAGGCGTGCCGCGCCCTCGGCGTTCGCACCGGATCGACGCTGATGCGCCACATCCTGCCGAACTGTCTGGCGCCGATCATCGTCACGACCACGCTCGGCATCGCGACGTCGATCATCGTGGAAGCCACGCTGTCGTTCCTCGGCCTGGGCACGCAGCCCCCCACGCCGAGCTGGGGCTGGGATCTCAAGGCCAACGTCGCCTTCATCCAGGCCAATCCGTGGTTGTCGCTCTTCCCCGGGCTCGCGATCTTCGTCACCGTGCTCGGCTTCAACCTGTTCGGTGACGGCCTGCGCGACGCCCTCGATCCGCGGCTGAAGTAGCGCCCCGCGTCCCACACGGAGGATTGCAATGAGCCGGACCTACAACGTCATCGACGCCGACGGGCACGTGCTCGAGCCGCTCGACCTCTGGGAGAAGTACATGGACCCGGCGTACCGCGATCGGGCGCCGCGGCTGATCATCGACAGCGACGGCAAGGAGCGCCTGCTCATCGAGGGCAAGATCCTCGGCAGCCCGAAGGGCCTCGGCGTCATCGGCGCGATCGGCGCGCGTCAAGGCACGGTGTCCGATATCACCATGAAGTACAACGAGGGCCGGCCGGGCGGCTTCGATCCGCACGCCCGCATCCCCGACATGGACCTCGACGGCATCGATGCGGCGTTTCTGTATCCGAGCCTCGGGCTATTCTCCGGGGCGATCTCCGAGCCCGGCCTCGCCGCGGCCACGTGCCGCGCGTACAACCGCTGGCTCGCCGACTATTGCCGCCCGTATCCCGATCGCCTGTTCGGCGTGGCCATGCTGCCGATGCAGTCGATCGATGCGGCCATCGAGGAGATGCGCTTCGCGAGGAAACAGCTCGGCATGCGCGGCGGGTTCCTCCGCCCGAACCCATACAACGGCCGCATGCTCCATCACCCCGACTACGAGCCGTTCTGGAACGAGGTCGAGGAGCTGGACTTCTCGATCGGGCTGCACGAGGGCGCGAGTGGCGGGATGCCGCAGGTCGGCGTCGACCGCTTCGACACGCGCGGCGCGCGGCACATCATCTCGCACACGATGGAGATGATGCTCGCCGCGATGAGCGCGATCTGGTGCGGCGTGTGCGACCGCCACCCGAAGGTGCGCATCGCCTTCCTCGAGTCGGGCGGCGGGTGGATCGCGCCGTGGCTCGACCGCATGGACCGCCACTTCGACGACCAGGGCTTCAACGACTCCGGGCTCAGCATGCGGCCGAGCGAGCTGTTCCGGCGCAACTGCTGGATCTCGTTCGAGCCCGTCGAGGGGAGCTTGAGCGTGCTCGCGGACTACATCGGCCCGCACAAGATCCTGTGGGCCACCGACTATCCGCATCCCGATGGGTTCTTCCCCGGCGCGCCGAAGCTCATCGCCGATCGATCCGAGCTCCTGCCGGAGACCAAGCACCAGATCCTGGCCGGTGGCGCGATGGGGTTCTACAAGCTCGCGTAGCCTCGACATGCTCGCGTAACTGTTCGGAAGGGGGGTGAGCGCCCCCCTTCCGGGTCCCCGCCTTCCCAATTCCCTTACTGCGGTCTTACCGAAATCTAACCGTGCCCCTGTCTCCAAGCCCGATAGGCTCGTCCTGTCGCATCGCGAAGGTGGTGCGTGGTCGTGTCCAGGGACGGTCGGGGCAGTGGTGAACACATGGGCAGAGCGGAGGAGGGACCATGAAGGGAAGATCACGCAGTTCCGGGCGTCGCACGACCCTCGTGTCACGCGCGAGGCAAGGGGCGGCTGCCGTGGGGATCCTCGTCGTCGGCGGCCTGCTCCTCGACGCGGGCGGGGGCCGCGATCGCGACGGGCTCACAGCGGCGACGTTCCCGAAGCCGTCGCAATCGACGACCATCGGCCTGAGCCGGACGGACAAGCATCTCTGGGTCGTCAATCGGGAAGCCAACAGCGTTTCCGTCTTCCAGGTACGAGGCAACAACAACACGGACCTCGCCACCAAGCTGTTCGAAGCTCCCGTCGGGCTCGAGCCGCGCTGCGTGGCGGTGCACCCGGACAACCAGCGGGCGTTCGTCACCAACGGGCTGAGCGGCACCGTGTCCGTGGTGCGCCGTGACAAGCGACAGGTCATCGCGACGATCCCCGTCGGGACCGAGCCCCGTGGCTGCGCGCTGACGCCGAACGGGAGCCTGCTCTACGTGGCGAACCACACGGAGGGCACCGTCTCCATCATCGACGTGAGCGACCAGAAGGTGGTCGGCACCGTTCCCGTCGGCGGAAACCCTACCGCGATCGCCATCACGAACGACGGCGACGGTCAGGATCAGGACGAGCGCGTGTTCGTCACCCAGATCTTCGCCGAGCTGATCCCGGGCGGCCCCGGAGAGATGCGCGACCTCGGCAAGCAGGGGGTCGTCCACAGCTTCCCCGTGAACAATCCGGGCAACGTCACCAAGATCACCGTGGCGCCCCTCGCCGACTCCGGGTTCAGGTCCAACCGCGCGGCGTTTTGCCTGAGCGCGCATCCTGCCCACATCGCCGACCCGATCTTCTGCCCGAGGCCGGACTTGCCGGCGACGGACCCGGCCAACACGCAAAACCCGCAGGGGGTCTTCCCCAATCAGCTGCTCTCGGCGCTCGTTCGCGGCAACCGTCTCTTCCTGCCGAACATCGGCGCGCAGCCGGAACCGGTGGAGGCGGCCGAGACGAACGTGCAGGCCCTCGTCCAGGTCGTGGACACCGTGACGCTCACCGAGCGGACCGTCGAGGCCGTCAACCTGAACGCGCAGATCGACCTCGAGCCTGCGCCGGCCGATCCGAAGACGAGCCTGGCCCGCGTCTTCGGCAACGACATCGTCGCCATCGATGCCGACCCCGCCGGCAACGTGTTCCTGATCGTGAGCCGGGGCGGGAACTATGTCATCCGTGCCACGCTCGACGGGAGCGGGAGGCTCGACATCGGCGCGCCGAGCAACGTCGTGCGCTACAGGACCGGGAACCTGCCGAGCGGCGTGGCCGTCAGCAAGGACGGCAAGCGCGGCTATGCCAACAACGAGGCCAGCTTCTCCTTCACGTCGATCAACCTCGAAGCGAACACCGTCATCGCCCAGGACGTCCCGTCGAGCGAGCCGCCCGCGCCGGGCACGATCGAGCACGCGACCCTCGTCGGCAAGCTCGCGTTCTTCACCGCCCTCGGCATCCCGGACAACGGCATCTTCGGCACGCCGATC
>Ga0187894_10002277_pt1 | contig 23131 bp, 28 predicted proteins | sample GBC1701081metaG_FD_136650 | JGI IMG/M metagenome (GOLD analysis project Ga0187894, IMG submission 136650) | White microbial mat communities from a lava cave in the Kipuka Kanohina Cave System on the Island of Hawaii, USA - GBC170108-1 metaG ... | reverse complement strand
GTGAAGTCGGCCTCGCCGACCGAGACGCCGCCCGAGCTGACGATCGCGTCGGCGCCCGCCGCGGCCTCGTGGAAGGCGCGCTCGAGCGCGGCCGGGTCGTCGCGTACGACGCCCAGGTCGACGAGCTCGACGCCGAGCCGCGCGAGCATTCCGTACAGCGTGTAGCGATTGGAGTCGTACACCTCGCCTTCCTTCAGCGCCGTGCCGACCGAGGCCAGCTCGTCGCCGGTCGAGAAGAAGGCGACGCGGACCTTCCGCCGCACCGCGACCTCGGCGAGCCCGAGTGAGGCGATGAGGCCGAGCTCGGCCGGCCGGACCGCGTGGCCGGCGCGCAGCACGACCCGGCCGAGGGCGAGGTCCTCGCCGGCAAGGCGCCGGTTCTGGCCCTGCTTCTGCCCGAGCGGCACGACGATGCGGCCGCCCTCGGCGCGGACGACTTCCTGGATCACCACCGTGTCGGTGCCGGCGGGCATCACCGCGCCGGTCATCACCCGCACGCACTCGCCGGGCGCGACCGCGCCGTCGAACTTCCGGCCGGCGTACGCGACGCCGGCTTCGCGCAGCCGCGTCTCGCCGTCGGGGCGCAGGTCGGCGGCGCGCACCGCCCAGCCGTCCATCGCCGAGTTGTCGTGCGCGGGGACGTTCACCGTCGACACGATGTCCTCGCCGAGCACGCGGCCGAGGCTCGCGCGCGCCGCGACGCGCTCGTTCGCGCTCACCGGCACGATCACCGAGCGGATCGCCGCGCGCGCGGTCTCGACCGGCAGCGCGTCGGGATCGTAGCCGTCGAGGCAGCTCACCGCCTGCTGGAGCGCGTTCACGATCTCCGCTCGTGCAGCGCGAGCTCGTCGCGCGTGTTGATGTTGGAGAAGGCTTCGGCCTGGTCGTCGAACGCGACCTCGACGACGTTCAGGGTCGCATACCACGCGTCGATCTTGCGTCCGCCCGCCTCGAGGAACCGCGCGAGGTGCGCGCCGAGCGACTCGCGCACGAGCGCGAACACCGGGTGCGGCTGGTCGCCGGTCTTCGCCACCGCGAGGTCCGCGTGCGCGGCGACGAGCGCCGCGTGCAGGCGCGCGACGAGGTCGCGCGGCAGGAACGGCGAGTCGCAGGGCACGGTGACGAGGAAGGGATGGACGTTCGCCGCGAGTCCGGCGTGCAGGCCGGCGAGCGGGCCGGCGAAGCCGCCGATCTCGTCCGGCACGACGCGGTGGCCGAAGCGGGCGTACTCGGCGAGATGCTGGTTCGCGTTCACGACGATCTCGGCGACCTGCGGCCGCAGGCGTTCGAGCACCCACTCGACCATCGGTCTTCCACGCAGGGGTTCGAGCCCCTTATCGACGCCGCCCATCCGCCGTCCCTGGCCGCCGGCGAGGACGAGGCCGGTCACGCGGGGCGGGTCGCGCAGGTCCACCGGACCCTCAGGCCATCATGGTCGGCATCGTGGTCTTCACGAACCGATGCTTGCCGGTGAAGAGGAGGAAGTGGCGGTTCACCGCGCGCCCGAGCATCGTGAGGCCGACCTGCTCCGCGATCCGCCAGCCCATCTGCGTGAGGCCCGAGCGCGAGACGAGGAACGGGATGCGCATCTGCGCGCACTTGATCACCATCTCGGAGGTGAGCCGCCCGGTGGTGTAGAAGATCTTGTCGGAGCCGTCGATGTCGTCGAGCCACATCCGCCCGGCGATCGCGTCGACCGCGTTGTGGCGGCCGACGTCCTCGACGAACGTCAGGATCGCGGACGTGCCGTCGCCGTTCGTCGCCAGCGCGCAGCCGTGCACCGCGCCGGCGGCCTTGTAGATCGTCTCGTGCCGGCGGACGGCGTCGAGGAGCGCGTAGAGCGTGTCCTCGGTCAGGCGCACGTCGTCGCGCAGCTCGATCGACTCGATCTCCTCCATCAGGTCGCCGAACACGGTGCCCTGGCCGCAGCCGGTCGTCACCGTGCGCTTCTTCATCCGTTCGGCGAGGCCCTTGATGCCCTTGCGGGTCTTGACCACGACCGCGTCGGTGTCCCAGTCGACCTGCACGGCGGCGATCTCGTCGATCGAATGCGCGAGCCGCTGGTTGCGGAGGTAGCCGATCGCGAGCGCCTCGGGGGCCTGGCCGAGGGTCATGAGCGTGACGACCTCGCGCTTGTCGACATAAAGGGTAAGAGGGTGCTCGCCGGCGATCGGGGTGGCGAGCGCTTCGCCGCGCTCGTTCAGCGCCTCGACCTCGAACGTGAGCGGGCGCGAGGCGCGGGTGATCTCCGGCTTGCGCAGGCGCTTCATCCGCCGATGTACGACATCTCGATCTTGCGCGCCTTCGCCGTCGCGGCGGTGCGAAGCTCGGAGTAGCGGTCGCCGCGCGCGCGCCAGATGCGCCCGATCGCCTCGTGGAGGTCGCGGTCCGATGCACCGCCGCGGACGAGCGCGCGCAGGTCGTAGCCGGAGGACGCGAAGAGGCAGGTGTAGAGCATGCCGTCGGTCGCGAGCCGGGCGCGCGTACAGCTCCGGCAGAACGCCTGGGTCACCGAGGAGATCACGCCGATCTCGCCCGCGCCGTCCCGGTAGCGCCACCGCTCGGCGACCTCGCCGTAGTAGCTGGCGTCGACCGGCTCGAGCGGCAGCTCGCGGCCGATCCGGCTCACCACCTCGGCCGAGGGCACCACCTCGTCCATCCGCCAGCCGTTCGAGCTGCCGACGTCCATGAACTCGATGAAGCGCACGATGTGCCCGGTGCCCTTGAAGCGGCGCGCCATCGCGACCACCGTATGGTCGTTGACGCCGCGCTGCACCACCATGTTGATCTTGATCGGCGCGAGCCCGGCCGCCGCCGCCGCCTCGATTCCCTCGAGCACGCGCGCGACCGGGAAATCGACGTCGTTCATCGCCCGGAAGACCTCGTCGTCGAGCGAGTCGAGGCTCACCGTCACGCGCTGCAGGCCGGCGTCGCGCAGGCTTCGCGCCTTGCGCGCGAGGAGCGAGCCGTTGGTCGTCAGCGTGAGGTCGAGGCCGCCGAGGCCCGCGAGCATCTCGATCAGCCGCTCGAGGTTCCGTCGCAGCAGCGGCTCGCCGCCGGTCAGCCGGATCTTCTCGACGCCGTGCTCCCGGAAGATGCGCGCGAGCCGCGCGATCTCCTCGAAGCTCAGCACCTCGCTCCGCGGCAGGAACTCGTGATCGGGACCGAACACGTCCTTCGGCATGCAGTAGGTGCAGCGGAAGTTGCAGCGGTCGGTCACCGAGATCCGCAGGTCGTGCAGCGGCCGCTCGAGCGAGTCCACGACCCGGCCGGGCGGCGCGTCCCATCTCCCCTTGTCCGGGAGGGGCATTGCGCGGCGAGCGTCGACGAGGGGAATGACCCGGTCGGTCATGGCTATGCGCGCGAACCCTGGTTCATAATCGGCGGCATGAAGTGGATTCCAGAGACACGGATTCCGGAGACACGGATTCTAGAGACACGGATTCTAGAGACATTCGCATGCCCGCTCCATCCCTGCCGGTCGCGGTGATCATGGAGCGGCGCGCGGTCGCGAGCCGCTGGCAGTCCGAACGGTGGGCGCCGGTGGACGTCGTCCCCGACGAGGGCGGGCCGCGCGCGCCGCGTCTCCTCGAGGAAGACAGCGCGCATGCGCGTTGGTTGCATCCCGGCTTCGCGCTCGAACTGCATCGCGACGAGGCCGACGGCTACTACCTGAACATGACGACCGAGACGCCGTACGTGTTCGTTAACTGGCGCATGGTGGACGACCTCGCGGTGCCGAAGATCGTCACCGTCAGCTACCACGAGGCGGGCCGGATGATGGACGGCGGCGAGCTGGTCGATGGGGTGCCGCTGCCCCCGGCGCTCCTCGCCTGGGTCGACGAGTTCGTCCGCGCGCACTATAGACCCGAGCAGAAGAAGGGCAAGATCAAGCCGCCGTCGTTCAAGGGCGCGAAGCGGGGCTGACATGGCGCGCGACGGCGACGACTCCTTCTTCGCGCGCTGGTCCCGGCGCAAGCACGCGGTGCAGCGCGGCGAGGCGCCGGCGGAGCCGCCGCGCAGCGAGGCGCAGCCGCCCGCGCCGATGCCGGCGCCGGAACCGGCCGCCCCGCCCCCGCCCGAGCTGCCGCCGGTGGAATCGCTGCAGGGGCTCGAATCCGACTACCGGGACTTCCTCCGCCCGGACGTGGACCCGGCGACCAAGAGCGCGGCACTGAAAAAGCTCTTCGGCGATCCGCATTTCAACCGGATGGACATGCTCGACACCTACGTCGACGACTACACGAAGGAAGATCCCATCCCGCCCCTCGTGCTGCGCGCATTGAACCAGGCACGCACGCTCGGGCTGTTCGACGACGGGGAGAAGGACGCGAAGGGGCAGGAGGCCGGGGGGCAGGAGGCCGGGGGGCAGGAGGCCGGGGGGCAGGAGGCCGGGGGGCGGGAGGCAGCGACGCCGCCGGCGGACGCAGCACCGGTCCCTGCCGCCGCGATCGAGCCGCCGCAGCCGGCGACCGACGCGGTGCCCGCCGGGATGCCCGCCAAGATGCCCGCCAAACCCGAGACCGCGTGATGGCACTCGACGGCAAAACCCTCAAGGTCTGCAACTGCAACCGCACGATGGCGCTCGACGCCAGGGCGCTCGCGGCGGCGCTGCAGTCGGGCGCGCCGCTCACGATCCACACCGAGCTCTGCCGGCGCGAGGTGGGCGAATTCAGCGCCGCGGTCGCCGCGGGCGGCGAGTGCGTCGTCGCCTGTACCCAGGAGGCGCCGCTCTTCGCCGAGCTGAACGAGAGCGCGGGCGCGAAGTCCGAGCTCAAGTTCGTCAATATCCGCGAGACCGCCGGCTGGTCGGCGGAAGGGGGCGCGGCCACGCCGAAGATCGCAGCGCTCCTCGCGCTCGCCGAGCTGCCCGAGCCGGAGCCGGTGCCGAGCGTGTCGTACAAGTCGGGCGGCCACGTGCTCGTCATCGGGCCGGCCGAGGCCGCGGTACAGTGGGCCGAGCGCCTCGCGGGCGAGCTCGAGGTCAGCGTCCTGATCACCACCGCGCGCGGCGGCGATCTCCCGTTCGAGCGGCGCTTTCCGGTCTGGTCGGGCAAGGTCGCGGCGATCCGCGGCTGGCTCGGCGCGTTCGAAGTCGAGTGGGAGCAGTCGAACCCGATCGACCTCGACGTCTGCACCCGCTGCAACGCGTGCATCCACGCCTGTCCGGAGAGCGCGATCGACTTCACCTACCAGATCGATCTCGACCGGTGCAAGGCGCACCGCGAGTGCGTGAAGGCCTGCGGGCCGGTGCACGCCATCGACTTCGAGCGTGCCGACCGCGCGCGCCGGGAGCGCTTCGACCTGGTGCTCGATCTCTCGGCGGAGCCCGCGCTGAAGACGCCGCGCAAGCCCCAGGGCTATTTCGCGCCGGGCCGCGATCCGCTCGACCAGGCGCTCGCCGCGGCCGCGCTCGCCGGGCTCGTCGGCGAGTTCGAGAAGCCGAAGTTCTTCGTCTACGACGAGCGGATCTGCGCCCACGGCCGCTCGGGGAAGACGGGCTGCACGAAATGCATCGACGTCTGCTCGACCGGGGCGATCTCCTCGACCGGCGACAAGGTGAAGGTCGAGGCGCACCTCTGCGCGGGCTGCGGCGGCTGCGCGACCGTATGCCCGTCGGGCGCGATGACCTACGCGAGCCCGCGGCTCGCCGAGCTGGGCGCGCGGCTCAAGCGCCTGCTCGCCGTGTACGCGCGAGCGGGCGGGCGGGACGCCGCGATCCTCCTTCACGACGCGACCGCCGGCCGCGAGCTCGTGGGGCGACTCGCGCGGCGGGGCAGGGGCCTCCCGGCGCGGGTGATCCCGCTCGAGGTGCTCCATGTCGCAGCGGTCGGCATCGACGCGATGCTCGGCGCAATCGCCTACGGCGCGAGCCAGGTGCTCGTCGTGGCGGGGGAGACCGACTTCGCGGAGTACGGCGCGGCGATCGAGCGCGAAATGGCGACCGCCCAGGCGATCCTGACCGGCCTCGGCTACCGGGGCGTTCACCTGCGCGTCGTCCGCGCGACCGAGGCGGTCGAGCTCGAGCGCGCAGTGTGGGGGCTCGAGCCCGCCGCGACGGTCCCCGCCGCGGCGACGTTCAACCTCGCGAACGCGAAGCGCGGCACGCTCGATTTCGTCTTCGACCACCTCGTGCGCCACGCCCCGTCGCCGCGGGAGGAGGTCCCGCTCGCCGCCGGCGCGCCGTTCGGGCGGGTCGAGGTCAATACGGCGACCTGTACGCTCTGCATGGCCTGCGTCGGGGCCTGCCCCGAGTCGGCGCTCGTCGACGGCCGGGATGCGCCGATGCTCAAGCTGATCGAGCGCAACTGCGTGCAGTGCGGGCTGTGCGTCGCCACCTGTCCCGAGGACGCCCTGCGGCTCGTTCCGCGGCTGCTCCTGACCCCGCAGGCGCGGGCCGAGGTCGTCCTCAACCGCGCCGAACCCTTCGACTGCGTGCGCTGCGGCAAGCCGTTCGGCACGAAGCAGATGATCGACAGCATGGTGGGGCGGCTCGCGGCCCACTCGATGTTCGCGGGCGCGAGCGGGACGCGGCGGCTGATGATGTGCGCCGATTGCCGGGTGATCGACATGATGGAGAACCAGAGCGAGGCGTCGATCCTCGGTCCCAAGCCATGACGGACCTCGCGCCGGAGGACGCGGCGCGAGCGGACCTCTACGCGCTGCTCGCCCGGCTCTGGTACGCCGGGCCCGATGCCGCGCTCCTCGCCGCGATCGCCGGGGCGGGCGGGCTCGCAACCGAAGGCGGGCAGGCCGCCCTGGCGGAGGCCTGGCGCGCGCTCCAGTCGGTGGCCGCCGGGACCGATGCCGCTGCGGCGCAGACCGAGTACGACGCGCTCTTCGTCGGCACCGGCAAGGCTCCGGTGCCGCCCTATGCGTCCCACTACCTCGTCGAGACCGGCACGGAACGAGTGCTTGTTGCGCTGCGAGAAGAACTCGCCGGGCTGGGACTGTCGCGGAACGAGGCGTCCCACGAGCCCGAGGATCACTTCGCCGCGCTGTGCGAAGCAATGCGCCACCTCGTGGCGGCCGGGTCATCGGATGCTGCGCTGCAGCGGCAGAAGAACTTCTTCACTTGCTATCTGCACCGAGCTTACAATCCGCTTACCGAACGGGTGATGGCTTCCACCGAAACAAGCTTTTACCGAACTGTCGCGCGCGTCACGAAAGCGTTCTGCGACACCGAGGCCGCGTCTCTGGACATGCTCTAACACCTTCCAGGAGGAGCGCACCATCATGGAGAACTCCAGCAAGAAGAAGGGCCGCAGAACCTTTCTGATCGCGGTCGGCGCCGGCAGCGGCGCGGCGATCGCCGCGGTCGCCGCCAAGACGGTGCCGCAACCGGCAGCGTCCACCGCGGCGAAGCCGGAGGAGGGCTCGGGCTACCAGCTCTCCGAGCACGTCCGCAAGTACTACCGCAGCACCCTGGTCTAGAGCGAAGGAGCGCGCCATGCTGCTGACGAGAAAATCCTCCGGCTCCGCGGTCCCGCAATCGCGTCTCGCGCGCAGCCTCTCCGGCGCGCTCGCGCGTACGGTCGACCGCCGCGCATTCCTGAAGCGATCGGGCGTCGCGGTCGGCGCCGGCGCGTTCGCGAGCCAGCTTCCGTTCCACATGATCGGGAAGGCCGAGGCGCAGGAGAAGAAGGCCGCCGCCGCCAAGGTCGAGGTGAAGCGCACCGTCTGTACGCACTGCTCGGTCGGCTGTGCGATCGACGCCGTCGTGCAGAACGGCGTCTGGGTGCGCCAGGAGCCGGTGTTCGATTCGCCGCTCAACCTCGGCGCGCACTGCGCGAAGGGCGCCTCGGTGCGCGAGCACGGCATCACCGAGGACTCGCATCGCCTCAAATACCCGATGAAGCTCGTCAACGGCAAGTACCAGCGCATCAGCTGGGACGTGGCGCTCGACGAGATCACGAAGAAGATGATGAAGATCCGCGAGGAGTCGGGTCCGGACGCCGCGTACTTCGTCGGCTCCTCCAAGCACAACAACGAGCAGTCGTTCCTGCTGCGCAAGTTCGTGTCGATGTGGGGCACGAACAACTGCGACCACCAGGCCCGCATCTGCCACTCGACCACCGTCGCCGGCGTCGCCAACACCTGGGGCTACGGCGCGATGACCAACTCGTACAACGACGAGCAGAACTCGAAGTGCATCCTCTTCTTCGGGTCGAACGCCGCCGAGGCGCACCCGGTGTCGATGCTCTTCACGCTCCACGCCAAGGAGAACGGCGCGAAGGTGATCGTCGTCGACCCGCGCTTCACGCGCACCGCGGCGAAGGCCGACGAGTTCTACCGCATCCGCTCGGGCACCGACGTCGCGTTCCTGTGGGGGATGCTGTACCACATCTTCCAGAACGGCTGGGAGGACAAGGCGTACATCAAGGCCCGCGTCTACGGGATGGACAAGGTCAGGGAAGAAGTCATGAAGTGGACGCCGGACGTAGTGCAGAACGTCACCGGCATGCCCGAGGCGCACGTCAAGGCGGTCGCCGAAGCGATGGCGAAGAACAAGCCGAGCACGATCATCTGGGCGATGGGCCAGACCCAGCACAACAACGGCAACGCGGTCGTGCGGGCGAGCTGCATCCTGCAGCTCGCGCTCGGCAACGTGGGCGTGGCGGGCGGCGGCACCAACATCTACCGCGGCCACGACAACGTGCAGGGCGCGACCGACGTCGGGCCGAATCCCGACTCGCTGCCGGGCTACTACGGCATCGTCACCGGCTCGTGGCGGCACTGGTCGCGGGTCTGGAACGTCGACTACGAGTGGCTGAAGGGCAAGTTCGCGAGCCAGGCGATGATGGAGAAGCCGGGCATCACCGTCAGCCGCTGGATCGACGGCGTGCTCGAGAAGAACGACCTGATCGACCAGGACCCGAATCTCCGCGCGATGTTCTACTGGGGCCACGCCCCGAACTCGCAGACCCGCGGGCCGGAGATGAAGATGGCGATGGACAAGCTCGACCTCCTCGTCGTCATCGACCCGTATCCGTCGGCGACCGCCGCGATGGCGGCGATGCCGAAGGCGGCGGACGCGAAGTACGAGATCAATCCGAACCGCGACGTGTACCTGCTGCCGGCGGCGACGCAGTTCGAGACCGAGGGCTCCTGTACCGCGTCGAACCGCTCGATCCAGTGGCGCGAGCGGGTGATCGATCCGCTGTTCGAGTCGCGCTCGGATCACGCGATCATGTACGCGTTCGCGCAGAAGTGGGGCTTCGCCGACCAGCTCCTCGGCAAGCGCGACGGCAAGCAGAACATCCGCCTGCAGAAGGTCAAGAACTACGAGGAGCCCAACGTCGAGGACATCCTCGCGAACGAGATCAATCGCGGCACGTGGACGATCGGCTACACCGGCCAGTCGCCCGAGCGGCTCCAGGCGCACATGCGCAACATGCACGTCTTCGACGTGAAGACCCTGCGCGCCAAGGGCGGCAAGGACGCGAAGACCGGGTACGACCTGACCGGCGACTACTTCGGCCTGCCGTGGCCGTGCTACGGCGACGTGAAGCTGAAGCATCCGGGGACGCCGAACCTCTACGACACGTCGAAGCCGATGATGGACGGCGGCGGCAACTTCCGCGCGAACTTCGGTGTCGAGCGCGATGGCGTGAGCCTGCTCGCGGAGGACGGCTCGGCCTCGAAGGGCGCCGACCTGCAGTTCGGCTATCCCGAGCTCGACCACGTGCTGCTGAAGAAGCTCGGCTGGTGGGACGAGCTGACCGACGACGAGAGGAAGGAGGCCGAGGGCAAGAACTGGAAGACCGACCTCTCCGGCGGCCAGATCCGCGTGTTCATGAAGAATCACGGCTGCCACCCCTTTGGCAACGCGAAGGCGCGCGCGGTCGTCTGGAACTTCCCCGACGGCGTGCCGCTGCACCGCGAACCGCTGTACTCGCCGCGGCCCGACCTCGTGGCGAAGTATCCGACCCACGACGACGTCAAGGTGCTCTGGCGGCTGCCGACACTCTTCAAGTCGGTGCAGGACCGCAACGTCAAGGAGGGCGTGGCCGAGAAGTTCCCGCTGATCCTCACCAGCGGCCGCCTGGTCGAGTACGAAGGCGGCGGCGACGAGACGCGGTCCAACCCGTGGCTCGCCGAGCTGATGCAGGACAACTTCGTGGAGATCAACCCGAAGGCGGCGGCCGACCGCGGCATCCGGCCGAACGAGTACGTCTGGGTGAAGAGCCCGACCGGCGCCAGGATCAAGGTGAAGGCGCTCGTCACCGAACGGGTCGGGCCCGACACCGTGTTCGTGCCGTTCCACTTCGCCGGCTGGTGGCAGGGCACGGACATGCTGCCCTGGTACCCCGACAAGGCGGCGCCGATCGTGCGCGGCGAGGCGGTCAACACCGCCACGACCTACGGCTACGACCGGGTCACCATGATGCAGGAAACCAAAACGACGCTGTGCCAGGTCGAGCGGGCCTAGGAGGAGCACACCATGGCGAGAATGAAATTCCTGTGCGACGCCGAGCGCTGCATCGAGTGCAACGGCTGCGTGACCGCGTGCAAGAACGAGAACAACGTCCCGTGGGGCGTGAATCGGCGCCGGGTCGTCACCATCAACGACGGCCAGCCGGGCGAGAAGTCGATCTCGGTCGCCTGCATGCACTGCTCGGACGCGCCGTGCATGGCGGTGTGCCCGGTCGACTGCTTCTACCGGACGAGCGAGGGTGTGGTCCTGCACGACAAGGACCTGTGCATCGGCTGCGGCTACTGTTTCTACGCCTGTCCGTTCGGCGCGCCGCAGTTCCCGCAGGCCGGGGCGTTCGGCCTGCGCGGCAAGATGGACAAGTGCACCTTCTGCGCCGGCGGCCCGGAGAAAGACCTCTCGGCCGAGGAGAGCCGCAAGTACGGCTCGAACCGGCTCGCCGAGGGCAAGCTCCCGGCCTGTGCCGAGATGTGCTCGACCAAGGCGCTCCTCGCCGGTGACGGCGACGTGGTGGCCGACATCTATCGCCAGCGGGTGCTGAAGCGCGGCAAGGGCTCGGAAGTCTGGGGCTGGGGCACGGCCTACGGCGCACCCGGGCGCGAGAAGCCGGCGCCGGCGCAGCCGCAGCCGAAGAGCTGAGCCATGCGCGCGAAGGTGGTGGCGTTCGCGGCGATCGCCGCGCTGGGTCTCGCCGGGTGCGGCGAGCGGCCCCAGGAGATGGTGCAGAAGACCGGCAAGTATCAGGGCAAGCCGGACACCGTGCCCTGGGACAGCCCCCAGTTCGGCGGCAAGCAGGCCGAGTGGGAGCGCGCGATCCAGACGCGCACGCAGAACCAGAACGAGTACACCCGCATCCAGTAGAGGATGAACGCCATGTCCCGCAGCCCTGCAGGAACGAGAGGGCGATGCCCCCTCGGGCTCCCCCGGGCCGGGGAAAAGAGCGCCGCCGCAGGCGGCGCTCTTTTCTCTGGTTGCCGGCAGCTCGCAGGCGGTTTCGTTCTGGCCGCCGCGCTCGCCCTGCCGCTGGCGAGCGCCGCGCAAAGCCAGGACAGCGCCGCCAGGCAGGACCCCGCGAAGCAGCAGGCCGAACGCCAGCTCACGCAGCCGGGAAACAACGCGCCGGTATGGGGCGCCGTGCGCTCGGGCGACCCGGGGTACACCTCGATCAAGGGCCAGGAGACGAACATCCTGATCCAGCCGGCGATGAAGCTCCCCGGGCAGCCGGCGCTGACCGGCGGCGAGGCCTGGCGGCTCTTCCGGAACGGCGTGATCACGCCGATCGGCGGCTGGCTGCTCGCCGCGATCGTCGTGCTGATCGGTGCGTTCTACGCGTGGAAGGGGCCGGTGAAGCTGCACGAGCAGCCGACCGGTCGGCTGCTCGAGCGGTTTACCCCGCTGCAGCGGTACGCACACTGGGTGATGGGGATCAGCTTCGTGATCCTCGCGGTCACCGGGATCGTCATCCTCCTCGGCCGGCACGTGCTGCTGCCGGTGATCGGGGCCACGCTGTTCGCCTGGCTCACGAACCTGTCGAAGAACGTCCACAACTTCGTCGGCCCGGTGTTCGTGCTGAGCCTCCTGTTCTTCATCGTGCTCTACGTGAAGGACAATCTGCCGCGTGGCTACGACTTCAAGTGGTTCGCGAGCTTCGGCGGGATGTTCGGCGGCAGGCACGTGGCCTCGGGCCGCTTCAACGCCGGTGAGAAGGCGTGGTTCTGGGTCGGCGTGGTGGTGCTGTCGCTGATCGTGAGCGTCTCCGGCCTCGTCCTGAACTTCCCGAACTTCGAGCAGACCCGGTCGGTCATGATCGTCGCCAACATCGTCCATGCGACTTCGGCCGTGCTGGTGATGGCGCTCGCGCTCGGCCACATCTACATGGGCACGATCGGCGTCGAGGGCGCGTACGGCTCGATGCGCAACGGCTACGTCGACGAGACGTGGGCAAAGGAGCACCACGGACTCTGGTACGAGGAGGTCAAGTCGGGCAAGGTCAAGGCGGGCAAGGCCACGGGCAGCCCGCAGTCCGCGCAGGTCCAGCATTGAGGAGGAAGGGAAGATGAGAGCCGCGATCGTCGCCGCAATCTGTCTCGCGCTCGCCGGCGGGCCGCTGTGGGCCAAGCTGCCGGCGCCGCCGCCGCCGACCGAGGAGCAGAAGGCGGCTGCCGCGGCGAAGGCCGCGAAAGCGGCGGAGGCGTCCAAGAAAGAGGCCGAGCTCCTGACGAAATATCAGGATCTCACCGCCGAGAAGTACAAGAAGGAACAGGCGCAGCGCGCTGCGGTCGCGTCCGCGACCGCGAAATCCGCGGCGGCGCCGGCACCGAAGGCGGCGGCAAAGAAGTAGCGCGGAGGTAAGGTAGTCGCTCGGCGCCCCTGCACCGGGGCGTTTTTTTCGGGAGGGTCGACGTGAATCGGATTTGCTCGGTGGGCGCCGTCGCGGGCATCGCACTGGCCGCCGCCGTTTCGGCGCAGGTGCCGCGCACGCCGTCGCCGCCGGGTGCCAAGGTCTACCTCATCGAGCCGCGCGACGGGGCGACGATCAAGGGCCCGGTCAAGGTGGTGATGGGACTCTCCGGCATGGGCGTCGCGCCCGCCGGTGCCGACTTTCCCGAGACCGGCCACCACCACATCCTGGTCGACGTCGACAGGCTGCCGGCGCTCGACGCACCGATCCCGCTGGACGACAAGCACCGGCACTTCGGCAAGGGACAGACCGAGGCGGTGCTCGAGCTCGCGCCCCGGCAAGCACACGATCCAGCTCCTCCTCGGCGACCGCAATCACATCCCGCACGATCCGCCGATCCTCAGCCAGCGGATCACGATCACGGTCGCCAGGTAGCCGCCGCGGACGAGCGGCGGTGCGTCAGCCCTCGACCACGAGCATGTTGAAGTCGGCGGCGCCGGCCCGCTGTGCCCGCGCGGCGAGGTACTCCGGCGAGTCGTAAAACGCTTTCGCCCGGTCGTAGGTCTCGAATTCGACCACCACGACGCGTTTCCCGGCGAAGCTTCCCTCCAGTACTTCGTGCCTCCCGCCTCGCGCGAGGAAGCGGCCGCCGTGCTTCGCGACCGCCGGGCCGGCGAGCGCGCGGTAGCCTTCGTACGCGTCCGGTCTGGTCACGGTGATGATCGAAATCAGATAGGCGGGCATCGGGCGCTCTCCGGGAAAGGTCCAACCCCTATCCTCGCACGCCGCGGACGATCGGCGAGGTCAGGCGAGCGCGGCGCCGACCGGGACGACCTCGCCCGCACCCCGGATCGAATAGCCGGCGAGCCCGCGCGCGGCGCGACGCAGCGGTTCGCCGGCGAGCCCGCGGACGAATCCCGCCGCAGCCTCGCCCTCGAGCTTGCGCAGGCGCAGCGCGAGCCAGTACGTCTCGCGCCGCAGCGGGACGAAGTCGAGGCCGAAGCGATGCGCGGCGGCCCTGAGCCCGAGGCCCGAGTCGGCGCGGCCGGCCGCGACGGTCGCTGCCACGGCGAGGTGGGTGAACTCCTCGGTCTCGTATCCGCGGATCGACGCGGGCGCGACCCCGGCGTCCTCGAGCAACCGGTCGATCAGCAGCCGCGTTCCCGATCCGCGCTGGCGGTTGACGAAGAGGGCGCCCTTGGCCGCGACATCGGCGAGCGAGCGCAAGCGCCGCGGATTGCCCCGCTTCACCATCAGCCCCTGGTCGCGCTCGGCGAAACGGATCAGGACGTCCCGTCGCGGGTCGAGCAGCCGCCGCAGCGGCACGGCCGCATCGCCGGCCGGGGGCGTGCCGGCGTGGAAGCCCGCGAGATCGGCCTCGCCGCGGGCCAGCGCGCCGAGGCTTTCGAGGCTGCCGCGGAAGGCGACCTCGCCGACGAGACCCTGGGGCCGCGCCCAGTGGTCGCAGAGCGCGGCGAGGAGAAGGTCGTGGCTCGCGACCACCGCGAGCCCGCACTGGCGGTCGGCACGCGCCGCCCGCCGCGGGCCGAGGGCGATCTCCAGCGCGGACGTCTTCAACCGGTCCACAGCCCGGGCGTCGGCCGCGACCAGCTGCTCCCCGACCACCGTGAGGCGGGTACCGCGCCCGCGCTGCAACTCGACCACCGGGACGCCCAGGGCGCGCCCCGTGTCGCTCAGGAGACCCCACGCCGCGCGGTAAGAGAACCCGACCGCCTCCGCCGCGGCACGGAGGGTGGCCAGCTCCCGGATCGCCGCGAGCAGCGGGACGAGGCGCCGGTCGAACGGCGGCGCGGCGCGGCCGGCGGCGCGCCAGCTCACTTCCGGCTCGAGCCGCAAAGTTGCAGAAGATCGCATATTTAACTCACCTCGATCGTCCGGCTACCATCCCCGCATGTCCGCTCACTATGCAGCTGCCGCCATATATGCAGATACCGGCATATTAGCCCGCTCCGGCGCGGACCGGCGGTCGGCGGCCTGAACGCGCATGGAGACCATCCTGGATGCGCTCGGCGACGCCGGCCGGCTCGTCGCCGGGCTCGACCCCAAGCTCGTCGAGATCGTGGCCCTGAGCCTCCGCGTCAGCCTGAGCGCGGTCGTGCTCGCGACCGCGCTCGCGCTCCCGCTCGGCGCGGCGATCGCGGTCGCGAAGTTTCGCGGCCGCCAGGCGGTCATCGTCATCCTCAACGCCCTGATGGGCCTGCCGCCGGTCGTGGTCGGGCTGCTCGTCTACCTGCTCCTGTCGCGCGCCGGGCCGCTCGGCGCGATGGGGTTGCTCTTCACCCCGACGGCGATGGTGATCGCGCAGACGATCCTCATCCTGCCGATCATCGCGGCGCTCACCCGGCAGGCGGTCGACGACGCCTGGCGCGAGTACCAGGAGCAGCTGCGCTCGCTCGGCGCGGGCGAAGGCAGCGCCGCGCTGACGCTCGTCTGGGACATCCGCTTCTCGCTCCTCACCGCCGTGCTCGCCGGGTTCGGGCGCGCGGCGGCGGAAGTCGGCGCGGTGATGATCGTCGGCGGGAACATCGACGGCGTGACGCGGGTGATGACGACCGCGATCGCGCTCGAGACGAGCAAGGGCGATCTGCCGCTCGCGCTCGGCCTCGGCGTCATCCTCGTCACGCTCGTGCTCGCCCTCAACGCCGCGGCGTACACGCTGAAGGAAGCGGCGCAGCGGCGCTATGGGTGAGGAGCCGATGCGCGCGCCGACGTCCATCCTGCCGCTCCGGCTCGACGAAGTGTCGTTCGCCGCCGGCGGGCGCACGATCGTCGACCGGGTCTCGCTCGTCCTCGAGGCCGGCCCGCGCACGATCATCCTCGGGCCGAACGGCGCCGGGAAGAGCGTGCTGATGCGCCTCTGCCACGGGCTCCTTGCGCCGACCTCCGGCCGCATCGAATGGGCCGCGGCCGAGCGGCCGGGAGAGCGGCGCCGGCAGGCGATGGTGTTCCAGCGGCCGGTGATGCTCCGGCGCTCGGCGATCGCCAACGTCGAGTACGCGCTCGGTCTCGCCGGCGTCGCCGGCCGCGAGCGCGAGCGCCAGGCGGAGGCGGCGCTCGAGAGCGTCGGGCTCGCGCATCTCGCGGACCGCTCGGCGCGCGTGCTGTCCGGCGGCGAGCAGCAGCGGCTCGCGCTCGCGCGCGCGTGGGCGCTGCGCCCCGAGGTGCTGTTCCTGGACGAGCCCACCGCGAGCCTCGATCCGGGCGCGAGCGCCGAGGTCGAGCGGATCATCGAGGCGATCCGCGCCGCCGGCACGAAGATCGTGATGTGCACGCACAACCTGGGCCAGGCGCGCCGCCTCGGCGACGAGATCCTCTTCCTCCACCAGGGGCGCGTCGTCGAGCGTGCGCCGGCCGCCCGGTTCTTCACCCTGCCCGCCACGGCCGAAGCCGGGGCGTTCATCCAAGGAGAGTTGCCATGGACCTGAGACGCCGGATCGTGCTCGCCACGGCGCGCGCCGTCCTTTCCCTGCCGCTCGCCGTCCTTTCCCTGCCGCTCGCCGTCCTTTCCCTGCCGCTCGCGGGGCAGGAGAGGTTCATCACAGTCGCTTCGACGACCTCGACCGAGCAGTCGGGGCTCTTCGGCCACATCCTGCCGATCTTCGAGCAGCAGACCGGGATCAAGGTGCGCGTGGTCGCGCTCGGTACCGGCCAGGCGCTCGACATGGCCAGGCGCGGCGACGCCGATGTCGTTTTCGTGCACGATCCGGCGGCGGAGAAGAAGTTCGTCGACGAGGGGTTCGGCATCGCGCACCGGCAGGTGATGTACAACGATTTCGTCGTCGTCGGTCCGAAGACCGACCCGGCGAAAGTCGCCGGCGGCAAGGACGTGCTCGAGGCGCTGAAGAAGATCGAGGCGGCGAAGGCCCCGTTCGTTTCGCGCGGCGACAAGAGCGGCACGCACGCCGCCGAGCTGCGCTACTGGAAGTCCGCGGGCATCGACATCGATGCGAAGAAGGGCCCCTGGTACCGCGAGACGGGCTCGGGGATGGGACCGGCCCTCAATACGGCGTCGTCGATGAACGCCTACATCCTGACCGACCGCGGCACCTGGCTCTCGTTCAAGAACCGCGGCGACCTCGCGATCCTGGTCGAAGGCGACCAGAAGCTCTTCAACCAGTACGGGATCATGCTGGTGAACCCGACGAAGCACGCCCACGTGAAGCGGGACCTCGGGGAGGCATTCGTCCGCTGGATCGTCTCGCCCGCCGGCCAGGGCACGATCGCCGGCTACAAGGTGGGCGGGGAGCAGCTTTTCTTTCCCAACGCCGCCGGCGGCTGACGGGCGCCGGCGCCGGCCGCTGGACAATCGGCCAACGTTTCCATATTATCGGAAATATGGAAGCGATGACGGCCGTCCAGGCGCTCTCGGCGCTCGCCCAGGAGACCCGGCTCGGCGTGTTCCGCCTCCTCGTCGCGGCCGGGCCCGAGGGCATGCCCGCGGGCGAGATCGCGGCCGAGCTCGACCTGCCGCCGGCAACGCTCTCCTTTCACCTCGCCCAGCTCGCGAACGCCGGGCTGGTGCGCGGGCGGCAGGAGGGCCGGTTCATCTACTACGCGCCCGACTTTGCCGCGATGAACGGCCTCCTCGGCTTCCTCACCGAGAACTGCTGCGCACGGGGTGCCTGCGCGCCGCGTCCTGCAACGATCCGGTTCCAGCGCAAAGGAGCACGCAAATGAAGCGCTTTCACATGCACGTCGCGGTCGAAAACCTGGACGAGAACGTCCGCTTCTACTCGACCCTGTTCGGCGCCGGGCCCACGGTGCACAAGCCCGACTACGCGAAGTGGATGCTCGACGACCCGCGCGTCAACTTCGCCATCTCGACCCGGATCGGGGAGACGGGTCTCGACCACGTCGGCATCCAGGCCGAGAACGAGGGCGAGCTCGAGGACGTCCGTGCACGCCTCGCGCGGGCGGACCAGGCTTACGTAACGCAGAAGGACGCGGCGTGCTGCTACGCGAAGTCGAACAAGTACTGGGTCGAGGACCCGCAGGGGCTCGCGTGGGAGACCTGGCACACGCTCGAGGCGATCCCGACCTACGGCTCCGGGACGCGGCCGGCGGGCGAGGGCCGGACGGTCGCCTGCTGTGCACCGGCGAAGCAGCCGGCGGAGGTGGCCGAGGCGGCAGTCCAGGGATGAGCATCGCCGCCGCGCGGGCTGCCGACCTGCCGGCGGTCCGCGCGCTGCTGGCGGCAAACGGGCTGCCCCAAGGGGATCTGACAACGGCGCACCTCGCCTCGTTCTGGGTGGCGCGCGACGCACCCGGACTCGCGGGCTGCGTGGGCATCGAGCGCGCGGGGCGCGCCGCACTCCTGCGGTCGCTCGCCGTCCGCGAGGACGCGAGGCGGACCGGGCTCGGCGCGGCGTTGCTCGCTCGCGCCGAGGCTGAAGCCCGTGCGCTCGGCGTCGACACGCTCTACCTGCTGACGACGGGCGCCGAGCGATATCTCGACGCGCGGGGCTACGAGGCCACGGCGCGCTACCGCGTGCCGCCGGAGATCGGCGCGACGTCCGAGTTCGCCGGCCTGTGCCCGGCGAGCGCGGTCTGCATGAGCAAGCGGCTCGCGCTCTAGGCCGGATCCGCGAACAGCCATCGGGCGAGCACGACGGCGAGCGCGCCGCCGACGAGTTGCGCCGCGATGAACCCGGGCGCGTCGGCCGGCCGGATGCCGGCGAACGTGTCGGTGAGCGAACGGGCAATCGTGACCGCGGGATCGGCGAACGAGGTCGAAGCGGTGAACCGGTACGCGGCGGTGATGTAGGCGCCGACCAGCAGCGGCACCCACGCCGGGCGGTACCGCAGGCCGCCGTAGATCGCGAGCAGGAGGCCGAACGTAGCGACCACCTCGCTCCACAGCTGCGCGCCACCGCCACGGGCCTTCGTGGACGCGGCGAACAGCGGCGCCTCGAACATCAGATGGGTGGCGGCGACACCGACGAGGCCGCCCGCGACCTGCACGGCAACGTACGCGGCGGCGAGGCCGATCGTGCGCCGCCCGAGCCGCCATTCCGCCGCCGAGACGACGGGGTTGAGGTGCGCCCCGGACACCGGGCCGAGGATGGCGATCAGGACGACCAGCGCAGCACCGGTCGGATTATGGTTCGATGACATGACAGTCGTGTTGCGCGTTGCTGGAAGCCTACCGCGCCCTGATAGAATTCGTCCTTTCCAATCAACAGGTTTCGACGGCGCCCGGCGAAGGTGCGGGCCCGCGTTCCGCACCCCGGGGCATGAAGGTGTTCGGCTTCGCCGGCTGGTCCGGCAGCGGCAAGACCACGCTGATCGAGGCGCTCATCCCGCGCTTCGTCCGGGGCGGCCACACGGTGTCGCTCGTCAAGCATGCGCACCACAGCTTCGATGTCGACCAGCCGGGCAAGGACTCGTACCGCCACCGCGAGGCCGGGTGCCTCGAGGTGCTGGTGAGCTCCGACCGGCGCTGGGTCCTCCAGCACGAGCTGCGCGGCGCGCCGGAACCCGGGCTCGAGGCGCAGATCGAACGGATGTCGCCGTGCGACCTGCTGCTGATCGAAGGGTACAAGCGCTATCCGATGCCCAAGCTCGAGATCTATCGCGCGGCGAACGGCAAGCCGCTCCTGCATCCGGACGACCCGCACATCGTCGCGGTCGCCGCCGACGTCCCGCTCGCGACCGAGCTGCCGCGCTTCGCGCTCGATGACTACGATGCGATCGCCGATTTCGTGCTAAAGCGGACCGGGCTGAGGCGATGAGCGACGCACTGCTGTCGGTCGACGAAGCGCTCGGGCGGCTGCTCGCCGGCGCGCGTCCGGTGAGCGAAACCGAGACGGTGCCGACGCTCGCCGCCACCGGCCGGGTGCTCGCGCGCGCGCAGCCCTCGGGGCTCGACGTGCCGCCGCTCGACAACACCGCGATGGACGGCTACGCCGTTCGCAGCGCCGACTGCGCATCGGGTGCGGCGCGCCTGCGCATCGGGCAGCGGATCGCCGCCGGCGCGCTCGGCCGGCCGCTCGCGGCGGGCACCGCCGCGCGCATTTTCACCGGCGCGCCGATTCCGCCGGGCGCCGACGCGGTGGTACCGCAGGAACAGACTGCGGTCGACGGCGATCACGTCGTAGTCCGGCACGCCCCGCGGCCGGGCGAGTGGATTCGCCGCGCCGGCGAGGACATCCGCAAGGGTGCGGTGATTTTGGCGGCCGGGACGCGCCTGCGCGCCCAGGAGACCGGCCTCGCCGCGTCGGTCGGGCTCGCGACGCTGCCGGTGCACCGCCGGGTCCGCGCGGCGCTCTTCTCCACCGGTAACGAGCTGGTGATGCCGGGCGAGCCGCTGCCGCCCGGCGCGATCTACAACTCGAACCGCTTCACGCTCACCGGGCTGTTGCGCATGCTCGGCTGCGAGGTCGAGGACCTCGGCATCGTGCCCGATACGCTCGCCGCGACGCGCGACGCCCTGCGGCGCGCGGCGGCGGCGAGCGACGTGATCGTGACCTCCGGCGGGGTCTCGGTCGGCGAGGAGGACCACGTAAAACCCGCGGTCGATGCCGAAGGGCGCCTCGACCTGTGGCGGATCGCGATGAAGCCCGGGCGGCCGCTCGCGTTCGGGGCCGTCCGTCGCACTGCCACCGGCACCGAAGCCGGCGAGGCGAGCTTCATCGGCCTGCCGGGAAACCCGGTGTCGGGCTTCGTCACATTCGTGCTCTTCGTCCGCCCCTTCGTGCTGCGGCTGCAGGGCGCGACGACGATCGCCCCTCGTGCCCTGCCGCTGCGCGCGGACTTCGACTGGCCGAAGCCGGACGCCCGGCGCGAGTTCCTGCGCGTACGATGCAACGATTCGGGCGGGCTGGATCTCTTCCCCAACCAGAGCTCGGGCGTGCTGACCTCGACGGTGTGGGCCGACGGGCTCGTCGACAACCCGGCGAAGCAGCCGATCCGGCGCGGCGACACGGTCCGGTTCCTGCCGTTCGCGGAGCTGCTGCATTGAGCGGGACGTTGAAGCTCGTCTTCTTCGCCCGCCTTCGCGAAGATCTCGGCACGCCGGCCGAGGAACTCGCGCTGCCGGCGAGCGTCGCTACGGTTGCCGCGCTCCGCGCGCACCTCGTCGCGCGCGGTGGCGCGTGGGCCGCAGCGCTCGCGCAGGGCAAGGCGGTGCGGGTCGCGGTCAACCACGCGATGGCGCAGCCGACCACTCCGCTGAAGCCCGGCGACGAGGTCGCGTTCTTCCCGCCGGTGACCGGGGGTTAAAGCGATGGCGGTGCGCATCCAGACCGAAGACTTCGACGCCGGCGCCGAGATCGCCGCGATCCGGCGCGGCCGGCCCGAGGTCGGCGCGGTCGCGAGCTTCGTCGGCGTCGTGCGCGACCGCAACGACGGCGACCGCGTCGCCCGGATGACGCTCGAGCACTACCCCGGCATGACCGAGAAGGCGATCGAGGCGATCGTCGCGGAGGCGTACACCCGCTGGAAAATCCTCGACGTCACGGTGATTCACCGCGTCGGTGAGCTCGCACCGACCGACCAGATCGTGCTCGTCGTCGTCGCCGGCGGCCACCGCGGCGACGCGTTCGCGGCGTGCGAGTTCATCATGGACTACCTCAAGACGCGCGCGCCGTTCTGGAAGAAGGAGGCCACGCCGGGCGGCGTGCGCTGGGTCGAGGCGCGCTCGTCGGACGACGACGCTGCCGGCCGCTGGGCGAAACCCGACGCCGATGCCGCTTAGCGGCTTCGTCGCGGTGGGGCTGGGCGCGGTGCTCGGCGCGTGGCTGCGCTGGTGGCTGGGTGGCGCGCTGAACGCGACGCTGCCCCATCTCCCGCTCGGTACGCTCGCGGCCAACCTCGCCGGCGGCTACCTCGTGGGCGTCGTGGTCGGCGCGCTGCAGACGGTGGATGCGATCCACCCGCAGCTCCGCCTCTTCCTCATCACCGGCTTCCTCGGCGCGCTGACGACTTTCTCGACCTTCTCCGCCGAGGCGGTCGAGCTGCTGCAGAGCGGCCGCTACGGCTGGGCGTTCGCGCACAGCGCTGGTCACCTGTTCGGTTCGCTCGCGCTCACTTTCCTCGGCTTCCAGACGGTCGCGCTACTGCGCTAACTAAGGTTCGCGCGCGAGCAGCACCCGCAGCTCGGTCTTCAGCACCTTGCCGTAGTTGTTTTTCGGCAGGCTCGCAACGAACCGGTACGCGCGCGGCCGCTTGAACCGAGCGATGTGGTCGAGGCACGCGCGGTCGAGCGCTTCGGGAGCGACCGCGGCGCCCGCCCGGCAGACGACGAACGCCACCACTTCCTCGCCCCACTCCGGGTGCGGCCGGCCGACGACCGAGACCTCGTGGACGTCCTGGTGGCGCAGCAACGCCTCCTCGACCTCGCGCGGGTAGATGTTCGAGCCGCCGCTGATAATGAGGTCCTTCGACCGGTCGATCAGGGTGAGGAAGCCGTCCGCGTCGAGCGCGCCGACGTCGCCGGTGTGCAGCCACCCGCCGCGCAGGGTCGCGGCGGTCGCCTCTGGATTGCGCCAGTAGCCCGGCATGACCGCGTCGCCGCGCACGAGGACCTCGCCCGGCGTCCCCGGCGGGACCGGGCGATCGTCCTCGTCGGCGACGCGAACCTCCATGCCCGATTGCGCGACGCCGACCGAAGCGAGGCGCTCGCGATAGCGCGGGTGCGAAGTGTCGGCGAAGTGCTCGCGGCCGAGGGCGGTGATCGTCATCGGGCTCTCGCCCTGGCCGTAGATCTGGACGAAGCGCCGCCCCATCACCGCGAGCGCGCCCTCGATGTCGGCGAGGTACATCGGCCCGCCGCCGTAGACGACGGTCTTGAGCCCGTCGAGCGGCGGCCGCGCGGCGCGCGCGTGGTCGACGAGGCGCTTCACCATCGTCGGCGCGGCGAACATCGCGACGCCGGGGTGCGCACGGGCGAGGGCGAAGACCTCGGCGGCGTCGAACCCGCCGCTTGCCGGAATCACCTGCTTTGCGGCGCGCGCGACGTGCGGCAGGCCGTAGAGCCCGGAGCCGTGCGACATCGGCGCGGCATGGACCACCGCGTCGCCCGCGCCGATCGCGTCGACGTCGGCGAAGTAGCAGAGAGTCATCGCGAGCAGGTTGCGGTGGGAGATCATCACGCCCTTGGGCCGCCCGGTGGTGCCGCTCGTGTAGAAGAGCCACGCGAGGTCGTCGGGCGCGGACGCCGCGACGTCGGGGCTCGCGTCGACGGCGCCGAGGTGACGGTATTCCGCCGACCCGGTGACGATCACGCGCTCGAGCGCGCCGAGCCGGCCGGTGAGCGGCGCGATGGCCTCGGCGTG
>Ga0187894_10002276_pt1 | contig 23132 bp, 20 predicted proteins | sample GBC1701081metaG_FD_136650 | JGI IMG/M metagenome (GOLD analysis project Ga0187894, IMG submission 136650) | White microbial mat communities from a lava cave in the Kipuka Kanohina Cave System on the Island of Hawaii, USA - GBC170108-1 metaG ... | reverse complement strand
GGCACGTACGAGGTGTTTTTCGGCGACTACAAGAAGCTGTTCAATGCCGCCGGGGAATTCGCCAAAGTGAAAAAAGAAGACGTGCAGCGCGTGGCCCGCGAGTTCTTCACGGAAAAGAACCGCACGGTGGCTACGCTGATTCCAGAAAAGCCGCAGCAGTGACACTGCTAACGCTGTCGAGCATTGCGCATGATCCGGCCGGCACCCCGGCCTGGCGGAGATTCCAATGAAGAGAATGCGAGTTTTCCCGATTGCGATTTTGCTGGCGGCGACGATGGGCGCGCAGGCGTTCGCCCAGCAGGGGAGCCCTGCCCTGAAACTGCCGCCGTACAAGAAGCTCAAGCTCCCCAACGGCCTGACCGTGCTGCTGATGGAGCAGCACGAAGTGCCGCTCATCAGCTTCAACCTGATTGTGCGCTCGGGCTCCGCCGCGGATCCGGCCGGCAAGGAGGGCGTCGCTTCGGCCACGGCCGCGCTGCTTCGCAAGGGCACCGGGACGCGCACTGCCGATCAACTGTCGGCGGAACTGGATTTCATCGGCGGGCAGCTCTTTGCCGGCGCGGGCGCCGACAGTACGAATCTCTCCGCGGAGTTCATGAAAAAGGACATCGTCAAGGGCCTCGATCTGCTCAACGATGTGCTGCGCAATCCCACCTTCCCGCAGGAGGAAGTGACCAAGCTGGTGAAGCAGCGGGTGGACGGCATCAAGTCGTCGAAGGACCAGGCGCAGGGCGTCATCGGCAACTACTACAATGCCTACCTCTTCGGCGCGCACCCGTACGGCCGCCCGGCGAACGGCACAGAAACATCGGTCGCTTCCATTGCCCGCGATGACGTTGTGAAGTTCTACGAGGCCGCCTACGTCCCCTCCAACGTTGTCGTGGCCGCGGTCGGCGACTTCTCCACCGCGGAGATGGAGCGCATGCTGACCGAGAAATTCGGCGCATGGCCGGCCAAATCACCCGCGGCGGCGGCGGTTAAGGATGCCGTGCCCGTTCAGGGAAGGAAGCTGCTGCTTGTGGACAAGCCGGACTCGACGCAGACGTCCTTCCGCATCGGCAACGTCGGCATTGCCCGGACGAATCCGGATCGGGTCGCGGTCGAGGTGGTGAACACCATTTTCGGCGGCCGCTTCACGTCGTGGCTCAGCACTGAGCTGCGCATCAAGAACGGCCTCACCTACGGCGCCGGCTCGGCGTTCAACCAGCGCAAAGCGCGCGGGCCGTTTTTCATCAATTCATTCACTCCGAATGCCACCACGGAAAGAGCCATTGATATGGCCGTGGACCTCCTGAAGAAGTTGCAGGAACAGGGCATCAGCGACGAAGAATTGAAATCGGCCAAGGCCTACATCAAGGGCCAGTTCCCAACGGACATCGAAACCAACGACCAGCTTGCCGCGCAAATCGCCGAGCTGGAATTCTACGGCCTGGACGCCAGGGAAATTGACGGCTACTTCGCCAGGATTGACGCGGTGACGCTGGCCGAGACCAAGCGGGTCATCAAGCAGTACTTCCCGCAGGAAAACCTGGTCTTCGTGCTCATCGGCAAAGCCAGTGAAATCGAGCCGGCGGTCAAGAAGTATGCGCCGGCCGTGGACAAAAAGGCGGTCAGCCAGCCGGGGTTTTGAGCGAAAAATCACGAAGCGGTCGCGATTCGCAGTACGCTTGTGACCAAACGTCACTCCCGTGTTTTGCAATGGAGCGGTGGTTGTCCGGCGCTGACGCACCGCGAAGTGCGTCGGGCACGTCTCACAGCTTGCCATCTTTCAACAGGAGAATCCGGTGACTCAACGAATGCAGTGTGCCGTAGTTTGCTTCCTGGTGCTGCTGGCCTGCGGGCTGGCGCGCGCGCAAAGCGCCGAGGCGACGCTGTATCAGACGCCGGCGCTCAGCAAGTCGCACATCGTCTTTGTGTACGCGGGGGACCTCTGGATTGTGCCGCGCGAAGGCGGCGAAGCACGGCGGCTCACTACCGGGGTGGGCATCGAGGTGAATCCGTTGTTCTCCCCCGACGGTTCCACCATCGCGTTCACCGGCGAGTATGACGGAAACACCGATGTGTACACGGTTCCCGCCCAAGGTGGCGTGCCCCGGCGCCTCACCTATCACCCCGGCATTGATGTGGCCGTGAGCTGGTCGCCGGACGGCAGCCGAATCCTGTTCCGCTCGCAGCGCAGCAGCTATTCCGGCAGGTTTGATCAGCTCTACTCGATACCGGTTGCAGGCGGCGGCCTGCCTGGGCTTTTGCCGCTGCCGATGGGCGAAGAGGGCGTGCTTTCCGCTGACGGGTCAATGCTGGCCTATGTGCCGTATTGGAACCGGCGCGCGCAGGCTTACAACTACATTTCCTGGAAGCGGTATCGCGGAGGGCTTGCCTCGCCCGTATGGATCGCCAGGCTCTCCGATTCGAGCGTTGAAAAGTTGCCGCGCGAGAAATCGAATGACTTCAATCCGCTGTGGGTGGGGAATCGAATTTACTTTCTTTCCGACCGCAACGGCGCGGTCACGCTCTTCTACTATGAGACATCCAGCAAAAAGGTCGCCGAGGCCGTGAAGAATTCCGGCGCGGACATTCGCTGGGCCAGCGCCGGTCCGGGCGCGATTGCCTATGAGCAGTTCGGCTCGATTTTCCTCTACGATCTGAACTCCGCGCAGGTGAAGAAGGTGAATATCCGGCTCTCCGGAGACTTGCCGGGAGTGCGTCCGCGCTTTGAGCGAGTCGGCAGCCGCGCCACCAACGCCAGCCTTTCGCCCACGGGGAAGCGCGCCGTCTTTGAAGCGCGCGGCGAAATCTTCACGGTCCCGGCGGAAAAGGGCGACCCGCGCGACATCACCAACACTCCGGGGTCAGCGGAACGCTACCCGGCATGGTCCCCGGACGGAAAGTGGATTGCTTATCTTTCCGATGAGTCCGGCGAATATGCGCTGCACTTGCGTGACCAGAGCGGCATGGGAGAGGCGAAGAAAATTCCGCTCGGCGAGCCGCCCTCGCACTTCTACAATCCCGCCTGGTCGCCGGACAGCAGGAAAATCGTGCTCACCGACAAGCGCTTGAATTTGTGGTGCGTCGAGGTGGACAAGGGCGCGGCGACAAAGGTGGACACGGACCTGTATGACCATCCGGTTCGTTCGCTCGACCCGGCCTGGTCGCCGGACAGCAAGTGGATCACGTACACCAAGCGCCTCAAGAGCCAGTTGCACGCCGTCTTTGTGTACTCGCTGGATGGCGCGAAGTCCACGCAGATTACCGACGGGTTGAGCGATGCTCGCTTCCCCGCTTTCGACAAGAATGGAAAGTACCTCTACTTCACGGCCAGCACGGACTTCGCGCTGAACACCGGCTGGCTGGATATGACCAGCATCGGCCGCCCCTCGCTGAGCAACGTGTACCTTATCGTGCTCAGCAAGAAGGATCCTTCGCCGCTCGCGCCGGAAAGCGACGAAGAAAAGGTCGAGGAGCCGAAACCAGAGAAGAAAGAAGCAGCACCCCCCGCGGAACCGAAGGCGGCGGCGAAGGATGCCGCGCCCGCCGTGACGGTGGATTTTGAGGGGATCAATCAGCGCATCCTGGCGCTGCCGATTCCCGCGCGTTCGTACGCCGGCCTGAGCACCGGCAAGACCGGCATCATTTTCCTGATTGAAAGCCAGCCCGTGGCCCTGCCCGGCGTGCAGGGGGCAACATTGCACCGGTTCGAGCTGGACAAGCGCAAAGTGGAAAAAGTGCTCGACGGGATCAGCTACTTTGACGTCTCGTTCAACGGCGAAAAAATGATGTACCGGCAGGGAGAGCGCTGGTTCATCGTCGCCGCCGCGCAGCCGGTTCGCCCCAACGAAGGGGCGATTCGTGTGGACGCGATGGAAATGCGCGTGGACTCGCGCGCCGAATGGCGGCAGATGTACCGGGAGATGTTCCGCATCGAACGTGACTTCCTCTACGACCCGGGCGCGCACGGCCTGAACCTGAAGGCCACTGAGAAAAAGTACGAGCCCTATCTCGACGCCGTGGCTCATCGCGCCGACTTGAACTATCTGTTTGACGAGATTCTCGGCCAGCTCACGCTGGGCCACACCTACGTTGGCGGCGGCGACACGGCGCAGGCGCGCGCGGTGCCCGGAGGATTGCTCGGCGCCGATTTCAAGATCGAAAACGCGCGTTACCGCTTCGCGCGCGTCTTCGACGGCGAAAACTGGAATCCGGCGCTGCGCGCGCCGCTGACGGCGCCCGGTGTGAACGTCAAGGCCGGCGACTATTTGCTGGCCGTGAATGGCCGCGACCTGCGCGCTACGGACAACGTGTACGCATTCCTCGAATCCACGGCCAACAAGACGGTGGTCCTCCGGGTCGGACCTAACCCCGACGGCAGCGGCTCCCGCGACGTCACCATTTCGCCGGTGGGCACCGAGGGCGCGCTGCGCAATTTTGCCTGGGTGGAAGATAACCGCCGCAAGGTGGATCAAATCACCGGCGGGCGCGTGGCCTACGTTTACCTGCCGAATACGGGCGGCGGCGGCTGGCAATTCTTCAATCGCTACTACTTCGCGCAGTTGGGCAAAGACGGCGTGGTGATTGACGAGCGCTTCAACGGCGGCGGCAGCGTGGCCGACTACTTCATTGACTATCTGCGGCGCCCCTTGCTCTTTTACCTGCACACGCGCGAAGGCGCGGACTTCACCCATCCCTTCGCTTCCATCTACGGCCCGAAGGCGATGATCATCAATGAATTTGCCGGCTCCGGCGGCGACGCGCTGCCCTGGATGTTCCGCCAGTCGAAAATCGGGACGCTGATTGGCAAGCGCACCTGGGGCGGACTGGTGGGAATCTACGACTACCCTGTGCTGATTGACGGCGGCACCGTGCAGGCGCCGCGCATCGCGTTTGCCAGCCTCAACGGCGGATGGGAAGTGGAAAACGCCGGCGTTGCGCCGGATATCGAGGTAGATCTGGATCCAAAGCTGGTGCGAGAAGGGAAGGATCCGCAACTGGAGCGCGCCGTACAGTGGGTGCTCGACGAGCTGAAGAAGAATCCACCGCCGCAACACAAGCGGCCGCCGTACCCGGTGTACAACAAGTAAGCGCAGCCTCGGGAACCTCGGCCCTTCACGTCTTCCGGGCGAAGGTTTCGCCGGCGCCTCGCCGGTATTGCCGGGCGCACAGCGGGCCAGGCTGCCCCGATGGCGGCGATACCTCGCGCAGGCTCACTTTGCCTTCACTACTTTGCCGTCCTTCATCACGAAAATCACTTGGCGCAGAGCCTGGATGTTTTCCATGGAGTTTGCAGGTGTGGCAATGATGTCCGCCGCCTGGCCCGGCGCGATGGCCCCGCGCTGTCCCTGCCAGCGGAAGAGCTCCGCCACGTTCGCGGTCATGGCTTTCAGGATGTCCTTCGGCGGCACTCCGGCCGCCGTCCAGACGTCCAGATAGTCCATGGTCATTTCGCCGCGCGTCTTTCCGGGAATCTCAACGACGATATCGGTACTGAAAGCCAGCTTCACGCCGATGCGGTAAGCGCGGCCCAGGCGGTCAATAATGTCCGCGGCGAGCTTCTTGCCGCCATCGGCGCCGTATTGCATGGCCTTAAAGTGCGCCGCGGGAAAATCCGTGCCGGCCAGAAACGTCCCTTTGGCTTTCATCAACTGAAGCAGTTCATCGTCCAGCGCGAAGCCGTGCTCGATGCTGTCTGCGCCGCCCTGAATCACGTTGCGCGCCGCCTGCCCGCCGAGCACATGAACGGCCAGCGTGATTCCGGCGTTGTGGGCTTCTTCCGCCGCGGCGCGGATTTCCGCTTCGGTGTAGAAGTACTTGTTGGAATCCGCCACCAGTTTGATGGCGTTGGCGCCATAGTAGATGTTCTGGCGCACGGCCTTGCGCACTTCATCGGGCGTATCGGCGTCAATGTACTCGAATCTCCAGTACGGGCCGATTTCCGGAGGTACGCCGCGCGACTGGCCGCCGAAGGGCGCGATGATCTTTCCCGTGGTGAGCATGGTCGGGCCAAGCACCCAGCCTTTTTCGATGGCGCGACGCAGATCCACCGCGGCGTAATCGGCATCGTTGCCGATATCCTTAACGGAAGTGATTCCGGCCTCCAGCACTTCGCGCGCGTTGCGGGCGCCGTGCAGCGCGCGCAAGCCGCTGCCTTCGACCAGGTAATTGTCGGTCAGGCGGAAGAGCGCGGGAGGCACGCCGTAGGTGAGGTGGGTGTGCGCGTCCATCAGTCCGGGCATCACCCATGCATGCGAAAGGTCAATGACCTCCGAGCCGTTGGGTATTTCCGGATGAGTGCCGACGGCAACAATCTTTCCGTCACGAATCACGATGACCTGGTCGTCGGTCACCGTGCCGCGCGCGGGATCAATCAGGTGTCCGGCGCGGATGGCCTTGGTTTGCGCCGCGGCGATGGCTGCGCAGAGCAGGAAAAGTGCAATAAGCCGCTTGCCCATGAAACATTTCTCCCGTCGCGCTCGGTGTCTTACTTGCGAATGACTTTGCCGTCCTTCATGACGAAGTGAACTCTCTTCAGCGCCTGGATGCTCTCCAGCGGATTGGCAGGCGTGGCGATGATGTCCGCCGCTTCGCCTGCGGCGATCGCGCCGCGCTGGCCCTTCCAGCCGAAAAGCTCAGCCACATTGCTGGTCATGCATTTCAGGATGTCTTTCGGGGCCACGCCGGCCTGGGTCCACACGTCGAGGTAATCGAGCATCATATCGGCCCGCGTGCGGTCGGTCATATCCAGCACCACGTCGGTGCCGAAAGACATCTTCACGCCGATTTTGTACGCGCGTTTCAGGCGGTCAACGATTTCGCGGCTGCTCTGCTCCGCCGGAGGCAGGATCCCGCCGGCTGTGCCCATCTTCTTCAGATGTTCGAGCGGAAAGTCCGTGGTGCCGAGGAAGGTGCCCTTCTGTTTCATCAACTGCAGCAGCTCGTCGGAGAGCTGGAAGCCGTGCTCGATGCTGTCCGCGCCGCCATTGATCACATGGCGCGCCGCTTCTCCGCCCATCACGTGCACCGCCACTTTCACGCCGGCGCGGTGCGCTTCCTCCACCGCGGCGCGAATCTCCGCCTCGGAGTAGTAGTAAGCGTTGTTATCCGCCACCAGCTTGATAGCGTTCGCGCCGTAGTAGATGTTCTGCCGCACGGCTTTGCGCACTTCGTCCGGTGTGTCCGCGTCCTGATACTCGAATCGCCAGAACGCGCCCATCTCCGGCGGAATGCCGTGCGACTGCCCGCCGAAGGGCGCGATGATCTTGCCGGTGGTGAGCATGGTGGGACCGGCAAACCAGCCCTTTTCGATGGCCCGCCGCAAATCAACATCGGCGAAATTCGCGTTGTTGCCGATATCCTTCACCGCGGTGAAGCCGGCGCGCAGCACGTCCTGGGCGTTCTTCATTCCCTGTAGCGCGCGCAGCCCGGAGCCGGCCTTCAAGTACTCGGCTTCCAGCGCCAGTTCCGTGGGAGAGCCCAGCGTCAGATGCGTGTGGGAATCCATCAGGCCGGGCATCACCCAGGAGCTGGAAAGGTCAATCACTTCCGCTCCGGCGGGAATGGCCGCCTGCGCGCCCACTGCGCTGACCTTTCCATCCTTCACTACGATCACCTGATTTTTCGCCACGGCGCCGGTAGCTGGATCAACCAGATTGCCAGCGCGAATCGCCACGGTTTGCGCGTGCGCGGGAGCGGCGAGTGCCACCACAAGCAGGATCAATCTGCTGAGCTTCATGGACGTAACCCCTGAAAATCGTCGAATCAGCCCGTCATAGTAGGATAGGAGCGTGCCGCGCGCAATCACGCGGCGGACTCCCATGCCGGAGCTTCCCGAAGTCGAAACCATCGTTCGCGGACTGCGAGCCACGTTGCCCCAGCGCCGCATCCTGCTGGTGCGGCTGGGCAAGACCGACTTCGTTGATAATCCCGCAGAAATCGAACGGGAGCTGCCCGGCAGGACCATCGCGGCCGTCGAGCGCGTCGGCAAATTCATTCGCCTGCGACTGGATTCTCAAAATCGGGCTGCGGCGGCGCATCTGTTTGTGCATCTCGGCATGACCGGACGTCTTTACACCCAAGCCGGCGATGCTCCGGCGTTGCAGCATACGCACGCCTTCTTTGTGCTCGATGACGGCCGCGAACTGCGGTACGTGGATCCGCGGCGCTTCGGGCGGATGGCTTATGTTACCGGCGGCGCGCTGGAGCAATTCCAGAGCAACCTGGGTGCTGAGCCGCTGGAGATTTCGCTGCCCGCGTTTCGCGCGCTGCTGGCCGGACGCGACGCAATGATCAAGGCGCTGCTGCTGAATCAGCAGGCGCTGCGCGGTATTGGGAATATCTACGCGGATGAATCGTTGTGGCGCGCGCGCGTGCACCCAAAGCGCCTCGCCTCCAGCCTGCGCCATGACGAAGCGGGGCGCCTGCATGCAGCCATCCGGAAAATTCTCGCGGACGCCATCCGCCTGGGCGGCTCCACGATTTCTGATTTTGTAGATGCGGAGGGCGCGCCGGGCGAGTTTCAATGGAAGCATAAGGCCTACGGGCGGGAGGGGAAGCGGTGCTACCGCTGCGGCCGCAAAATCCGGCGGATCATCGTTGCCGGCCGCTCCACGCACTATTGCCCGCAATGCCAGCGCGCCCCGCGCCGGTGAAACACGCGCGTTACTTCTTCGGCCGGTAGAGAATCACGTGGACCTTTTCCAGCGTAATCAAGCCGCCGCCGATCATCTCGTCCAGGCGCGGCAGCAACTGCTGGATTTTTTCGGTGTATTCCACAACCTCAATCACGATAGGCAGGTCCTGGGAAAGACGGAGAATCTTGTCGGTATGATAGACGCTCGCTGACCCGAACCCGCCCACGCCGCGCAACACCGTGGCGCCGGAAAACCCTTCGCGGCGCAGCAGCTCGATGATGGCTTCGTACAGCGGTTTGCCGCGCCATTTGTCCGATTCGCCGATGTGAATGCGCATCAGCGTGCGCTCGCCTTCGAATTTCTCATGGCTCATGGTTACACTCGATTCGCCAGCCGGATCCCGGCCAGCACCAGCAATAGTCCGAAAACCACGCTGCTACCGACGTACAGCGAAGCTGCCGCCCATTCGCCGTCTTCCAGCATCTTGATGGTCTCCCAGCCGAACGAGGAAAACGTCGTAAACGCGCCAAAGAACCCGACCGTGATGGCGATGCGCCACTCCGGTGAGATCACCAGATGATTCAGCGTGTATTGGGCGATGAATCCCAGCAGGAGACACCCGGAGAGATTCACAGCCAGGGTTCCGGTGGGAAATCCGGGGGCGCTTCGCGTCTGCACCCAGCCCTGCAGCGCGTAACGCGCCAGAGTCCCCAGCACGCCGAAGACAGCCAGCAGAAGGAATCGCACTTTGTCTCCAATCCGTCGCCGCGCCTGCGCCCAACAAAAAACTCCTGGGCGCCACGCGGCGGCCAGGAGTCATCAGCTCCGGCACTTGCGGCCGGGGCGGTTAAGGCGAACTCCATCGCCTGGATTTTGTCACCGCCAGTGTATCAGGTTTCCGGCGGCGCGGCCGGAACTTCGATGGGCAGCGTTTTCTGCGTACCGGCGGCCGCAGCCGCAGGCAGCAGGGGCGCCGCCGCCGCGAAAATCTGCTCGCCCCACACGCGCTGCTGCCGCGGCTCAAGCCACAGCACGCGTTCCCTCACGCGGGAAAACGGCAGGCCGGAGAGCAGCAGGATCATCAGGTCGTGAATGCGCCGCTGGAACTCGAGGTTTTCCGAGCGAAAGCCATCCGGCCGGATTTCCCTGGCGATGGGCGGCACGGCCACCAGCAGGGTGTAGGTTTCCATCCACCATTCCAGCCACTGTTCGAGCTGCGCCTGCCGGCCGAACTTGTTCACCAGGTAGCAGTAGTTGTCCAGCACGGCGCGATCGCAAACCACGTTGGCGCCGCGCGCCGCGGCTTCCAGCTCCGCGGCAATCTGCGCATGCAGAATCCAGAGCTGGCCATCGAGCGTCGTGGCTTCGTTCACCGGAAAAGGCGAGCGCCGGGCGGTCTCGGTCACCAGCTCCACCGGGCGGTCCGATTTCTTGAGCAAGGTGCAGATTTCGTAGGCGAGCGTTGTCTTGCCCACGCCGTGCGTGCCAATCAGTGCAATCTTTGAGGCCATGGGTCTTCCGCAAAGGCGCGAGAGTTTCTAACACAGTTCCGCGCGCGTGCCTAGCCGCGGCAACTCCGGCCATCTCCGTCGCCTCCATGTCTCCGGGCCCTCTGTGGTATGTTTTTTGCCTCCTGCCGCCGATATGCGAGCCGTTGTACAGCGGGTTTCGAAAGCGCGAGTGGTAGTGGAAGGACGTGTCGCCGGAGAGATCGGCGCCGGCGTAGTGGTGCTGCTGGGCGTTGGACGAAATGACGGCGACGGCTCAGCCGCATACCTGGCGGAGAAGGTCGCAACGTTGCGCATCTTTGCCGACGGCGCCGGCAAGATGAACCGTTCACTGCTGGACGTGGGCGGAGCGGCGCTGGCCATCTCCCAGTTCACGCTGTATGGCGATGCGCGCGGGCAGCGCCGTCCCAGTTTCCTGCAGGCAGCGCCGCCGGAAGAAGGCAAGCGGTTGTATGAGGAGTTCGTGGAGGCGCTGAGGAAACTCGGCGCGCGTGTGGAAACCGGAATCTTTCAGGCTCATATGGAAGTCGAGCTGACCAATGACGGGCCGGTGACCATTCTGCTCGACTCGGAGAAGGCCTTCTGAAAACTGGTGCGCCTGAATCGTGGTAGCCTATTTTCCGGGCGACCTTTTGTGGTCTCGCGCGAATCAAACCGTTACACCGGTCCAGGACGCGGCTTCCGGCAGGTTCGGCCTGCGCAAAATTGGAGGAAGAATGAAACACCGAGTGGGAATTGCCGTTGGTCTGTTTTCGGCGCTGCTGCTTGCGCCGGTGGTGATGGCCGGCCTGGTGCTGGGCACGCTGCGTGAGAATAATCAGCCGGTGGCGGCCGGCACCGACGTTGAGCTGGTCTGCGGCGGCAATCCGCCGGTGAAGGCGAAGACGGCGGCCGATGGCTCCTACAAAGTGCTGGCCAAGGAGCCCGGCAAGTGCACGCTGCGCGTCACCTACAAGGGGCAGACCGCCTCGGCCGAGGTGCTGGCCTACGAACAGCCGACCAAATACGACTTTGACCTGGTGCCGGAAGGCGGCAAGTACGCTCTGCGAAGGCGCTAGGCATGGCCGACGAAAAGACAAGCTGGTGGCAAAAGGCCGGCGTGCTGCTGCAGCCGGTGGGTGGCCTGTTCACCGCGCTGGCCGTGGCCGTGGTGGGAATCGTCGGCTCGAAAACGCTGAACGACCAGCAGGCGCGCGAGACCGACGTGCGCATCTACGCCGAGCTGATGAGCAAGCGCGAGGAAGCAGACAGTAACCTGCGCAAGGACATGTTCAAGTCCATCCTCGAGACTTTCCTGCAGCCCGGGAGCGGGCAACTGGAAAACAAGGTGCTCAACCTGGAGTTGCTGGCCTACAACTTTCACGAGTCGCTCGATCTGGGGCCGCTCTTCAAGCACACCTACAAGCAAATCGACCCGAGCACGCCGGCGGGCAAGGGATATCTTGAACGGCTGGAAAAGGTAGCCCGCGAAATCAATGACCGCGAAGTCCGCGTCCTGAGCGAGGAAGGAGCGGTAAAGTCAGAGAACGTGGACTTCGACAAACTGTCTGAGCACCCCGAGGGTGTCCGGCTGATTGAGACCGACCTGCAATTGCCGCCGTCAGCGCTGCGCAGCACGGACGAGAGGCAGCCCCGGCATTTCATGGTGGAAGTGCTGGACATGAACTCCGCCCGGAAGGAACTGCAGGTACACCTGAAAATCTCTTCCCCGGGCAACGCCGGCGCCGAGCCGGAAGTTGACTCCATTTTCTGGGTAGGCGCGTTTGATTTTCCAATGATTGACAACGCGCGGCTCTCCCGCGGCCAGCGTTGCGCCGTTACCCTCAACCGCTTTTCGAAGTTCGGCGCGCAGATTACCCTGGTGTACTTCCCCGGCTCGCGGGCCAGCGTGAAAGACAAACCGTACTACGACGAAGTGATTCACGAACTGCTGCGCACGCGCGACAAGACGGAAAAGTGACCGCCGGCGCCGACACTGTGCCCGTATGAGCACCACCGCAGCCATCCAGATCCGCCAGGCCACCGCAGCAGATGCCGCTCGCCTGGCCGAACTCGCCACCCAGCTCGGCTATCCATCCGGGCCGGAAGAGGCCATGGCCCGGCTGGCGGTGGCCACGCCCTATGCGCAACACGCCGTATTTGTGGCGGAAAATGGCGATGGGCGCGTTGTGGGTTGGGTGGATGTGCAGCGCTTCCTGGTGATGGCGCACGATCCGGTAGCGGAAGTCACCGGCCTGGTTGTGGACGCAGGCTGCCGGCGAAGCGGCGCGGGCCGCGCGCTGATGCTGCGCGCGGAAGAGTGGGCGAGGGAGCATGGACTTTCCCGCCTGCTGGTGCGTTCGAATATCATCCGCCACGATGCGCACGCATTTTACGAAGGAATCGGCTATTCCCGCCTGAAAACGCAAGTGAACTTCCTGAAGAAGCTGTAGCGTCCTCGTTCCGGTAGTCCCGCGAGCGAGCCTGTGTACCGCCACACTGCACTGTATCGGATCGGTTGGCCCGCCCGAGTCGTTTTCCTTCGATTGGTGTTACATACAAGAGGTGCAGGGTGGCCTTGATGCGAGAACTCACACGCATGATGCTGGTATGGGTGGTGTTTCGGCGCCACGCAGCTCATCTGGGAGTTCTTCGCGGCTCACCCTCGCCAGTAACCCGCACCGTATCGGGGAACGGGCTTCGCCGCGGGAATTTCGCGGCGCAGAATGATAGAATTTCTGTGCGAGCTGTACCATGCGTCCGTCGCTTATTCCATTGTTCCTGCTTGCAGCACTGGCCGCCGCGCCGCCCAGTGCGGCGCAAAACGCCGCTCGAACCGAGGAAATCCCGCTGGAACGGTGCGACCGGCTGCCCACGATTCCCGTGCGGGCCGCGGGGCGCGACTGGCGATTCCTGCTGGATACGGCGGCCACCACCACGCTGAATATCAAGTCGTTCGCGGACGGGAAATCAACGGAAATCAAAGTCACGTCGTGGAGCGGGACCGCCGCCACCAGCGCGAAGGAGATTTCCCTGCCCGAGATCAGCGTGGGCGGACACACCGTGCAAAAGCTGAAACTGCCTGCCGTGGATCTGACGGTGATCAGCAAGGCGTGTGGCGGGCCGATTGACGGCATTCTCGGCGTGGACCTGATTGAGCGGCTCGGGCTGAAGATTGACGTCAAGCGAAACGTCGCGAGTGTGGGCGATGCCGCCGGAGGCAGCGAGCCGGCGGATTTGAAAGCGCTGCGACAGGAAGTGGAGCAATCCGAAAGCGCCTGTGTCGCTGCGTTCAACCGCGGCGATGCCGCCGGCTTCGTGGAGTGCCTCGATCCCGATTTTGTCCTGTTTACGCCGTGGGGCGAGTATCGCGGGCGCGGGCAGGTGATGGACTACATCAAGAACCGCTACTTCAAGCCGGGAAGTTCAGCGAAGTACAAGATGACCAACACCTATTTCCGCTTTGCCGGCGCCACGGCGTTCCACGGATACGACTATTCTATCGAGTTTCCCGATCACACGGTGACCGGCCGTGGCACGTCCGTCTGCCAGAAAACCGACGGCCAGTGGCGCATCCTGAACATGCACCATTCGATTGTTCAGGCCGATCCGTCGCAGAAACCGGCCCCTTGATCGCGCCGCAATCCTAGAAGCCGCCTCCGCCGCCTCCGCCCCCGCCTCCGCCGGAAGAGCCGCCGCCGCCGAAGCCGGAGTCGCCGGAACTGCGCGGAGCCGATGCCATGGCTGACGCCGCGGCAGTGCTCATGCGCCCCATGTTGTTGACGAACGAACTGGCGCGGAAACCGGAAAGCGAGTCGCCGCGATACCAATCCGGCGGCTGCTTCATGATGTCGTCAAACGCCGCGACCCAGCGTTTTTCCACTCCCAGGGCCATCGCGTAGGGCAGGAACTTCTCGAACATCTGCGGAGTCTTGATCACCACGTTGAATCGCGGCTCTTCCACCCGGCCCAGAAACTCCTCGAATCCCAGAATGCCTTCGAGCGCCCGCGTGCCCTCCATGGTTCGCGCCGGCATGAAATAGCCGAAGAACGCGATGATGGCGCCGCTCAGAATTCCGGCGATGATGAATGGCTGCCCCTGCATTCCAAGAAAGTTCGCAAGGAACGCGCCGCCCCAGATGGAAAAGAAGCCGACCAGCGCTCCGCCGACCACCCACCTTGCCTTCACGCGGTCGGGACGGCTGCTGTAATAGCGGCGCTGCATCAGGGCCTCGAACATGCGGTCCTTGATGCCGGGCAGGTAGGTGTAGAAGCGGTTTTCGAGAGAAGACATGGAAACCACATCGCCGGAGGAAAAAAGCGCGTTCATCAGCCCGCTTTCGTGCGCCTTCAGGCGGGTATCGGGAGCCTTGCGCTTGTGGAACGCGTAGTCCTTGCTGGTCCACAGGCCCATCATGTGGTCTTCTTTTGTTTCTTCGATCAGGATGTAGCCGCGCACGGCGAGATCCACCAGCGTTGCCGTGATGTCCCGCATGTCCGGCGAGCTGTCAATGAGCGTGCCCACTTCGCCGGGAGTCAATCCCTCCGGCGGCTGATACTGCACGGAAATCGGCCGCAATTTCGGGTCACGCCCGCGCGTGTACCACAGGCGCCACATGGCAATGAACGCCACGATGGGCACAAAGAGCGGCCAGTTGCTTCGCAGGAACAGCCACGCGCCTTGCGCTTTCGATGGCTCCTGCACCAGGCCCTTGTTCCACCCGATGACGATGGTCATGCCTTCGCGGAAGGAGAGCGGGCGGCGCATCGCGAAAGAGATGTGATGGCCATCCTCGCGGATGTCCGCGTCGCGCTCCCTTGAGCCATAGGCGCCGGTGAAGACCAGGGTCCGCACACCGGCGGCGCCGGCAGGGAGCTCCACATCGGCCGTGGCTTTCTCGATGGGCACTTCCCACTCGTCGCCGGTCACGTTCCAGTACAGCTCGTCGTGGTCTTCGAAAAACAGCAGGGCATTCGGGACGCGATAAATGATCTTGACCGTGCGCGTGGCATCCTCCGCGCCGGGAACCCAGATTTTGAGTTTGCGGTAGTGGCGCTCGTTGGAGGCTTCGTACTTCAGCGAATTTCCGGCGTCGTCGGTGATGCTGAGTATTTCGAGGAAGAAAGTCTTGTTGAAACCCTGCGGCGTCCTGTATTCGATGGGAATCGTGCGGTAAATGCCGTTCCATTTCCCTTCGAAGCGCGGATGGATTGTCTCGGTCACGACGATGCCGCCGTCGGTTTCCACGCGGAGCGACGCTTCGAAATTGGCAATCACCAGCGTGCGGGCGTGCGCCGCTCCGGCGAGCAGGAGCAGCGCGAGGAGCCATACCGCCGCGGCCCGGGCGATGCCCCGCGGGCCAGCGGCGTCACGCAGGTCGTGAAAGCGTTGCCTTCTCATCTGATGCTCACTCGATTTTCCTGCGCAGCGCAGCGACCGAGTCGCGTCATTTCTTCAGCAGCGCAAAGTCCTTCATCTTTTCGGCCAGCACGCGGTGAAGCTGATCCGCGTCATTCAGGAGCCGCGAGTCAATCGAGGTGCGCGTGCGCGCGGTCACCCTGCCGGTGACTCCGTCAATCACGGCGATGTGGACTTCAATTTCGTCCTTGCTGCCCTTGGAAAGGCTGGTGACCGCACCCAGCGCTCGCGAACCGCCGCTGCGGCTCATGCCCATGCCGCGCACCAGAACGAGCGCGCCGGCGTCAGCCCAATTGGCCAGCCGGCCCGCTTCACGCGGCATTTCGAACTGGCCCGCGGGCAAATCCTGGCCGGGTTGCGGCAGGAAACGCTCGTCAAAGCGTTTGAAGATCTGGCGCATGGATTCCTCAACCGCCGCAGCGGCGGCCGCATCCGGCGGAGCGGGCAAAAGCTCAGCGGGAGTCACCGTGACGCCCGATTCTTCCAGCACCTCAGAGGTAATCGCACCAAGGACGCGGGCTGCCTCTTCCGACGCGCCGGGTTTGGCGTCGGCGCGCTGGGATGGCTGCCCTTGCGTCATCTCCACGGTGCTGTGGTAGTACTCGACACGCGGAGGAAGCAGCAGCACGCGCCGCACCGGCTTTTCGCCGGACGCTGCGGAGCTTTGTGCGGCATGAGCGGGCCGGGCGCCGGCCGCCATCACCAGTAAAAGCAGAAATGCCGTGAGGGAGAAAGCCGCCCCAGCAGGTTCCTGGCGTCGTTGTGGCCGCGCTGATGCGTACATGAGTGAGGAGTGGACCTGATCCTAACGGTGGCTAAGCCGTGCCGAAGCTCACCTTGGGAGCTTCGCGCTGCGCGGTATCCTTCAGCTCGAAGAACTCGCGCACGCCAAACCCGAACATGCCGGCGATGATGTTGGAGGGGAACTGCGCGATCTTGGTGTTGAAGTCGCGCACGACGGCGTTGTAATAGCGGCGCGCGTTCTGCACGTGATCCTCAATTTCGTTGAGCGAACCCTGCAGCGAAGTGAAACTCTCGACGGCGCGCAGTTGCGGGTAGGACTCAGACAGCGCGAAGAGCTGCCGCAGCGCGCCGCTGAGCATCCCCTCGGCCTCGGCTTTGGCCGCCGGGCCGGTGGCGGCGATGGCTGCGTTGCGCGCCTTGACCACGGCTTCCAGCGTGCCTTTCTCGTGTCCGGCGTAACCCTTCACCGTCTCCACCAGGTTGGGGATCAGGTCGTAGCGGCGCTTGAGCTGCACGTCAATATCGGCCCAGGCGTTTTCGGCCTGCACGCGAAGTTGCACCAGGCTGTTGTAGATTCCGATTACGAAGAACAGAATCAGAATCACGACTCCGAAAATGATTCCCAGCATCATCGGCGTCACCTCACAGGCAATTGCTGCCTTGCAGATTGCGCGCAGCGTTCACTATACGACGCGCGTCTCCGGCGCGCAAAGAGTTTCCATTCGCGGTCAGAACGATTTCCGCTGCAGCGACCAGATGGCCAGCCCGAGTGCTCCGGCAAGAAAGAGCGCCGTGGACCACAACGGCCACCAGTCCTCGACCGCCCCCTTTTGCCAGAAGACCACGGCGGCCCTTCCGACTTCGCTCGATTTGGGCAGGATGCGGTAGGCCCAGTCGAAGGCAGACTTCACCCATTCCGAGCTGATCATCGTGAAGAACGTCTCCTTGCGCCCGGCCAGCGCCGCGGAAAGCAACATCGTCAGGAACGCCGTCAGTGTGGGAAGCGCGGTAGGAGCCTGCTGTATGGATACCAGCGCCATCACCGCCGCGAGCACCGCGAAATGGAAGACGCCCAGCGCGAGCGCGCCGAAGTAGCTTCTGGTGGAAATGCCGGTGCGGAGACCGAGGTAGAGCGCGGGCAGACCGGCCAGGCAGAACAGCGACAGGCCAAAGACCAGCACGGACGCCAGGTAGCGTCCCATCAGAAATTGCCAGCGCGGCAGGCCCTTGGCGAATTGCATCTCCGCCCAGCCTTTCTCGAGGTACGAGGTCAGCAGCGGGGCCGCCGCGAAAATCCCGACCCATGTCCAGAGCTGCTGGCTCATCCCCAGCAGCGCTCCGAGCGTGCCCTGCACAAAGGCCTGCGCTGCCAGCTCTACACCGCCCATGGTGACCATCACCCTGCCGTCCGGCGCATGACGGAAGTTCGCCTTCCACATCAAAAACCCCGGAACGAGCAGCGCCAGCACAATCACCGCCAGCCCCATGCGGCGATGGATGGTCTCGCGCAGCGCGTGCCAGGTGACGGTGATCATCGAGCCTCCTGCGCGGCCGATGGCTCATCGCCGGTCACCACCTGGATGAAGCTATCCTCGAGCGAAGTTCGTACCGCCTCGATGGACTCGATTTCCACGTGCGCGGCGCGCAGCCGGTCAATCACCGCGTTGAGCTGCGCGCGGCTTTCCGGCAGGAAGGAAACCGTTGAGCCGGTCCATTGCGCGTCGCCATCCAGCACGGCAACGGCGTCGCGCGCCGCCGCGCCGGCCTCTCCCACGGTGATGCGATACTCTCCCTTCTTGCGGGTCAATTCCGCAGGCGTGCCTTCGCGCGCGACCTTGCCTCGGTTCAGGATCAGCACGCGGTCGCACACCAGCTCGATTTCCGAAAGCAGGTGGGAGTTCAGAAAAATGGTCTTGCCCGCGGCGCGCAGCGCCACCAGCAGGTCGCGCACCTGCTTGCGCCCGACGGGGTCGAGCCCTTCGGTCGGCTCGTCCAGAAAGAGCAGGTCCGGATCATTCACCAGCGCCTGGGCCAGTCCCAACCGCTGCTGCATTCCCTTCGAGTATTCCTTGATTGTCTTTTTCTCGCCGGGCAGTCCGACCTGCTCGAGCAGCGCGGGAATACGCTTCTGCAATGCGTCCGGAGAGACGCCGTTCAGCTTGCCCATGTAGGTCAGGAACGTTGCGGCACGCATGTACTCCGGCATGCGCATCTGCTCCGGCAGGTATCCAACCCGCCGCCGCATGGCGGAATCGCCCGGAGCGCGGCCCAGCACGCGCGCACTTCCCTGGGTGGGAGGAACCAGGCTCAGCAGAATCTTGACGAGCGTGGTCTTGCCCGCGCCATTGGCGCCGAGCAGCCCGAAAATGGTGCCCTGCTCGACGCGCAACGAAGCGCCTTCCAGCGCCGGGGCAGGCTTGCGAAACATCCGTTTGTAGGTTTTGCCGAGGTTCTCGGCTTCCACGGCTGGAGCCATGATTCTCCCCGCAAAAAATCTGCAATCTTGCGCCCTTCCCGGGCTACCGCAATGGCGCCAGCATACCTCAACTACGCGCAGCGCGAGATGGATGTTTCGAGGTCGGAACTACTCCGGCGGGTGAAGCTCGGGGTCCAGGCGATGCGCTTCCGCAAATTCGCGCTGCGCTTCCGTGCTGCATCCGCCGTCGAGCAGGGAGACAGCCAGTCCGTAGTGTCCGAGGGCATAGTCGGGGGCGATGCGCACCACTTTTCGGTAGGACTCGATGGCGTCGGCATGACGGCCCAGGTCGCCGTACACGTTGCCCATGTTGGCCAGCGCATGATGCCGCGCGGGATCCACGTCCACGGCTCGGCGCAGCGCCGCCAGCGCCTCATCGTAGCGGCCCAGATGGCGCAGCGCGATGCCCAGGTCGTTCAGCGATTGCCATTCGTCGGGATTCAGCTCGAGCGCCCGCTGGCAGATCTGCGCGGCTTCCTGGTATTCGTCGGCGCGTATCAATGCGCTGCCCAGGTTGCACAACGCCTTCTGGTAGTCCGGGCGGATTTCGATGGCACGCCGGTACGCGGCGATAGCCCGGTCGTCTGCATCGAGGTCGTCCAGGGTGCGCGCCAGGTTAAAGAGAAACTCGGGGTCTTCCGGCTCGAAGGCCAGGGCCCGCTCAAAGTAGGGCAGCGCCTCCTCGTAGCGTTCCAGGTCGGAAAGCGCCACGCCGACATTGTTGACCATGCCGGCATCATCGGGCCGCAGCACCAGGGCCCGGGTGTAGTAGTCCAGCGCTTTCTCCCACTCCTGCAGCGCGCGATAGACGTTGCCCATTTCGCCTAGCGGATACGATTCACGCGGGGCGATGGCGTGCGCGCGCTCCAGCGCGGCGAACGCCTCCTCATACTTTTCGGCGCGAGCCAGCGCGCGGCCCAGTTCATAGAACGTCTCGGCGTCGTCGCCGCCGATTTCCAGCGCATTGCGGTAGCAAGCGGCGGACTCCGCGAACTCTTCCTTGCCGAAGAGCAGCGACGCCAGATTGAACCAGACCGTGGAATCGCCGGGGTCAGCATCCAGCGCGCGGCGGTAGAGCGACTCGGCCTCGCCGGCTTCGCCGCGCTTTTCCAGGATCAGGGCCAGGTTGTTGAGAGCCTTGGCGTAGTCCGGGCGCAAATCCACCGCGCGGCGATAGGCGCGCAGGGCTTCGTCTTCGCGGCCGGCGCGGCCGCGCGCCACGCCGAGGCTGTGCCACACCTCCGAATCGGCCGGGTGAAAGTCGAGCGCGCGCTCGTAGTGCGCGGCGGCTTCGTCAAATTTTTCGAGCTTCAGCAGCGAGTGGCCGAGCTCCAGCAGGGAATCAAGGTCGCCCGGGTCCTCCTCCAGTGAAATGCGGAGAGACGTGGCGGCGTCTTCGTAGCGTCCCAGGTCGTTCAGCGCGCGGCCCAGTTGATACGCAGCTTCCGCGTAGGGATGCTTCAGGGCGATCGCCTTGTGCAGCGCGTCAATGGCCTCTTCGCGCTTGCCCATGGCCTGCAGCGCGTAGCCCAGGTTGTAGTGGATTTCCGCGGACTCCGGCTCAAGCAGCAGGCTTTGTTCCAGGGCGGCGATTCCTTCGGCGTATTCACCGGCGTCAGCGAGCGCCGCGCCAAGGTGGCCGAGGGCCTCGGCGTAATCCGGCCGGAGTTCCAGCGCCCGACGGAAGCAGGTAATCGCTTCTTCGATGCGCCCTTCGGAGGCGTGTTCGATGCCTTGTTCGTTCAGTTCTTCCGGTGAATCCAGCATCGTTCGGTGCGCGGTGTTCACCCCATCACCGCCTGAGCGCAGACTACTTTTCCTTCGCGCCGGTGTCAATGACCCGCTCGGCCTCTGCGGCATGGCCCGCCGCTGGCATCCTCATCACTTTTGAGTTATCTTGCGCCGCGCGCCGGGCTGGCCTTCCAACCTGTCCAGCACCGGCGTTGCGACGCTGTGCCGGACCGCCCGGAAGGGCCGCCCTACCTTATGCTTTTCAAAACACAAAGCGCCGCGGTGTACGGGATCGAAGCGTACATCGTGGAAGTGGAAGTGGACGTCGGCGGCGGCGCGCAGAATGTGTTCAACGTGGTGGGCCTGCCGGATATCGCGGTGAAGGAAAGCCGCGACCGCATCAAGGCGGCGATTCGCAATTGCGGCTTCGATTTTCCCTCGCCGCACTATGTCACGGTAAATCTGGCGCCCGCGGATATTCGCAAAGAAGGCTCGGCCTTTGACCTGCCCATGGCGCTGGGGATTCTGGGCTGCCAGGGCACATTCTTCGGCAAGGCGCTCGATGGCTTTGTGTTCCTCGGCGAACTGTCGCTCGATGGCGGCGTCCGCTCCGTGCGCGGGGCGCTGAGCGCTGCCCTGGCCGCGCGGGAGAAGGGCATCAGGAATCTGGCGGTGCCCGAAGCGAACGCCCGGGAAGCAGCCGTGGTCGAGGGCGTGAACGTCTATCCCCTGAAGTCGCTGCCGCAGGCGGTGGACCTGGTGAATGCTCCTGAATCGTTCACGCCGGTGCGCGTGGATGCGGCAAAGATGCTGGAAGAGGCCGCGGCTTATCCCGTGGACATGCGCGACGTGCGCGGGCAGATGTCCGCCAAGCGCGCGCTCGAAGTCGCTTGCGCCGGCGGACATAACATCATCCTCATCGGCCCTCCGGGCGCCGGCAAGACCATGCTGGCCAAACGCATCCCCACGATTCTTCCGCCCATGGCGCTGGAAGAAGCGATTGAGACCACGCGCATCCACAGCGTGGCGGGCGTGCTGGAAGATTCCCGCGGATTGGTGGGCGCGCGCCCGTTTCGCGCGCCCCACCACACCATCTCGGACGCCGGCCTCATCGGCGGCGGCGCCGTGCCGCGTCCCGGAGAAGTTTCGCTCGGCCACCACGGCGTGCTCTTTCTGGATGAACTTCCGGAATTTGAGCGCAACGTCCTGGAGGTGATGCGCCAGCCGCTCGAGGACGGCACGGTGACCATCGCCCGCGCAGCCATCAGCGTCACGTTCCCGGCGCGGTTCATGCTGGCGGCCGCCATGAACCCCTGCCCTTGCGGCTACTTCGGCGACCCGTCGCGTGAGTGCCAGTGTTCGCCGCCGCAGATTCAGCGTTACGTCAGCAAGATTTCCGGGCCGCTGCTGGATCGCATTGATATTCATATTGAAGTGCCGGCGGTGAAGTACCGGGAATTGCGCGCCTCTGACGCGGCGGCGGAAAGCTCCGCGCAGGTGCGCGAGCGGGTGATTGCCGCCCGGAACACGCAGCTCCAGCGTTTTCGCGGGGAGAAGAAAACGTATGCCAACGCGCAGATGTCCACCAAGCTCATTCGCAAGCACTGCGCGATTTCCGAAGAAGGAGAAAAGCAACTGGAAAACGCGGTCACGCGTCTCGGCCTTTCTGCGCGCGCCCACGACCGCATCCTGAAAGTGGCGCGCACCATCGCCGATCTGGAGGGCGCCGCGGACATTTCTCCCAAGCACCTCAGCGAAGCCATCCAGTACCGCACGCTGGACCGCAACTACTGGGCGTAGGTGGGGCGGGCTTGCCAGCCTGTTCTTGAAACCAGTGGTGCTGCGAACGTCAAACGCAGCGCTGCCGCTCAAGCGAAGCGCAAAGCGCAGCTCTGGGCCCGCAGTTGACCGCCAGCGCCGGCTGCCTTACTATCCGCACGCCGCTCCCCGAAACCCGCGAATGATCGGTGAGACAATTTCGCACTACAAAGTGACCGCCAGGCTTGGCGCCGGCGGCATGGGCGAGGTGTTTCGCGCGACCGACACCAAGCTCGGACGCGAGGTCGCGCTGAAATTCCTGCCCGCCGAACTGAGCAGCGATCCGCTGACGCTGGAACGATTCCAACGCGAAGCGCGAGCTGCCTCCGCGCTCAATCACCCCAACATCGCGACCATCTACGATCTGGACGCGCATCATGGACTTCCTTTCCTGGTGATGGAACTCCTGGAGGGGCAGACGTTGCGCGAGCGCATCGCCGCCGGCGCGATCCCCATCGGCGCGCTGCTGGATATTGCGCTGCAGATTGTGGATGCCCTGGAGACGGCCCACAGCAAGGGCATCGTGCACCGTGACATCAAGCCGGCCAATCTGTTTGTCACCCCGCGGGGAGCGGTCAAGCTGCTGGACTTCGGCCTGGCCAAGGTTACGCCACGCGCGCCGCAACGCGCCGGTGAAAAGGCGCTGCACACCGAAGCCGCCACCGAGGCGGGCCTTACCAGCCCGGGAGTGGCCATGGGCACGGTGGCGTACATGTCCCCGGAACAGGCCCGCGGCGAGGAACTGGATGCGCGGACCGACCTGTTCAGTCTGGGGTGTGTGCTGTACGAGCTGAGCACCGGCCAGCGAGCCTTCCCCGGTCGGGACCTGATGGCCG
>Ga0187894_10002275_pt1 | contig 23132 bp, 22 predicted proteins | sample GBC1701081metaG_FD_136650 | JGI IMG/M metagenome (GOLD analysis project Ga0187894, IMG submission 136650) | White microbial mat communities from a lava cave in the Kipuka Kanohina Cave System on the Island of Hawaii, USA - GBC170108-1 metaG ... | reverse complement strand
GGCGGCGGTTTCATCGCGCAGGTCAATTCCAATATGGTCGAGGAAAGGGCGCGGGCGGCGATTGGTTTCGGTCTCCAACAGCTCATCCTGCGAAACCTTGATGTGCGAGAAAATGGCGTTGATGGCGCCGGGAAAACGATATTTGACGAATCCGTCTTTCTGGTGATCGAGCCGCGCTCCCGCATCAAAGAACCGGTTGATCGGAAGCTGATGCGTATCTTCCACCTTGATGTGAAGATGCGCCGTCTCCGCCAATTCAACTGCGTTGTCGAGCGGAGAATCAGGCGCGCCCAGACGGTTGACGACTTCGACTTCATGCCCCGTGAGCAACCCACACTCCAGCAATGTGTTCAGACTGGCCGCGGCTTCGGCGTTGTTTCGTAGTTTCATATATTGCCTCCTTTTCTTAATTAAGAGAGTTGATCACCACGAGATTTTGCGTGACGGCAATCTCAGGCTCGGCGGATTCGTCCGCCAGCGCAGTGTCAATCAGGAAGTAGAGTAGTTCACGAAGTTTTTCCGGCTCGACTTCGTCGGCGATAGCTTCGGCGCGCTGGCGGTATTTCTCCACCAGCTTTTTGGCTTTCTCGAAAACCTGGCAGGATTCGTAGATACGCGCCACACGCTGAACGGAGCGCTCATTCTTGGCGGCGCCGGAGATCAAACTGATCAACTCTTCGCGCTGGGCTGGCGAAGCGCTCTCAAGCGCCAGGGCGAGCAAGAGCGTCGGACGCATCGCCAGGGCGTCCTGGCCGATGATGCGTTTGTTTTGCAGGTCGGTTGACCAGTCCTTGAGATCGTTGACGATCTGGAAGGCGACACCCAAGTGGCGAGAGAAGTTGGGAACCATCTCCTCATATTTTTCCATCGGCCCAGCCAATCGCAACCCGGCATAGAGCGCCGCTTCAAAGGCCGGCGCTGTTTTGAGGGCGTAAATTTTGAGGGCTTCAATCGGCTGCAACGCGACTTCTTTCCGCGCATCGTCTCGCCAGAGAAGTTCAGCGCCTTGCCCTTCGGAAAGCTTCACATGCGCTTCGGATAGCCGCTTCAAGATTGCCGCCACGGCTTCGCAAGGCAGATTGCCGCCTTCGTTGGCGATCATGCGATACCCTAAACCAAGCAGGTAATCGCCGACGTTGATGGCGGTGGAAACGCCGTGCCGGCGATGCAGCGTCAGATGGCCATAACGATATTCGTCATTGTCCTCGATGTCGTCGTGCACGAGCGAGGCTTTATGGAACGCCTCCATCGCCATCGCCACGCGACGGACGGAGTCAGGCAGCGCGATCGTCTGGTCGTCGACTGGCTCGCCCAATTGAGTTGGAAGCGCCTCCTGCAAAGCGTCATAAGCGGCCAGCGTGATAAAGGGCCGAAACCGTTTTCCACCTTTGGCCAGCCAGTCATAGGCAATGGCTTCCGTGCCGGCGACCGGGTCGCGGGAATAATCTGACGCGCCGTTTTGCGGTTTGCCGCGCAACTTTGGCAAGAGCGCCGGGAAGTCGTCGCCAAACATGTCGTTCGCCGCGCGCAGGAGCGGGACGTAAGAGCGCGTCTTAACCGCTGGTTGTTCCTGGTACGTTTCCAAGACCTCCATCACCCATTCGTTATCCACCGTGGTGCTTTTGCAGTTACTGGAATGGAGCGGAATCGCGTAGGCCGGTACGCCGCTCTGCACGACTTTCTCGAAGGCTTTTTCCAGGACGTTGAGACAGGCGATGCCGAGAATGCCGTCAATATAACCGCTGACGATGACCTTGAGCACAATCGGCGTCCCTTCGGCGACCATGATCTTGTAACCGAGTTTTTCCGCCTTGATCTTGAAATCGCCGATGGAGCACGCGCCACAATCTTCGCAATGCAGCCCGAATTCATCATAGTGCGCGCTGCAAGCTTCCACGTGTTTCAAGCAGTGCGGCAGGAGCAAAATCCGTTTTTCGAAGGGAATCGAGACGAACTGCTCCTTCCAGAAGCCATTGCCGAGCATCACCATCGCGAAGCCGAGATAGCCTTTATCGAGGCCCATCTTTTCAAGCAGGGCAAGCGCGTGAACCTCCAGCTCCTTTTTACTGAGAGGACGGCTACGGTCGATGGTCCGGACGAACTGGAAAGCCTCCGCTCTGATCCGCTCCCGCAGTTCGGGCGTTTCGGGGTTCAGTTTGAGCAGCTTACTCCCAAGCTTCGGCTTTGCCGATGAATCCGTTTTGACAGCGACATCCACATCCACCATTGTTGAAACGAGATTAGACATAGAGTTCTCCCGCAGAGTTAGAATCAGTACCGCGACCGATAGGGGGCGTAGCTTCCACAATTATTCACCGCCAACCGCGACGCTCCCTACCGGTCGCGGCGCTGATTCGTTTCTTCGAAGGGCGCGCCCCAATGCGCCGACAGTAAAAATCACAGGGTAAAGCTTTTCAAAGTACCAGAGTTTGGCGAAGTAGAATCCGATCGGAGACGCGTCGAGAAAGCTCCCGTCTTCCACGCGCTCGACCAACCATCGAATTCCGCGAGCAAGCGCTTCATTCGACCGGGCGCCCTCTCCGCATCCCAGCAGGGCGTCAACCGCCAACGCCGTCTCTTCGACGCTCGAAGGGGTACCCGGAGCGCCGCCCCAGCCACCGTCCTTGCTTTGCGATGAAATCAGCCAGCCAAGTCCGCGCCGCGCGGCTTCGGTTTCCAATAGGTTCAAATCGCGGTAAGCAGCCAGAACGCGCGTCGTCCCATACGTTGGGTTTTCATCGTCTCGCGCATGCTGGTTGCCAAACCAAAGCGGCGTCCATGCGCCATTCGGGGCGCCATTCAGGTCGCCATCCGGGCGCTGAATGCGAGCGAGAAATTGCAGCCCGCGCTGAGTCGCGTCGCGCAGCCTTTGTGAACACGCCTCTTTCATGCCAGCGGCTTCAAAGGACAAGTCATCCTTCCACGCATGGAGCGCGCGCAACGCGTGCGCGCTAATGTCGGCGCTGCTGCGATCAAAGGGCAGATGTCCCCAACCCCGGCAAAAAGTAGGCCAGCCTCCGTCTCCATTTTGAAGATCGAGCAGCCACTGAATTCCGCCCAGCGCCGCCTTGCTTGACTCCGCTGTCACGCCGAGATTGCGCAACGCCAGCAAGGCTCCGGAGGTGTCATCCGCATCCGGCACAGCGCCCGGCAGCGGCGTCCATCCCCAGGCGCCCGGAGCCGCGGATGTGAAAGGATGTGTTTCGCGGTATTGCTGGTTGATCAGCCATTGGCGAATTGAGCCGGTGAGTTCACCGAAGTTCTCCCCACTGTCCGAAAGCGCGTTGATTGACAGCGTCGTGACCCAGGTGGAAAGGTTCGTATCAATCGGCCAACTACCATCTGAACGCACGGCGTTCTTTAGAAACTCAACGGCTTTCTGAACGACGGGGTGCGCCGCGCGTCCGGCGCCAGCCATGCTCATCGTCACGAAGCTGACCAGCGGTGTGGCTTCCAGAAAACCCCCGTTGACGGGTTGAATGGATTCCAGCTTGCGCAGCGCTCGTGGAATGGCCGCCTGACGGAGTTGATGAACCAAAGGAATGCGCGGCTTGCGCTTTGAATGTTGCGCGATTCCCAACGCAATCAGCGCCGGCAAGGCGTAACTCACCACCGGCAGGTTCATCCATTTATAGGCGGACGCGGGAAAACAAGCCAATTCAAAGGGCAGCGGCGGCGCTTCGCTCCAATCAATCAATCCCGCCAGCGCCGAGCAAGTGAGGATGGGAACGGAGAAAGTACGATCCTTGCCGTAACGCGCGCGAATCGCTTCGGCGAGTGTTTGCGGATCGCGCCCGCCCGCGCTGCGTTCCAGATAGTCTTCGGCTCGCCGCAAGCTTTCATCAATCCGCCGCGCTGATTGCCCATCCATTTCTTTCCCCAACGTCAGCGCCGCGCGGCAGAGCATGGTGGTCGAAATATTGGAGAAACTTCTGACCGTGTCGCCCCAGCCGCCATCCTCAAGCTGATGATCGAGCAGCCATCGAACGCCGCCCGTAATCAGCGCGGTGAAGCGTTGGCGATCCGCCAGGGTTAATGCGCAAACCGCCGTCGCGGTGGAAAGCGCTGAACTCGCCAATTCTCCAACCCAAAATCCTTCACGAGTCTGTTGCGCAAGCAGATGCGCCCGCGCCTTGAGATAGGCTTCGGCCAACCGCTCGTGCGCGATCCGCGGTTCATTTGGAAATGGCGCTTTTTGGGCGCTGGTGGTCATAGCGTAATCAAGCAAACAGCCTTCCGGATTTTCGGATGAACTGCATCTTCCATTGCAGGATTTGGAACTGCCCCGTGAACTGAATGAACAGACGCCTGAAGAGACTGGCCCCCGCTCCCGTTTGATTGTCCCAGTACATCTTGGGAATCCATTTGAAATTTAGGTTGTATGCGAGACGGAAGAGCCGCCAGTGCATCGGCGTCATCTCCCCGATCGTGAAGTGATGTCCCAGGCCGGGGATCACCGGGGAGTAGAAGATCGGAAAGATCACCAGCCGTTCGTGGTAAAGATTTTCGATCCAACGGACGGTCTTCTCTACATGCTCAGGCGTTTCGCCTGGCAGTCCCATAATCAGGCTGACCAGCGGGAAGTACCCGGTCTTGATCAACCGCCGCACCTGTTGATCGCACAACTCGCCCCACTCCGCCGGTTTGAAGGGGCGAATCTTGCCGCCCTTCTGATTCATATCCAGCAGTTCCCCGCTGGCGGTTTCGACGCCCAGATTCACCCAGAGAAAATCGTGACGTTGCCCGGCGACGAGCAGACCGTGAACTTCGCGCAGATCGTCATCGGAGTATTCCGCGACGGAGATGACATTGGTGTGATCGAGCTGGATCAGTTTGAGCCGTTTGATTTCCCGCAGCCGGCGAACGAGTGATTTCAAAACGGGCGGATTCACCGGAGCGCGCGAAGTACTGCCGTAACGAAAGAAGTCTTCGCTCAAGGCGCAAATCGAAGTCACACCACGCTCGACGTTCCGCTCGACATCGGAGGCGACAATATCTATCGGGATATGGATCATCCGTTCGGTCGCAATCGTGCAAAACTGGCAGCCCTTGCCGCAGCCGCGACTGATTTCGACCACGCCCATCGAGGTCGGCCCGCGGATCGCCGGTATTTCGTCTTCGCGTGAACTACGGGAATTGACGACGGGCGAGAGTTCCCTGCCATCCATCAGTTCATGAAACCAGGGGGCGACCTGCGTTTCGGCATAGCCCTCGACCACCATGTCAATTCCAAGATGTTGGCGCGCTTGTTCGTTCTGGGCTAATTGCCAGGCGCCCGCGCCACCCGCGACGACTTTGAATCGGTGGGTTTGCTTCTTTTCTTTTAGCTGTAGGAGAAGGCGTTTGTACCAGGTATGGGTGTAGAGCGTTCCACCGGCCATGTCGGACATTGTGCTATTCGACATGCCACGGCCCAACGGATCAGAAGAAGAGACGGCGACGATCTTGGTTCTCGGCCCGACACATTTCTCCAAGTCTTCCGGTGTACAAAGAATGATGTCCCCGCGGCTGAATCCGTCGTTGAGCAGCGCGGCTTCGATGCGGCGTAATCCCAAAGGAGCCTTGCGCGCGGCCAGCCCATCCGAAGCGAGGGGAGGCGCGATAATGTTGCGCATGATTGGCTCGGGTACCGTCGTGGTCTGGATCGTTCCCATCATCCCGTCAAACAGCACGGGGTAGTCCGCCATCAAGGTTCGATCCGCCGTCAGGACAACCGGGTATCCGCCGTTTACCAAGAAAAGCTCCTTCTCCACTTGTTATTTCGGGAATCTCTTTTGACTAAATCAGAACACGCAACATTGGGACAAGAATTCACCACGGATTTTCACGGATGCGACGGATTAACACGGATCATCCGTGCCGATCCGTCGCATCCGTGAAAATCCGTGGTGAATTCTGTGTGCCAATCTTGTGTGATTCGATTTAGAACTCAATCCACGACCGCTGTACCTGAATGGGATATAACCTGGTTTCTTATATTTCCAGGTTATCCAATTCGTCCATGAGTTTGTCGAGGTCGTCTTTCTCCGAAGCGGCTTTACCGGTTTGACGCTTGGGAATGCCGACCGTGAGGCCCACCGCCGAGCGTCCATCTCGGACTAACTCGACATCGCGTTCCAAAGCCGCTAATTCAAGCGCGCTCGGAGCGCCGAAAAGCTTGGAGAGGTCAATCTTCAGACCGCCCGGCCCTTCGCCCGGCGCGCCAGCAATGGCCGGCGTTTTGTGTTCGGGAAAGATAATGGCGTTCTCCGGACAGACGCGGCTGCAAGCCGGACAGCCTCGCTTGCAGTTGTCTTGATTCTCAACCAGGATTCTTTCCTTGCGATCAATCCCGTAGACGCCGAAGAGACAAAAATCAATGCACTCCAGACAATTGGTACAACGGCTGTAGTCAATCACGGGATACCAGCGGTTTTCCTTCGATTCGCCCAATACGACCAAGCCGGAGCCTTTCTTCTCTGGCTCCAAAAATCGCTGGAGTTGTTCCGGCTTCGGATTGCCTTGAATCCAATCCGTGAGTGGACCTGTCAGGGAGACGAGCTTGACGGAGGCTTCTTTCGCGATTCGCTTAATCTCATCGACGTAGACTTTCGCGTCTTCGTAGGCGCGCAGGTCAAGACAGAAGATAAATCGGTCAAGCATCTCAACCGACCCAATCCCGCGCTGTTCCTCTTCCTCCTCGCCACTCGTCTCTTCGTCATCATCTTCTTCACCCGGACTTTTCAGCAGCGTGATCCCTTGTTTCCCGCTGATCCCGTTACGGTCAAGGAGCCAATGCGCCGCTCTGGGGTATTGCCAGGAGAGCAACACCAAATGGCTCTTCACGGAACTGAGGTAAAGCAAGCCCGTGTCGCCGGGAGAGAGATCATAGACGTTTGGCACGACGGCGAATTCGATCCCGGGCTCGAGCAGCAACGCCGTGGCGATCTCTTCTTCGAGCCGCCGTTTCCCAGGGTTCTTGCTGCGCGTCTGTGATAGGACGACGGTAATGCGATTTGTACTCATATTCTCGTTCGCTTCGGATGGTCGAAACCTGAAGCGCCGGCTCAATCGTGCATTTGCCCCTTGATCTGCTGCTGCGTCCCTTCCCAGATACCTTCAAGATGGTTGACGTAATCCGCGGCGCTCAGCAACAGGGCGTCTTGCGGGTCGAAGTCGAAGAGCCAGCCCTTGCCATAATTGTCAACATTGATCGCCGTCGGGTCCTTCATCAGCTCCCGATTAAAGCGTAAGAGCGTCCCGTTGGCAGGCGCATGCAAAGAAGAAACCGCCTTCGAGCTTTCCACTTCACCGATCTCTTGTTTGGCCCTGACCACCGCGCCCGGCTCAACGCCCCAGTCTAAAAAGTAGACATCCTGTAACATTCGGACGGCGAAGGATGTGAATCCGACTCGGTACGCGCCCGCTTCGGCTTGGAACCACATATGACTTCGCACGTAAAGGCGATCCGTCGGGAATCGGGCTTCATACTTGCCCATCAAAAAAATCAGGTGCTCGGACATTTTTTCTTTGTGGAATTAATTTTGCGAGAGTCTACCATGCTTTCATTTATGACAACCGCGTTTATCGGAAATCGAACTCCATTTGCGTATAAATACCGGCGATAGTGGCGAGCCAATCAAAAAGCGTGAAGAAACGAAAAAGAGAATGGAGTTGACAAAAAAATCTCCCATACATTTTCGGATGTTCGAGCGCTCTCTTATGTGTTATGCCGTTTGAGTTGCGTGCCGTTTGAAATTCAGCGAGTCTTACGGCGGCGAATACGCTGAAACTACAGGTTGGGTTTCGCGCAATTTGTACAATGAGTGTGACGCCTCAGAAACTGCCACACCATTCCCCTCATCTCCACAACCTTCCATCACTGGAATGTGAAGACGCCCTACTGGCTGGGCTTCATCGTGCAGCGCCCCGAGAGCCATTGCGTGCATCATCAGGAGGGCGCCCACAGTTTCAATTACTCCGACCTGCCCGTCTGGGACATGCTCTTCGGCACGTTCCGCAACCCTCGCCGGTGGCAGGCGCGCTGCGGGTTCGGCGAGAAAGAGCATTGGGTCTGGGCAATATTGCGTGGAGTTGATGTCACTGTGTACCAAACATATAGGAGGTATCATAAATGAGAGCTCTAACGGCGTTCGCCTTGCTGGTTGTAGGCTTGTTACAGATGACGGGGGATCTGTTGCGCGCGCCTGCGCTCAAAGGTATTGGCGCGGCGATGGGTGCTTCGCCCGCGCCAAAAGTCTTCACTGCGGTGCGCGGGATGGAGGCATACTCGACCCGTTTTTATCTCGAATGGACTGACCGCCTGGGCGTCGCGCGCGAGTTGCAATTGACGCCGGAAAGCTATCAAGGTCTGGCCGGGCCGTATAACCGTCGCAACGTTTACGGAGCAGTGCTGGCGGGCGGGCCGGTGATGGCGACGGACGAGAGGCTCATCGGAATGTATCACAGCGTGAGTCAATACGCGTTCTGCGGCCAGGCCCCGCTGCTGCGCGAGTTGGGGATCGATCCGGCGGAGGTCGTCGGGCCAATGCGAGTGCGCTACGAACCACTGCCCGGCGCGACGATGGGCGATCTGCCGCGCTTGCTGGAGGCGCCATGCAATGATGGCGTTTACGACGCCGTCGCGCGGATGCGTTACCGCTTGTTCCGCAAGCCGGAATCCGCCTGTCCACTTCTGCCCGGGCATCTGCGATCGCGCTTTGAGTCGCGGCCATCTGCGCAGGTCAGTTAATTCGTCTATCTTTCACCCACGCGAAATCAGACCGTTCGCCTCATTTCCCTGGCGCACTGCTCGGTTTAGATGAAATTCAACCGCGAGGTTGAATTTTGGCTTGACACGCCGCCCGGTTCGGATAATATTAAACCAAGAGGTTGAATTATGACGACTCTGACAACGCAGTCCAATTTAGATCAGACATTGATGGCGCTGGCCGACCCGACGAGGCGAGCAATCCTGGAGAGCCTTTCGAAGGGAGAGTCGCGCGTCACCGAGCTTGCGCAGCCCTTTGCGATTTCGCTCAATGCGGTCTCGAAGCACATCCGCATACTCGAGCGCGCCGATCTGGTGCGACGCCGGCGCCTGGGACGGGAACACTTCCTGTCGCTCAATCGGGAACCACTCGATGAGGCCGCGGCCTGGATCGAGGCTCAGCGCGCCCTCTGGACCGCTCGACTGGATGCCCTCGAAGCCCTCCTGCGGGCCGAGGACCGCGCGGCCTCGAAAAAACCTAAAAAGAAAGGACGATCTCGATGAACGCTAAAACGAATAAGCGACAAAACAACGACGAGGAGCAAGGAGTGAGTGAATATGGCATTGTTACCGAGCCTGGAACGATCCGCTTCGAGCGCGTGCTGCCGGGGCCGATCGAGCGCGTATGGGCCTATCTGACGGAACCGGAGAAACGAGGAAAGTGGTTCGCTTCCGGCCCGATGGAACTCCGCGCGGATGGGCCTGTGGAGCTGCATTTCCGGCACGCTGACCTTTCGCCGCACGTTGAGGAGACACCGGATCGCTATAAGCAATACGAGAAAGGGCACACCAGCTATGGCCGCGTTACTCGTTGCGAACCACCTCGCCTGCTCAGTTTCATGTGGGGTGAAGAGGTGGGTGACGACTCGGAAGTCACCTTCGAACTCACCCCGCGCGGCAGAGACGTGCTCCTCGTACTGACGCACCGCCGCCTCGGCGACCGTGCGATGATGGCGCCCGTCGCTGGCGGCTGGCACACTCACCTCGGCATCCTCGTTGATCATCTCAACGGTCGGGAGCCGCGGCCCTTCTGGTCAACACACGCGCAACTTGAGGCTGAGTATGAAAAGCGGCTCGCAACACTCGCGAACGGAAAACCAATGGCGGATATCGCCAGGCGGCTGGAGTCTACTCATCGGGAGGTTCGTCGTACTGGTAATATCCGCAGCGCCTTGCTGCGCAGGCGTTTCGACGCCTCGATCGAGAAGGTGTGGAGCGCCTGCGCCGAACGCGAACCGCTCAGCCGCTGGTTCGGCGACGTCAGCGGCGACCTGCGCGAAGGCGGAATCCTGGCCATCGATGTCGGGATGAAGGAGAAGGTGACTTCCCGGATCCTGCGATGCGAACGCCCCAACCAGTTGGTGGTGACCTGGTCATATGATGGCGACCCGCGTGACCCTGCCGATCAGGTCGAGCTGCGGTTGTCGAGCGACGGCGCCGGTACAATGCTGGAGTTGGAACACCGCTCCGCCGATAAGACCGCGTGGTGGATCGGGATAGGTCCTGGTTGGGAGGACTGGATCATTCGGTTGAGCGTCATGCTGCTCGGCGGCGACCCCGCGGAGGTTTCATCCGAGGAACTCCAGCCGCGACTCGAGCCGCTGTGGGCGGCGTTGGATGAGTCCGAGATAAACGCTGAACCAAATGTCAAAGTCCTTGTCACCCACCGCTTCAGCGCGTCACCGGAGCGTGTCTTCGACGCATGGCTCGACCCCGAAATGATCGGCAAGTGGATGCTCGGCCCCGCCCTCCGTGAAGAAGAAGTGCTGCGCGTAGCGGTTGACGCGCGTGTGGGAGGCTCGTTCTCCTTCCTTGTGCGTCGCCAAGGCGAAGAGATAGATCACGTCGGGAAGTATCGCGAGGTTGACCGACCCCGGCGGCTCGTCTTCACGTGGGGCATCGTCGGCTTCTCGGAAGACGAGAGTCTGGTGATCATCGAAATCGTTCCGCGGGAGGATGGGGCCGAGCTTACCTTGACCCATGAACTGGACCCGAAGTGGGCGGATTACGCGAGCCGCACAGAGGCCGCATGGACCAAAATGCTCGACGCGCTTGCGACGACGCTCAGCTAGAGTTAACTGCTTAAAAGGAGATTCAACATGGCAACCCTATATCACCAAGTATGGATAAACGCGCCAGTGTCGAAAGTGTACGAAGCGCTTGCCACCGCGGACGGACTTGGCGGCTGGTGGGCTCCACATACATCCACAGAAACAGATGCTGGTCTTATACTGACGCACAGCCCGGGCACAGAGCACGGCGACGTGAATATGAAGGTGCTGGACACGACTCAAGATAAGCGAGTTGAATGGGAGATCATTAGTACCCATCCTAAACGCAGCCCCGCTTCCGCCTGGACCGGCACACACATCATTTTCGAAATAACTGAAAGAGAGAACCCGGGCCACTGGTTGGGAATCAGCGATGGAGAGCCACACATGGCGGTTCTGGACTTCCGTCATTCCGGTTGGAATGAAAACAGTGAGTACTTCGGATTCTGCAACTTCGCTTGGGGCGAGACGTTACTGATGCTTAAGCAATGGTGTGAATCCCATCGTACGTGAATCGTTACGCCTTCAAGAAGAGATTATTCATTTCGCCAGCCGAGAGCATGCTCGTGGTCATCGCAGTGTACGTCCCGTCATTAAGCGCCTCTGTCGCAATGCGCCGAGCGAGCGCGAGCGCTGCTTGAAACGGCCCACACCCAAGACTCACTCGCCGAACTCCAGCGCGTTGGAGAGCCGCGACCGGCGGAGGTCCGGCGTAACCCGCATAGATGTTCAGTGGCCGCGGCGTCTCGCGCGCCATTCGTTCCATCTCCTCGAGGCTTTCAAGCCCCGGCGCAAAGATTCCGTCGGCGCCGGCCTCAATATAGATCCGGGCGCGTCGCACCGTCTCGTCATAGCGCGCGACGGGATCATCAGCAGGGACAAAATAAGTATCGGTGCGCGCGTTGATAAACAAACGTACTCCAACTTCTTGCGCCACGGCGCGGATGGCGGAAATTTTTTCCGCCAGGACGCCTGGCGGAACGAGTTCTTTCGCGCCTGGCGCCGCGCCATCCTCGATGTTTATCCCCACCACGCCCAGTTCGAGCAGGGCGCGCACGGTTTCGCAAACTTCCGTTGGCGTTCGACCGAACCCTCGCTCAATGTCAATGCTCACCGGCGCCGTCACAACCCGGCAAATGCGCTCACACGCTTGTATGAACTCGCGCGCATCCAATTGCTCGCCGTCTGAATATCCGAGCGACCATGCGATCCCCGCGCTCGTCGTGGCAATCGCCGGCGCCCCGGCTTGCTCGAAGAGCCTCGCGCTTGCCGCGTCCCAGGCGTTGACAAGTACGAGTGTCTTGTCGCCTGCGTGAAGCCGATGAAACGCCTCGGCCCGTTCTTGTTGTATCGTTCGTTGCATTGCTTCTCCCTCCTTCTTTTTATGAGTTGTCGCCATTGGCGCCACTCGTCCACAGATGCATCGCGGCATAAGCGCGCCAGGGTCGCCAGGCCTCAGCCGCGCCCGTCAGTTGAGCCGCTGAGAGCAACCCGCTCCCGTTACTCAGCGCACGGCGCAGCCCAAGATCGTCCGCCGGGAAGGCGTCTGTTTCTCCGCAAGCGCGCATTGCGATGTAATTCGCCGTCCATGGGCCGATCCCCGGGATTTCGCACAAACGCGCGACCACGCTGGGCAAGTCCTGCGACGCGTCGAGCGCCAGTTCTCCCTGATGGACTTGCCGAGCCAGCATGCGAATGGTCGTTGCTCGCGCTGTTGGAATGCCAATCTGAGAAAGTTCGGCGTCGGCCAGCGTTTCAGGTCGCGGGAACAAATAGGTGAGACCGGCTAAGCCATGTCCTTCGAGCGGACGCCCGAACGTTTTTGCCAGACGCCCCGCCAGCGTCGTTGCTCCTTTCACTGAAATCTGCTGCCCAAGCACAGCTCTCACGGCAAGCTCAAAGCCGTCCCACGCGCCAGGGACACGCAAACCGGGTAAGTCTTCTACGCGCTGGCGCAAGACGGGGCTGCGGCGTAGATGCTCAGTGATCTGCAATGGGTCGGCGCTGAGGTCGAATAACCGCTTGGCTCGCTCAATCACTTGAAGCAGCCCATCGTAGCCCGGCAATTGCACGCTCATGGTCAAAATGCCCTCGGCTTCGCCCGGCCTCAACTCGATAGTTCCTGCCAGCCCGCCAATCTCGATGGTTCTTTGGTAACAATCCGCCTCGACCACTTCGACTCCCGGGATGGCGCGCGCTTGGAGAAAACGCAGCGTCGCGGCCCAATCCAACGGCGGACGGTAAGGCAGTCGCACGATCAGGCCGGTTCCGTTCTGCGGATGGCGCGGCCCGCCACTCTTGTCCTTCAATCCATAACGCCGCCGCCGTTCCGTCGGAGACTGCCCAAACGTTGCGCGCACAGAGTGATTGAATTGGCGGATGCTGCTGAAACCCGACAAAAACGCAATCTCGGTAATCGGCAGCGCGGTCTCCTCGATCAGCTTGACGGCGAAATGGACGCGTCGCGCGCGCGCAATGGCGACAGGCGAAGCGCCCAGATGTTCGGCAAACAACCGGCGAAGCTGGCGCGCGCCGATGCCGAGTCGAACCGCCAGCGCCTCGATGCCGCAGTCGTCCAGCGCTCCTTCAGAGATCAGCCGGAGCGCGCGGGAAACCACAGCCGAACTGCCCAACCATGCGGGCGTGCCCGGGGCCGCTTCCGGATGACAGCGCCGGCAGGGACGAAAGCCAGCCGCCTCAGCGGCAGCCGCGCAGGCAAAATATCTGACATTCTCGAATTTCGGCGGATGAACCGGGCAGATGGGACGGCAATAGACGCCGGTTGTAATCACGCCGGTGAAGAAACGGCCATCGAAGCGCCGGTCACGGCTCAACCCCGCCTTGTAGCAAATTTCCGGATCGAGTTTCATACGGCTTTGCGGCATCAGCTCAGCGTTCATCCACTCATCTCCTTTCGTCCCGCTTATAAGGCTTTTGTCCTTCCATGACTGGCAAGTTTCGGACACCATCGTCCGCGGCAGTTTATGACTGAAAACGACGCTGAAAATACTCGTCCCACGCTTTGAGACCAAGATTGAGTTGATCCAAGACGGCGCTCTCCGGCGTAAGTCGCGTCAATTGCCCCAGCAGGCCCTCGATCTCCTCAGCAGCGGGGCCAATCGCGCCAACGTCAAAGATTGTGTTCTCAACCTGCGCGCGCGCATGGACAAGTGAGAGCGGCGCGTTAAAACGGCGTATCGTCCACGAGGCGCCTTCTCCTGATTGCAGTTGGATTGACGCGCGTACGGCGGGCGCTCGACGCGCCGTTTCTACATTGACATATTGGTAGATCGCCATCCACCCACCCACCCATCCGTGTGATTGAAAAGGAAACCGTCCTTGAAGATCATTCAGAGCAAAGAGCGGAAAATGCGTGGCCCGGACGATGGCGACAACTCCGTCCGCCTCAATCTGTCGGCTCAATGATTCATATTGTTTCCGATGCTCTTGAAATTCCCCCTCAAACTGCTCCCGGACGATGCGCGCATCTTCAGGGTTATCGAAATAAGACGGCGCCGGCGCCATGCTCAGGCCGCCGGGCAATGGTGGCGGCAGTGGCGGTGGTGGCATAAGTGGGTAGTCGGGCAAGGATGGTACAGCAGATCAGACGGGCATGGCTAATGGTCGTCCAGCCACCTCGTATAGAAATGATGGATTGATGATGCTACCCTGCTTAAACCGAAACAGTCTTGGTTCGCGCATACGGAGGTAGCTTCGGGATGAATACATTTAGCGCCGAATCGTTCGCCGCCGCGCTCGCGATCATAGGCGTCGTCATTATCGTTTCCGCCCTGCTTTCGGGGTTGATTGAGCGCAGCGGGCTGCCGCAGGTCGCAGTGTTTCTGGCGCTCGGCGCGGCGCTCGGGCCCTTCGGTCTCCGCGTACTCAACATTGATCTCAACTCCGCGGCGTTGCGCGTAGTAGCGACCCTGAGTCTCGCGCTCGTGCTCTTTACGGACGCCGTCTCACTCAACATCGCCGAGGTGAAGCGGCGCGGCGCGCTGGCGCTCCGGTTACTCGGGCCGGGGACGCTGCTTACCGCCGCCCTCATTGCGCTCGCCGGATGGCGCCTGCTGGGACTTCCGGCGCCCGGGGCGGCGATCCTTGGCGCGGCGCTCGCTTCCAGCGATCCGGTGTTGTTGCGTGGGCTTCTTCGCCGCCGTGACATTCCCGCGGACGCGCGCCACGCGCTGCACCTCGAGAGCGGCCTCAATGACGTCGTGCTGTTGCCAATAGTAATCATTGCGATGGCGTTTCTTAATCGGAGCTCTCTGGGCGCCGGCGCCGGTTTTGCCAAACTCGGGATTGATCTGTTCATCCTCGGACCGGGCGCGGGAATACTTATCGGGCTGCTCGGAGTGGCGGCTCTGGATTTGATCAGAAAACGTATCGGCGTGCGGCGCGACTATGAATCACTCTACTCCCTCGGCATCGCCTTCACCGCCTTTGCCGCCGCCGAGGCTGTGCACGGCAGCGGGTTCCTCGCAGCGTTCGCCGCCGGGATGACGATAGCGGCCCTTGACGTCGAACTCTGTGATTGCTTCGTCGAATACGGCGGTGTGACCGCCGAGATGCTGTTGCTCTTTACCTTCGTATTGTTAGGAAGCTATGTGATCTGGACCGGGTTCACGGTAATCAACGGCGCGACGTTGTTATTTACGGCGATCGCAGTCCTGATAAGAACACCTGTTTATCTCTTGTCGTTGATAAGATCAAGCGTCGACATGCGTGGTCGCCTGTTGATCGCGTGGTTCGGGCCGCGCGGGTTGAGCTCTCTATTGCTGGTCCTGTTACCAGTCTTTGCCGGTCTGCCTGGCAGCGATCGCCTGTTCGCGATCTGCTCTCTGGTGGTGCTTGTGTCAGTCGTGTTACACGGTGGCACCCCCATGCTGCTGGCGCAAGCCGCGCGAAAGAGGGCGCGCAGAGAGAGCGCCGGGATTGTTCAGGAGGAGTCCCACGAGGAACAGCCTGCGCCCCCCATCTCACACGGAGACTCTACGACTTTGTTTGATGTTAAGGATGGCGGCGCCTCGATCAACACCATAGCGTCTTGTCAGCTCGGCGCGGAGGGCGATAGCGCGCAAGTCGGTCCACAAAGAATCTCACTCGATGAATTACGCCGCCTGTGGCGAGCGAAAGAGACGGTTACGCTCCTCGACGTGCGCACCGAGCGCAGCTTTGAAGAAGACGACCTTCAAGCTAGGGGAGCAGTGCGAATGCCGCCCGACCATGTGGCCGAACGCGCGAGGGAACTCGGTCTCAAACAGGAGGCGTGGCTCGTCGCCTACTGCGCTTGAACGAACGAAGCGACCAGCGCCCGTGTGGCGCAGGAACTCAGACAGGCCGGATGGAAGAAAGCGCGCGCCCTCACCGGAGGCTGGACGGCGTGGCAGGAAGCCGGTCTGCCGGTGGAGACTAGAACAAGAGAACCGCGAGCGAAAACCGGGTAGTAAGCAAACCTCAATTCCATTCATCAACCGCAGCCGCCCGAAAGGCGATCCGTCCTGGCTGACCGCCGCTGATGTCGGCTCGGCTGCCGTCGCCGTGGCGCTCAACCCGAAAATATTCGTGCGCAAAGAGGTGCTGCTCTCTTCGCAGATCGAAGGCACACAATCTTCACTGACCCGTTTCAGGATGGAGCAGCAAAACCTCTCACAACGAGACTTGGTGCCTTATATTGGCAGCCGTAGCAAGGTGTCGGAAGTGTTATCAGGAAAGCGTCCGTTGTCCTTGTCCATGATTCGAGCGCTGCACACAGGGCTAGGCATTCCAGCAAAAGCATTGCTACAAGAGCATGACCCCGCTGAACTCGAGGAATCTGATATTGAGTGGAATCGTTTCCCGCTGGAAGAGATGATTTCGCGCGGATGGATCAAAGCGAATCTATTTAAAGCGAAAGATGGAGCAGAAGAGTTGCTTCGCCGCTTCTTTGCGCCACTGGGTTCACCATTGGAGGTGGCGGCGATGTATAAGAGGACTGACAGCATGCGTTCGGCACGCTCTTTTGATAAGTATGCGTTAGCAGCATGGACCGCACGGATTATAGTTCAGGCGCTAAACGACCCCCCACCAGTTGATTATACGCAGGGCGACGTATCGCTCGATTTTATGCGTGAAATAGCCCGTCTGAGCTGGTCAGACAGCGGCCCACTATTAGCGCAAGAGTTTTTAGAAAAGCACGGAATCTCTTTGATCGTTGAGCCGCACTTACCACATACCCATCTTGACGGGGCTGCAATAATGGTGATGGCTCACAGGCCGATCATCGGGCTTTCTCTACGTCACGACCGGGTAGATAACTTTTGGTTCTGCCTAATGCACGAGTTGGCTCACATCGCGCTCCATTACGGCCAGGGCATCACGAGCTTTTACGATGACCTAGATGTTAAGCATAGTGACGATCCACGGGAGCGCGAGGCTGACGAACTCGCAGGTGAGGCTCTCATTCCCGAAGAAGAATGGAAGAAAAGCCCGGCTCGTGTTCTTAGGTCGCCGGAAGCTGCGCAATCTTTGGCAAACAAGTTACGTATACACCCAGCAATAGTCGCCGGACGTATGCGGCACGAGTCTAACTCATACCAAATGCTCAATCAGTTGGTCGGTCACGGACAGGTAAGACAGATGTTTAAGGAAGTAGTATGGCCTCAGTAGAATGTTCATTTGACCACAGACATTATGTACCTATTCTTCGGCAGAAATATGCAGAGATGGAAGCGCTACGGTACTTGCTGTCGGCAGATAAACAGCACGTAACTCCGCTAATAGAGCTGCCACCAACTTTGATAAAGAGGTACCGAAAAAAACTAACGAACTCCTCGGACTTCTTTCGCGAAATAGCAATAGAAATTGCTGGAGCCTGGGGCCAAGCTCCGCTTTTCATTGACATAAAGCTTCTTTGTACAGTCTATGGCTTACCTGGAGGCCCACATCCGCTATGGTCATTCTCTGACGTTGCGCGCACTCTTCGCCTCCCTATAATAATCCCGGTCACGGGATTAAATCGCTCGCAGGGCTATCAAATGGCGGTCGGAAAAGTAGTGGCGGCAGATGGTCGAGGTGTATGCGTGCGACTTTTGGAGGCCGACCTTTATGATCCATTGCTGGAGAAAAGACTGCGGGGGCTTTTAGACAGCCTCAAAATAGAACCGAAGCAGACGGATCTTCTAGTTGACTTCAAGCTGATCGGCTCAAAATGGATGGATTTTACCGAGCTTTGTAGACGGCTACCTTTGCTTTCAGCGTGGCGCACGTTCACTGTAGCAAGTGGGGCTTTCCCAAAGGATTTAAGTGACTTTGCTAAGAACGGTCAGTATGAACTATCAAGAGATGATTGGTTGCACTGGTTCAATCAAGTAAAAAATGGGGCCTCCCTTACCCGTCGTCCCTCGTTTAGCGATTACACTATTCAGCATCCCGTTTATTCCGCTCCGCTTGACAAACCAAATATCAGCGCAAGCATTCGTTATACAGCGGAAAAGTACTGGGTGATCATGCGTGGTGAAGGCCTTCGGAATGAAGGAGGGGCAGGCTTTGATCAATATTGGGCTAATGCGCAACTACTCAGCGAGCGTAAGGAATTTAGCGGCCCCAACTTTAGTCGAGGAGATAACTACATTTACACAATCGGACAACAAAATAAGAAGACAGGGAACCCGACTACTTGGCTCGAGGCCGGCATTAATCATCATTTGACATACGTTACTCGGCAGATCGCCAGTTCATTCGAGTCCTCAACTGGTGGCGTACCCGGCAACGGATCAGGTCCTGGTCTAAGACCTCGACGAGTTTCTCGTATACCCGCGCGCGAGGCTTCCAACGCAGGCCTTCAGCCTTACCAAGTTCCTCTAATAAGTTGAGAGCTTCTTCACGCCAAAGAAGCTTTGAAACCGCAAGAATATCTTGAGAAGAGTTCTCTTGAGACTTGCGGACTTCGATAAAGCGAATTTCATCATGTGTGCAGGGCTCAACAAGCGTTATTCCCCACCACTCTGATATAAGGTCTGTTGCCTCATTTATATGACGTTGACCGACTACTAACGTAATATGATCAAGCACAGAGTTATAGATTTTCATTTGTGAAGGGAGACGTTGCAGCGTGTCATAATCGCTCTTTAGCTCATAGCCGTGAATGATTCCATTTACTACCGCAACATCTATACGCGCTGCGCCGTGTCTCAAACCTAGCTCATCCAAAATACGAGTGGATGGATCTGTCGCATAGCGAGTAATGAGCTTGCGTTTAAGAGCGGTGCGAATGTCAATATCTTTCATTGGTTTAGAAGAGTCCGAAGTTTTTTAGTCATCACGTTATTGCCACACACGTCGGTCAGGCGAAAATCCCGCCCGGCGTAACGGTAGGTCAATTTTTCGTGGTCGAGTCCGAAAAGATGGAGGACCGATTCCGTTCACGATCATCAGAATCCACAGTCGGTGAGATGTCAACAGGGCCAGCTTTTTGTAGCGTTAGGTTAGAAGGGACGTGACAGATGTTGAATCAGCTCGACAGCCATCCTTTATGATGGAGCAGTTCCCAGACAAGCTGAATATGTTGCTCCTTGAACATCAGTTTTCGGTCGTTCCAGCCATAGACTTTCGATACAGCATCGGAAATATCCGCTGCTTTTTCCTGATTGATAATCCAATGAACGGTTGCCAGCAGTTCCAGACCGAAGGGCGTTTCAAATCTGTCAATCAAGTTTGCCACTTGGTCAAATCGAGCTTGCGTCTCAGGGTGATCTTTCAAAAAGGCTTCCGCCTGTTCCGCTGCTTCAATCTTCAATTCAATCTGTTTCTCCGGATTGTCCTCGGCATCGTCATACCCGCTTTGGATCGTTTCATCGCGCGCCTCCTTTCGGTTTTCGTTTCTTCTTTACCGCGGCGGGCGTCTCCATTGCGGAATCGGTTGTCTGCGCGAGCCGGAGCCGGGCGCTGATGACGGCTTCGTGGAGCCGCTCGGCGAGCAATTCGCGAGGCGGGAGTTCGGTCAGGTATTCGGCGACGCGGATGCCGCTCGCGCCGAGGTTGAGGTATTCGACCGTCTCGCGCTTTTTGCCGGCGCATAGGATCAGCGCGATGGGGCTGTCTTCATCCGCCTGCCGCTCGTGGCGATCCAACCAACGCAGGTACAGTTCCGCCTGGCCTTTGTCGGCGGGTTTGAAATCGCCGATCTTCAGTTCGATCATCACCAGCCGCCGCAGCCGCCGGTGATAAAAGAGCAGGTCAATGTAGTAATCATCGCCATCGAGCGTAATGCGCTTTTGCCGCGCGACGAAGGCAAAGCCGCTGCCGAGTTCGAGCAGAAAGGATTCAATCTCGCGCAGGATGGCAGCTTCAAAATCTTTCTCGCTGTAAGTGTCCTTCAATCCCAGAAAATCGAGGAAGTACGGATCGCGGAAGACGAGGTCGGGCGTGAGCGCGTCCTCTTCACGCAAAGCTTTGAGTTCCTGTTCGATGAGCTTTTGCGGTTTCTTCGAGATGGCGGCGCGCTCGTAGAGCATAGACTGGATACGCTCTTGAAGCGTGCGGGTGCTCCACCGCTCGATCCGGCACATCTCGGCATAGAAGTCGCGCTGGAGGGAGTCTTTCAGGTAGATGAGCGAGAGAAAGTGAGTCCACGACAATTGTCTCATCAGTGCTGAGACAATCTCGAAGTCGGGAAACGCCTCAGTAAATCTGAGCATGTGGCGCAGAGATTTCTCCGAAAAACCGCGCCCGAATTCGGCTTCTAATTGTCTCCCCAGCGCAGAGACAATTTCGGCTCCGTACTCTGCCCGCTTCTCTTTCAAAATTTCCCGCCGGATGCGGGCGCCGATCTGCCAGTAAAGCGCGGTCAGCCCGGCATTGACCGCTTGCGCCACTTGCGAGCGTGCGCTGAGGATCAATTCTCTCAACTCTGCCAGGAGTTGCTCCGGCTTGACTGGCGCGGTCTTGGTTTTGGCGATGGGTCTTTTCGTGCTCACTCTTTGATCCAGGCGTCGGGCGTGTAAGGCGGCTCATCGCGGCGGAAGAAGGCTTACGCGATGACGTCTCGCACGACGTTGCCATACACGTCAGTAAGGCGGAAATCCCGGCCCGCGTAACGGTAGGTCAGTTTTTCGTGATCGAGTCCCAGCAGATGCAGCACCGTCGCGTGCAGGTCGTGGATGGAGACCTGTTTCTCGACCGCCTTGAAGCCGAACTCATCGGTGGCTCCGTAGACTATGCCGGCCTTGATCCCACCGCCAGCCAGCCACATGGTGAAGCCGTACGGATTGTGGTCTCGGCCATTGCCCTTTTCGGAGACAGGCGTGCGCCCGAACTCGCCGCCCCAGATAACGAGCGTCTCATCCAGCAACCCGCGACGTTTCGGGTCACGGATCAGCGCGGCCGAGGCGCGGTCCATATCGGGGCAGCGCCCTCGGAGGCCTTTCTCCAGGTTCTCGTGGTCGTCCCACTGCTGGCCCGGCCCGTGGTGCACCTGGACGTAACGGACGCCGCTTTCGACCAGCCGTCGCGCCAGCAGGCAGCCATTGGCGTAAGGCGTCGTTCCGTATTCGGCCCGGACCGACTCCGGTTCTTTGCGGTGGATTGAGCGCTCATTCGCGCTGCCGCAAGGGTGAGCAAAATAGCCAGATGAGTGTCATTTTGAATTGCGCGCGCGTCATTTACACCTCCCGTGGCTTTATCAGGGTTATAGATTGAAACCTGAACTCGCTCGTCTTTATCAGCAGGTTTAGATCCGGCTCGTATGTATCGCCACCGCCTTCCAAGCGCCGCCTTTATTGACAAACGTCAGCGTATAAAAAGCAGTGAAGGGGCTGGCGTCCCCAGAGCCACCGGAGCCGGGGAACGCGCTGCGTTGGCGTAACGAGGCGCCGCGCACAACCGCAGTGTCATCATAAACGGAGACCGTCACATTATTGGTATCCAGTTTCGAATACTTCAACTGCCCTGACCCCAGTTGGTCGAGCAATTGCCGCTTCGTCATTTGCTTTCCGTCACGATGCGTCCAGATGAAGCTTTCGTCCGCCAACGCTTCCAGTGTTTTGAGATCAGCCGCGAGTATGGCTTGATGAAAGGCTGCCTGGGCTGCAGCGACTTCTTTCCTAACCTCTTCGACCTCTTTCTCTGTGCGGGGTATCCTGGTCGCCTGCCAACTCACGGCCTGCCACTTGCCGTTGCGCTTGAGGAACGTACCGGTATTCAGATAGTTCGTGATCACGGTCTTCCCGTCTTTCTCGGTCGCGCCGACCAAGCGGAAGGCGACAATCGCGGTATCGCCGTACTGCTGAATGCGAATGTCTTCGGCGCCGTAAGTGGTCGTCGGGTCTCCGGGCTTAGGCGCTGTGGCCGAACGCGCGCCGCGCATGATGTCCGCCTTACCGATCCGCCGCCCGGAGGAGCCGGTGTAGATTAGGTCCTCGGCCCAGAAGCGGTCGTGCATCGCAGCGTCATTGCGCGAAGCCCCTGACAGGAACTCTCTGAGCAGCTTGGTCAATTCGTCGGCGTTCGGCGCCGTCTGCGCTTGCAGCCCGATCGCCAGCATCAGCGCCACAATCAGAGGTGAAAGGACTCGGTTCATGTGTCTCTTCTCCTTAAGAGAGTTATGGATGATCTTTTGTTCTGATATACAAGTACGTCTGCATGTCAATATCCGTCGCGGCCTTGATCATCGTTTCGGCCATTAACGGAAGACTGCAGAAATCATCCATTCTTATTTTCCTTTCCTACATTTTCCTTTTCGGGATTTTGCCAAAAGGAAAATGTAGGAAAGGAAAATAAGAATTGCTATTTTTCTGTCTTACGTTTTTCTGTCTGGTGGCCGAAACGATGATCAAGGCCTTCGAGCCTTGTCGCCAGCCAGGAACGATCATTATTCCGAGTAGCTCGTTATGTATCTCCAAGCAGTTTGAGTCATGATTTCGTTAGACTGGCGCCAGCATGTTTCCGTAAAGCCCATTTGTCGAAAGCGTAACAGACACCCACACCATAATTACCCCGATGGCCGCGAGCGCGTCAGAGTTTAAGATTGACGTCCGAGAGCTGAAGCCGTATCCCGTCCGGGTCGGTCAAGTAAACTTCTTTATCCCCAGCGATGTTTGGTTTGCTTGCTGGGAACTGCTGTTGCAATTGCGCCAGCGCCTTATCGGCGTCGAAGTTCTCGACGCCCACACAGAAGTGGTCAATCCGGGTGGGGATACCCATCGGATAGAGGCCGATGAAGCTGTTTCCGATGCGCAGATCAAAACTCTTGGGCTGCTCCTTACTATTTGTGGCCTTGATCATCGTTTCGGCCACTTGGGCCTGCAAGCCCAATGGTATTAAGTTTAGTGTGGAGGAGTGCGAAGCTTTGG
>Ga0187894_10002274_pt1 | contig 23134 bp, 22 predicted proteins | sample GBC1701081metaG_FD_136650 | JGI IMG/M metagenome (GOLD analysis project Ga0187894, IMG submission 136650) | White microbial mat communities from a lava cave in the Kipuka Kanohina Cave System on the Island of Hawaii, USA - GBC170108-1 metaG ... | reverse complement strand
GAGATGCGCGAAGCCATGAGCCGCGCCGAAGTCGGCGATGATGTCTACCTCGAAGACCCTACCGTAAATCATCTACAGGAACTTGCCGCCGCCATGCTCGGCAAAGAAGCGGCGCTCTTTGTGCCGTCGGGAACGATGGGCAATCAGGTCTGCATTCGCCTGCATACCGAACCCGGACAGGAAGTAATTACCGAAGAACACAGCCATATTTACAATTATGAAATGGCGGCAATGGCGGCAGTGAGCGGCACATTGGCGCGACTGGTGCGCGGCGAGGATGGCATCCCCGACTGGGCTTCGATGGCGGCGGCAATTCGTCCGCGCAGTTCTTATTATGTGGCGCAGACCGGACTGGTGACGCTCGAAAATACGCACAATATGGCGGGCGGCGCGGTGATGCCACTGGCGCGAATCGAAGAGATTTGCGATGGCGCACACGCTCAAGGCTTGCCGGTGCATCTCGACGGAGCGCGGATATTCAATGCGGCAGTGGCGTTGGGTTGCGAAGCGAAGGATATTGCCCGCCCGGTAGATTCGGTGATGTTCTGTCTGTCGAAGGGACTGAGCGCCCCGATAGGTTCAATGATTGCCGGCAGACGGGAATTCATTGACCGGGCATTGGCGGTGCGCCGGATGTTCGGCGGTTCGATGCGGCAGGTCGGCGTGATTGCAGCGGCGGGCATCATTGCGCTTGAGAAGATGACCAGGCGACTTGCCGAAGACCACCGGAACGCGCAGGCATTGGCTCGCGGACTGGCTGAAATTCCCGGCGTCCAGATTGACCCCGAAAAGGTACAGACCAATATCCTTGTCTTTGATGTTGCGGAAAGCGGCATAACGACAACCGATTTGTCCGCGAAATTAAAAGAGCATGGAGTATTGGCTAATGGCATCAATGCGCGAGAGATGCGAATGGTAACGCATAAGGACGTGAGCCGGGAGGATTGCGAAACGGCGTTGCAGGTCTTGAAAGAGGTCTTGCGGAGTTGAGCTTATTTGCCTTGCTGCAACATCTCTCTCAGAACCGGCTGGACTTTCAGGAGTATTCGGTTAAAGGCGGCGCGAGCCCCGGAAAGGCTTAAATGGATGCCTTTGATTTTTACTATATCGTCAAAATCCATGCCTTTCACCACTCGTAATTTGAAGATAATGACATCGCGCTGGTGATTTTTGCCTTTGGGAATTTCCTGCAAAGCGCGGTCAAGCATGGACTCCGTAATCAATGGCGTCTGTGAGGCAACCTCCTGCTGATTTTGTTGCGCCACAATCTTATGTAGCGGTACTTTCTCTTCCTCGTCTTCTGCTTGCAAATCGTCGAGAGAGAAGAACAAGGGCGGGCGTTTGCGGGCGGTGCGCTCATCTATAAAATCCATCACCACATTGATGGAGATGATATTCAAATAAGCATAGATGGAATGGTGATAATCGTTGCGAAAGTCGCGTAATGTCTGGCGGTCATTCTCGACCAGGCGTTTGAAAACCATCTGCACCAAATCGAGAACTTCCTCTTCGGAAAGATGGATGAGTTGTTCATGCCCGGAACGAATTTTGAGCAGAAAGGTTTTTTTGACGGCGCTCTTAATGGTGTCAAAGAAGTAATCAAAAAATTCTTTCCACGCTTGTTCATCTATCGGGGTTTGCAGACAACGACGGAGCAATTCGTCCGGCGAATCGGGCTGTTCGGGGCGGGGAAGTTTTTGGCTCCTGCTTTTGGTCATTCAAAATTCCGGGGGAAAATGCTGTAACGGTCCGTACCCTTTGCCGATGCCGGGAGCGTGGCGAATCGCCTTGCTGATATACTCTTTGGCAAGCGGTATGGCGTCGCGCAAACTGTAATTCAGCGCCAGCAAACAAGCCAAAGCGGAACTGAGCGTACAGCCGGTGCCGTGTGTGCTGCTTGATTGAATTTTCGTTGTTGAAAAGATCGCTGTGCCACTCTCATCGGCTAACAGGTCGGTTGCCGTAACGCCATCTACATCGCCGCCTTTGACCAACACCGCTTTCGCGCCCATTTTGAGCAGGGCTTCGGCTGCCTGCTGCATAGTCTCGGTATCGGTAAGTTTTATACCCGTGATGCGCTCGGCTTCAGCGGCATTCGGCGTGATGATTGACGCAAGAGGAAAGAGTTGCTCAATCAAAACCTGTAGCGTCGGGTCGTCTATTAAATCATAGCCACTGGTGCTTCTGACAACCGGATCAACGACAAAATGCAAAATCTTTTTTGCGCTTATCTGATGGGCAACTTCTGCGATAATTTCCGGCGCGGGCAACATCCCGGTTTTAACGGCGGCAATGTCGAAATCATCAAACAGCGCCGTGAGTTGCGCGGCGAGAGTCTGCCGTGATTGATGCTGTGCGCCAAAAACGCCTTGCGTATTTTGAAAGGTCAGACTGGTAATGGCGGCGACTCCGTAACCACCGAAGGCGCTCATGGTCTTGACATCGGCAAGCGTCCCCGCCCCTGCCGACGGGTCGAATCCGGCTATGGTCAGGATTACAGGAGGTTTCATCTGCTTGCTTCAACCTGCTTTTAATTTGCTGACAAGGTTTTCCAAATCATCGGCGGCGGTGAAGAGCGAAATTGCCGCTATGCCAGCCGCGCCGCTTTCAAGCGCCCGCCGGTAGTTTTCCAGTTTAATGCCGCCAAGCGCCAGGACCGGAATCCTGACACTGTTGACCGCTTCGCGTAATGCCGCAAGCCCGACGGGTGCGCCATACAGCATTTTGCTTGCGGTTTCAAACACCGGACCAAAAACAATAAAGTTTGCGCCACCGTCTGCCGCTGCTTGCGCTTCTGCCAAGGTGTGCGTCGAAGCGCCGATGAGCATAGCGTCGCCAAAGCGTTTGCGAACCACCGCAGCCGTCAGCGAGCGCGTCGTCAAATGTACGCCAATGCCACAGGCGGCGGCAATATCGGCACGGTCATTGATGAGAAGGTGAACCGCATGGCTGCTTGCCAGTGATGATATTTTTTTCGCCAGCAGAAATAAGCTGCGAGCCGTCAAATCGCGCTCACGAATCTGCGCCAGATCAACCCCCGCCAGCGCCGCCCGTTCAATGAAGGCGGCGAGATGGCGCAAATCGTCAGTATTATTTTGAGTGCGAAGTTGCGCCCGGTCGGTGATGAGATAGAGCAGCGGTTGGCGATTATTTTGACTCAAGCTGTCCTTCCGGTTCGGCTTCAAAGTATTTGACGGTCTTTCTGAAATTGATGATTTCGTTGATGCCAATCCAGATATTCAGCAGCCCCAGCCCGGTAACTGCGCCACGCACATAGCCGCTGGTAATAAAGCGTACCAATGAGGTGAGATGGAGTTTTTCAGCGACCATCAGCAGCAGGTGATTTTCACTCCACGAGGGATAACTGAGCCAGGGCAGGACGACCAGCAATATGCCAATCTCAAAGCAGATGAGAATAAAAAAAATGATGGTAATTTTTGCTGACATTTTCGATTACGGATTGCGGATGGCGGATGCAAAAATCCGGCAGCGCCGACGCAATCCGTTCCTTACCTTACAAATTGTAGTTGAAATCAAAATAATCGCAACTAAATTCGCAACCCGCAATCGAAAATCTCTGCTTCGAGATTACGCATCTTTGATGGCTTGCAAAATGCGTATGCGTTTTACCACATCGCGGTAATTTACATCTATGCCGTAAACCTCAAGAAAGCTGTCGAGAGCTTTATCGGTGTCGCCCATCTCTTCATAAGAGGAGCCGATTTCATAGCGCAACGCCTGATATTCGTTTTCGCTGCTATTAGGAATTTGCAGCCCGCGCTGGAACCACATGACGGCAACCTTCGGCAAATACTTTCTTCTGAAGCAGAAGCCCAGCATATGACAACATTCAATGTGATTTTGTTGTGATTCGCCCTGCGATGCCAGTTTGAAAGCCAGTTGAAATTGCTCAATCGCTTCATCGTTTAATTCCATATCTTTATACGCCAGCCCCAAACTGTAGTGCGTTTCGTAGTCCTGCAAATCAGTAATGCCGTCGGAATCTTCGATCAAATCTTCCAACATCTGTTGCAGCCCGCCCTCTTCTTCCTCTTCTTCAAGCAAATCATTCAGGCTGAAAGATTCGGTTTGCGGCACGGACTCCGGCAAGGTCTCAAACTCTTCGACAGGCGACGCTGCCAATTCTTCTTCCACGGGTGCGGCGGGTGATCCTAGTTCCGAAGTGGTTGAAATTAGCGGCTCGTCAACCTCACTTGCCGCCGGTTCGACAACTTCGAAATCAGCTATGGAATCGCTTGTCGCCGGTTCGACAATTTCAAAATCGGCTACGGCAAGCGCCTCGTCGTTTGCTGCCGAATCGCCTTCTTGACTTACTGCCGAATCATCTTCTTGACTTGCCCAGTCGAGACGCGAAAGCGGCGATGAATCAATGGAATAGACAACCCCGGTTTCGTCTTGCGTCGGCGGTTCTTCGTCAACCGCCTCGTCGCCTTGTGCCAGGACCTTTTCATCTACTTGAGATGTTGACGCAGCGGTGAAGTCGAAATCGGCAAGCAATTCTGAAAGCGCATCCGCTTCATTAACCGTATGCGTGGTTGCCAGTTCTTCAGGCAGCGACGCTTCCGCCATCGCCTGCGGTTCCGGCTCTGCTGGCGCATCGGCTGTGTCGGCTACCATTGCTTCGGAGCTTTTCAGTAACTCAGCCGTGTTGAATTGCACCATCAGGTCTGGCTCTTCCAGCTTTCCTGAATCTTTATGCACCAGAAACGGCGTGACCTTCTCAGCTTCGCCGGAGTCAGAACGGGGCAGCGATTCAATCTGCAAATCAGCGATGTTGTTATCCGCTTGCGCTTCGCCTTGCGGCTCGAAATCGTTGGCGTCGCTAACCCCGAAATCCATAGCGGCGGATTCGTTCGACTCTTGAAAGGCTTCGTTCACATCCAGATCGATCTCTCCCGCTTCATTGACCTGAAACGAGCTACTGCCGACCACTGCAGCCTGTCCATTAAGTTGAGACGGCGCGGCGGGCGGGGTAATGCCCATGATTTCGTACCGCGCCAGAATCTCCGCGTGACCGCCATAAGTGTCATGCAAGCGGTCTAAGGTGTCTTTGGCAATTTCCGCGTACCCCTGAGCAATATAGAAATCTATGCCTTCGAGTTCATCACGGAGAATTTGCGGCATGGTATCGGTCGGCAAATTGCCTGTGGATTTGAAGACCAGATCGGTTTCCTCGTGATTTTTCGGCTTGTTCTTATCGCTAACAATCGTATCAAAATAGCGGAACGAAGCCTCGCCTGCGGGTTCTGCTTTGTCAGCTTGCCCCCAGTTGTCAAAGGTCTCGGAACCATTCGCGCCGAAGTGATTTTGCGCTCCCTCAAAGACCTCAAAGCCAAATCCTCTACTATCTGCCGAGTCGTCGGCTGACGTAAAGCCGAAACTATCGGGCGCGGCGGAAAAGCCGAAGCCATTATTGCCATTTTGCATTCCTGAATCGAACGCCGCGCCATTGCTGTCAGCATAATTCACGGCGAAACCGAGAGCATTGGCGGAAGACCCGAAACTGGTAGATATTTTGCCATCCTGCAATTCGTGAATATCCGGGTAGAGATGTTTGGCTTCCGCCTGATAGTCGCTGGCACGGGCTGTTTCGCCGCGCCTTTCATGAATGCGTGACAATTCCAGACAGCGGGCGGCGGCGTCTTTCATTCTGCCATTCCGCAGGTAAATATCCTTCAATTTTAAGTGTATCTGAATGCTGTCCGGCGTGTGCATAAGAACCACGTTGAGGTTTTCAACCGCCTGATCCAGCTGTCCGAGTCCGGCGAGAATTTCGGCTTCGGAAATCTGCCGGATGATATAGGCTTCATCGGCTGCTTGTCCGAAGGATGTATAGGCATAGCCGCCACTGCCGCCGACATCGCTGACATCGGAGACGCCGAAACCCTGTAAGCGTTGCCGGTGCAGGGGTTCATCCGGCTCCAGTCGGACAAGCTCTTTGAGCGCCGTAACGGCTTCGTCGTCCGCGCCTTTTTTCATTGCCGCTTCGACTACGGAATTGAGCGTTGCCAACAGATTATGGTCTTCGCGTATCCGCAGGAAGATTTGCGCCAACCGTTTCAACGCGCCGAGGTGATGAATGTCGCGGTCAAGGACACGACGAAGAAAATCAATCGCTTTATCCTCTTCGCGTTTGGCAATTAAAATATCAATGCAGCCATCCACCAGTTCCGCCGCCCGGTCAAGATTTTCCAGTTGCAGAAACCGCCGCCCGACTTCGAGCAGATAGTGATAGCGCGAACGGTCAAGTTCAACCAGACTGAGGAAAGTGCGTTCCGCATCATCCAGCCAATCTGACGCCAGATAGGTTCGTCCCAGAATCGTCAATAATTCGGTATCGCCCGGGCTGCGCTCAAAAGCGTCGCATAAGAGATTGATAGCTTTGTCCGCCTGTCCCTGCTGGGTGTAGATGGTGGCAAGCGAGGTCAGGGCGGGGCGACTGTCTTGATTGATAGCGATGGCTTTCAAATTGGCGGTCAATGCCTGTTCCAGATCATTTTTCCGCAACAGTTCGTTTCCGGCAGTCACAAAAGCCTCGTGCGCCTGTTCTCTCATGCCTTCGCGGACATAGATTTCGCCGAGTTTCATCCGCACAGAGGTATTGGAGGGGTCGAGGTCAGCAATTTTCTGATAGGCTTCCAGCGCCTTATGCGCTTGTCCGGTGCGTGCAAAAGCGTCGGCAACCTGTAAGTATTGCTGGCGGGCTTCGACCAGCAGACCTTGTTGCGAATAGAGATTGGCAAGTTTCATCGCCGTATCTACATTGGTCGGGTCGAGCTTCGAGATTTTTTTGAGCATGGCAATCGCTTTCAGCGTAAAGCCGCCTTCGCGGTAGCTTTCAGCGATGCGTGAGAAATTTTTAATGGCGTCCTGGATTCTTCCGGCACGAACATATAAATCGCCCAGGGTATTAACGGTGGTGAGATCGCCCGGGTCGGCTTCGACAATTTTTCGGTATTCATCAATAGCGGCGGGAATCTTACCCTGTAGCACATACTTCTCGGCAGTGCGTAAGGATTTCGATTTATTTAAGGACATAACCCCTCCTGAGAAGATACAACTTCAATAGGTTCTTCTGCTCAATATCAGGGACTCACAGGGCGCTGATTCGTGGGCGACGGAAGCGACTGCCTACTCTTCACTGTGCAAGCATAAAGGGAGTTGTTTGGCTCTGACACCGTGAAAAGTCAAGCGATGAATAGGCGACGGACCGAGCCGCGTTAATGCCTCTTTATGTGCGCGTGTGCCGTAGCCGACGTGCGACGCAAAGGCATAACCGGGATAGAGTGCGTCATAATGACTCATCACAGCGTCGCGGGCAACTTTGGCGACAATCGAGGCGGCAGCTATCGAAGCAGACAGACAATCGCCTTTTATAACGGTTTGATAGGGGCAAAACAGGTTAGGAATCTTCTGATTCCCGTCTATTAAAACATAGTCACATGAAGGCTTCAATACTTTTAATGCCGTCGCCATCGCCTTGAGCGAGGCTCGTAAAATGTTAATTTGGTCTATGGTAGCGGGTTCGATGCAGGCAATGGAAAATGCCAGAGCGCGAGCCTTGATTTCGTCTGCCAACTGCTCGCGGCGGCGTTTGGTGAGTTGTTTGGAGTCATTGATACCGGCGGGAATATCGGCAAAATCAAGAATGACGGCAGCCGCGACCACCGGACCGGCAAGCGCCCCGCGTCCGACTTCATCCACCCCGGCAATCAGCCGGTAGCCTTGCTTGTGCAAGCCTTTTTCAATCTCAATGCCACAAATCATAGTTGGTTATAGCACAGTCTTATGATGAGGAGAGGAAAGTAGCGTAAACTGTCAGTTTGCGTGGTAGCTTGGTACGCCCTTCAAAGATAGCAGACGCTTCCAAGAGCTTTCATTACTTGCCGAAGTTTATCTTATCAACGCCGCAAACTGACAGTTTACGCTACCTTCCTCAGCCTGCCCAAAGTGGTCAGGCAAGCAAGCCCGACTTTTTAATCGTGTCAATCGGCAAATAGAGATGTTTGTCGTCATCAAGTAATTCAATGAAACCGAATTTCAGATAAAACTTTTTCGCGGTTTCTGCCAGCGCATATAGTTCGACGGCATAAATTCCGAGGTAGTGGGTCAAGGTGGGGAGAGAAACAGAAAGTTCAGAGTCCAGCCTGCAGGCTGAAGGTCTTGCCTAACAACGCTTCAGCCTGCAGGCTGGACTCTGACCCCCTCTCCTCATTGACCCACTACCCAATTCCGCGTTCGTCGGCTACTTTTGCTGTTCTTGCCAGAGCATCAACCAACAGTAATGCGCCTAACCCTTGACCTTTCATTGAAATATCAACGGCAAGCCGTCCAAGATGCGCCGTCGGAATCGCATAACGCGGTAATTTTTCCTGGAAATTTTCAAACTCGACGCTTCCCGAAGATAGCGTGTAGTAACCGAGAACTGGCGATTCATTGGGCAAAACGGCGACAAAGGTTTTACCCAGATTTTTCGTCGCATTTTGTCTGGCGTATTTTTGGAGAAACAGATTGAGGCTGGCTTCGCCGCAATCAAATTTATCTCTTTGGTGGCGCTTGCCAAGCAGTTCGATGACAAATTCGAGCTTCATTTTTTAACCCGTTGGCGATACTGCTTAACGGCTTTGAGCAAATTTTTATTCGGGGCGGGCAGATTTTCCAGCATTTCCAGAAAGCGGTCGCGGTCACGGTCAGATAGTCTCCGCGTTTGATGTTTTTCCAGAATTTCATCGGCGGAATTGACTAAAGCGTGAATGGCAAAATCGGTCACGGTCAAACCCGAAACCAGCGCCGCATTTTCGATGCGTTCTTTAACTTCGCTTGGCAACCGGAAATTTAAGCGGGCGGTTTGACTTGCTATTTTTTCGACAGTCGGCATTACCTTCACCTCGCTGTTAGCCTATCATACGGTATGGCAAATTGCCATCCGTTCAGAATTACGCAATTATACATCAAATTAACTATTAGCATAGAGCCAACTTTCCTTTCGATTACTCAACGTGAAAATCATGCTTGAAGGCGTAACTCTAAACTTTTTCATTATTCTGCGGCAGTTCTAATAATGCTATAATAGCGACTATGGAAATGGAATCTTTTGAACTGCCGGACGAATTGCCGCTGTTCCCACTCTCGATGGTGCTGTTTCCGGGAACCCTTCTGCCGCTGCATATCTTCGAGGAGCGGTACAAAGAGATGATGCGTTATGCCGTCGAACATGGCGGCTTGTACGGGTTATCCTTTCGGGACAATGCGGCAGCCGGGCGCGAAACGATTCCCGAAGTTGGTAGTGTTGGCTGTCTGGCGAAGATTAACGCGGTTATGCCTTTGGAAGAAGGCAGAATGAATATCATCTCAACCGGCGTGATTCGTTTCCGTGTCACCGGCTATAGCCAGATGGTTCCTTTCCTGATTGCCAATATTGAAACCTTTACAGACGAGATTGAACACGACGAAGAGATGACCCGACTCTTTGAGAGCATGGCAAAGACCGGCAAAGAATTACTCGAAGCTGCTCAACAATTGGATGAAACCAACGGCGTCTTCAATTCCGAATTACCCGAAGACCCGGAAGCCTTCTCGTTGATTATCTCATCGCTTTTGCCGCTCAATAACGAAACGAAACAGAAACTTCTGGAAATCACCTCAACAAAGACGCGATTGGTGCGTCTGCGTGGTTATGTCCTCAGCACCCTTTCCGAATACAACGCCCGCATCGAGATTCGCAACCGCGCCAAAACCAATGGACACGGCAAGCTGCAAACTTGACGTTATAGTAGTGGCGCAGTGAAGAGAGCTAAAGTTCAGAGTCCAGCCTTTAGGCTGCTGATGAAAACCCGCAGCCTAAAGGCTGGACTCTGAACTTCCCTCACCAGCTTGACCCATTACCGATGTTATGCTGGAACTTTCTTCAATTCGATATTGACGGTGGCATTCGGGAGTTTGATCTTCGCTTTGACAGGCAGCCGCCGCGCATCATCGGAAAACCAGATGAACATCTCGCCATCGCGCTTAATAAACCGCCCGCTAAAGACCTTGGCATTGACTTTAATGGCTTTGAACTTTCCGGCGTCTACTTTCACCTCTTCGCGGCTCTCGACAATGATTTCCGTATGGTGAACTTTACCTTCGTCAAGTATGGGCAAAGGAATCACCGCGCCATCTTTTAAGTCCTGAGTGCGGGCGAAGTAAAAGATGGAAAGAATATCCTGCGCCCAACCGGGAGAAGGGCTTTCTGTAATCGTCGGTTGCGCCGCTTTGTCTTTGGCATTGCGAAAGGTATAAATCATTACGCCCTTTTCGTGATTGATTTGCAGGGCGTGTTCTTTGCGACTCTTGTTATCTTCTATGATTTTTGAGGATTCGCTGACGCCTAAATCTTCGCTGCTGACGAGGGCGCTTAATTGTTGCGACAGGTTGATTCTGAAGAGGGTCGGTAGAAAACCCTTGGTGGCGATTTCACCTTTCAGCGCCAACAGATTCGCTTTATTCGTCGCTTTTTCGACGCTCAACTTCATCTCGCCAACCTTTCCCGAAAAGATGAACTTATCGAAGCTGATGTCAAAGAGCAGATTTTCGCCCGCTTTGAAAGGGAACGGATGCGCGAGTTTTGGGGCGACGCTTTTTGTTGTTGCCGCTTTCGCTATGGCTTCTGCGGGTTTAGCAGTTTCGCCGGTCTTTTCCGGCGCTTTATCAGCTTGCGCGAAGGCAACCAAAGCAGTTTGCAGAATGAGCAATAAGGTTGTGAGGCACTTCTTTGTCATAACTACTTAAACCATATCATTTTCGCAACGAGCAGCGCGTAAATTATCAGCACACCCAAAGCAGCGCGATATTCCCGGTGTTTGAGGTATTGCGCTGTCGTAAATCGTCGTTCGCTCTGTTCAACTTTGTATGGCGCAAGGCGTGGCAGAAACATCGGCACACGCAAACGATAAGATGCGTACTCATCGGGAAAAAGTTTGTTGAGGGTTTCGGCTTCCGCCTGCATCACCGGCACATAAATCAGCAGATATAAGCCCGCAAAGACAACGGCAAACCACCATGTATTGGTACTCAAAGCCACACCAAGCGCGAGAATAAACGTGCCGAAGTAAAGCGGATTGCGCGTATAGGCGTAAGGACCGGTTACGGTCAACTCCTGATTCTTTTTCAGATAGCCCGATGCCCAAGCGCGAATTGCCAGCCCGACAAGTGAAATCAGCAGACCTGAAACAAGAGACGACAGCGACGGTTTTGCTGCGATGAAAAGCAATGGCACAATGAGGAAACCGACGGTGACGCGGAAGCGTTGCGCCAATTTACGAAAAGTCGAAGGATTTTGAATTTGCGCTTCTTGCATCTTACTTCTGACTACACATTTTTTGCTGTGCAACTCTTCAATGAGGATATACCCTCGTTTTGTATTCTGTCGCGTAGCGACGATGTGAGTTTAGCCGTGCTTTTCAAGGCACGGGAGCCGATGGACAAGCATTTCCGCGTCACGTCAGCGACGATTGATTACGCCTTGTCAGATTCAGCCGTCGCTACACGACGCGATGGCTTTACGGCTTCGATTCCGGGCGTTGAAACACCCGGCTAAACTCAAAGTGTCGCTACACGACAAAGAAAACATCACACCTCAGCTTAAACCTTGAACGCCAGAGGTTGCGGTTGGTTGCTAACATTCTTCGCTGCGGCTAATCTGATGCCGATTGCCTGCATCACTTCATCAATGGGAATCTCCATACATTGCCAGTGCCAGCATTGGCGTTTATGACAATCGGCGCGACACCATAAATCGCGCCCTACGGTTATATCATCTTTATCAAAAGGTCCATTGCGTTCCGGCAAGGTCGGACCATAAAGCCCGACTATCGGGGTGCGACAGGCGGCAGCAATGTGCAACGGTCCGGTGTCGCCGCCGATAAAGAGACGAGCGCGACGCGCTAAAGCGACAAACTGTTTTAATGTTGATGCTAGAGGAATCGCTGCCTTCTGCCGTGACTGTTCCGCGACGCTTTGCGCCAGATGTTCTTCACCGGGACCGTAAGTGACGAAAGAGACCATGCCATATTCCTGCCAGAGCCAGTCTGCCACCGCGCCGAATTTTTCTGCACTCCAAAGTTTCGTCACCCAACCGCCACCAGGATTGAGGATAGCAAACGAGTCGGCGCGAGTCGTCACCTGTTCGGCGATATACTGCTCATCTTCGGGGGAAATGGCAATCGGGAATTCATAGTCTTTAGATGATACAGGCGCAGGCAGCAGGGAATTTGTCAGAGCGAGATTTTTGTCAATAATATGCCGAACTGATGATGTCGAAACTTGTTCTGTATAAAAAATATGGCTCGCTTTTTCGCGCAATTCTGCGGTGGTAAAACCAATGCGACGTGGCGCATTTGAGGCTTTAGCCACCAACCCGGATTTCATCAAACCCTGAAAATCTATCGCTATATCAAACTTGCCGCGAAGTCTGTGCAACTGCTCCTGCATTGCCGCGCCTGTCGTCTTCTGAAAAAAACTTTTGCGCCATGTCCGCGTATCCAATTCGATGAGTTCATCAATTACCGGAGAACCATGTAAAATGGCGCTCGCCCGCCGTTCCACGACCCAGCCGATATGAGCTTCGGGCAATAAGCGTTTCAACATCGCGGCGGCGGGCAGCGTATGAACCACATCACCAATGGCGCTCAATTTTATAATTAGAATCCGCATCGTCAGCAAACGAAGCGTCAATTATAGCATCGGTATTGTTCTACTGTCTGCGAAATCTTCCAACAGTCTGTAAGCCGCTATAGAAACAAAAAAGGCAGCGAGATTATTATCGCCTTTCATAATCGTTATTCGGATTATCGCTAAAACTATTTGATGCGCTCATTGCAAATGATTTTGCCGTCAAGGATATGCAGAATGCGATGCGCGTACTCGGCAATGTCCGGTAACTGCCTAAGTGGAATTCAGGGAAAAAGAATTTCTGTATAACTGCCAGGGTGTGCGTTATCTAATGCCTGAACAACCAGAGCCGTATGGTTCTTGATGCAAAGCCAATTCGTCGTCATTAAAACAACCACGCTGATTTTACGACTGGATAGGTTTTGCTGATAACGAAGATTCTGATCTGTCGTGATAAGAACAGCAAACCCTTCTGCCTCAGCCCGAGTCAGCAAGTCGCCATTCTTGAGATTGCTCCACCCCTTTTCATAGGCGGTTTCGACGAGATGATGCGGCAAATGATTCCGTAACGGAACTGGCGTTCCCTGATCAAATAATAATTTCATCGCTATGCTGCTTGACGGTCGGTTTTGAGACTTTGAATGGTATAGTCAAGGACGGCTTCTACCTGTTCTTTTGTAACTCCGGGAAACCATAATAAAAAATCATCAATCGAAGCGCCGCCTTCCAGATTCTCAAATAACGCGACGACAGGGACGCGAGTGCCGCGGAAGACCCAGGCCCCGCTAACTTTTTCCGGGTCTTGTTCAACCACAGTACATGAAGACCAATCCATCATAAGCGAACAATACCTCACGGAATCTGCTCCAGGCAAGTAAGCCGTAGCGAAACCCTTGCATCTTCCCTGCAAGTTGCGAAACAGGGTCTCTGAAAGCAAAAAAGGCAGTGAGTGATTCACTGCCCATCTATATTCGGATTTTCGCACCCTCTATTTAATCTGCTCGTCTCGACTGATTTTACCATCAAGGATATGCAAACACGGTGCGCGTATTCTGCAATGTCGTGTTCATGGGTGACAAGAATGATGGTGTTGCCTTGCCATACGTTGTCGCCGCTTGCTGCTCTGCCACCTAGAACGCTCTACTATCGTGGGTGTGGCAAGTAGAACTGAAGCTGCCATAAGAACTCGCTTGCCGCGTTCCCACTGCATACGGTTGTTAGGGGCACATTAGTTGCGCTGTCAGAGCCTGTTTTCGTATAAGTCTGCTATCGGGAAACAAAGACCATAATCATCCCAAACTAAATCGCCGTACTCTAGTCTGAAGCTGGCAAACTTCTCAGGGCTTAGATAGTCGCGGATCATCGGGTTTCGTGTGCTTCGCAGGAAAGGCTCGAAGTCTATGATGCGCTCCGTCCCGTCGTTAAAGTGTAGCTTCAGTTGGTAATCTGAAAGCTGTTCTGCACTGACTATTTCAATGACCGCATCTTCTGCAAGGATCATTTGATCCTCTGCGTAATTGTCTGCGGCTCTATCGGACGGTGAAGTACGAAGTAGTCTATCCATTTCTGAACAATCTCCTCTGCGTAATGCTCCGTCAAGGTCTGAAAGTTCTTCATCTCTGCTTTAGCCAGAGGCTTTCTTCCCTTAACTGAGGAATAGTTGATTTCAATCACTCTGCCGTTCTCAATAATGAGTTCGGCTTTACTTTCTCGGCCTTGGCATTTGCCGTGAACATGAATCGGTTCATGCTCATTGGAGTAGAACAAAACAATGATTCCGAAGTATTCATAGAGCTTTGGCATCTCCGGTATATTTTGCCAGTAAATGTCTGTGAAAACAAAAAAGGCAGTGAGAATATCACTGCCCGTCAGCATCTTTATGCAGATTTTCGCGTTGGCTATCTGGTGCGCTCATCCCGATTGATCTTGCCGTCAAGGATGTGCAGGCTGCGGTGCGCGTACTCGGCAATGTCGTGTTCGTGCGTAACCAGAATAATGGTGTTGCCTTGCCGATGAAGTTCATCAAGCAGCCCCATAATTTCATGAGAAGTCTGCGAATCGAGGTTGCCCGTCGGTTCGTCTGCCAGAATAATCGAAGGGTTATTTACCAGGGCGCGGGCGATTGCCACGCGCTGGCGCTGACCGCCGGAAAGTTCATTCGGCTTGTGGTGCATTCTATCGGTTAAATCTACGTGATCAAGCGCCAGTTTTGCCATCTCCATACGTTTTGCTTTTGGCGTGCCGTTATAAATCAACGGTAATTCGACATTGTGCAGGGCGCTGGCGCGTGGCAGCAGATTGAAAGTTTGAAAGACGAAGCCAATCTCTTTATTACGCACATAAGCCAGTTCATCGTCGTCCATCTCGGAAACCAGTTTACCGTTGAGCCAGTATTGCCCGGAACTTGGCGTATCGAGACAGCCAATCAGGTTCATCAAGGTTGATTTGCCTGACCCCGAAGGTCCCATAATCGCCATATACTCGCCGCGTTGCACTTCAAAAGAAACGCCGCGCAAAGCGTGTACCTCTTCGCTGCCCATGACATAGGTGCGCCATAACTCTTCTGTGCGTATAATCATGTCCGAACCGGGAGTCATATACGCAAGGTCGTTCGCTCGATTAATTACCGCCTGTTCAACCACGGTTTCGCCTCTGTCTTTCTTATACTCTTCCACAGCTAGATAAAGACAAGATGATTGAAGTTCAGAGTTACGCCTTTAGGCGTGATTTGTGCAACGTCTTCACGCCTAAAGGCGTAACTCTAAACCGTTTTCTTTCTCAATGATACCTGTCTTGTGGCTCCTTATTTTTGTTCGCTTGCTGCGCCTGCGGGCTTGGTTTCGCGTTTCACCGAATCGTTGTCCTTCAAACTGCGAAGCGTCTTATACGGTCCGGTGATAATTTCGTCGCCTTCGTTCAAGCCAGTCTTGATTTCAATATCCTGATCGCCTTTGATGCCGGTCGTAACCGGCGTGAAATGAGCGCGTCCGTCTTTGCCGAAGATAAAGACGCCTTCAACCTCTTTTTTCTTACCATTCGCGCCCTGTTCACCATTGGGCGATTCACGCGGCACGATTGCTTGCAACGGCGCGGTGATTACGTTGTCACGGGTCGCCGTCGTGATAACTGCCGTAGTTGACATACCGGGGCGCAGTTTGACGCGAACTTCTTCGGTCGGATTGAGGCGGATTTTAACCAGAAAATCACGCGCTTCCTGTGAATTTGCCGTTGAAGAAGTGGTTGATTGCCCCGAACGAGTGACCGCCGAAGCGCCTTTTTCGACTACTTCACCTTCAATTTCAATTTCGCCGAGCGCATCTACTTTAACTTTGACTTTCTGTCCGACCTGCACATCGGCAATATCGGTTTCATCAACTTTGATTTCGGCGTTAATCTGCGACAAATCGGCAACTGTCATCAACGGCGAAGAAGAGAAGTTGGCGACTACGAATTGCCCGACTTTGACCGGCAAATAAGAAACGACGCCATCAATCGGCGAATAGCGGGTCGTCTTTCGCAACTGGTCTGCCTGAATGTTCAATTGCGCCTGACTCTGTTTAACGCGGGCTTCCGACGAAGCTAAAGAGGTTTTGGCGCGGTTGACTGTAAGCTCGGCGTCCTTGACCTGCACTTTAAGCTGATTGATGCGAGCTTCATTCGAGCGCACAACAGCTTTCTGCTGCTCAAATTTGGAACGCACCGAATCGAAAACCGATTTGGTAATCAAGCCCTGCTCGACCAGTTGCTGGTTGCGATTGAATTCCACTTCGGAATACTTCAAATCAACCTGACTGCGTTCGAGATCAGCTTGCGCGCCGGCGAGCGAGGCTTTAATCTGATTGACATTATTTTCCGCCTGCTGAATGGCAACCATTTGATTCTGCACATCAACCTGGCTGAGGCGCACACCGGCTTCGTTGACCTGCACCTGAGAACTGAATTGCGTCGGGTCTACGCGCACCAGCGGCTGATTTTTCTTCACCAAATCGCCTTCGACAACATAGATTTGCTGCACCGTTCCGGCGACTTCGGCGGTCAGGTCATAATAGCGCACCGGGCGAATATCGCCTGAGGCGGTGACTTTCGATTCCAGTTTTGGACGGCGATTGATGTTGGCTGCTTGCACGCCTTCGCCTTCCTTGCTCTGCAATCGTGAGGAGATTAAGACGATAGCCAATAGTCCGATAACGGCGGCTGAAATAAAGATAATTTTCTTCTTTTTACTTACGGGCATGGGTATAGATTGTCCTCCGATATAGGTTCTGTTATGTAACCGTTTGCTAGTACGCCGTGAGTTTTACGCAAGTTTCAACAATATGAAGACTTCTCAACATTTGAGCAAATGAAATCATAGCGACCCGGCAAACCGCCTGTCAAAAGGCTGCAAATTCTTAGATGCCGGAAATTTGTGAAACGATGGCAAAAAACGCCAGCCCGTGATCGGTATGGGCAAGAGGAAAGCAATCACAGATTACACGAATTCGCACAGATTTTTATCTTTCAAAATCTGGATTAAACCTGTTGAATCTACCAATGTGCGATTCTTTTCATAAGGATTGATCTTCTTCGCTTGGTCGCGTAGCGACAGTATGAGTTTAGCCGTGCTTTTCAAAGCACGGTAGCCGATGGGTACGCATTTCCGCGTCGCGTCAGCGACGATTGAATTATTACCCGCGTCCAAATTCAGTCGTCGCTACGCGACGTGATGCTTGATGGCTTCGGTTCCGGGCGTTAAAACACCCGGCTAAATTCAATGCGTCGCTACGCGACAAGGAAACCGTCGCACAATAGGTTTGAATCTGTCTAATCTGTGGGTTTCTTCAACTCATTCGCATAGGAGTAAAAAGAAGCGCCGACTGCGTTCATACAGTCGGCGCGAAGGAGAGTAACTAAGGAGGACATTCAATCGTTACTGTAATGAAGTTGGCTCAATCACCTCTTCATCCGGTCTGGTATAGATGAGGGCATCGGAGCGTTGCCCGTCCGGGTTCCTGACGGTAATTTCAACCGTCTGCCCGGGCTTAATCTTTTTGCCCGCTTTTTTGCTCTTCAAAACTTCGGAAGGCGGATCGCTGTTGGTTGTGGCAAATTCATTGCCGTTGATCTCAATTACAGCGCCATCCTGAAAATTTCTGCCGGTGACAGTTACCTTCTTGCCATTTTGCGTAATTCCGGTAACCACAGGTCTATTGGTCGGTACACTGCCGGTTTGAATCGTAAACCGCCCGGAGCGCACTTCAACTGTAGCGCCGGTTCTTGGCGTTGCCTGAATTCGCAGTCTTGCCGTTGTGGTTGCGATATTCGGCACCGTCCAGTCATAGCCGGTTACATTCGGGTCGGTGATGGTGGCAACAAGATTAGCGATAGGGAAAGTTGCGCCATCGTCAGTTGAATAGCGAATTTCGACATTATCGAGATTCGCTTGTCCGGTTACATTGTAATTTATACGAAAGACCGAACCGCCGACCAAAACCTGATTATCAAGTTGCGTGGCTAGTGATAAGGTGACCGGCACAAAATTCGGGTCGGATACTGTATTGGTTGTGTAGATATTATCGCCGGTCTGCTGCCCGTTATTATTTGCCGCGTTGCCCGCCACGTAGAATCTGACAATGCCGACATTGGTTGCCGGCGCTGTCCAGCGCACCTGCCAGACGCGATTGTTGTTGCCGTTTGTGCCGGATGCCGTGTGCGAAATGTATGGGCGATTATCAGCTGTATCGGTTTGCGTGTCGGAACCTAACGGGGAAAAAGCGCCTGCGCCATTGCCGCCTGCATCAATCGCCGTCATTTCAAAGCCGAATCTGCTTCTGCCGCCCTGTTGCACAGTGACCGTAAGCGTGTATTGCTGCCCGGGTTGATAGGATTGCGGCACACCGCCAATCGTTACGCTGCCGCCGCCCGAATTTACTGCGCCCGCATGACAGTCGGTACAATTGCGCTCGCCCGGTGCGCCGGTATATCCGGTTGGCGGACCCGCCGTAAACGCATAAGCCAAAAATGGCAGGAAAAAGATGATAATGGCTGCCTGTAGCTTCTGTTTGATACTGAATCTCGTCATCGCGTTTCGTCCTTTTCGTGTATTCTCACATCCCTTAATTCTGTGCTGAAAGTATGATTTTTATTATAGAGGTGAGGTTAGGGCGTTGTTGTTATGTATATCGTCAGAGCGTTTGCCGTCGCTTGATGAATTGACGGCAAACGCTCCGGTGGTTTATAAGAAGCTCAGGTTAGCAAAAGCGCCGCCGAGGATGTCTCTGGAATCGCTTTCGAGCCATTTGTCAATAACCGTCCCATAGACGGAACGGAAATCTGTCGAAAAGCGCATATTTCCGGCGCTGTCGAGGGCAGAGGTTTCCAGCGACGGTTGCGCTCCGTAAAGTCCGCCTTTGACCTGCTTGCCGACCACCATCATCACTGATGCCGTACCGTGATCGGTTCCCCGCGAAGCATTTTCATTCGGACGACGACCAAATTCCGAATAGCTCATCACCAGCGCGTCGTTCTCCAGACCATGTTCCGCCATATCTTTATAGAAAGCGTCAACACCGCCGGAAATCTGCCGCCAGAGGTTGTAATGCTGTCCCGCCAGTTTATTGCTGTACTGGTCTGCCGCCGTGCCAATCTGCTGCGAATGATTATCGAAGCCGCCAATCGAGAGGTGGAAGAGCCGCGCTCCCGGAATCGTCGTTGCCAGTTGGGCAATCATCTTGAAGGAATTAGCAAGATTGGTAGCCGGATAGGTGACGCTTGAGCGATAGGTTCCGACTGCTGCCTGTACCTGATCGGTGCTGTTAATCGCGCCGATGCCTTCCGCTGCCAACGCTTCAATAAAGCTCCCCGCTTCAAACTGGCGTGAACTGTTGGTTTTGAAGACGTTGATTTTATTGTTGCGGTCACCACCGTAACGGGCATCGGTCTGGAAGGTGAATTGCGCGAAGTTTGAAATGCTCGGCACAACCACATCATTGGCATACAGCGCCTTTGGCAATGCGCCGATAGAAACCGCAGTAAGTCCGCTTTTGCCCTTCAATTCGCGGTCGGCGTATCTGCCCATCCAGCCGCGCCCCGAACCGTTCAGGTTTGCCGTCATCCAGATGTCGGTCGAGGAAAAGTGCGACAAATTGGCGCTTGGGTAGCCGACGCCGAGAACGAAAGCGACCTTGCCCTGATCGTACAGCGTCTTCAATTCCGAACCTGCCGGGTGTAAACCGAATTCGCCATTGAGCAGGAACGATTGCCCGCTGACATTGCCAAGTTCACCTTCAGTGAATTTCAGATTCGGGCGCAGGCTCGCATAGCGCGAACTGGTGTACGGAATGATGGTATTCAAACCGTCATTCGCGCCGTTGAGTTGCAAAATAACGGTGACTCGATTGGTTGCCGCCGCCGGCGTCTGCTCCTGTCCAAATAGTATCTTGGGCATGACCAGACTGAGCGAAACCGCGCCGGCGCTCTGTTTGATAAATTGTCTTCTCGTTGTTGCCATTTTTTCTCCCCTCCTGTTAATTCAAATTGAAAGCCGGCAGACAGATGATCTGGTGAACCAGTCCGCGAATCTTCTTGTCAACATTGGCATCGGTGACCGCCCACGCAACGCTGTTGCCCTGATCGTCGGTGGTCAGATATTTCATCAACTGTTTAAGCGTCGTTTTATCAGCCTGCACATTCAAGACCTCAAGGAACTTTTTGACCGTCTTTTTGCTGCTGTCTTTGGTATAGGCTTTCAACTGATCGTTGGTAAAGTAGACACCGGCAGCCGGTGTCGCATTCGGACGTTGGGAGATGAGATAATTTCCATAGTTGAAGCGCTCCAACATGGTGGCGGTGCTGACCCAGCCAATGTTCAATTCCCAACCGGCAACATCGGGCGGATTAAAGATGTCCATACCCATCAAGCGCGAACGGCTGTAGAGTTGTGTCTCGCGTTGATTGCCGCCAGATGTGCCGGTCAAATAATTAGCATTCAGCATTCTGACCGGGTTGACAACAAACTCAACCGGCGTTTTCACCAGCGCATACCGCGCTCGCTCGGTGAAAAATTCGTCGGAGGTGAAGATGGCGCGAACCAGTTCTTTGATCGAATGATTCGTGTTCATGTAGACCGTAGCGAATTTATCCACCGTCGCCCTATCGCCACTGCTGCCCGTATCAATCGGGTAGACGAAGAAATCGAAGAGTTTTTTGGTCAGGTAACGCGCTGTCGCCGGTCTTGCCGAAACGATGGTGACAATATCTTCGCCGCCGAAGTTAGCGGTCTGCCCGTAGACCGTCTTTGCCGTATTGTCGTGCTGATTGGCGTCAATAAAAAATTCAAAATCGAATGGTCCGCCATTGCGTACGCGGCGGAATTTCCAGCCGGTAAAGGCGCGGGCAATCTCTTTGACATCCTGCTCGCTATAGTTTTCCGCCCCGGTGACGACATCTTTTATGCCGACCGAGAAGAGTTCCTGTAACTCGCGGGCAAAATTCTCATTCGGATTCGCCCGGTTATTGGTAACGCCATCGAGCCATATCAGCATTGCCGCATCCTGCGAAGCCTTGAGCAGGAGATTGTCAAATCTGTCCAACGCATAACGCCTGAGCGTCAGGTTCTGCGCGTACATATAGAAATCCTGCACACCCGACAGCGCCGTAGCAAAATGGTTGTGCCAGAAAAGGGTCATCTTCTCTTCAAACTGGCGTTTGGTCTTGACCATGCGCGTCATCCACCAGGCGCGTAACAGTCCTTGATTGAACTTGGTGTTGTCCTGCGGTCCGTCAGAGAAGTCGAAACTGGCGGCTAACTGCGCTTCCATGGCGCTGTTATCTATACTCTGATAGTTAATGAGATAATCAACCGCCCCTTCACGCCCCCGTTGTGACAGGGCATCTATTTCGTCAGGGGTTCCGCCGAATCCCATTCTGCGTAGCAAGTGTGCTGCATCCTCATAAGTCAAACTTGCCATAAGCGCTTCCTCCTTGGTTATTGTAAAGACGGCGTAAACCGCCGACCGGTATCTTGCTTCTTCATCTGCAATGGATTCCGGCGGTGTAAAATTGGAGAGACGATGCCGCCAAACATCACATTGTGCCAACAGATGCTGAAAACTATGGGTGCAAATTCGGGACTCTATACGTCCCGAAGCCTCAGACTCTAGCGGGGAGAAAAAAGTCTGAAATAATTTGCCGATGATGAACGACAAATCTGTTTTAACGCCGGTAGCGGCTTTCCCACTCTGCGCGAGTGGAAAACGCCCCCGGCGAAATTGCCCGCTGCACTGCCAGAATGCCGTCGAGATGGTCTATCTCGTGCTGCAATAATTCGGCTAAATCGCCTTCTGCCGCGAGGTTCTGCTCTACACCGTGTTCATCGGTATAGCGAACCTCGATTTGCGCGGCGCGTTCGACTCTGACCAGTAAATCGGGAAAGCTGAAACAATCGTCCCACAACTCCATCTTATCATCGCTAAACCACGTAATTTCAGGGTTTAAGAGGGCGCTGCAAAAGCCGCTTGGTTGCATACGAATAAAGATGGCGCGTTTCAAAATGCCAATTTGCGGTGCGGCAATACCACGTCCGTAGCCGGTGGCTTCGCGGAAGCCCGCCAGCGTCGCGCTCAAATCGGCAATCAAAGAAGCGGTATCGCTCGAAACAAAATCTTCTACGGGTGAGGACAATTGAAGAAGTAGCGGGTTGCCAAGTTGTAAAATCTCTCGTTGCGGCATTGTTGCCCCGTCTGTAATTGATTTCCCCTGAGATGTGAGACAGGGATTATACCGCAAAAGGGCGCGGTAACCAACGATAAACTTACCTTTTTCTTCTCACGTCCCAAACTCGTCCAGAGCAATCGTCTGGTAATGAAAACAGCAGTTGACTTCGCACGATGGTCAAAGCCTCAACATTGAGGACAATCTTTCAGGTTGCGAAAGGCTCTCTTTGCCGCCTCAGGATGTATGCTGAATGAAGGCTGAAAAAAATAAATCTGCCTCTGATGTTCGTGAAGAAGAGTCACAAAGAGTAATTGACAATAGGAGAAATTAGGAAGCGAGCGAAATTATCTGTTTATGAAAAATTTACTTGCATCCCCCCTCTCTTGTGCTTATAATGGCAACCGTCCAATAGATTCAGGCTAAGGAATAGATGTAATCAATATTAGCCTTACAATATCCACAAGTTCTTTTCGAGTAATCCGGCAGATATGATACAGCTAATCTGTATTGTGACTGGACTACTCTTGCCCGTGCTTTTAATCCTCACACATTGGGAAACGCTAAAGAATCAGGAGGGGATACGACTATCTTCTCTGGCAACCGATAACAGGCAAGACAGCCATTCGCTTGGTCGGCATCGGTCTGTCTTGCCCGCAACACTAATCCATGAAAGGAGTGTGCAATGAAGAGAGTACAGCTACAGAAGTTCTTTAGGCAAGGGCAAATTTCAACGGTAAAAATCTGGCTGACCGTTTTTTTATTGGCGTTG
>Ga0187894_10002273_pt1 | contig 23144 bp, 28 predicted proteins | sample GBC1701081metaG_FD_136650 | JGI IMG/M metagenome (GOLD analysis project Ga0187894, IMG submission 136650) | White microbial mat communities from a lava cave in the Kipuka Kanohina Cave System on the Island of Hawaii, USA - GBC170108-1 metaG ... | reverse complement strand
ATGGTAGCCACATCTTTTGATAATGGTTCCAATTGTACTATACCCATATCATGTAAAACTGAAATTACAACTTGCCTGTCTTTTCTTAAACCAAGTACTGCCATCATTGTCATTGGAGCAGGCTTGAGTACCATTATTCTACACCTTTTAACAAAATGTCTAGTACTCCACTAACAGTTTTTTCATCAATTTGTGTCGATATAGTTTTTGATTTTGTTTTTGCTTCTTCGATAATCTTGTCTACTTCAATTTCTCCTTTTTTTCTTGCTTGATCAATACTTGTTTCGACTAATTTTTCGCCTTGTGTTTTTGCTGACTCAATTGCTTTGTCAACATCAATTTGAAAGGATTTGATATCTTCCGTTACTTTTTTCTTGAAATTTTGAATTTCCTCCCATGCTTTTTCTTCGGCTTCCTTAATTTGTTTGAGTGAATGAACATATTTTTCTTGTGTTGACATATTATACACCTATAAGAAATGTTTTATTGCATACAGTGCTATAGTAATTGTACCGAGAATATTACCAATTTTAAATGCCCTCACAATCAGATAGAATTTCTTTTGTTGTGGATTTGCAAAATTAGCTGGCAAGTATTTCTTTCTCCCTTTGAATATTCTCTTGTTCTCTTTCACCCATTTTGCGCTTTACTGTTTTTAACATGATGAATGTATCACGTTCCATCTCAGCTAGTCTAAATACAATGAATTTTACTGCATTTAGTAATCTTGGAATGAATACGTTTTCTATTGCGTTGGATTTTCGTTTGGTTTTTTCTATTTCATAGAGAAGCTTTCGTAGCGTGGTTTCTTTTTCTGCAACATCAAGGACCATTTTGTGGACGTTTTGAAACGCCTTTATTGCTTCGTTAATTGAGGTAGGAAGCTCCAATATGTGCTCTGTTATGGCAGTATTACTTTGTCCACCTTCTAATTTTGGTATTCTAACTCCCATTACATTTTTTGCTTTAATTTGTAACTTAGTTATTTGTGGGATTTTCATTGCCTCATTTTCTAGTATCATCGTACCTGCAAGCATTTCTGCAAGCCTGATACTTTGATAACCCGTTATCAATTCAGATTGTAAACCACCCCTTAATGTAGCAGCGGTTTTGCTTGCATTAAAAAATTCTAGAATTAATGCTTGACGTTTTAGTTTTAGTAACTTTAATCCTTTTTGTGCAACAATTATTCTTCGTTTGGTACGAATGTATTCAAGACGAGTTGGACGAATGTTAATTACTGATGGCAAAGTCTAGGTACCACCCTTTGTGGTTTTTTTTCCGTATTTTGCAATGAATTCTGGTTTAATACGATTCATTTCTGATTCTGATAGATCGCTGAGTAACTCCCAACCGATGTCTAAAGTTTGTTCAATAGAACGATTTTCATCCATACCTTGGTTGACAAATTTTCTCTCAAAGTTGTTAGCAACCTTCAAGAATTTCTTATCTAAATCACTTAGTGCTTCTTCACCAACTATAGCTGCTAGTGATCTTGCATCTTTACCTTGTGCATATGCTGCATAAAGTTGGTCTGCAAGACCTCGATGATCTTCTCTTGTATTTCCTTTTCCAATACCTTGATTCATCAAACGTGAAAGACTTGTTAGGACATCTACTGGTGGATGAATATCTGCTCTGTGCAAATCTCTACTCATGACTATCTGACCTTCCGTAATGTAACCAGTAAGATCAGGAATGGGATGAGTGATATCATCAGCAGGCATTGTAAGTATAGGAATTTGTGTTACAGAACCATGTCGACCCTTTATCTTTCCAGCTCTTTCATAAAGAGATGACAAGTCTGTGTACATGTATCCTGGGTATCCTCTTCTTCCTGGAACTTCTTCTCGTGCAGCAGAGATCTCTCTTAATGCTTCGCAATAGTTTGTCATATCAGTGATTATAACAAGAACATGCATATCACGTTCATATGCAAGAAATTCTGCCGTAGTCAGGGCAAGTCTTGGAGTAAGTATACGTTCCATTGAAGGATCTGATGACAAATTTAAAAACAGTGCGGTTCTTCCAAGTGCGCCACTTTCTTCAAATTGTTTTACAAAAAAGTTTGCCTCTTCGCTTGTAATTCCTATTGCGGCAAATACGACGGAAAAGCTTTCAGAGCCACCAAGAACTTTTGCCTGTCTTGCAATCTGTGCTGCAAGTAAATTATGCGGAAGACCAGAACCAGAAAATATTGGAAGTTTTTGACCTCTGACAAGAGTATTCATTCCGTCAATGTTTGACATTCCAGTTTGGATGAATTCTGATGGTTCTTCTCTAGCGTATGGGTTTATACCAGAACCTACAAGATCCACTTTTTGTTTTGATACTATTTTTGGTCCATTGTCTCTCGGATTTCCAAGTCCATCGAATACTCTTCCAAGCATTTCATCAGAAACAGCTAACTTTGCCGTTTCACCAAGGAATTTTGTAGAAGTACCCGAGGTGGTCAGACCAAGAGTTTGACCAAAGACTTGTACAACCGCTAAACCTTGTCTAGTATCAAGAACTTGTCCCTGGCGTCGTTCACCATTAACGAGTTTTATCTCAACCATTTCACCATATGCAGCATTTTCCACACCTTCTACAAATATCAGCGGACCAGCTACCTTTGATAGTGTCTTAAAGGCTACGCCTGACATTTTAGGTAGTCACCTCAATCATTAGACCGTTGAATTCTTTTTCCATTATAGATTTTGTATCCTTGACCAATTGTTCAACTTGATCTTCTTTAGTCCATTTTATTCTAGATATCATTTTTCTAGATTCAAGTGCGCCAATCTTTGTTGACATTGCACCTTTCTTTATTGCATTGCTTTCTTTTCTACCAAATTCCAAAATTGTTGAAAGCAGTTGGTATTGTTTTTTAATTGATGTATAAGTGTCAACTTCGTCATACGCACTTTGTTGTAGATAATCTTCTCTAATAGAGCGCGCAGTATCCAAAACTCCTTTTTCTGGTTCTGGTAATGCATCATAACCTACTAATTGAACAATTTCTTGTAATTCTGATTCTCGCTGTAAAATTTCAAGAGCTTCTTTTCTTAAAGCAATCCAATCACTTGCTACATTATTTTTGTACCATTCTCCCATGTCATCAGCATACAACGAATAGCTTGTAAGCCAATTGATAGAAGGAAAATGTCTTCTTGATGCCAAGCTTGCATCCAAAGCCCAGAAAACTCTTGTAACCCTTAGTGTATTTTGTGATACTGGTTCTGAAAAGTCTCCTCCAGGAGGTGAAACTGCGCCTACCAAAGTTAAGGAGCCTACTCTTTCTTCTGGAGAAATAACTATAGCTTTTCCTCCTCTTTCATAAAATTCTGCCAATCTCCTTCCAAGATATGCTGGATATCCTTCTTCACCAGGCATCTCTTCTAATCTTCCTGAAATTTCTCTGAGCGCTTCTGCCCATCTAGAGGTACTATCTGCCATCAAAGCTACACCATATCCCATATCGCGATAATATTCGCCCATCGTAATTCCAGTGTAGATGCTTGCTTCACGTGCTGCTACGGGCATGTTAGAAGTATTAGCAACAAGTATTGTACGCTCCATTAGTGGGCGTTTTGACTTAGGATCTTCTAGTTTTGGAAAAGTTGACAAAACTTCGGTCATTTCGTTTCCTCTTTCTCCACATCCTACATAGACAATGACGTTACTGTCTGCCCATTTTGCAAGTTGTTGCTGAGTTACTGTTTTTCCACTTCCAAATGGTCCTGGAATTGCAGCAGTACCACCTTTTGCAACAGGGAAGAATGTATCTAAAATGCGTTGACCTGTAAGCAAGGGTTCTTCTGGAGGAAGTTTGCGAAGCACTGGTCTTGGTATACGAACAGTCCACCAACTTGATAGGCCAATTTCTACTTTTGAGCTGCTTGTTTTTACTGATGCGATAATTTCGTTGACGTTGTATTTTCCCTCAGATATGTCTGTGAGTTCGCCATCAATATTATGCGGAATCATAATTTTGTGCATTATCAATGGAGTTTCTTGGACTTCACCAATAATTTCACCAGGAGAAACATGATCACCTTTTTTCTTTAATGGAACAAAATCCCATTTTTTTGTCTGATCAAGTGCAGGAATGATATTTCCTCTGCTAATAAAGTCACCACTTTGTGCCCGCAAAACATCAAGCGGTCTTTGAATACCATCATAAATTGAAGTTAAAAGTCCCGGCCCAAGTTGCATTGAAAGTGGACGTTTTGTATTGGTTACTTTCTCACCAGGCCTTAAACCAGTAGTATCTTCGTACACCTGAACCGTAGCTTTGTTACCTTCTAAACGAATTATTTCTCCTACTAGACCAAGTTCACCAATTCTTACCACATCAAACATTTGTGCTCCTTCAAGGCCACTCGTTATAACGACTGGCCCAGAAATTCTAGAAACTATTCCGTCTGTCATCTCATCATCAACTTCCTTAAATGTTAACCCCCAATACTCTTTTTGCTAATACCGCTATTGATTCTTCTTGAATGTTTCCCTGTAAGGAAGGCATGAATAATACTAGTGGTTCTATAGAGGCATCGATCTTTGCTCTAAATGTATTTGGAAGTAAATTACGAACGAATTCACTTGCAATAATTAGACCAAATTTGCCAGATGAGAAAAGTTCTTGCAATGTTTTGTTAGCATCTTCCTTACTTACAATAAATGTATCGTCAATTCCAAGAAGTCTATATCCAATTATTAGCTCACGCTCTCCTATTACCGCGATCCTTCCAGTTGATTCTGATTTCTGTTGAGACATTTTTTCACTCACTTAGCAACATTGAACTTATTTGTTCAGGTGATAGATTGTAGCGTTTTCCATAGGAGATCCTTTTAATGTTTGCATGTTCATATTCTGCATTAATTATAAAGTAAAACAATGTTCCGATAGAAAGTGCAATGTTTTTCAATTTTTTAACATACTGTATATTTATGAATTTATCAAGTGCCACTTCAAAATCAATTAAACTTTGTGTCTTCTTGTATTGTGTTAGCGCATTGGTTAGAGTAAAGCGATTTTCTACTCTTACCGCTATTTCTGCAGAATCTTTTACCCCATATATATCCAATAGTTCATTCATTGGGATCCTTCCCCCGTCGATAAGATGTTTACTGATTAATTCTTTATCCAAATTTGCTTCTTTGCCTTTCATCAGATTTAGTATGTTTTTCTTATCAATCTCTGCTCGGAAAAATTCCCTTATCATGCCTTCATCACCTTGGAAGAATTTTAGAGATTCAAGTAATGCTTGATAATAAAATTTTTGTAATGCATACATCATAGGACCAAGATCACCAGTCTTTTGGTATTCTTCCAAATGCTGCATTAGGATTGGGCCATAGTTGTATTTTACAAGTTGATTTACGACACCATCTACATTTGTTTGTAAGAGAATGGTTTTCATCTCATCGTGAGTGATATTACCTGCAGAAATTCCTGCTGGTACGTTACGGCTAGAGACTAGGAATGACTCTGTCTCAGTAATTGGTCTTCCCATACTTTTTGAAGAAAGTATCAACTCAATATTGTAAATATCCCATTTTGACAAATAGGCCCTAACTGCAGACTTGCCATTAAACGGTGTTGCCTCTAACGCAATTTTATTGATTTGAACAAGATGTCGGTTCAATGCAACTTCTAAAACTTCTGAAGGTTGGTAAACCGATGCGGCTTTTTCAATCTCTGGGCCATACCATGTGGATTGTAATATTTTGACCATCTCAACGTCATCTTTTGCTTTTAAGAGATTTTGCATCATGTCTTTAGTAAGAAAATTCATTGATATTGCTTGTAATTTGCCAAAAGAAGATGAATATTGTGAGGTTCCCATTATGATATCTTCCCCATAAGAAAATCTTTCACTTGATCCTCATGAGTCCTTAAAAGTTCTTCGAATGTTAGATCTAGTTCTTTTGTTCCATCTTTATTTTCTGCGACTATTCCACCCAAAGTTTGAATTGATGAACCAATAGTTACTCCCATTTCTTTTAAAACTGTACGGTCTTCCTCACGGCAATGAATTGTAATTTTTTGATCTAATTTTTTTTTGGAAGTTTTCACCATAGTTTCTAATGTTTTTTTGTATTGAGGTGTCTTTGTATACTTCGTAATTTCTTGTTTAATTACATTAAAAGCAGAATCCATGTTTGCATTAATGGCATCAAACAAAATCTTTTTTGCTTGTAATTTAGCTGCCTCGATCATTCTTGCAAACTCTCTTTCAGATTTTAATTTTGCTTCGTTTGCGAAATCTTCCTTTATTTTTCTTATTTGTGTATCTCTTTCGTTTTGTATAGCAGTGCCTTTCTCATCAAGTTCTTTATTGAGTTTTTCTAGATCCCTTTTTTTCCTATTCTCTATCTCAAGGAGAAAGGTCTCTATGCTCATTACGAATTCCACTAAAGTATGCCAAGTAACAGGATGATTCCTAGCACGAATCCGATGATCCAGAGTGTTTCAGGAATGACAAAGAAGAACAATACCTGACCAAATTTTTCTGGCTTTTCAGCAATAATACCCATGCCAGCAGCACCAATTCCTTGTTGTGCATTACCAGTACCTATCAAACCTCCAGCTATAGCAATTGCAGCTGCTATAGCCAATAGTGGCTTTGTTAAATCTGAAGTAGCTGAAGCTGGTTCTTGTGCAAATGCTGGAGCTGAAAAGAAGGTGAAAAGTGCAATCGATAATCCTGCAATTATAGTAATACCAGAAAATTTTATTCGTCTATTCAGCATCAAGTATGGCTCATTTAGAGAGGCTATATTAATCTAATTTTTACGGTGGTAGATCTATATTTTTAAAAAATATGATTTCCCAAATAAAAATCCCATTCAATTCCCGGATAATTTCAGACAACGTCTAGAGATTTAGAATCATTAGAAATAGAATCTGTATGAGATTATTGTTCTATAGGAAGATCTAATCTATTTCCCCATTCTCCCCAAGATCCAACGTATACTTTGACATTTTTGAAGCCAAGCTTTTTGAGAGCTAGAAAAGAATTTGCTGCGCGGTATCCTCCTTGACAATAGGTTATGATTTCATCATCTTGTGAGAGTTTGTAAAGCTCTGAAAGTGATTTGTTGTGTTTCATGGTACCATCTTCAGCAATGTTTTGGTTCCAGTCTATGTTTATTGCATTAGGAATGTGTCCACTTCTTGCAGCACGTATCACTGTACCATCAAACTCTTCTTTTGTTCTTGCATCAATGAGTTTTATTTTGTCTAGGTTTTTTTTGATGTATTCGTATCCTGCAAAAATATCTTTGTTAACTTTTCCCGTAAACTTGACAGGCTTGAACCCATTTGTTTTTGTCTCAAGAAAAAATCCTAAACTCTTCCATTTTTTCATACCACCATCTAGTATGAAGACTTGGGGATGAGAAAAATAAATCAAAAGCCAGACACCACGTGCAGCACTCATTCCAGAAACCTCGTCATAAAATACAACTTTTTTTTCTTTTGTTATCCCAACATAAGAAAGGAGTTTTTGCATTTCCATATCAAATGCTTTCATTCCTTCTTTTGAGGTGTCAGACCAGTGATAGTAAAATAAATCCAAATTTACAGCGCCCGGAATATGTTCTGTCAAATATTCTTTGTATGATCTTGCGTCAACTAAAACCAAATTTGGATCAGTAAGAATTTTTCTAAGATCGTTAGCATTTATGAACATATATTAGATCTAAACTAGGCAATGTAAATTCATTTCACAATTAGATATAATCAAAAATAAAAAGGATGTGTGGCGTACTATTCGTTTACGTACGCTCTTTCGCCGTGTTGAGCAAGATCGAGTCCGACTTCTTCCTCTTTTGGAGTAACTCGTATACCGCCAGGCCATATTGCATCCATTATCTTAAGGATTACAATCGTGACAGTAAACGCGTATGCGGTCGTTGAGAGTGCGCCTATGACGTTTATTGCTTGTTGTTCCATGCCTTCTGGTGTTCCTGTCCATGCTCCATATCCACCAAAGATATGCGGACTAGCAAGAGTTCCTGTAAGGACTGCTCCTGCAAAACCACCTATTCCGTGGACTCCCCATGTATCAAGTGCATCATCCCACTTGCGAGCATTCTTGAATGCAACGGCACCATAACATAGTGTTCCTGCTGCGATTCCAATTATTATTGAGGCCATTGGTCCAACCCAACCAGATGCTGGTGTGATTGCAACTAGTCCAGCTACTGCACCTGAAGCTGCACCAACTATACTTGGTTTTCCTGTATGAGCCCAGCTCATTAGCAACCAAGTAATTGATGCCATGGCAGTTGCTGTGTTTGTTACGACCCATGCACTTACTGCTACACCGTCTGCTGCAAGTTCGCTTCCCGGATTAAATCCGAACCAGCCAAACCATAGCATAGATGCACCAAGTACTACCATAGGTACATTGTGCGGTTCCATTGGAACCTTTCCATAACCGAGTCTTCTTCCAAGGACCAAAGCGGCTGCAAGTCCAGAGAATCCTGATGTAATGTGTACGACTGTACCACCAGCAAAGTCTAATGCAAAGCTTGGCGACAGATCTGGATTCAAATCTAGACCTCCTAACCATCCACCACCCCAGACCCAGTGTGCTACTGGATCATATACGAATGTGGCCCATAGAATTATGAAAATCAGCAAAGCACTGAACTTCATTCTATCAATTAGGCTACCAACGATTAGTGCTGGTGTGATGATAGCGAATGTCAACTGGAACATGGCGAATAGTTGGTGCGGAATTAGTCCAGCCCAATAATCACTTCCACATGTCGCAGTTTGCAAACAAGTACCATCATCTAATGGTGCTCCAAGTGGAGCGAGGTGAGACACTTTGTTCAGGCCAATATAGTCAAATGAACTTGCGAATTCATTGACTCCATCGGCTTCTGGTCCAAATGCTATGGAGAATCCCCACAGAACCCACTGCAATGAAATCAACCCAATGACGATAAATGTCATTCCTATTGTATTGACTGCATTCTTGGATCGTGCGAGACCGCCATAGAAGAACGCTACTCCGGGTGTCATCCACAGTACGAGTGTTGTTGCTGTGTAGACAAATGCAGTATGCCCTGAATCAATAGCACAGGGTGTATCCATTACTCCATCTGCATCGCTATCCATCCAACATTCGGCTGTGTTGCCATCGTAGATGTTTCCTGCTTCAGTATCTGTAACCATCTGAGCATATGCTTGCCCAACAGAGGTTGCAGATACCGCGGCTACTGCTGCAACTAGCAGTATTGCTAAGTTGCGATTCTTCGTAATCATTAAAGAGAAAAAATCTCGTAAATTATATAAGCATTGAGATTTTGTAGACCACAAAAGCGTATATTGTTATATTTAGATAAAAGACGATATTAGCATACAACCTTAAATTTAGGATATATTCTACAAAGAAATAAGTATGAGGTCAGAAGCTATTCCAAAATTATCCGTTTTTGAAACCTTCAAAACCAAAAGCGAAGAGTTCACAGGAGAGGCAATGCGCCAACGGGGCATAATTATACATCTTGCCACAGAGTCGAGTCCCGCAATGAAAACACGAACTGCTATAGCTCATAAGCTTGCTGAGAAAAATGGTACAGTGTGGCAAAATATTTACTCTGGAATTTTTAGAGATCTGGATGAAATTCTTCTTCCACTTGGTGTTGTAGAAGAGGCAGGAAGATTGCCATTAAAGCGAGGCCCTAAGGCTTTACAAGAACAAGGAGTACCATATTATCAGCTTACTGATGGTGGTATGCTTGTAGCAGCATCTCTTGATGAGATGGAAAAGGAACGAGTAAAGATGCTGGCAAAATTTTTTGAGAAAAATAACTCAAAAGATAAGGAGTTTAAAAAAGTTATACTAACACTTTTAGATGTTGCGCCAAGTTTTGTTTTTTCACTTCTCAAAAAATACATAGAAGCATATGGCAATGGAAAGGTGGATAGACTAATTCCTTTTGATGTTGACAAAATGAAAAATGTACTTGATGGATCAATAAAAATTCAGAGAGAGTTTTTAGAAGGATTTTCTACTTTAGGAAACTCTGACAGAGAAACCGTGATTAATTTTCTTAAGAGAATAGGATAACCTCTAGACATTAAAATCCCTATCCAAAGGAGACCAAAATGCCAATAGGAGCTCCTCAAAAAATACTTGTTCTGTCAAGTCTGTGTACATGAGTGACAAAAAATGAGCCCAGACTCTTGCAGAACTACAGACATGGATGAGCTTTACGGCTGAAAAAATAGAATCCACGCTTAAGATATCTTGCAGATATGCATTATTCTCTTGTAAAAGCTATGAGTGGCTTCGGACTCCTGGCCTTGCTTATTCCGAAAGGATTTCTAAAGGTTTGCTCCAGATAATGAGCTAAGTCTATTATAGAGTAGATGTCAAGGGTATCTGCCTTGATGGGTGATAGGGACTACCGAAGTGTTGTTACAAGTGTCATAGACGGTATAAGCCGCGATATAAGTTCCAAGATTGATCTCAAAGACAACAAGACTATCCATGTTTATGAAATTGTTAGATGTTTACGTCGTTCATATTTTGATAGAACTGCACCAAAAGAACCTGAAACTATAGAGCCATCTAGTCTAATTGGAGGCCTTTTGCGAAAGATGTCCTATGGATCAACACAAGGTGAGTTTGTAATAGATGATATCAAACTAAAGGGCCAAGCTGACATGATAGTGGATAACATTGCAATTGCTCTTCAGATTGTCACCCAGCTACCAGAAAACCCACTTCCTAGTGATGCTTTATACCTAAATGCCTGTCTATGGATCTTTAACAAGAATGAAGGCATTATAGTATATCTGACTAGTGATGGCAAGGAGGTATCATTTTACTTGAATAAGGACAGAAAGATGTTTGAGGAATTCATACGGAGAGTTAGGGTCCTAAGCAATTTGCTTGTAGAAAAAAAGGTTCCCATATTGGAACCATCTTCTGAATGCAACACCTGTCAGTACTATGACGAGTGCTATATCAAACGAAAGAAATCAAAAAACGTTACCGTAGATAGCTTGTTTGGGTTTATGAAACAAGAAAAGTAAAAAGTGGTGGGAATTTATATCCCTATTCTGGTCCGCTTGCTTCGGCTACCTTGTGTCCCTTACCTCGCAGTGCGAAGGTAATTACGGCCAAGGCAATCATGACACCGATCATTGAACCATATGCTACAAATCCGGCTTCTGCCATATCAAAAGTGCTCTTTTTTTGAATCTTATATAACTTAGCTAAACATCTTTTTGTCCATACAAATAATCCAAATTTTGGAATTTTATGATACTCTCAAGAATATCATACTATTTCTCAAAATCAAAGAGAACAGAATCCGCTATACCACTAAAAGCTGAAGTAGTACTATAGAATGCCTCACCCTTAATTCTCCACTGTGGGGTGCCTTCCTCTAGGGTAGACCAAAACTCTGGAGTATTGCCTATATTTTTTATCGTTGTTGAGCCAGGTATGGTGGTAGAATAATCATGCAAGATTGTGTAATAGTTTGAGCTTGTTACTTGACCAGCAAGTCTTTGCCCAATCTCCCCGCGTCCCACTTTAACACCATTTTCATAAAGCTCGTAGCTGATCATTTCAAGCAAAATTGTTGTGTCATTTGGATTTGAAACATCAAACTTGATTCCAATTATTGCCTCTTTTTCTGATAATGATAAAATAGAAATGTTGTTCAATTTTATATCAAGTGGTTTTATTTCTTCAGAAAGGTTTCCAAGTCCTCCTGGAAGTGCAATATTTTCTGGTATGACATTCTTTAACAAGCCAGATCCTGGAAGTACAGCAACAAGTACTATAATTGTACCAAGGACTCCAATTGCTGTACCAATCAAGGCTTTTTTATTCATAATAATATACGAGTTGCGTTCTTCTCTTAAATGTTAGCTGAAAAGGCTTATAGTTGAAGTTCAAGAAAATAATTTTGTGCAGTACCATCAAGCAGTTAGAATAGGAAAAGAGAGAGCGCAAAAATCTCAAATGACTCTATTCTCTCATGCTGGTTTTGCAATGCTAACAATCACAGTGAAACAATCTGCGGGAAAATTTGTGCCAGTAGGTGAACAGGAATTAGTTACAGTCGTTCAGAAACCAGAGGGGGGTTGGGTTACAGTAATAGTTGATGAAGAAGGGTTTGCAAAGGCCCAATCCAAATCTTTACAAGAAAATGAGGCGAAAGAAATTTTTAAGAAGGTTGTTGCCGCTGGCATTGAAGAATATAAGGGAAAAGTCAGGTTAGTATAATCTCAGTTCCTTCTGGAGATCCCTTGATTGCTTTTTCCAAAGTTTTGATGTCAGCCTTGATGATGCGTGTTTTAATTTTGGATCGCTCAATCACCTTTAATGCAACAATATCCATTAAATCGTATCCGCCGGCAACTGATTCTTGATGTGCTAACATCTTGCGAAGTTTTTTCAGCTCAATACGCCTGAACTTTTTTGCATTTTTATTTTTGTTTGGATCTGAATCATAGATTCCATCCACATCTGTTGCATTCAAAAAGAAAGATGCTCTGACCTTTTCTGCAATAAGTGCGGCTGTTGCGTTTGTACTCTGACCTGGATGCAAGCCGCCTGTTATTACAATTAGGCCACTATCTGCAGCATGGGCCACTTCCTTTAGAGTGGTTGGTGGATGTGGATATGCCCTGTCTTGTAGTGCATAAATCAAGAGTTTTGCATTTAGTCTTGATACTTCGATTCCAAGTTCGTCAAGTGTAGACTCGTCTGCACCAGATGATCTGGCATGAGTGATGTAGTGTCTTGCAATTTTACCTCCACCAGCTACTACTACTGGCTGGTAAATCTTGCTTATTTTAACAAGAAATGTAGCATAGTCCTTTAGGATTTTTGAATCCTCAAGCCCAAATAACCTTCCTGACAATTTGATTACTATTCTTTTTTTCATGATTTGTTTTCACCAAGGATGACGTGCGCTGCAATTTCAACCTTTTTTCTATTTTTTTCTGTAGTATAAACACGTAACATGTCCATAAAACCAGAAATTGCAGAAACCAGCGGGATCTCTGAGATTGGAAGTTCATACGCCTCTTTTGGTACTGAACCTTTCTTTGATGTCAAAATGATTGATTGAGATTCTTTTTTTGAAGGCGTAAGTGGAATGGATGGCGTCTTTGATGCATCTATAAAAATTTCTGACTCGTCTACTTTGGATTTTTTTGAAATTTCATTGAGCATTTTTGATGTATTTACACCAGCAAGTTTGTCATTGCGTGTAAGAATTTTTTCAAAGACACATTTGAGCAATCTGCGCTTTTGATAGTCTTTTGCAAGCTGTCGTGCTCTTTTTAGCTCTAAAGATTTTGGTGTGAGCGAAACTAATTTGGAAATCACAAATTCATCTGTTAGTTGTATGTATTTATCAAGATTGTAAGAAGTAAATCCAAGCTCATTATCTGCAAGGCTCATAGATTCCAACAACATTACTTCTGCAGAGCGAACAGTTTTATGAAAATAGACTGCTTTGAACATTTGATAACGCGAGATCATCATTGATTCAAAAGAATATAGTGCAGATCTATCCAAGGAAAGTTTTTTTTCGTGTACATCTAGGGATTGGATTATTCTTTTAAAATCAATTTTAGCATGTTCTGCTCCAGTGAAATAACCATCTCGTGGAAGATAGTCCATTATGTCTGCGCTTAAACCACCGGATATGATCTCATTCATGAATGGATATTTGGAGTTGCCAAATGCAAGCTCTGAGAGGAACTTCTTATCAAAACCAGACTTTGTGAGCGAATCTCCAATCTCTGTCTTGAGTATGAGCTTCTTGCCAATTTCTTCATGTGAAGTCTTCTTTTTCCTTTCCAAAACTTCCTCAAAGAGATGGGAAAATGGCCCATGTCCTATGTCATGCAAGAGTCCTGCAAGTCTTAGATTTGTGACATCACTTGAATCCAAAAATCCTTTGTCCTTGAGAACTAGAGCTGCCTGACCAGCAAGATGCATTACACCGAGTGAATGCTCGAATCTGGAATGTTGTGCACTTGGATAGACTAGATGTGCGCCAGCAAGCTGTCTTATTCTACGTAATCTTTGAGAGATTGGAGTATCTATCACCTTAAGCTCTGGTTCATAAATTCTGATAAAGTCGTGAATGGGATCAACTATTTCTAGGTATTTTGGAGCCATTTTTCATTTAAGATATGTTAAAACTATATCCATTATTGATTTGTGAACTTGAGTCTTGGTCTTAGATGCGTTTACCACTTCCCAGCCAAGCTCTTTTGCTAATGTGCGATAAGTATGAACAATTTTTTGTGCAAATTCTTTATTCTTTTCAAATTTGTCACGTTGATCTTTTTTACGATTAAAGGAATCCGTTGGATCTACATCAAGCACGACCACAAGATCTTCTTTTGGAAGACCTGCATCAAGGTTTGAAAGCCATTCTAGGTCAAGACCATTTGTGACACCATAAACTAGATTTGATTGGTAGTATCTGTTCATTATTAGAATATAGTTTTTTGAAAGTGCATCTTCAATCTCTTTTGATTTTTCCCATCTGTTTGCTGCAAGAAGACAATGAATCACCTGAGGTGGAAACTTTCTTTTTCCACTTAGATAGTATTTGATTTCTCTTCCCAACGGAGTAGAATAATCTGGGAAGTTGAAAATTTTACATTTTAGTTTTTTAGCCTTTAGTGCATTTGCTAGAAGTTTTGATTGTGTGCCCTTGCCGGCTTGATCAAGTCCTTCTAGAACTATTATCATAAAGTTGTAATTAATTGGGCGGTAGATAAATTATGAATCTACAAGGTTTATAACTCAAAAACACTTTATTACTCAAAATGGGTTTGGTAAGATACATGGCAAAAGAAGTTATGAGAGAAATAGGCAACAAATCACGAGAGTTTTACGAGTTTATACTTCCACCTGTCGATATGCAGTTAGAGAATGATAATCTGATTGTTACAATAGACATGCCAGGATTTGATAAAAAAGACATCAAGTTAAGAATACATGGAAATATTCTTTCCATAAATGCACAAAGAGAAACTGATCATGATGGAACCATAATCTGGCACCAGCGACCGCATGTAATTGATAAGAAGATTAGACTACCAATCGATGTAAAAGAAGGCGAAGACGCTGTTGGTTCCGCAAAATATCTTCACGGCGTTCTCACTCTAAAGATTCCTGCAAAACATGGAAAAGACATCGCAATAGAATAGCTAACGTTTTCTCATTAAAAGAGAGATTGTCATTATAATTGCAGAACCAATCATGCCAAACTGCCCTACAGTTTCGTTTGTAGTATACAAAACTGCTGAACCTACAAAGACTGCTGCAGACAGAATGCTTCCCGAAACTAAAATGTTCCCAGCTGATTTGAAATTAAGATTCTGAAAAGATCTGTTTTCATCAAGATATTGTTTGAGTTCTGGTGCAATTGAGATGGTAGCATCAATTGATTTTGCAAATCTGTTAAGAGAATACTTTAGCTCTTCAATATATGCATCCCTGATGAGATTTTCCTCCTCCAGAATATTTTGCAACACATTGATGAACCTGAAATTCACTTTGTGGGTAAGATAAATTCCTTCAAGTATTGATGCCATCCTCATGTAAAGTGCCAGATGTTTGGGCAGCTTGAATGGAAACTTACTCATTGTCTTGTTAGCTAGCTCCATTAGGGCTTTGATTTCCATGGTATCGACTTTTTTCCCATGCATTGTCTGAATAGACATGTCAATTCCTTTTTCTAGTATACTACGGTTAAAGCCAGGAAGTAACATACCAAGATCGTTCATCGCGTTTACAGTTCTTGGAGGATCCTTTTCCACAAGTGAGAGGTATAATCTGATTAGCCTGAGGCGTGTTTCGTTGTCAAGTCTTCCAACCATGCCAAAGTCATAAAGTATCAGAGAACCATCATTTGTTACAGAGATATTACCAGGATGTGGATCTGCATGAAATATGTTATGATGCAAAAGCATTGTAAAAAACACCTTATGAGCCTTGATCACAAGTTGTGCTCTATCTAATCCTGCCTCATCCAAGGCCTTTACGTTAGTTATTTTTATTCCCGGTATGTACTCCATAGTAAGTACTTTTTCTGTCGAATGATCGTCTATTACCGATGGAATTATTACCCTTGGATAGTCGCGCAGGTTTCTTTTTATCGTCTTTAGGTTTTGGGATTCAATTCTATAATCCATTTCTTCATGTATTGTTTCAATAAACTGTGCAAGCATGGCTTCAGCGGAAAAACGCAGGTTTGGATCTACAAACTTCATTGCAATAGGCAAAAATTTTTTTAGAATTTTAATGTCATCTTCTACAACTTTCTCAATATCTGGTCTTCTTACTTTTATAACAACATCTTTTTCTTTGATTTTAGCAAGATATACTTGGCCAAGTGATGCGCCAGAAAGGACAGTTGTGTTGATGTAGTCAAAGTTTTGTTCAAGTGGTCCAAGATCTTTTTCTATGATCGGTTTAACTTGCTCAAAAGGAGCTGCTGGCACATCATCTTGCAGCTTTGCAAGTTCCTCCAGATATGGCTGTGGTAAAATGTCAGCTCTTGAAGAAAGCCACTGACCAAGTTTAATGTAGACTGGTCCCAATGATACAAAAGTGTTGAGAACCTTTTTTGCGTTTTTTTGATATCTTGACACCTTCACGTTTTTTCCTTCTTTTCTAACCCACTCTCTTCTATCTCTTCTAAGTATCAAAATGAGAGGTAAGAGTTTGAGAAAGATCTTAATGGTTCTTATTTTTGATATGATGAATTCCCCCTAAAATTTTTTGATCGTCTTTGTTAAAGAATAGCCAAGATAACCAAGTGCTACCGATGCTAAAAATCCTGTAATCAAAGAAACACCTTTCGCTTCTTTGGAATTTTTCTGCATTTTGTAAACATGTGATGCTACTTTACTTCCTCCAAATGCTGCAGTTGCAAGACCAACTAGTACTTCAGGTGCATCTAAAACAAGATGACCAAGTGGGTTCTTGCGTGGATCAACCTTATCCATATGAACTATGTATTTGTCGTTGTATTCTCGAATGTGAAGATTGCCGTATCTGTATTGCTTATTTGCGTCTTTTTTCTGACCTAGCTTTGTCTCTTTAGCTTCATCTAGCATAAAAGGTCTAATTTCTTTTGGGACCTCAATTTCATCCCAAGGCATAAACAAAAGTTAATTGCACTGAATATAATCTTAGCTTGTCTGATTAACTGCTTTCTTGCTTTTTTTTCTTTTCTTAATAGCAAAGGCAGCGGCTCCACCACCAGCTGCTACAGCTAAAATTATAAATTGTGTAACATCTGGCAGAACCGATTTCTTATCTAGAGATGTATCTTTGAGGGATATGGTGGTATCATAAGTTATGGTATTTTCATTTCGTAGTGAATCCTTGTATCTTACGGTGAGACGTACATCGTGTGCACCTGCTTTTGGTTCACCCTCAAACTCAATTGGTATATTGAATGGAACAGGCGAGTCGGGTTCAAGTTCATCTATGTATTGTGTTGATTTCTTTATGTTAGAGTTGCCAAGTGGTTCCAATGTAACGAATGCAAATAGACCATTTACGTTTCCTTCATTAAGAACTTCACCTATTACAGTTTGTTTTCCAGATAAATCTATTACATCTACATTGTAGATGGACGCATCAATTAGACCGTTAATGTAAAAATCTACTGTTCTTGTAACTGTTTTTCTGTCACCATGTGCGTTGAAGTATGTTATTTTAAGAGGTGCATGAAGTGATTCATCTTTTAATTTGTCTGGGACATAAACATTAAACGCAAAGTGCTTGGTTGATTTTGGTTCTATATTTCCGATATCCCAGTGACTTTGATCGAATACAACGTTTTCCAAATTAGTAATTGATTGAGCAGTTGATGAAATAGTAGTTAGTGTATTGTCCAAGACAATATCAACATTTGATATGGGTGCTGTACCCAAGTTGGAGACCTCTATTACTACAGGATTATTCTTAATTGAGGTTAAGACTGGATCTACTGCCTTAAGATTAAGAACACTTTCACCAGTAACTTTGAATTTGAAATCAAAAAAGGCGTCTCTTTGTCCAGACTCTCGTATTCTTGAATATTCAACCTTGACAGTACCTGGATACTGTCTGATTTCGATATTTTCATCGACATTAACAAAGAAGGTTAGTGTAAAGACTTCGCCAGCTAGAGCATTACTATCATTATCTGCTAGAATTAGGGAACCTTTTCCATCAGCCGGTGCAAATCCGGAGGGGAACGATAGCTCCCCTCTTATTCCACTAATATCTTGAGACCCTATGTTTGCCAAAACTACAGTAAATGGTACGTTTTTGTCTCCTTGATCTACTTCGATTTTTTCGTCTTTAGTACCAAAATAAGCGTCAAGGAACTTTACATCTGCAAACGTGCGTTCAAAAGGAGAACCAGAACCAGTTGTCTGTGCATATGCATTAATGAAGACAATGTGTGAGATGAAAAATATAGCAATAAAAGCAAGTAATTTTGATATCATCATACTGTTACTTCCATCCTCCTTGGTTCTTCTCCTTCAAAAGCACGGCCATCCTTGATGGTGATAACTCTGTCTACTTTTCCAAACTGATCTCTCTCATGTGTAACTATGATGAATGTCTGTCCTAGCTTTTCTGCCATTGATTTCATAAGTTGGACTATTGTCTCAGCATTAACTGAATCCAAGTTGCCTGTAGGCTCGTCTGCTAAAACTATTAGGGGTTTGTTAATTAGTGCTCGTGCAATAGCAACTCTTTGTGCTTGACCACCTGAGATCTTGTTTGCTCGCTTGTTAATTTCTTTTTCAAGACCCACTGTTCTTAATAATTTTGTAGCATCCACTGTTGCATCACCGTTTTGTTGAATTTTACTTGGAAGAAGAACATTTTCTAAAACTGTTAGATCAGATAGAAGATTTGAAAACTGAAAGACAAATCCTAGCTTAGAATTTCTAAAAGCGGAGAGATCACCATCTTTAAGATTTGTTGTATCGATTTCATCAATGAGAATTTTTCCGTTGGTTGGACGGTCCAAAAGTCCGATCATATTTAGCAATGTAGATTTTCCAGAGCCAGAACTACCAACAATAAGAAGTAATTCTCCTTTTTTGACTGAAAATGAAACATCTTTTACGGCATGAACCGCTGTTTCACCCTCTCCGTATATTTTATTCAGATTTTTAACTTCTAAAGCTAGATCAGACAGTTCTCATCGCCTCCATAGGTTGAAGTTTGGTTGCTCGATATGCAGGATATATCGAAGCCGCTATTGCCAGTGCAAATGATGTCAGGGCTGTCTGCCCGATTTTTGACCAATTATAGGTAACTTCCAAGGCTAGACTGCCTTCAAATTCTAATTTGGTTTCTTTTGCATAGGCGGTATAGACTAAGCCAAGTGCTGTGCCTGTGGCTGCGCCTATTGCTCCTATGATAATTCCCTGAAATATGAATAGCAGAAGGATATCCTTTCTTTTTGCTCCAATAGCACGCATTACTCCTATTTCTCGTGTCTTGCTTGATACTATCATCATCTGAATTGTTACAATGGCAAAGGCAGAAGACATCATTCCAAAGTAACCAATCAAATTGATCAAAGCAATACCAGATCTAAAACCTCGTAAAGTTGATTCTGCTGATTCCTCTATAGTTTCAGCTTTATAGTCATCAGTAGGAAATGATCGTAAAAATAAATCTTTAACGTCTGTTGCTTTTGATGGATCATTTAGTCTTACCATGATAGCGCCAGTTTCATCTGTTCGATCTAGTATGCTGCGCAGTGTATCAATGTGAACAATGACACTAAAATCAAAACCTTGTCCACCGGCTGATGTAGTAATACCAGAAACAACAAAACGGTGGATTTGGTCTTCACCCCATCTATTTACAAACGTTAACTCTACATCATCGCCAACTTGCAATTCACCAAGATCACGTGCAATTGTAGAACCTAGAACTATTGAATTTCGTGCAAATACAAATTGACCGTCTCCTACTGTTGTATAAATTGTTGATGTACGAATGTCTCTAAATGGATCGACACCAACTACTGGAACACCAAACTTTTCGTGTTTTTTTCCATATTTTGTGGCATTTATATCAGCAGATGAATCTAATCTGGGCGCTGCCGCTTCGACGTAAGGAATGCGCTCAAACCAATTTGCTAAAGCAATGTCAGACTTGGTGATATAGCCACCTTCATCTGTTACATAGACATCACCAAATCTGTAGGCTTTCATATCGCGTACAATTGCATCATACAAGCCTTGAAAAATTACAAAATTTACGTGGATAACCAGAATGCCAATGGAAACAGCCAAAACGGCACCAATCAGACTGCCCTTTTTATTCATCAGCATTCGCTTTGCTAATTGTGCTCTGTAATCCATATGACTATATCAGAAATAGTCTTATATTTAATGGTTAAAGTCTCTTTTCTGCATATATAGGACAATTATATATGTAACATGTATTCTTTATATCAAATAGTTGGAAATGATAATAAAAAATGGACAAAATTGATATCAAAATTCTCTCACATCTTCTTAACAACTGTAGAACACCAGACAGACAAATTGGGAAAAGTGTTGGAATTTCAGGTGGTGCGGTAAAATCAAGAATTCAAAAAATGATAGACGCCAAAGTAATTGAAGATTTTGCGTTAAAGATTGAACCGCCAGTTTTGGGGTACAGTGTTCTGTATTTTGTTGTAGCTGGAAAAGATTTGAAAAATATTTTAGGACAAGTCAGTTTGGTCGGTGAACCATTTTTTGTAGTTCCCTGTGTTGGTGGAATAACTGTTTGTAGCATAGTTGTAAAAGAAGATCCGAATAAGAAAATGGAGCTTGCAAAAAAATTAATGAAAAATGTTAGAGTGTTAAGTATTTTTGAAGCGCAAGATACGGGTATAAGATCTGATTTAACAAAAACTGATCTGGACATTATCGATATACTTCTAAAAGATCCCCGAATGCAAATTGATCAAATTGCAAAATCTACTGGGTTTTCAACAAAAACAGTAGCACGATCTCTTGATAAACTACAAAATGATGAAGCGATACAGTTTACACTTGTATATGATCCTATGAAACTGACAGGATATATTCCATTTGCGATTCTTGTTGGTGTTACTGATAATGTTAAAAAGACTCTTCTTAAGCTAAAAACGAAATTTTCAGAATCATTTTTACAAAAATCCTTTGTGCACATGAACCAGATTGTTCTATTCTTGTATAGTGACGATATTTTCAAGATTGATGAGATAACTCAGTTGGCACAAAAAATAGAAAGAGTTCATTCTGTAGATCTCTTTATACCAAAAAAGATTACACTCCCTCAAAGGTGGGTAAAAAATAGCATAGCACTAGCGAAGAGATCAAAGAAACTTCATCTATCATACCAGATACATTCGTAACAGATTTTACCGCTATAAGATGACGCATGATATGAAGAAAAAGATCTATGAAGGCAAGGTACTATCTTTGAGCATCTATACTGTACCTATAAACAAGCGTAAAGTTGCACGTGAAGTAGTAGAACATAGGGGTGCAGCAGCAATACTTGCTATAGACAAAGGCAAAATTCTACTTGTAAAGCAACATCGCTTTCCTCATGGTTATGTCTTGGAGATACCAGCTGGAACTTTGGAAAAAGGAGAAAAGCCAAGAAAGTGTGCCTTTAGAGAATTAAAAGAAGAGACTGGCCATGTAGCAAAAAAGATGATTCCGTTGATAAAATATTATCCTTCCATAGGATACAACACCGAGCTGATTCATTGTTTTGTTGCAACCGGACTAAAAAAATCTAGTAAACTGAAACTTGATGCAGATGAAATAATCTCTGTAGTTAAAATTGATTTTAAAAAAGTGTTGCAAATGATTTTGACTGGTAAAATTGTTGATTCAAAAACAATTTGTGCTGTTCTAACATATGCAATGAAGAAAAAATTCTAGTGGCTGTAAACTGGTTGTACCAGGTCTGCAACATCTGCTACACAACGCGCTATCTTTTCAAATGTGTACACAAGATCTAACAGTTGAATTGATACCTGTTTTTTAGGTTCAAGTGAGGAACGAATATCAGAAATTTTCTTTTGATAACTTCGATGTAATGTTATAGCCTCAATTGCAAGCAATCTGTCATTTTCAATAAATGCTTCAATAGATTTCTCATGTATCTTCTCAATTTCTTGTGCAACTCTGTAAATTTTGTTAAGATCTGTCTTTGATAATGATATATCTGGTATTGAATTTGCAAGCTCTACAATCGTATCTCCTGCAGCTTCAAGCAAGTTCGCAGCAATTCTGTAATCAAGAATGTCAATGTTTTCAAGATTTAATGCATTAGCGAGTTTTTTGTCAACCATCGTGCTTCTAATTAATCTTACAAGCAAGAAATATTGTCTGTCTATTTCATCATCTCTGTTTGGAATTGTTTGAAGTACACTTTTGTCATCAGATGTCAGAGTGTTCAATGTATCACGAAACATTCCAAGTGTGATTGAGCTCATTCGTTTTAGAATTTTTTCTGGACTAAGTGTTGTTGCATCCAAAAGAAAATGTACATTTATGTTTGAAGAATCTTCTTCAACAATCTCCATGCCAACCAATCTCCGCATGGATGCGCGGATCTTTTCACGATCTTCGATAGAAATTGTTGATTTACCTTTTATCTTTATGATATCATAACCAAGAAGATAAGCACCTGTTATGTCTGCAATTATGTTTTCTTCTTTTGAAACTGGATATGGTATTACTACTTCCTTTGGCGCTCTGTGGTCTTCAGATAAAGTAATGGAAAGACTGTTTGGACCTGTTTCCAGCTCGACTTCATCACTTTTTCCAAGTTTGTTTGCATCAATCCACTCTTTTGGTAATGAAACCAGAATGCTACTTCCTATCTTTTGCAGGCGTCGAATGAATTTAGTCAGTTTAAATCAATATAAATAATATAATCATTATTTTTATATTTTATGGGAATTTAAATGCCGCCATGCAGGCAACTGCCTTTTGTCCAGGCCATATTACAGGCTTTTTCAAGGCCGAGGTAGAACAGAAAAGACCAGAACTTCAAGGCTCACTTGGGGCAGGTTTTTGCATAAAAGAAGGTGTCACTACAAGTGTTAAAGTTACTAATTCTGAGAAACCT
>Ga0187894_10002272_pt1 | contig 23146 bp, 22 predicted proteins | sample GBC1701081metaG_FD_136650 | JGI IMG/M metagenome (GOLD analysis project Ga0187894, IMG submission 136650) | White microbial mat communities from a lava cave in the Kipuka Kanohina Cave System on the Island of Hawaii, USA - GBC170108-1 metaG ... | reverse complement strand
TGTTGACTCGGCGCTGGTCTGCCTCGCCCAAGACGGCGACGTGATCGCCACATCCGACCCAACCGACCTGCGGGATCTGGCCGACGCCGCTGGTCTTCACATCGATTTGATCCCGATCTGACGCTCTGGCGACACTCGGGCCACCATCACCGAGACCGAGGCGTTGTTGCGCCTTTCGGGTCGTCTTTGTGTCAGTGGGACTCGGCTAGCCCACTCGCACGGCAATGGGGGTGGGGGGTTTGCGGGTCAGGAGCTGCACGGGCATGCGCCGCTGGGCCTGGGCGTAGGCGATGTTGAGGGCCTCCTGGGCCGGCGCCTCGCTGGCAGCCATCAGCCCGGCGATGTCATCGGGGTCGGCCTCGTAGCCGGCGTCGGAGGAGCAGGTGGGATTGCGGTAGCGCATGGCGTAGTTGACGTTGGCCGTGGTGAGGGCCATCTGGAAGACGAGGTCGCGGCCCCGGGCCGTGCGCTTGAAGCGGTTCCAGCGCCGCCGGGCGCCGTAGAAGTTGCGGTAAGCCCGACCCAGACCAGTTTCCAGCTGTTCGGGCGTCATTCCGGCCGGCTCGAACACGCACCGGTACATGTTGTAGTTGCGCCAGTCGAACGTGGTTATGCGCTGGTCGCTGAGCATCCGGGCATAGGTGGCGGTTCCGGGATAGGGCGTGAGGATGGAGAAGTGCGCCACGTCCACGCCGATCTTGTCGACAAACTCCACCGTCTCGTCGAAGGTGTCCACCCGGTCGTGATCGAAGCCGAAGATGAATCCGCCTTCGATGCCAACGCCCTCGTAGTGGACCTTTTCCACCAACTCGGCGTATTCGCTGGGACGATTCTTCTTGTTGCACTCGATCAGGACATCGCGACTCACGCCCTCGAAGCCGATGAACATGGTCCGCAGTCCGCTGCGGGCGGCCAGGTTCAACAGGCGGGTGTCGCGCGCAAGGCCGATCGAGGCCTGAGCGCCCCACCGCACCTTGACTCCCGAGGCGAGGATGGCTTCGGACAATTCACCACAGAAGTCGAGGTCGGCGGCGAGGTCGTCGTCGAGGAAGAAGATGTAGGCGAACTCCCCTGCGTGTTGGCCGGCCTTCTTCAGGACCTTGATCTCCTCGATCACCCGATCCGGCGAGCTGTGGCGCGAGCCCCGACCGTTGATGCGGATGACCGAGCAGAAGTCGCAGTTGAAGCGACAACCTCGGGTGGTCTGCAGCGTGTTGAGGGGGGCGTAGCGCGCCAGCGGCCACTTGGCCACGATGTCGGCCCACTCATGGTTCAAGGGCACCGCTTCCATGCCCTGCCACTGGCCTTGGTACAGGGGACGGAGGCGTCCGGCCTCGGTGTCGGCCAGCACGGTGGCAAAGATCCCGTCCGCCTCGCCGCACACCACGGTGTCGGCGTGGCGCAGGGCCTCTGTCGGCAGTAGAGAGGCGTGAACGCCGCCAAGAGCCACCGGCACACCCCGAGCCCGGTACGCATCGGCGAGGCGATAGGCCTGGGGCGCGATCGAGGTCCATACCGTTATGGCGGCCAGGTCCGGCGCCTCGTCGGGCAGTGGTTGGTAATTCTGGTCGATCACCTTGGCTTCCCACCCGGCCCGTCGGGCGTGGGCGGCCAGCACCAGCAAGGCCATGGGCGGCATGCGGTGCCCGAACGTCTGGTGAATGCCGGTTCCGCCCCACCTGGGGATGACCAAGTGAACCAGTGGACGGCTGCGGGAATGTCGCGGCGCCGCCATACCGGGGGCGAGGCTGGGCAGTGCCGACATCGGGCCCGACACTACGCCCGCAAAGGGGCCGGTGAGAAGGCGACTTCCAGGGCGGTCAGGCCCCGGATGACGAAGTGGTCCCGATGCACCGGCTGGGTGGTTATCAACTCGAGATCGGTGAGGCGCCGGATGACGGCCTCGAAGGCGAGCTGTCCCTCGATGCGGGCCAGCGCCGCCCCCAGACAGAAGTGGGGACCGCCTCCGAAGGACAGGTGTCGGTTGGGATGGCGGCCTACATCGAGACGGTCGGGCTGGTCGAACGCTGCCGGATCCCGGTTGGCAGCTCCTATCACCAACGCCAGTTGTTCGCCGGCGCGAATCGCCTGCCCGTCGACCTCGATGTCGGTGGTGGCGATTCGGGCGGTCACGTGGACGGGCGAGTCGTAGCGCAGCAGTTCCTCGACCCCGGTCTTCAACAGGGCCGGATCGTCACGGAGGCGCGCCAGTTCGCCCGGATGGCGCAACAAGGCCAGCATGCCGTTGCCGACCAGGTTCATGGTGGTCTCGAATCCGGCCACGAAGAGCAGGGTGACGGTGGTGAGTAGCTCGGCGGTGGTGAGGCGGTCACCGCCGTCGGGTCCCCCACCCAGGGGAGCCAGCTCGGTCGGGCTGGATTCGTGAACCTGGATCAGGGCGCTGAGCAGGTCGGTCTTCAGGTCCAGGGTCCGCAACGCCACCAGGTCGTTGAAGTACTGGAACAGCGCCATCCCGGCCACCATGCCCTTGGTCTGGGCTTCGCGATCCAAGTAGCCGTCGAGCAGGCGGGAAGCATCCGCGGCCCATGATTTGAACTGCTCGCGATCTCGGGCCGGCACTCCGAGCAACTCGCAGATCACCATGGTGGGCAGCGGGTAGGCCAGGTCCTCGATCACGTTCATCCGGCCCTTGTCCACCACGGCGTCGATGAGTTCGTCGACGATCTCGGCCACCCGATGACGAAGGTTCTCGACCATGCGGGGGGTGAAGGCCTGACTCACCAGGCCCCGCAGGCGGGTGTGGTCGGGAGGGTCGAGGAACATCATCAGGTTGGAACCGGCCTGGCGCACGAGGCTGTCACGGTTGGGATCGGAGTCGGTGAGCCACGCCGGGCTGGTGCTGAGGCGAGGGTCCCGCAGGGCCGCTGCGCAGTCGCCATAGCGAGTGAGCACCCAGGTGCCGTCGGGAGCGTGGTGCACCGGTTCATGGCGGCGGATGAAGTCGTAGATGGGATAGGGATCCGACCGGTTCTCCGGCAGCATCGGGCTGGTGAGGTTGGCCTCGGCCAGGCGAGTGGCCAGATCGGTCATGTACTCACCATCGCGCAGCTGGGCGACGTAGGGGTCGCGCGGCCGTACGCGCCCTGCTCCTATAGACGTCGGGCCCCCATGCGCGATAGTCCGTGGCAATGCGCCGCCGCGGCCGGACCTTGGTGGGCGGTTTGGCGGCTGGCGTGTTGCTGGCGCTGAGTCTGCCGCCCTGGCCTTTGACCTCCGGGGCTTGGTTCCTCGGCCTCGCCGGCAGCGCCTTGCTCTATTCGTTGCTGGTAACCCGATCCCGGGGGTCCCGCCTGGCGGTTGGGTTGGCTTGCGGCATCGGCCTTTACGCCCCCGGGTTGGCCTGGATGAGGGATTTCAGCGGCCCGGGCTACGCGGTGGCCGTGGGTTTGGAGTCCCTGATCCTGGCCCTGGGACTTGTTGCGGTACCGGGTCCGGGAAAGGGAGCGGTGGTCCCCTCGGCCGCCGTGAGGCCGTGGCGGCCGGCGCTGGGTTTTCCCGCCGCCCTGGTGGTGGCCGAAGCGGTGAGGGGCGCGTGGCCCTTCGGCGGATTGCCGCTGGCCGGCCTGGACCTCGGCCAGGTGGGTGGGCCGCTGGCGTCGGCGGCGCGCCTCGGCGGTCGCCTCACGCTGGTGGCGCTGCTGGGAGTGATCGGGGTCGGACTGAGCCTCCTTCTGACCCGCACCCCGGTCGTGCCCTTGGGCTGGGCCGAGCCCCGGGCCGGGTGGCGCCGCGCCGCCGGCGCCTTGGCGCTGGCGGCAGCGGTTGCCACTGTGGTCGCCGGGACAATGGCTCCCGACGGCAGCCCCGAGGGCCGACGCCGGGTGGCTGTGGTCCAGGGAGGCGGCGCACGAGGGCTGCGAGCCGTGAACTCCGACGAGCGGGCGGTCTTCGATGCCCACCTCCGCCAGGCTGCGACGGTGAAAGCTCCGGTGGACCTGGTCTTGTGGCCCGAAGACGTGATCGACGTGACCGAACTGGCAGGGTCCCCCGAAGATGCGGCGCTAGCCGAGTTGGCGGGCAGTCTGGGCGCCACCGTGGTGGCCGGCGTCGTGGAGCAGGCCGGACGCTGCCCGCTGCCCGGTGGCGGCATCTGCCGGTATTCGAATGCCGCAGTGGCCTGGGCTGATGTCATGGGGCGGCCGGGGGCCGCCCTCCCGGCCGGGGCCCCAACCCCGGCCTCCTCCCAGGCCGTGGGGCCCCTACCCCACGGCGGGCCGTCGTCCCTGCAGACCGGTTCTCGCGAGGTGGGTCGCAGCGAGAAGGTCCACCGAGTGCCCTTCGGTGAGTACGTGCCCTACCGCAGCTTCTTCTCCCGGTTGGGCGACGTCTCGGCGGTGCCCCGAGACGCCACCGTCGGCAAAGGACCCGGAGTTCTCGAGACCCCGGCGGGCCGGTTGGGGGTGCTGATCTCCTATGAGGTGTTCTTCGGCGATCGAGCCCGGGCGGCGGTGGGCGCCGGCGCCGGCGTCCTGCTGGTGCCTACCAACGCCTCGTCTTATCGGGATTCGCAGGTGCCCTGGCAGCAGGTGGCGGCGGCCCGTCTGCGAGCGATAGAGACCGGACGGTGGTTGGTTCAGGCTGCGCCGACGGGATTCAGCGCCGTCATCGATCACCGGGGCCAGGTGCACCAACGCAGCCGTCTCGGAACCTCTGTGGTGTTGCGTGCCGTGGTTCCGTGGCGTTCGGGGACGACCCTGGCCCTCGGCTTGGCCCGCTGGGCCACCCTGGGACTGGCTGTGATTTTCTTGGTGCTAGCAAACTTGAGCGGAATACGATCAGGTTCTCTGATGGTTGATAGTCGTACCTCCGCTCGAAGGAGGCGGTGACGGTGACAACTACGAGAATGAGGAGCGCAACCATGCTGATGAGATTCGATCCCTTCCGCGAAATCGATCGCCTTAGTCAGAACCTTTGGAACGGCGGTGGCAGCACCCGACCCCTGGCCGGTCTCCCCATCGATGCCTATCGGGTAGGCGAGGAACTTCGGATCGACCTTGATGTCCCTGGTGTGGATCCATCCTCGGTCGAGTTGACGGTCGAGAAGAACGTCTTGACCATCACAGCCGAGCGGCCTCGTACCTGGGCTGAGGGAACCGAGGTGTTGGTAAACGAGCGACCGCAGGGGCGCTTCACCCGCCAGCTGTTTCTCGGCGACAACCTCGACACCGAGGCGGTATCGGCGGCGAGTGAGCACGGGGTGCTCACGATTTCGATTCCGGTCGCAGAGAGGGCCAAGGCGCGCCGGGTGGAAATAGCAGGCGTCGGCGCTACGCCCGAAATGGTGGAAGCGACGGCGTCGTAGCAGCCACGCGGGCCGCGGCAGATGGACCGAGAAGGGGAGCCGTCAAACACTGGGGGCTCCCCTGCTCCATACGCCGCCGCCGCTCACGCGGCCACGGTGCTCGCTCTGTCCGGCCGTCCCGAAACCCGCTTCGAATCCATTCCCAAGCTGTTGGGTCGGCGCATCGGCGGGCGTTTGGCGACCCGCCGGCGTGAGCTGAGGGCCCTTGCCGTCGAGTCCTACCTCGACGGATGGATCAACGAGAGCTCGGCGGCGGGTGTCGTGCGCTGCCGAGGGGCCGTTACCGCCGAAGGCGCGGGCCGATGCGCACCGTTGGCTATGGCCGACGAGGAGCAGGGCCATGGCGAACTGGCCCGAGCCATAGTTACCTGGTGCTTCGAGCAGGATCCGATCTGCGTCGCAAGGGCATTGGGGCGGGCTCACGCCGGGTTGGAGCGACGGCCGTCGATTAGCGAATTAGGCTGTCGGGGCGCAAGTCGGCGCCCGGTACGGGAGGAAAGTTAGGCCATGACTGTGACCACGCAAAATGCCGCTCTGCAGGCCTGGGTCCAAGAGTGGCAGGACGTCTTCCAGCCCGACTCGGTCCACTGGTGCGACGGGTCGGCCGAGGAGTACGACCTGCTTTGCCAGCGCCTCGTCGACGGTGGCACGTTTGAGCGCCTCTCCGACGCCAAGCGCCCCAACAGCTACCTCGCCCTCAGCGATCCCGGCGACGTGGCTCGGGTGGAGGACCGGACCTACATATGTTCGGCTAACGAGATCGACGCCGGACCCACCAACAACTGGCATGAGCCCGAGGCCATGAAGACCAAGCTCAAGGAGCTTTATGCCGGTTCGATGAAGGGTCGCACCATGTACGTGGTCCCCTTCTCGATGGGACCGCTCGGATCACCCATCGCCCACGTCGGCGTGCAACTCAGCGACTCGCCTTATGTGGCTGTGAACATGCGGATCATGACCCGCATGGGGGCCAAGGTCCTCGATGTGCTGGGCGACGGGAAGTTCGTGCCCTGTCTGCACTCGGTCGGCTACCCCCTCATCGATGCCGACGGCAACCCTCGCGAAGACGTGTCATGGCCGTGCGACGCGGCCAACAAGTACATCGTCCACTTCCCGGAGAGTCGGGAGATCTGGTCCTACGGATCGGGTTACGGCGGCAACGCCCTCCTGGGCAAGAAGTGTTTCGCCCTGCGTATCGCCTCCACCATGGCCCGCGACGACGGGTGGCTTGCCGAGCACATGCTGATCCTCGGTATCACCCCTCCGGGTGGTGAGAAGAGTTACGTGGCCGCCGCTTTTCCCTCGGCCTGCGGCAAGACCAACATGGCCATGCTGGTTCCCACCCTTCCGGGGTGGAAAGTCGAGACCATCGGCGACGACATCGCCTGGATGAAGTTCGGGCCCGACGGGCGCCTCCACGCCATCAACCCCGAGGCCGGCTTCTTCGGCGTGGCTCCCGGCACGTCGGAAAAGACCAACGCCAACGCCCTCACCACGCTGCAGGAGAACTGCATCTTTACCAATGTCGGCCGCACCGACGACGGCGACGTGTGGTGGGAGGGTCTCACCGACGAGCCGCCCGCGCACCTCACGGACTGGAAGGGCGCCGACTGGACCCCTGAATCCACGACCCCGGCTGCCCACCCCAACGCCCGCTTCACCGCCCCAGCGGCCCAGTGCCCCTCCATCGCCCCCGAGTGGGAGGACCCGGCCGGCGTGCCAATCTCCGCCATCCTCTTCGGCGGGCGCCGGGCCACAAACGTGCCCCTGGTCACCGAGTCGTTCGATTGGGAGCACGGAGTTTTCCTCGGCTCGATCATGAGTTCGGAGACCACCGCGGCCCAGGCCGGTGCGGTGGGCAAGCTCCGCTTCGATCCCTTCGCCATGCTGCCTTTCTGTGGCTACAACATGGGCGACTACTGCGGTCACTGGCTCGACATCGGAACGAAGGCCGATGCCTCCAAGCTGCCCAAACTCTTCTGGGTCAACTGGTTCCGTCGCGACGATGGCGGCTTCATGTGGCCCGGGTTCGGCGAGAACAGCCGGGTGCTCAAGTGGGTTGTGGAGCGTGTAGCCGGCACTGCGGCGGCTACCGACACCGCCATCGGTCGGGTGCCGGCCGACGGCGCAATCGACACCACCGGACTGGATCTCGACCCCGCCGTGCTGGCCGAGTTGCTGCGGGTGGACGTGGATCGCTGGAGCGAGGAGCTGCCGCAACTCGAAGAGCACTACGCAGTGCTGGGCGAGCGGCTGCCCCCCGAGCTGAGAGACCAGCTCACTGCCATGGAGAAGCGCCTCGCCGGTTAGCGGGGACCGGTGACGAGATCGTCTCGAAGCCTAAAGAGAGCGAAATGTGGCGTCCGGCTGCGGCGATCAGGCCCAGCCACGTCATGACCACCACGGCGACGCCGGCGTAGGAAAGGTTCGCCACCCAGGCCGGTCCGCCGTGGACCTCTCGCAGAAGGATGTCGGTGTTGCGAACGAAGCTCACGCGTCGTTCGGCCAGCGCCGGTATCTCCGGAGCGCCGATTCCCGGGTCGGCCGGACTGGTACGACCGACTGCCGTGGTTCGGCGACAACGCGCCGCCCACAGCCCACTAACTTCGACGCCGAGGTGAGTGTCCATCGAGGCCGGGGCGGAGGAACCAAGTTCAGCCATGAAGAGGCGCAGCCGGCTCAAGAAGGTTCTGCTGGGCGTGGCCGTCCTTACGGTTATCGCCGCCGCCTTTGCCGGGCTGGGTCCCAAGGAGACCGCCCCTGCCGTGGCCCGGACGGTGACCGTAGGGCGCGGAACGGTGCTGGCCAGCGTGTCGGCGACCGGCAACGTGACCGCCGAGACCGAGCTCGGCCTGGACTTCGCCACCGGCGGCAAGCTGGTCGAACTGGCCGTTGCCGAGGGTGACCAGGTAACGCCCGGCCAGATCCTGGCCCGAACCGACGGGCGGTCGGAGTCCGACAACCTTGCTGCCGCCAACGCCGATCTGGCCTCTGCCCGAGCCGAGTTGGCCCGGGTCCGTGAGGGCACGACTCCGGCCGAGCGCGCTGCCGATCAGGCCCGGGTGGCGCGGGCGCAGAGCCAGGTAGCCGGAGCCGAGTCCGCACTGGAGGGGGCTCAGGCCGCCGAGACGGCCAACGCCGACGGCTACACCGACGCCGTCACTCAGGCCCGCACTGCCGTCTCCCAGGCCCGGGCACGGGCCGACCGCAACGCCCGTACGTATCGCGACGACATCGAAGCTGCCGAGGACGAGGTCGAGGCGGCCCGGCGCGCCGATAGCGATGCCGGCGACCGTGACGACATCATCGGCCGCCTCACCGGAGCGGCCGACACGGCCGAGGCCGAACTGAGAGCGGCCCGGGCTCGGGTGGTGACGGCCCGCAATGCCGAGCGCACGGGGCGCCTCACCGATTCCCAGGCCATCAAGAACGCCTCCGACGAGGTGACCAACGCCCAGAACCGTGCCACCACGGGCCGGGTCGCCGATCGCCAGGCCGTCAACGACGCCGTCGCCGGCGTGAATGCAGCTCGCGCCGATCTGAGCGCGGCCATCGCCGATGCCCGGGTGGCTCAGGCCCCGGCCACCGCGGCAGAGGTGGCGGTGGCCCAGGCCGGCGTGGCCCGGGCCCAGGCATCGGTAAACGCAGCCCGCGCCGACGTGGCCGACGCCACCCTCGTCGCCCCGGTGGCAGGCACGGTGGCCCGAATCGCCTCCGACGTGGGTGAGTTCGTGGACAACGGGGGGATCGGCGGCGATCTCGATTCGGTGGCCGGCGCAGAGAACGGCTCCACCGCCACGACCGCCTCGACCAACGGCTTTATCGTGTTGACGGACTTGGCCAGCCTGCAGGTGAAGGCGGGATTCAGCGAAGTGGACGCGGCCCGGGTCCGCCCCGGCCAGGCTGTGATCCTTGAGTTCGAGGCGCTGCCCCGCCAGACGATCGGGGGCCGGGTGGCCCGAATCGACCCCACCTCCACCCTGGTGCGCAACGTGGTCACTTACAACGTCACCGTGGTTCTGAACTCAACTGTGGAGGGCATCCGTCCCGGCATGACCGCCTCCACTCAAATCGTGGTGGGCGAGCGCACGGGGGTGCCGCGGCTGCCCAGCGCCGCCGTCGGAGGCCGGGCCGACCGGCCCATGGTCAAGGTGTTGCGGGCCGGCAAGCCCCAGGCCAAGCCGGTAACCGTCGGGTTGCGGGGTGACGACTCGATCGAAGTCGTAGGTGGTCTGGCGCCGGGCGACTCGGTGGTGGCCCGGTTCGCCGAGGCCGGCGAGGCGCCGCCGGGTCGACCGGGATCATGAGCCACCCGCCGCTCATCGTCCTCCACCAGGTCACCAAGGTCTACGGCACCGGGGTGGGCGAGGTTCACGCCTTGCGGGGTGTGTCGTTGGCGGTCGAGCGGGGCGACTACCTCGCCATCATGGGCGCGTCGGGCAGCGGCAAGAGCACCATGATGAACATCCTGGGGGCGCTGGACCTGCCGACCGCCGGGCGATACCTGCTCGACGGGATCGACATCCAGGCTCTAGACGAGGGCCAGTTGGCCGACGTTCGCAACCGGATGATCGGTTTCGTGTTTCAGGGTTTCAACCTCATCCGCCGAACAACTGCGCTGGCCAACGTAGAGCTGCCCCTGGTCTATGCGGGCATGAAGCGCTCACAGCGGCGCAAGCGTGCCGAGGCGGCGCTGGACGCGGTGGGCCTTGCCGACCGCATGGGTCACGAGCCGTCGGAACTCAGCGGTGGCCAGCAGCAACGAGTGGCCATCGCCCGGGCCCTGGCTCCCGACCCGGCCATCATCCTGGCCGACGAACCCACCGGCAACCTCGACTCCGTGGCCACCGCCGAGGTGCTCGACCTGTTCGGCCGGCTCAACGCCCAGGGCCGCACCGTCATCACGATCACCCACGAGGACGATGTGGCCGTGCGGGCCAAGCGCGTGCTGCGCCTGCACGACGGATCGGTGCAGTCCGACCGGCGTCGGGTGGCCCGAGCGGCCCCTGGAGCGGGAAACACGGTGATCGGCTCGTGACCTTCGACAGTCTTCGTATCGCCCTCCACGGCATATTGGCCAACCGCATGCGTTCGCTCTTGACGGTGTTGGGCATGACCATCGGCGTGGCCTCGGTGATCATCCTGGTGGCCGTCGGCAACGGCGCCTCCGCCGTGGTGCAGGACCAGATCGAGACCCTCGGCACCAACACCCTTTTCCTGGTGCCGACCAGCACGCTCAACGGTGCCAGTGGCGGCGACGACACCAACCGGCCGGGCACCGCCAGCCGGCTGGTGGAACTCGACGACGACGACATCAAGGCGCTTTCCAATCCGGCCAACACTCCCGAGATGGCCGGCGTCGCCCCCATGGTGAGCGCGGCCCAGGTGACGGGGACCTTCCAGGGCGCCACCTATACACCGTTGCAATTCATCGGCACGACGCCCAACTATTTCGACATGGCCAGCCTGGAACTGGCGTCGGGCTCCTACTTCAGCGAAGACGATGACCTTGCCCACCGAAAATTGGCCGTGCTCGGCCAGACGGTGGCCACCGAACTGTTCGGCGAATCCGATCCGGTGGGGGAGCGGGTGAAGTTCAACGGCGCCAGCTTCCGGGTGGTGGGACTGCTGGAGGAGCAGGGCAGCGGGCCTTTCGGCGACCAGGACTCCATCGTCTTGACGCCGCTCAGTGCGGTGCAGGACACTCTCACCGGCAACACCGGCACCTATTCGTCGTTCCTTATCCAGTCGGTCTCCCGAGAGGCCTCGAGTGCTGCCGAGGCTCAGGTTCTGGCTGCTCTGGCCACCAACCACAACCTGGACCCCGCCGACGTGGAGAGCTTCTTCACCTTGTTCAGCCAGGCCAACCTGCTCCAGACCGGGGCAGCCGTGACCGCTGTGTTCACGTTGTTGCTGGGGTCGGTGGCCGGAATTTCGCTGTTCGTTGGCGGTATCGGCGTGATGAACATCATGCTGGTGACCGTCACCGAGCGGACCAGAGAGATCGGTATCCGCAAGGCCATCGGGGCCCGCCGCAGCAGCATCCTCGGGCAGTTCCTGCTGGAGGCGGTGGTGCTGACCGGCCTGGGAGGAACCATCGGGGTGCTCCTCGGCCTGGCGGCCGGGCAGATTCAGGTGGGTACCTTCGGGTTGGTGGTCAGCCCGGCTTCGGTGGTCGTGGCCTTCGGGGTTGCCGTGGGCATCGGCCTGTTCTTCGGCATCTATCCCGCCAACCGGGCCGCATCGCTGCGGCCGATCGAAGCCCTCCGCTACGAATGACCGATCCACGAACGAACGATCCGGCGTTGGGCCAGGACGTTCCTCCGGTGGACACGTCGGTGTACGTGGCCAGCCTGGGCCGAAGCCCGGCCGCGGCGCCGGTTCGCCGCGACCGGCTAACCCGGGTTTTGGTGGTGCTGTTGATTTTCTTCCTGGGGTTCCTTGCCGGATCCCGCCTGCAGTCGGTGGCTGTCGACTTGTTGACACCGCCGCCGCCCGAGGAAGACGCTCCGCCCCGCAGCAGTGACGGTCCGGGCTCCGAAACCGCAGGCGTCCCGGCCGATGGGGTTGTGGCCGCGACGGTCAAGGTGGTCGAAGGGTCGACGTTGTTCGTGGTCGATGCGGGTGGGCAGACGTTGAAGGTAACCACGGGCTCGGCTTCGGTGGTCACCGCTGCCCGGTCGATCCCCCTGGGTGATCTGCGGCCGGGTGACCGGGTAACGGTCTCGGGGGAGCGCCAACCGGACGGTTCGTTGGCGGCGGCGACCGTGTCCGGCCAGACCAGCCGCTAGCCGACGATTTCACTTGCCCGGGCCGTCGAAAAGCCCTACCTTGCCAATATGGAAACGAACCGACTCCGTATCGATTCTAACGGCACGGCTGAGCCTTACGAAAAGCGGTGGGTGGCCCTGGGCGTCTTGTGCCTGAGTCTGATCCTGGTGGTGCTGGACAACACGGTCTTGAACGTGGCCCTACCCACTTTGGTGCGAGACCTGGGTGCCTCTACCACTGACCTGCAATGGATGGTCGATTCCTACGTGATCGTGTTCGCCGGCCTTTTGTTGACCGCCGGAGCGCTGGGTGACCGTTTCGGGCGGCGTCGGTCACTGCAGGCCGGGTTGGTGGTGTTCTCGGTCGCATCGGGCCTGGCCGCAATTTCCACCACGTCGTCTCAGCTCATCGGGGCTCGGGCTGTGATGGGTCTGGGAGCCGCCTTCGTCATGCCGGCCACCCTCTCGCTGATCATCAACCTGTTCAGCGATCCGATCGAACGGGCCCGGGCTATCGCCATCTGGGCCGGCATGGCCGGTGTGGGCGTAGCGCTCGGCCCGGTGGTCGGGGGTTGGCTGTTGGAACGGTTCTGGTGGGGATCTGTCTTTTTGATCAACATCCCCCTGGTGGTCGTGGCGCTCGTGGCCTCCTGGCGGTTGTTGCCCGAATCCCGCCACAACACTGGTTCGCGACTCGACGTGGTCGGGGCGGTGTTGTCGGTGGCGGCAATTGCCGCACTGCTGTGGGCCATCATCGAGGCGCCCAAGTACGGCTGGAGCGACCCGGCGTCGCTGGTGGCTTTCGGAGTGGCCGCAGTGCTGCTGGTGACATTCGCCCTTTGGGAGCGCCGGTCGGAGGCACCGATGCTCGATGTGGGATTCTTCCGCAACCGCCGCTTCAGCGCCGCCAGCGGGTCGATCGCTCTCGTGTTCTTCGCCATGTTCGGGTCATTCTTTCTTCTCACCCAGTTACTCCAGTTCGTACTGGGTTACAGCGCGCTGGAGGCGGGCCTGCGCATGCTGCCCATTTCCCTGGTGTTGGGGGCGGTCTCGCCCCTGAGCGCCCGGCTGGTGGAGCGGGTGGGCACCAAAGTCGTGGTGACGGCGGGGTTGGCCATCGTGGCGGTCGGTCTGGCGATCACGGCCGGCTTCACCATCGGTTCCACCTATGGCGACCTGATCACCGGGATGATCGTGCTTGCCCTGGGCATGGGCCTCACGATGGCCCCGGCCACCGAGTCGATCATGGGCTCGCTGCCCCCAGCCCAGGCCGGGGTGGGCTCGGCGGTCAACGACACCACTCGGGAACTGGGCGGGGCCCTGGGGGTGGCGGTGCTGGGCAGCCTGCTGGCCTCGGGCTACGCCTCCACCCTTGCCGACCGCTTTGCCCTGGGGTCATTGCCCTCGGGCGCCGACGGGGTGGTGCGGGGGTCGCTGGGAGCGGCCTTGCAGGTGGCCGGGTCCATGGGTTCGGCTGGTGAGGCGCTGGCCGGCGCGGCCCGGGTGGCGTTCGTGGACGCCATGGGTCTGAGTATGGCCGTGGCCGCCGGGGCCGCGCTGGTGGGCGCCGTGATCACTGCGGTGTTTCTCCCCGGTAGGGCCGAGACGGCCGTCGCGCCCCCGATCGTTCCCGCCTCCGATCCGACCCGGTGAAGGGCCCCGGCCGCCCCCGGGATCCGGGTCTGGACCGGGCGATACTCGCCGCCACCATCGAGGTCCTCTGCCAGGAGGGTTTCGCCGGAACCACGGTTGAGGCGGTGGCCGAACGTGCCGGCGTGGGTAAAGCCACCATCTACCGCCGGTGGGCCACCCGGGAGCATCTGTTGATGGCGGCCGGGGGAGAGATGGGCCCCTGCCCCGGTGATCCCGACCTGGGCAACCTCCGAGATGACCTGTTGGTGCTGACCGGTGGGTTGATGGCCATGGCAATCAACAGTCCTATTCGGGGATTGCTGCCGGCGGTCATCGAGGAGGCGGCCCGCAACCCGGAGCTGCGGTTGCGCTTCGACGCTCATATCGCCGCCCGCCGCGCCCCCATGCGCGAGGCGCTGGCCCGGGCGGAAGGGCGAGGCGAACTGCGGCCGGGGATCGACCATGAGCTTCTGGTCGACATGTTGGCGGGAGCGGTATTCACTCGCCTCTTGATCACCGGGGGCGCTCTGCATGTAGGCCTCACCGAACAGATCGTCGATCTGGTTCTCGGAGGCGGGGGAGCTGGCGGGTATTTCTCGCCGGCCCGCCCCAGAATGGCGGAGTGACGCAACCAGAGGGATCCCTCGGTCGGCGAGAGGCGCCGGACCGATCCGGCTTGCAAGTCACCCGTGTGGTGGTCGGTCCGCTGCAGACGAACTGCTGGGTGGTGGCCGATTTGCGCAACGGTGAGGCGCTTGTGGTCGACCCGGGGGCCGAGGCGCGCCGGATCCTCGATGCGGTGGCCGGTCTGGACGTGAAAACCATCGTGGTCACGCACGCCCACGGCGACCACGTCGGCGCCTTGGTCGAGGTGGCCGACACACTCGGCGCCCCCGTGGTCGCTCACCCCGCCGAAGCGCCGGTGTGGCCACGCCCCCTCCAGCCCTGGGCTTCGGGCACTCGCGATGTGGTCGGTGGCGACCGGCTGGCGTTCGGGTCGTTCGAGGCGGAGATTCTCGATCTTCCCGGTCATACGCCAGGGGGTATCGGTCTGCGCCTTCCGGGCTGCGTGATCTCAGGCGACACCCTCTTCCCGGGAGGTCCGGGGGCCACCGGCCGCCCGTTTTCCGACTTCGACGCCATCATCGACAGCATCGGCCGGGTGCTTTTCTCACTGGGCGACGAAACCGTGGTTCATCCCGGCCACGGCGACGACACCACCATCGGCGAAGAACGTCCCCATCTGGATGAATGGAAAGCCCGCCGATGGTGAGGCGCCAGATGGTGAGGCGCCTCGCATTGACGGGAGGGGTGGTCGGGCCCGCCACCTTTATCGGGTCGTGGGCCTGGCTCGGCTCTCGCCTGGACGGATACGCGCCCTGGTCGGATCCGATCAGCCGCCTCGCGGCCGTGGGCGCCGCCACCCGGCCGGCCATGACCGCAGGTATGGCGGCCTTCGGGGTAGGAGCCATCGCCCTGGCGACCGAGCTGCGCCGCCGCGAGGCGCTGCCGTCACCCTGGCCGCTCGCCGGATGGCTGCCGGTGGGCCTTTGTGGCGCCGCCACCGTGGGCGTGGCGGCCCTTCCTCTGAACGCCGGAATCGACGATGCTCATCTGGTGGCAGCTCTTTTGGCCTATGTCACTCTCGCGGCGGCGCCGGCGTTGGCGGCAATCCGGCCCAGGCGGGCCGGCGCCGCTTCGGATAGCACCTGGCGCGCGACATCACTGATCGCATCGCTGGTGGTGGCGGGAGCATTGGGCATATCCGTGGCCACCCAGCCGACAGGGGTGTTCCAGCGCATCGGCCTCACCAGCGGTGATGTGTGGGTAATGGCTCTGGCCGTGCGCAACCTGCGCTGGTGAGGCGCTGTCCCCGCGTGGCAAGGTGCGGCCATGCCGACTGTCCTGGGCCGCCCGACCATCATCGACTGCGCCGGCGAGCCGCCGAAGCAGATCGCCGAATTCGTGGGCTTGGCCAGCACCGGCACGAGCGATGTCAGCGTGGCCCGGATGCGCAGCCCGGCGGGGTGGACCGAGCCCCCCCAAACCCCCGACTTCGACGAGATCACCTACGTCATCTCTGGTCTGTTGATGGTGGAGCACGCAATGGGCACCAACGCCGTGGCGGCAGGACAGGCCGTATTGGTGGCGAAAGGAGAGAAGGTTCGCTACTTCACTCCTCAATCCTGTGAGTACGTGGCTATCTGTATCCCGGCCTTCTCGGTCGACCTGGTGAACCGCGAGGAGTAACCGCTTAGGGCTCAGGAGTCTCCGGCAAGGTCTGCTGGAGGTTCAACACCGGAGCGAACAGGTCCCCGTGTCGTTCAACTCGCTCGATCACCTGCTCGGCTTCGAACGAAAGCGCCTCACCCGCAGCCGCCGCCTCCACCTCGCTCCAGCGCACCGGCGTGGACACCGTCGGGCGGGGGCGGGCCCGCAGGGAATAGACACTCACCGTGGTCTTGGCCGCCGAGTTCTGGCTCCAGTCGACCAGCACCCGCCCGGTCCGCTTGGCCTTGGTCATGTTGGAAACCACCCGGTCGGGGTGGCGGGTCTCCAGCAGGCGAGCCACGGAAAGTGCGAAGCCACTGGTCTGTTCGTAGGTCGCGGGAGCGTTCAGGGGCACGTAAACCTGGAGCCCCTTGGACCCCGACGTCTTGGCCAGCGCCTCCAGGTTCCACGTCGCGAAAAGGTCTCGGATGGCCAATGCCAGCCAGGCACACTCGGTGATCGCCGCAGGAGGACCGGGGTCCAGGTCGAAGGCCAAGACGGTGGGACACGGCTGGTCGGAGGCCAACGACAGCGAGGGGTGCAGTTCGATCGCAGCCAGATTAGCCAGCCAAACGAGGGTGGCCTGGCCCTCGGCCGCGTCGACCACGCAATAGTCCACGGACTCGGTTCGGCTGCGACCCTTGGCGCGTGTGCGAATAGTGGCCGTAGCCACCCAGTCGGGCCGGGAAGTCGGGCAATTCTTCTCGTAGAACGTGGGTCCGTCGACGCCGTTGGGCCAGCGCCGCCTCGTAAGTGCCCGGCCTTGCAGATGAGGTACCAGCACCGGGGCGATGCGGGCGTAGTAATCGATGATCTGGCCCTTGGTGAACCCGGCTTCGGGATAGAGAACCTTGTCCAGATTGGTGAGGCGCAGCCGCCGCCCGCGAACCTCTACATCCGTGCCCTCCGGGCTCAACCGCCAGACTCGTCGTCATTCTCGGTTGACCGGGACTTACGGACCTGTGCCAGACTCGCCTCCAGTGCGGCCATCAGGTCCACCACGTTGGGTGTCGCCGCCGCCGCCTCGCCGACCACGATCTCCTGACCGGCGGCCTTCTGTTCGATGAGGGCCAATACGCGTTCGCGATATTCGTCGCGATAGTTGGAGGGCTCGAAGTCACAGGTGAGGGAGTCGATCAACTGGCGGGCCATCTTCTCCTCCCGAGGCGTCACCTCCACCTCGTCTCCGGGGAGATCCAACTCGTCGGCGTCCACCACCTCGTCGGCGAAGAGCATTGTTTCCATCACCAGGGCGTTGCCCACGGGGCGGATGGCGGCGAGGTACTGCTTGGTCCGTAGCACCACCCGGGCGATGCCCACCTTGTTGGTCTCGCGCATCGCCTCGCGCAGGAGGGCGTAGGCCTTGGTGCCGCCTTTGTCGGGAACCAGGTAGTAGGGCCGGTCATAGTAGACGGGGTCGATCTGGTCGAGGTCCACGAAGTCCTCGATGTCGATGGTTCGGGTGGCCTTGGGATCCAGGGCGTCCAGCTCGTCGGGATTGATGGTGACGAAGGTGTCGGGGCCAAGCTCGTAGCCCTTGACGATGTCGTCGAAGGCCACCTCTTCACCGGTTGACGCCGACACCCGCTTTTGGCGCACCCGGGCGTTGGATCGCTTGTCGATCTGATGAAAGCGCACGTCCTTGGACGTCACAGCGCTGACCAGCTTCACCGGCACGTTCACCAGCCCGAAGCTGATGGCGCCGCTCCACATCGACCGGGGCACGCCCGCGAGGCTAGACCTTCACATGGGACTCTCACGGCCCAGCAATTCAACCGGCCTCTTTCGCGAGCCTTCCCAGGGGCGCCGCGGAGCCCAGAGCGATCAACAGATCGCCGGCGCCGACCTCGGTGGTGGCCGCCGGAGGCACGACCATCTGGCCCGAGGCCCGGCGGATGGCCAGCACCATCACGCCCTCGTAAGGGCCACATATGTCTCGCACGGTCCGGCCATCTATGGCCGAGCGTTCGCCCACCAGCAATTCCTCGATGCGCATGTCGTTGTTCACGCTGACCATGTCGATGAACTCCAACATCGCCGGCCGCAGTGCCATGGCGGCCATGCGGGCGCCGCTGACGGTGTAGGGCGACACCACCCGGTCGCTGCCCGCCCGCTTCAGGCGCTCCACCGACTCCGGACTCGAGGCCCTCGAGATTATGAAGAGGTTCGAATTGAGGGCTCGGCCGGTGAGGGTGATGTAGACGTTGACGGCGTCAGAGTCCACAGCGCACAGCAGCGCTTTGGCCCTGGTGATGCCGGCCTCGATCAAAACCGATTCCTGGGTGAAGTCGCCGATCAGGTAGGGCAGCCCCGAATCGGCCAGCGCCGCCTCGAGATCGGCCAGCACCTCCACGACGACCACGGGTTCACCCTGATCGGCCAACTCCCGGGCGGCCGCCCGGCCTACCCGGCCGTAAGCGCAGATGATGTAGTGACCGGACAAGTCGGCAATTCGGTTCTGCATCCTTCTCCTATCCAGAAATCGGGCCAGTTGACCCTCGGCCATGAGGCTGGTGACCTCGGCGATCAGACCGAACACGGCAAGTACGCCCACGATGATGAGGCTGATCGTGAACGCTTGGCCTGCTGGGCTGAGGGGTTGGATTTCGCCGAAACCCACCGTGGTCAGGGTCGTGACGGTCATGTAGAGGCTGTCGAGGAAACCGAAGTTCTCCAAGACGATGAACCCGGCCGTGCCGTAGACGGTGGCGAAGGCCAACAGGGCCAGGGGGATGCGCAGACGCGAGGCCAGCAGCGACTGCAGCGTGAGTTTGGGAGTTACCCGGCGCCTCACCGTTCACACCCTGGAGGCAACGAAGATTGACGAGAACGGCCGCCCAGCGCCACTGCTCCCGCGGCGAGCACGAGCGACGCCACAACCAGCGCAACCAACAGTCTCGGCCGTGGCCCAATGGCAGCGGCTAGCCCCACGAATACAAAAGCCGTGGCCATCTCCAGCGCCGGATAGCGAACCGAAATTGCCGCACTACACGACCGACACCGCCGCCGGAGCAGAATCCACGACGCCACGGGAATGTTGTCGTACCAGGCGAGCGCGCGGTTACAAGAGGGGCAATGCGAGCCAGGCCGGACGATCGATTCGCGGCGGGGGATCCGGTAGCCCACCACGGTGAGAAAGGATCCGATTGCCAGGCCGAAGAGTCCACTGAAGGCCAGGACAACGGCGCGCATCGATCGAGCCTACCGACGGCGACCACCTGAGCCCGGTGTGATTCCTGCCCTGCGGTGCATTGGTCGGGAGAAGAACCGACAATGGTCCGGTGGATCGATGGCTACCGGTGGGACAATGAGGCGAATGGGGCGCCACCGGCTGAAGCTCGTCGTGACGTGCGGCGTGGCCATGGCGGCGGTCCTGACCGGGTCGGTGGCCCCGGTTGTGGGTCAGGTCGCGCCCGATACCGGCGCCGCCGTGGTTCTCCAGGGCCGAGGATGGGGACACGGGGTGGGCATGGCCCAGGACGGGGCTCGGTCGATGGGCGCCGAGGGTGCCAGCGCGTCGAGAATTCTGTCAACCTTCTATCCCGGTACCTCTGTTACCTCTCGGTCGGGGTCGGTGCGCGTGGCGGTGTTGCTGGCCTCGTCGAACTCGGTCGTGCTGGCCTTTCCCGACGGCGGCGAGATACGCCAACGGGGGGCGACCGCGCCAAGCGCAGCGTTTCCTTTCAAAGTTCCTCCGGGATCCCGGGTTCTCATTCGCCACGACGGCAGCTATCGGGCCGAGCTGCTGGCGCCACCCAGTGGCTCGGCCCAGATGCAAATCGAGTCAGCAAGCATTGACCGTTCGGGCGTGGTTCTCGCCTCGGTCACCCGGCCAGTGATAGGCGCCGCTCAGGTTGCCTCCTCCACCACCGCCCCCCCGACCACCTTGACCGGTAATCCTCCGGCGTCGGCGCCGCCACGCACGCTCGTTCCTCGTACCACGACCACCGCCCCTCGATCCCTGCCCCGGTCACGTCTGCCTCCCAGCACGGTTCGCACCTTGGTGCCGAGGCGATCGAACGTCCCTCAGGCGTCGACGACAATTCCCGCTAATCCCGCTAGGCCCGCAGCGCGTCCCCCCAGCCCGAGGGTGTTGGACCAGCGCACGTCAACGCTGCCGCTCGAGGTCGAGCCCGGAGCCGGCAGCGTAAAGGTCGAAACTCGCGACCGCCGCTACCGCGGCCGGCTGGAGGCGACTATGGCTCCGGGCGGACTGCGCCTGGTCAACGTGGTGGACGTCGAGACGTATCTGAGGGGGATGGGGGAGGTGCGGGACGCATCATGGCCGGCGGCCGGTCTCCAGACACAGGCCGTGGCTGCGCGCACATACGCCCTGCGGGCGATGGACAAGGTGGGGGAGATCTGCGACGACGACCGATGCCAGGTGTATCTGGGCGCCCAGGCCGAGTACCCGGAGATGGACCGGGCGGTCGCCGACACCGCGGGCCAGGTGCTTAGCTTCAACGGCGAATTGGCAACCGCGGTTTACTCGGCCAACGCCGGCGGCTACACCGCAACGCCCCAGGAGGGTTTCGGGTCCCTGGCCAGCGCCCGGCCCTACTTGCAAGCCAACCGCTATGCAACCCGGGACCCCATGGCCTGGAAGGTGCAGGCCCCGCTGGCCGAGATCGGCCGCCGCCTGGCCTATCCCGGCCGCCTCACCAAGGTCGAAGTCATTCACACCGGACCTTCGGGCCGGGTGTTGGAGCTGGCCCTTAACGGCGATGCGGGCCCAAGGGCGGTTCCGGGTGTCACTGCGGCCAGCCGCCTCGGGTTGCGGTCCAACCTGTTCGCAATCGGCGGTCCTGTCGGTGGGCCTTCCGAGGGGCTTGGACCAGGCGATGACCCTCTGGCGGGTGGCAGCTTCACCGACGACTTCGGTCTCGGGGGCGGAGGCTCTGCTGATTCCAACGGCAGCGAAGAGCTGGTGGAGCTCCTAGACGGCTTCGGTCTCGACGGTTCGGGTCGCACCGCCGCCAACGAAAGCGAGGCGGAAGGGGCCTTCGGCAGCATCGACGTGCAGGGGTTGATCCAGCGCCTCCCCGACGACGTGCCCCGAGGCTTCTCGGACCCGTCCGAGGCGCTTCCCGACGCCTCTGGCGGGGGCGCCACCGTGGTCGCCGCCCCGGCCGGCGACTTCTTTGCGCGCTGGGGATGGGAGCAAACCGTGGCGGCGGTGGCGCTGGTGGCCCTGCTATTGGCCGTCTTGCGAAGGCGGGAGTTGGCGGTCTGGGTGCTTCGCCGTAGCGGACCCGCCTCCCGTGGGTAGGCGGAGCACGAACGCCTCCTCCTCGTAGGTCAGTCCGCCGCGGCAGGCCCGGGCCAGGTCCCGGGCGATGGCTAAACCCAAGCCGGTTCCTCCGGCGCCGTCCAGGCTCACGAATCGTTCGAAGACCGCGGCCACCCGGTCATTGGGAATTGGAGGACCGTCATTTCGTACTTGCACCTCCACCCGGCTTGGACCGGCCCTGACCGTCATTTCAACCTTGGTGGCGGCGTGGCGCCGGGCGTTGTCCAACAGGTTGCCCAGGACCTCCCGCACAGCGTTGCGGTCGGCCAGCGCGAGAGCCCCCGGCGATTCGGCCCGAACCACCAGCTCCAGGCCCGACGCAAGGGCCGCTATACGTGCGGCCTCGTCTCGACACAGGCGCTCCACGTCACAGGGCTCTGCGCTCAGCGAGATCTGGTAGCGGTCCAGGCGGGCCAACGTCAGCAGGGATGTGATCAGGCGCCCGGCCCGCGAGGTCTCCTTCACCAGAGCGCTCAGGAGCCGGTCACGGTCGGCCGGTCTTGTAACCCGGAGCAGGGTCTCTGCGCAGGCCTGTATACCGGCGACCGGAGTGCGCAGCTGATGGGCGGCGTCGTCGAGGAATCGGCGGGTGCGTGCTTCGGAAACCCGTGCCTGGTCCAGCGCCACCTCCAGGTTGCCCAGGGTGGTCTGAAGCGCCTCGGCCATGCGGTGCTCCAGGGTGACGTCTCTGGCGATCATGGAGGCACCCGTGACCAGTCCCGAGGCATCGCGAACCGGCGAGAGGGTCACTGCCAACTCCACCTCGCCACCATCCGCGCATCGGCCGGCGGTTTCCCGCCGCCGCACCGGTTCTCCGGAGCTCATAGCGGCCAGCGCATCGGTCATCTCCTGCTGACCGCGAACGGGGAAAATGTCTCGAACCGGGGTTCCCACCCGCTCGGACGCCTCGTAGCCCAAGATGCGCTCGGCGGCCAGGTTCCAACTAAACACCGTGCCGTCGGAGGCGATGCCCACGATGGCCTCCTCGGAGGACTCCACGATTGAGGCCAACCGGCCGGCTGCCTGCTCACTGGCCTCCAGGGCGTCGAGCATCTGGTCGTATGCATGGGCCATCTCACCCAACTCGGTGTGGGGCTGGTCGGGAAGCAGTCGCTCCCCCCGGCTGCCGCTGGCGGTGCGCCGCGCCGCCTCTACCACCTGGGCCAGGGGGGCCAGGGCCACGTCGGAGATCCATCGCAGGATCAAGGCGGCCAGGGCGATCACCAGCAAGGTAACCAGACCGGCCAAGGTCGCCAGACGCCACAGGGCCTGGTCCACCGACCGGCGAGAAACTGTGAAGATGGCTCTCATTCCGCTGGCCAGCTCCACTTCCCGCCGTACGACGGAGCCTTCGGAGCGGACTTGGCCGTAAATAGTCCCGTCGGGGGCCTGAATGGTCACCGCTACGTCGGAGGTGGTGCCGCGTTGGGCCAATTCGGCCGGCTGCAGCAGCAGTGATTGCACCCTCACCACCACTTCGGCGGCGTCGATCTCCCGTTCAACGACGGCCAGCTGGCTGGTTCTCTGGGTGGCAAAGATCAAGACATCGAGCCCGACCAGTAGGGCCGAGGTGGCACATACGCCAGCGCTGACCACTCGGGCTCGCAGTGACGGGGTATGCAAGGCCAATCAGCCTGACACGTGATTACCCGGCCTGGTTGTAGGCCGGGCAATCACCCGCTCGCTCCTCTGGTTTTCCAGATAGGGGGGCAACCCAGAGAGCCAGAGGAGACTTCCGAATCACCGGACGGTCCTGCTGTGAACGGAACCGGAGATTCACAACTGTGATGCAAAGACCTTGATTAACGAAGCTGAATTGATCAGAGGCTGGAGTCGTAGCGGCGCACCTCGGAGATTTCT
>Ga0187894_10002270_pt1 | contig 23150 bp, 28 predicted proteins | sample GBC1701081metaG_FD_136650 | JGI IMG/M metagenome (GOLD analysis project Ga0187894, IMG submission 136650) | White microbial mat communities from a lava cave in the Kipuka Kanohina Cave System on the Island of Hawaii, USA - GBC170108-1 metaG ... | reverse complement strand
TGCTCAAGTAATCTTAAAACGAGCCGTCGGGCGGACGGTTAAAGACATAACGTATGTGGCTGCACAAAGCGTGTCTTTAGAATCTACATCTATAACCGATTAGGTTTAGATGGAGAGCGTCAACGTAATCGTTTCAATAATTCATCAAGGCTAGTTGCCCATTGTTCGAGATTAAAGTTTTGCGGGTCATCGTGTGCGTTTTTTATTCCGGCATCCATTGTGGCGTGATAAGAGGGAATCAGCCATTCGTTTTTTCTGAGACTTGCAGAAAGATATACGAGCGCAAGGCGGTCATATTGTGCCTGAGTAAAACCGGGGTCAGGCGCGATACCATCGTTTCCTTTGAACCCGTCCGGATGGCTTCTTCGCGGTTGAACCATTTCAACATGAATCTGCAAACCTTTCGCGTCGGCTTTCAATATGTCTCGTGCAAACTTTGTCCCGAAATTTTTTTCAGACAAAACAGAACCGAAATCAACTGTTGTAACCGAATTGCCAAGACGGTTGATAAATACATGAGCGACTTTCACATTTCGCCAGCGTTTTTCCAAATCGTTCAAAAGCCAGTCTGCCGTATTTATGTTTTCGGGAAAAGGTTTTTCCAAATAATTCGGCGTGCTGACATCGTGAAGCATAAAATAACGCGCCTGAACCGTTTTGCCATCGGAAAGTTTTGCAAAAGATAGTTTTGAATCAAGCAAGCCGCCTAAGTCTTCTTCTTTGATATTGTTTGATTTCAGATATTCACGAAGTTTCGTTTTATCAACTTTTACCTTTTTACCAATGAGTTTTTCCAGTGGTTGCGGCAATTCTTTTAACTCATCGCCAGCCGCACCGTAGATGCTAAGAGGACGAAGCAAGCATCGCGCTTGAGCGATGGCGTTACCCTTGAATGAAAGTTTTGTCTTATCAAATTCACAGGGTTTGTTTGTCTCCGCGCTTGTTTGTTGAGCCGAACAAGTAATTTCAGAAAAACAAAACATTAAAAGCATCAGGACTAAATAAAATCCTAAACTTTTGCCTTTTGTTTCTTGCCTTTTTACTTTTGACTTCATAAGGTTCTGGTTACTTTTGAAAGTGAGCGCGGTTGGTCTGCATCAAGCCCTTTTGCCTCAGATAAAAAACCTGCGAATAGTTGTCCAGGGATTATGTAGGGGATTGGCGAAAGAAATTCTCCGATGTCGGGCGACATTTGAATCGAACGTGAAGCCAGATTTGAAACTTCTTCATCATCCGTTATCGCCAGCGTATCTGCACGAAGTTCTTTCAAGCGTTCTAACAATTCGATAACACCTTTGCTTGTTTTTCCTTTCGGCGCGAAAACAAGAATGGGAAAATGTCTTTCGACGACAGCAAGCGGACCATGAAAAAAATCTGCGGACGAAAATCTTTCTGCAACGACATAACAGGTTTCCATCAACTTCAAAGCTAATTCGTAAGAATTTGCATAGCTCATCCCGCGACCGACAACCACGCAATTTTCCATGAAAACATAACGCTCGACCATCTGTTTGATGTTCTCTTTGAGTTCTAATGCCTGAGCCGCAAAATCCGGTATTGCTGAATAATCAATCGCTGTATTTGTTTCAGCCAATGCTTTCGCAAGCATATTGAAAATCAGAAGCTGTCCCGTGTAAGTTTTCGTAGCCGCAACAGAACGCTCGCGTCCGCCTTGCGTCAGAATCGTTTCATCAACAACCTTTGTCATGGATGATTCGGATTCGTTTGTGATGCCGACGGTAAAAGCACCGCTTTCTTTTGCGTTTTCCAAAACAGCGTTTATGTCAACACCTTCACCCGACTGCGAAACTCCGATTACAAGAGCGCGGTTGAGTTTAAGCTTTGCTCCATAAAGAGTGTGAACACTAGGGGCAGCAAGCGATACGGGAATGCCCGTTGTGATTTCCAAAAGATAACGTCCGTACAAGGCGGCATTATCGGAACTTCCGCGTGCAACGAGTACAATCAAATCAATGTCGCGTGCTTTTATAAACTTGCCGATGCGTTCGACTTTAGATTTTTCTTCCAGAATTGTTTTTGCGAGTGCCGAAGGCTGTTCGGCAATCTCATCAAGCATCAATGACATAGTTTTGAACTCAAAAAGCAAAAGGCAAAAAAACAAAAGGCCAGGGTTGCATCCTTACTGTCGCCGTTTGCATGTTTGCCTTGTAAAAATAATCAATTCGTTGTTAATAAATCAACGTCATTGGATTCTCAAGCATCTTCTTGAGGGTTTGTAAAAACTTGGCTCCCGTTGCTCCGTCAATAACGCGGTGGTCAGATGACATTGTAACGCGCATCATCTGGCGGACAACGATTTCATTATCTCGCACAACTGGTTTTGCCGTTACAGCCCCGACAGCCAAAATCGCGGCTTCGGGTGGATTAATTACCGCCGTAAATTCATCAATCCCGAACATTCCCAGATTGCTCACAGAAAAAGTCGCGCCCGTATATTCTTCGGGGCGAAGACGTTTTTCTCTCGCACGTCCAGCCATCTCTTTTACTTCACGCGCAATTTGTCCGACGCCTTTTTTATTAGCCCCGCGAATTATGGGAGTTATCAAACCGTCTTCGATTGCAACGGCGACGCCAATGTCTGCGTCCGTGTAGTGACGTATTGCTTTTTCCTGAAATGAAGCATTGACCTGTGGATGCTGAACAAGAGCATTTGCAACGACTTTGACGATTAAGTCATTGACGCTGACTTTGTTTTCGGGGTCAATTTCATTGAGCGTGCGGCGGGCATCCATAGCTCTGTCCATTTCGATTTCAGCAGTCAAAAAGAAATGCGGAATCGGACCGATGGAGGTGACCAATCTTTTTGCGATAACCTTTCGCATTTCGGACATATGCTCATCGCGGAAAGCGGACGCGCCTTCGATTGTCGGAAGTTGAACAGGTTTCGGCGCAGGGGTTTCTGTTTTTGCAGTGACAGGTTGTGGAGTTTGCGGACTAGCCTTTTCAATAATTGCCGCTTCCAAATCGCGTTTGATAATTCGTCCGTTTGGTCCTGACCCTTTGACGGTGTGTAAATCAATTCCGGCTTCTGCCGCCATACGCGCCGCGATTGGTGTTACAAGAAGTCGCCCGTCAGCTTTTGATGCGGGAGTTTCTGCTTGAACAGTTTGTGCTTGTGGCGCGGATGCTCCGTTTGTTGTTTTAGGCGTTTCAACCGTTTCTAGTTTTTCTTGTGGCTTTTCTTCAGACTTTGCCTCTGTGGGTTGTGGTTTTGGCGTTGTAGAGACGCCGCTACTGAATTTAGCTAACAGGTCGGAAATGTCTTCATCAGGGTCACCCATTATCCCGACTGTGTGACCCAACGGCACGGACTCGCCTTCGTTTACAAGGATTTTCAAAATCGTTCCCGCTTGCAAAGCCGCCATTTCCATCACGGCTTTATCGGTTTCGACCTCAGCAATAGGTTCGCCCATCGAAACCTTATCGCCTTCTTTCTTTAACCACTTGGATAATTGCCCCTCTTCCATTGTCGGAGAGAGTTTTGATAAGAAAATTTCAGTAGCCATTTAATCTTCCTTCTTCATCAATCGTACCGATAGCTCTATATCCGCTAAACAATTCAATCGGGCTTATTTGTTCTAACTCAACAACCGTAATTTTATCTGATGGCCTGTAATTACCCCACAGCCCTGAAATAAATTCTCTTTTCCCGACAACAATCACATCAATTCGCAATGTTGTATGTGTAGATAAATTGTGTCGAATATGAAAGAAAAACATTTTTGAGATTTCAGTTTGTGAGCGAACATTGTCAGATAACTCTACTTTGGCAAATTTAGCGCATGGACTGGCATTAGCGGGTTCGGTAATGTAAATATTCCCCGATGGATATATCCTTAGAGAGCCTTTTACTTTGACCGTTTTATTAATTGATTCATCGGTCAATGAACAAATCGAAGGCACGTTTGAAGCATCTCTGTAATAACTTTTAAGCCAAGAAGATTTGAAAAAAGTTGGACTAATCCCCAACACGAAAGTCAATAGAAAGGATAATAATCCTATTGCAACTTTTTTCATGTCTTCTCCCTTTTACAATCAAACAAAACTTACTGCGCCTGCTGAACAACACAGTGCAGACAGACCTGCCAAGTGCGTCCTTGTTTGACCCAGACTGACGAAGCATTATAGATGCCCGTGATGTTTTGACCTTTATCGGTTGCTACCAACGAAATCATATAGGTCAAAACTGCAACATTGTTCTTTTGAATAGAGACTTTTGTTTTCGACAATGAAAACTTTTTTAAATCCATGTTGCGTATGTTTTCAAGTTCGAGTTTGCGGTTGACTATGCCCGTTTTGTAAACGCCGCGATAGTCGTCAGCAAAGCATTCGGGAATTTGTTCAAGCTTTTTGGCTTTTATTGAATTCCAGATAAATTTTTCCGTGTCAATCACGGCTTTTTCATTTGTGTTTTGTGACATAGTTTTTTTTCAAAGCAATCTAATCTAAATACGAAACCTCTTTTATGGCTTGAATGACTCGCGGAATATCAGGTAGTGCAAGTTTTTCAAGATTCTTTGCATACGGCATAGGAACATCTGCTCCTGACAAACGCTTTATTGGAGCATCCAGATAATCAAAAGCCTTTTCTTGGACTTGTGCCGTAATTTCTGCCGCAACGCCGCAGAATTGATGCGACTCTTCGACGATTACCAGGCGATTCGTTTTCTTAACGGAATTTATAATGGTTTTTATATCTAACGGGCGAATTGTACGCGGGTCAATGACTTCGACAGAAACGCCCTGTTTTTGCAATTCCTCTGCTGCTTTCAGCACAACAGGAACTGTCATCGAACGCGCAACAACAGTACAATCTTTTCCTTCGCGTTTAATATCGGCAACGCCCAACGGAATCAAAAAGTTTTCGTCATCGGGAACTTCGCCCTTGTTGCCGTACATTCTTTCTTGTTCCAAAAAAATCACGGGGTCATCGTCACGAATCGCTGATTTCAACAAGCCTTTTGCATCAGCCGGTGTCGAAGGCATTACGACTTTGACACCCGGAAAATGTGCGAACCATGATTCCATAGCCTGCGAGTGTTGCGATGAAACTTGAAAAGCCGAACCGTTCGGACCACGAAAGACAATCGGAACTTTATATTGTCCCGCAGACATATAAAGCATTTTTGCCGCAGAGTTTATGATTTGGTCTGTTGCCAGAATCGAAAAATTGAAAGTCATAAACTCTATGACAGGGCGCAATCCAGCCATCGCCGCGCCTACGCCAAGTCCCGCAAAACCGAGTTCGGTGATAGGCGAATCAATTACACGCTTGTCGCCAAAATCATTCAAAAGCCCGCGTGTGACTTTGTATGCACCATCATATTGAGCGACTTCTTCGCCCATAATAAAAACATTCGGATCTCTTTTTAATTCTTCGCGTAACGCTTGATTAAGTGCGTCGCGCATCGTCATTACAGCCATCTTTTTTCCTCAGTAACAGTGGCAGTAGTAGTTTGGCAGTGGCAGTTTGGCAGAAGCAGTTTTCAATGAAATTCATGGAAATCCTTTTTTACTGCTACTGCCACTGCTACTGCTTTGTACTACCGCCTACTGAATCGGGTTTGCGTAAATGTGTGTATAAAGTTCCGCCTCATTCGGTTCAGGGCTTTCTTCAGCAAATTTAACTGAACGGTCAACCTCTTCTTTTACACGGTCTTCCAGAACCTGAATATCATCGTCGTTTACTATTCCGCTGTCTTTCAACGTCGAAATAAAGAGTTTAATCGGGTCACGCTCTTGATGTTTTTCGATTTCGGCACGTGTTCGGTAATTGCCCGGGTCAGACATTGAATGCCCCATAAAGCGATAAGTACGGACTTCGATTAACGAAGGCGAACCGTCCGCGCGTGCGCGGTCAATCGCTCTTTGCGTAGCCTCGCGTACAGCCAGGACATCCATGCCGTCAACAAATTCGCCAACCATATTGTAGGCAACAGCTTTACGGGCAACATTGCTCTCGCTCATTGCACGGTCAATCGCCGTTCCCATTCCATATTGATTATTTTCGCAGATGTAAATGCAGGGAAGTTTCCAAAGTTCTGCCATATTTAATGATTCGTGGAAAGCTCCTTGATTTACAGCCGCTTCGCCAAAATAACAGAGCGTCACTTGGTCTGTTCCTTTGTATTTGCTGGCAAACGCAAGTCCTGTCCCGAGCGGAATTTGTCCACCGACGATTCCGTGTCCGCCTGCAAAATTCAGGCTCGCGTCAAACAGGTGCATCGAACCGCCTTTGCCTTCGGAACAGCCACCTGCTTTACCGTAAAGTTCCGCCATTGCTTCATCGGGCGACATACCTTTTGCGATTGCGTGACCGTGTTCGCGGTAACTGCAAATTACATAATCGTCAGGTCGCAAAGCCGAAATCGAACCAACCGCACAAGCCTCTTGACCGATATACAAATGACAGAAACCGCCAATTTTTCCCATGCTGTAACTTTGGGCGCAACGCTCCTCGAAGCGGCGAATCAACAGCATTTGATAAAGGATATGAACCAGCGTTTCGCGGTCGTAATCTTTGAGTCTTTCGGCTTGATTGTGTCTGCGCTCTTCGTCTTCGACCTTTGATTGAACGGGGTCAATTACGTCTGTTGCTACGGCATTAACTGTACTGGACATGATTGAAAACTCTCTTGAACTTTATATTTATTGCATTTGATAGAGCGTCTGTCTTGCGTGAGAATGTTATATGAATTTTCAGCAAACAACGCTCTTATATTTTTCGCTCTAATTTACGGCGTTAATGAAAAACAAACGAATTATAAGCGAGAGTAGCACATTGTGGCAAAAGTGAGTTGAATTTGAGTTCATAAGATTGTCAATTTTGAAACCTGATAAAAAAGTAAGGTATTAAACTTGACAAAAAAGTAAGGTATTTTTACGATTCATTTTGCTTAAACGCAAATACAGATTATCGGGTTGTTTTAATGAAAATTTCAGCGCAGGAAGAGTACGGTCTTCGTTGTTTGGTTCAACTTGCCACGTTACGAAAAGATGAGTCGTTAACGCTTACGCAATTGGCTGAGCGCGAAGGTATATCAACAGCGAACGCAGGGAAGTTAATGTGGATTTTGAATCGGGCAGGTCTGGTTCAATCAACTCGCGGCACAAAAGGTGGCTACTCGTTGGCGCGTCCGGCAAACGAAATTCATCTTAATGATGTAATAAAAATTCTGGATGAAGATGTGATTGAGCATCATTGCCAGAGCTATACAGGCGTTTTGGATGTTTGCGTTCATACGGGTGATTGCGGGATTCGTCCCGTGATTGTCGGTTTACATGAAATCGTTCAAAACGCGCTTGCGAACATTACACTCGCCCAATTGGTAGGAACGGAAAAGAAAGTTGATAAGACGATTCATGCAATCCAAGGATTAAAAAGAAGGCAAACAGTTAATTAAGAAATGAGCACAGTAGAACTTTTAACAAACAGAGAATACAAATACGGTTTTGTAACAGACATTGAATCGGAAACAATTCCGAAAGGCTTAACCGAAGATACCATTCGTCTTATTTCAGCCAAGAAAAACGAACCCGAATGGATGTTGGAATTTCGCCTGAAAGCATATCGTCATTGGTTGACTATGGAACAACCGAATTATTGGGCAAATTTTGATTATCCTGAGATTAATTTTCAAGACATCATCTATTACAGCGCACCAAAACAGAAAGATAAGAAGAAAAGTCTGGATGAAGTTGACCCTGAATTGCTCGATACGTTTGAGAAACTAGGTATTCCTTTGAGCGAGCAAAAACTGCTTGCAAATGTCGCGGTTGATGCCGTGTTTGATTCTGTGTCAGTTGCTACGACATACAAAGAAAAGTTGAAAAAAGCTGGAGTCATTTTCTGTTCATTTTCAGAAGCACTTCAAGAGTATCCCGAACTAATAAAAAAATATCTGGGTTCGGTCGTTCCAATCAGCGATAACTACTATGCGGCTTTGAACAGTGCTGTCTTTTCGGATGGTTCATTTGTTTTTATTCCGAAAGGCGTGCGTTGCCCTATGGAACTTTCAACCTATTTCCGAATCAACACGCAGGAATCAGGACAATTTGAGCGCACCTTGATTATTGCAGAAGAAGGCGGTTACGTTGCATATAACGAAGGTTGTACTGCGCCGAAATTTGATACAAACCAACTTCACGCGGCAGTTGTTGAATTGGTCGCGCTTGATGACGCCGAAATCAAATATTCAACCGTACAGAATTGGTATGCGGGCGACGAAACCGGCAAAGGCGGAATATATAATTTTGTAACGAAGCGCGGTGCCTGTCGCGGCAAAAACTCAAAAATTTCTTGGACACAGGTTGAAACAGGTTCTGCAATTACCTGGAAATATCCTTCAGTTATCCTGCAAGGTGACAATTCAATTGGCGAATTTTATTCCGTGGCTCTAACGAACAACGCGCAAATTGCCGACACGGGAACAAAGATGATTCACATAGGCAAGAACACAAAATCAACAATTGTTTCTAAAGGCATTTCTGCGGGACGTTCAAATAACAGTTATCGCGGACTTGTGAAGGTTATGCCGAAAGCGGCTGGCGCACGCAATTACACGCAATGCGATTCAATGCTGATTGGCGGCAAATGTGAGGCGAATACTTTTCCGTATATCGAAGTAATGAATAACTCGGCACGTGTTGAACATGAAGCGTCAACATCAAAGATTAGCGAAGAACAGCTTTTCTATTTACAACAACGCGGGCTTTCGCAAGAGGACGCAGTGAGTTTAATCATCAACGGTTTCTGTAAAGAAGTATTCCGTGAATTGCCTATGGAGTATGCCGTCGAGGCGCAGAAACTTTTAGGATTAAAACTTGAAGGAAGTGTTGGCTAATTTTAGCCGCTTTGATTGTAAGGTGCGGAGACTTTTGTAACAGTCTCCGCTTTTTATTGAGAGATTAAAGATGACAAAAATTTCAATAGTTGCTTTTGATGATTTCACGGACATAGATGTCTGGTTGATGTGGGATTTACTAAACCGCGTCCAAGCAAAAGATTGGCAAGTAAGAATTATTGCCGAAAACAAAGAAGTGGTTTCTTCGACGGGAATAAAATTCAAAGTTCATGGTGCTTTGAACAAAGCGAGCGAATCAGACGCAGTTCTCTTTGCAAGCGGAAAGGGAACAAGGCGATTGATTAAAGACGAGGAGTTTTTGAAAGCATTGAATCTTAATCCGGAAAGACAACTTATCGGTTCGATGTGTTCGGGGGCATTGATTCTGGCGGCTTTGAAATTATTGGATGGAAAGAAAGCAACAACATATCCCACCGTGAAAACACAGCTTGAAAGTTTTGGTGTTGAGGTAATCGAAAAACCTTTTGTTCAACAGGGAAATGTGGCAACGGCGGCAGGGTGTTTGTCGGCGCAATATCTTTGCGGTTGGGTGATTGAAACATTGGCAGGCAAAGAAGAAAAAGAAAAAGTTTTGTCTTACATTCAGCCCGTTGGCGAAGGCTTATTTTTTGCGGATTACGAAACAAAAGCTACGGCACAGGTCGGTTAAGTATATGGAAAATCAGCAGAACTTAGAGGTAATACTAAAGCGGTTCGACAATCCCGATGAGGTGCGTGAGTTTGAAAAGGGAAAGTTTGAAATTATCAAAATCGACGGGTTGACCATCGGGCGTGCAATATATCAACCCGGTTGGAAATGGTCTGAACACGTTGCGCCGAATGCCGAAACTTCATTCTGTGAAGTAGAACATATCGGAATGGTTATTTCAGGAACGGCAACAGCCGCATTTGCTAACGGCAATGTAACCGAACTGACTGCAGGAACAGTTTTTTATATTCCGCCTACACCGCGCAACAGTTGGGTAGTGGGTGATGAACCATATATTTCGTTACATTTTTTTGGCGCAGAAAAATATACAAAATAAATTACTAAGGGAAAACATGGCTTTATTAGAAATCAGGAATTTACACGCGAAAGTTGTTGGTGAAGAGAAAGAGATTTTGAAAGGTTTATCTTTGATAATAAACAAGGGCGAAGTCCACGCCATCATGGGACCTAACGGTTCGGGCAAATCCACGCTGGCAAAAGTGTTGACAGGACATCCGCATTACGAAGCAACGGAAGGCGAAGTTATTTACGAGGGAAAAAATCTTTTGGAACTTGACCCGGACGTTCGTGCGCGTGAAGGAATTTTTTTAGCGTTTCAATACCCTGTGGAAGTTCCGGGCGTTTCAAATTCACAGTTCCTTCGTCTCGCTTACAACGAGAAGATGAAGCATTTGGGACAAGAAGAATTAGACCCGCTTGAGTTCAAAGACTACTTAACCGAAAAAGCTAAAATCGTTGAGATGGACAAATCATTTATGAATCGTTCGGTCAACGAAGGCTTTTCGGGCGGTGAGAAAAAACGCAATGAAATTTTGCAGATGGCTGTTCTTGAACCAAAACTTGCCGTGCTGGATGAAACAGATTCGGGGCTTGATATTGATGCTCTCAGAATTGTCGCAGAAGGCGTAAACAAACTGCGAAACAGCGAGAACGGAATCATTCTCGTCACACACTATCAAAGGCTTTTGAACTACATCGTACCCGATTTTGTTCATGTTTTGGCGGGCGGAAAAATCGTCAAGGAAGGCGGCAAAGAACTGGCGTTGGAGTTGGAAGAAAAGGGGTACGATTGGATAAAGACGGCGACGGTTTCAGGATAAAGCAATGGACGTTAATTTTACTCATGCAGAGTTAGGTGATGCGGAAATTCTTTTGGAATTAATGCGCGAGTTTTATGAGTTTGAAGATTTATCATTTGATGAAAGTGTTGCCCGTAATGCTCTGGAAATGATTTTAAGCAATAAATTTTTCGGCAGTGTTTGGTTGATTCAGCAAGCTGAACAAACCATAGGTTATGCAGTTTTAACTTTGGGCTTTAGTCTTGAGTTTCAAGGACGCGACTCTTTTATTGATGAACTCTATTTGCGTTCGGATTTTCGCGGGCAAGGCATAGGCAAAAGGGCATTAGAGAGATTGCAAGAAGAATGTAGCAAGTTGGGTGTAAAAGCCTTGCATCTGGAAGTCGAAAGGAAAAACGAAATTGCACAGGCTGTTTATCGCAAAGACGGTTTCAAAGACCATGACCGCTTTTTGATGACGAAATGGATTAGTAATTGAACAAGTTTTAAGAATAAGAAAATGGTATCGCAACAAGTTATAAAAGAGAGCAATTATTTTGTGAATACATTCAGAGGGTTGCAAGAGCAACTAAACAGAGATTGTCCCAATTGGTTAAGACTCTTGCGTGAAAACGCGATTGACCGTTTTGAGCAATTGGTTTTTCCGTCTTCACAACAAGAGGAATGGAAATACACAAACGTCGCCCCGATTGCAAAAGAAAAATTTGAAGTCGCAAATCAGATAACCGAAAACGATGTGGAAAGCTTTGTTTACGACGAAGCAAAACAGAGCCAACTCGTTTTTGTTGATGGTGTTTTTGATTCGGTAAACTCAAATATCGAGGATTTGTCCGGTGCCATCGCTTTGAATTTGACCGAAGCTTTGAAAGATGAAGGTCAATCCGAAATATTAAAAGAACATCTTGCGCGTCATGTTGATTACAACGAAAACGGATTCACTGCATTGAATACGGCATTTATTTCCGACGGCGTTTTTTTACATATTCCGAAGAACACAAAAATTGAAAGCCCGATTCATTTTTTATTTATTTCTACGGGTGAAAACAAAGCGTCCTTCCCGCGTGTGTTGTTAATAGCAGAGCGTGGAAGCGAGGCAACTGTAATCGAAAACTATGTCGGCAATGATAAGTATTTAACGAATACGGTTGTCGAAATTGTTTTGGCTGATGATGCAAAGCTAAATCATTATCGGGTGCAAAGAGAAAGTAAATCGGCATTTCACATTGGTACAACAAAAGCCGGACTCGGACGCGGAAGTGTTTACAATTCCACAAACATAAATCTTGGTGCGGCTCTTTCCCGTCACGATGTGAAAGTTCAATTTAACCAAACGGGCGGCGAGGCTTGGGTTGACGGACTTTATTTTGTTGGCGACGGTCAGCACACGGACACACATTCGGTTATTGACCACACTGAACCGCACTGTGTTTCGCATCAGCTTTACAAAGGCATTTTAGATGGAAAATCCCGTGCGGTTTTCAATGGCAAGGTCTTTGTGCGTGAAAATGCAAATGGCACAGACGCACAACAAACAAACAGAAATCTTCTTCTTTCAAATGACGCCCGTGTTGACACAAAACCACAATTGGAAATTTTCAACGACGATGTGAAATGTTCGCATGGTGCTACTGTGGGACAGCTTGAAGACGAAGAACTTTTTTATCTGTTAAGTCGCGGACTTCATACGAATTTGGCAAGAAATCTTTTGACCTACGGTTTCGCAGAAGAAGTAGTTGACAAAATTAAAATCGAATCAATCAAACAGCAACTTGATGAAGCTGTATTATCAAGTTTGCACGCAACTTTAGAAGTATAAACGAACAAAATGGCAAGGCATTGGAAGGAACAATTTGATTCGACAAAGCACCAGAACAAGATGCCTGAGTTTCCTGTAAGAGAACAGAAAGATTTGAAAATCATTCCGCATTTTGTCTATTTCGTTTCGGTTTGTTCATTCACTTTTGAGTTCCACTCAATCGGGCAAATAAAAGCTTGTTTTGACTATTACTCTACAAAGATACAGCCAAGCAGTCGTATTTCAATTGGTGCGGCAGACCATTGGGAAGTGCAAAGATGGTTTGAAAAATTGCCAATGTATCTGCTTGAAGAACCAAAACGTCAGAGGGTTATAAAGGCACTAAAATCTGCTTTAGTGGAATTTGAAAGTAAAGCTGATGTGGCAAGTTCGGGGTGAGTTATGAACGAGATAATGACTATAGAAGAAATTTACAAAAGCTTTCCGTCTGAATGGGTTTTGATAGATGAAGTTCAGGCTGATGAGCATTATCAACTGCTAGGTGGCAGGGTAGTATTTCATAGCAAGAATAGAAATGAAGTACATAACAGGACAATAGAGTTAAAGCCAAAAAGGTTCGCCGTTCGTTATACGGGCGAAACGCCTGAGAATGTAATTTTCATCTTATGAGCTTTTCTTTCAGACATGAACGCGGTCTTATCAGAATAGATGCCGCAATACTAGGGTTGAACACAGATGCTTTAGTACAACTTTATCTTGATACGGGGGCAGAGAGAACTGTCATCAGTTCAGAATTGATGACAGAGATAGGTTTTGAGCCTGAACAAGTAAATGAACCCCACGAGCTAATCACAGGAAGCGGAAAGACCCTTGCGCCGCTTTTGGTTTTACCGAAAATTTATGCGCTTGGAAAATTAAAAGAAAATTTTCCGGTCTTTTGTCACACGCTTCCGACAATAGCAGATATTGACGGAGTGCTTGGACTGGATTTTCTTCGCAGTCATGTTTTTAAGATTGATTTTATTAACGGGCAAATAACACTTGAGTAAATTTATGATTGCAGTTGAAGCAATAATCATGTCGAATAATAAACAAGAAACAAAAACAGAATGGGATGTTGAAAGTATTCGCAAAGACTTTCCGGTTCTACATCAAACAGTAAACGGTAAGCCGCTCGTTTATCTTGATAACGGCGCGTCGTCGCAAGTTCCGAACTTAGTCATTGAACGCGGTTCAAAATACTTGGAAGAGGAACATTCAAACATTCATCGCGGCGTTCATTATCTGAGCCAAAAGGCTACGACTGCTTACGAAGGCGCACGCGAAAAAGTGAAACGATTTATCAATGCGCGTGAATCAGCAGAATGTATTTTCGTGCGCGGCACAACCGAAGGCGTCAATCTTGTCATGCATGGTTACGGACGCAAGTTCATTAAAGAGGACGACGAAATAATCATCAGCGCAATGGAGCATCACGCCAACATTGTCCCATGGCAAATGTTGTGTGAAGAAAAAGGAGCACGGCTTCGTGTTATACCCATGAATGATGCAGGAGAACTTCTTATTGACGAATATGAAGCATTATTTAATGACCGCACACGCTTTGTTTCCATCACACATATTTCAAATGCTCTGGGCACAGTAAATCCCGTCAAAGATATGATTGCAACCGCACACAAACACGGTGTGCCAGTGATGATTGACGGGGCGCAAGCCGCACCGCACATAAAAATTGATGTTCAGGATTTGGATGCGGATTTTTATGCTTTTTCGGGACACAAGATGTTCGCTCCAACTGGAAGCGGAATTGTTTACGGCAAAAAATCTCTTCTTGAAAAAATGAACCCGTTTATGGGCGGTGGCGATATGATTCGCACAGTGACATTCGAGAAAACAACTTACGCAGGATTGCCGAATAAATTAGAAGCAGGAACGCCCGCAATCGCCTCGCAGATTGGATTAGGTGCGGCTATTGATTATTTGAACTCGATTGACAGAGATGCCGCAATCAAACATGAACGCGAGCTTTTGCGTTATGCAACCGAACGGATTTCATCAATCGAAGGCGTTCGTATTATCGGTACGGCAAAAGAAAAAGAGAGTGTATTGTCGTTTGTAATTGATGAAATTCACCCGCACGACATCGGAACAATTTTGGATCAGGAAGGCATAGCAGTTCGCGCCGGACATCATTGTGCTCAACCTGTAATGCAACGCTTTAATGTTCCGGCAACTGCCCGCGCTTCGTTTGCTTTCTACAACACAAAAGAAGAAGCTGATGCGCTTGCGACTGCTATTGAAAAAGTGATTGAAGTGTTTAGTTAAAACTAAACCCGAAACATATTACATTTAATCAGCACGTTTCGGGTTTAGTTTCATTGAAAAAAATTAACGGTTAATTACAGAAAGCGGCAGAACTATGCCGGGTGTATCAATACTGATGTCAATTTGTTTCTTTCTGTTAAAAATACCGCTCATGTAAATAAAGCCCAAAATGAGCACCACTATTAAAAGTACTACTACTGCCCAGATGGCATTTGATGTTGCGGAATTTCCATCGTCTGCCATTGTTTTAACCCCTTGTGATATATATAAATTGAAGCATTAAAGCCTCGTTAATTTGAATATAGTGTTGGCAATGTGCGTGCCGCAGTGATGATTAAAGAAATTGGTTTGATAATTGAATTTGAGCGGTAAATGTTAGCTCGAAAGAATATGATGGTGTGAAAACAGTTTAGGGATGATTTGAAACGAAACACAGGGAGCAGAAAGAATTGATAAAACAAACACTGAAATCATTATTTCGCAGAGACCTTGAAAAATTAAGAGTGGAAATAGACTCGTATCAGGATGAGAGTAAAATCTGGTACGTTGAAAAAAGCATTCCCAACTCGGCAGGCAATCTCTGCCTTCATCTTTTAGGAAACCTTAATACGTACATCGGTGCAGAAATAGGAAATACCGGACAAATCAGACAAAGAGAACTTGAATTTTCTTTGAAGAACATTCCCCAAAACGAACTTTTGAAAAAAATAGATGAAACAATAGTCGTTATTGACACCGTACTTGATTTATTAACGGACGAACTGTTAAATCAAGATTATCCAAATACAGTTTTTGAAGAGAGGATTTCAAGGGGCACTTTTCTGATTCATCTGACAACGCATCTAACTTATCATTTGGGGCAAATAAATTATCACAGACGACTTTTAGACTCTTGAATATCGTGTGAAAAAAGTTAATGAATGTACCATTTTCAGCGATTGCGTTGAATAAACAATGAGCAAACTAATAATACTCGGCAGTTCGAGAAAAGACGGCGATACGAAAAGAATTGTAGATGGGTTAATAAGTATTTCAAAATGGGATTTTATTGATTTGAACGACTATAACTTTAGCTACTACGATTATGAGCATAAAAACCTGAGTGATGATTATTTACCATTGATACGCAAGATTATCGCCAATTACGAGGTGCTGATATTTGCAACACCGATTTATTGGTACTCAATGAGTGGCATTATGAAAGTTTTTTTTGACCGCATAACCGACTTACTTGATGTTGAAAAACACCTTGGTAGAAAGTTAAGAAATAAGAGTATGGCAGCTTTAAGTTGCTCTGTTGGTGATAATTTGGGCAAACATTTTTGGTTGTCGTTTAGTGCAACCGCAAGTTATTTGGGAATGAACTATTTGGGAAACATTCATACTTTGTCGGACAAAGATGAGACCGAAAACCTGAAAACTTTTGTGGAGATGATAAACGAACGGGCAAAATTAAATACCTAAAGGTAAACTTCCCAAAATAATAACTTGGTAGCGTGTTAAAAAAATGTCAGAACTTTCAGAACTGTATCAACAAGTAATATTAGACCACAACAAAAAGCCGCGTAATTTTCACGTGCTTGAGAATGCAAATCGTCACGCTGATGGTCATAATCCTTTGTGCGGCGACCAACTCAAAGTTTATATGAAAGTTGAAAACGGGCTTGTGGAAGACGTTAGCTTTGAGGGTTCGGGTTGTGCGATTTCAAAGGCGTCGGCGAGCATGATGACGCAGAGCGTAAAAGGCAAAACCATTGATGAAGCAGAAACTCTCTTTGACGAGTTTCATAAGATGGTAACAGGCGAATTGGATGAAGAGAACGAGCCAAACGCGCTTGGACGTTTGAAGATTTTTGCGGGTGTTCGTGATTATCCGGCACGTGTGAAATGTGCGAGCCTCAGTTGGCACACGATGCACGCCGCGCTCAAAGGCGAGGATAGTGTTTCGACGGAATGATAGAAATCTATGGCAGAGCTAAAAACAAAACTGAATGATGCGAGCGTTGAAGAGTTTCTCAACAAAATTGAAGATGAGAAACGACGAAAAGATTGTTTTACTGTTTTGAAGTTGATGCAAAAAATTACCAAAGCAAAGCCAAAGATGTGGGGAACCGGCATCGTCGGTTTTGGTGACTATCGTTACAAATATGCGTCGGGGCGCGAAGGCGATTGGTTTCTCACAGGTTTTTCGCCGCGCAAACAAAATCTGACTCTTTACATTATTTCCGGCTTTTCAAAATACGACGAACTGATGTCTAAACTCGGAAAGCACAAAACGGGAAAATCATGTCTTTACATAAACAGGCTGGAAGATATTAACCAAGAGGTTCTGAAAGAGTTGATAGAAAAATCAGTTGAATTTGTTTCCAAAAAATAAAAGCTTGCATTTTCAGAAACAAAAATATTTTTTTCATAACGACTCAGACAACCTGAACATTTCATTTTTGAATCTCTCATCTTGGATTTAATGCAATATCAATTAGCCGTTAATGGAAAGCTATCTGTCAGTCTTTTATTGGACAAATAGCTTTTCAGTAGTCTCCCTATAACTTTTCTACAACCTGCCATAACCAAAAAAAGGAGCTAAATATGAGAAAAGTGTGTCTTTTATCAGCACTCGTATTGCTGGTGAATATTTCTGTTTTCGCACAACAGGGAACGTCGTCATCCTCTGTTATGAGGGCGCGTGCGATGTCGAAAGGTAAACAATCAAGTTCATCGTCAACTTATTACGAACCTCAACCTGTTTTTACTCCGCCTGACTTTATAGTCGTTGACGAATTTGTGAACTTCCACAAACACAATCTGCCAATGCCGAAAACAGGGCATTCCGTCGCGATGGATGTGCGTTGGGGAAACAATCAGATCTATCTGCCAAACGGAGAGGCAATTTTGCAAATCGGTTTTACGACCACTCATTTTGACAGTAACAAAGAGATTAAGCCTTTGAATCTTGCGCTTGTAATTGACAAAAGCGGTTCGATGGCAGATGGGGACAAAATGCCACGGGTCAAACAGGCACTTCTCACAATGATAGCGCAACTCCGTCCGAACGATATTGTTTCAATTGTTGCTTTTGATTCATATGCGGAAGTTTTATTGCCCGCTGAAAAGGTCGGAAACGGTGAAAATCTGCGTCGGGTAATTCGTTGTCTTGAACCCGGAAGTTTTACGAATTTACACGCAGGCTTAATGCTAGGTTACAAAGAAGCGGTTGCAAACTTTAACAGAGAAGGCGCGAACCGCGTCATTTTATTGACAGACGGAATAGCAAACACGGGCGAGACAAACCCGCAAGAGATTTCGCGTCAATCTTTGAAATACAATCAAGAGAGCATAGATCTTTCAACCATCGGCGTAGGCTTGGATTTGGATAAAGATTTATTAAAAACGCTTGCAAAAAGCGGTCGCGGTCTTTTTCATTTCGTCGCTGACACTCAAGACATTGAAAAAGTTTTTGTGACAGAAGTTCAAAGCCTCCTTTCACCTGTTGCACGTAAAGTAGAACTCAGAGTTGACTATGATTCTTCATTAGAACTCGAACAGATTTATGGTTATGAACCAAAATGTGATTCAAGCGGCGTGTCAATTCCGATTGACGACATGAACGGCGGTCTTACACAGGTTGTTTTGATGAAGTTCAAAGTCAGGGGAAAAGTTAAAGGTGAAAACAACGTAAAAATTAACCTCTCTTACTTTGATATTGATAAGAACAAGCGTGTTGAAGAAGCACAATCAACCGCTCTGAAGGCAAGCGACAACAAAAACTGTGATATGGTTTCTGACAAAGAGGTGCGAAAGAATTATACGATTGCATTGTTGGCGCAAGGTTTGTTCTATATGACCGAAGCCTGCAAAACCAATAACTACAAACGCGCCGAAGCAAGTTTGAACGAAGCATTAAGCGAAGCGTATGCAATCTTTCCAAAGATGAACGACAAAGATATTCGCTACACTCTCGATATTGTCGAACGTTATCGTGACGACCTGAAAGAGTTCAATAAACGGCGAAATAAATGTAACGATTGCAGATGAGAAAATGTGTTTGCCGGGAGCGCAGACATCTTGTCTGCAATGAGCGTAAAGTGAAACGAACGAAGTGAGTGAAGCGAAACGCGAACAACTTTTTAAGGATGGATGACTATAGTTTTCAGAAATTTCGCTATCTTACTTTTCACTCGCGCACTCGCGCTCGTTGGCAGACAAGATGTCTGCGCTCCAGTCTTAATCTTGTGTGTTTAATGTTTGAGGAGATTTTCTATGAAGATTTTTATTTCGTTTCTGCTTTTCCTGATTATTTCTTTTTCTTTGAATGTTGAAAACACATCCTCTTTTTATCCGACAAGCGAGGCTGATTTTCAAAAACACTCCGACCAATTAAAGACAAAATTAAAAGGGCGTGGTTTTACGGTTTTGATTCAAAAACCCTTCGTTGTTATTGGGGACGAAGAAGAAGAAACCGTAAAGCGTCGGACGGAAAACACAGTGAAATGGGCTGTTGATAAATTGAAACAAGATTATTTCACAAAAGACCCTACAAAGATTTTGGAAATCTGGTTATTCAAGGACGACTCCTCGTATCGCAAACACGCAAAGGAATTTTTCAACGATGAACCCGATACGCCTTACGGTTATTATTCGCCTTCAAGCAGGGCTTTGGTAATGAATATTTCGACAGGCGGCGGAACGCTCGTACATGAAATTGTACACCCGTTTATGGAAGCAAATTTTCCAGCTTGTCCTGCCTGGTTTAATGAAGGAATGGGTTCGCTTTACGAACAATCCGGCGAAGAGGACGGACACATTTACGGTTACACGAATTGGCGTCTTACAGGTTTGCAAAGAGGGCTTAAAAACAAAATTGTGCCGACGTTTAAGAAACTGACAGCAATGAATGACGAAGAATTTTACCGCGAAGATACAGGCACCAATTATTCACAATCGCGGTATCTCTGTTACTACCTTCAAGAGAAAAAATTGCTTATAAAATTTTACAAAGAGTTTGTGGCAAATCAAAAAACAGACCCTACCGGCTATCAAACCTTACAAAAAGTTTTAGGCGAGCGTGACATGATTGCATTTCAGAAAAATTGGGAAGCATATGTCTTGAAACTTGTTTACAGGTAAATCTCTTTTGATTTTTTTGAGGACAAATTTTTAATCGGGCAGTATCTCACTATCACAAGCAAGGTTGTGTCACGAACCTTGTTTTCAATGACTGCTACTCAAAGATTGCGGCAGATAATCAATCAATCGTTAAGAAAGATCCCTTACACTTTTTGTTTGCTTAGAAAGTTTTGGTATATTCTTACCGTCAATCTTTATGAAAATAAAACTTATCGAACTTATCGAAATCAAACTCCCTCTTGTACATTTCTTTGAGACAAGCTTTGGGCGGACATACGAAAGACAAATTATTTTAACCCGCGTCGTTGACGATGAAGGTGCAGAAGGCTGGGGCGAATGTACTGTTGGTGAAGGTCCGTTTTATAACGAAGAGTGGACTAACGGTGCGTGGCAGATGTTGAAGCAATGGCTCGTGCCGATGGTGTTGGGAAAAGATGTTGAGAATGCTTCCAGGGTATTTGGTTTGATGAAGCACGTTCGCGGCAATCGCATGGCTAAGGGCGCGATTGAAGTCGCGTGTTGGGATTTGGAGGCGAAGAAATTAAACGTGCCTTTGTGGAGACATTTAGGCGGTGTTAGAAATGAAATCGCCTGCGGCGTTTCGATTGGAATTCAAGACACGCCCGAAGATTTAATGCAGAAGATTCAAAAAGAATTAGACGCAGGTTATCAGCGAATCAAGATAAAAATAAAACCGGGTTGGGATTACGAAATTATCAAACAAGTACGCGAACGATTTGGAGATATAATGTTGATGGGCGATGCTAATTCTGCTTACACGCTCGAAGATGTTCCGTTGTTCAGGGCTATGGAAGAGTTTGAGTTGATGATGTACGAACAGCCTTTAGCGCACGATGATATGTACGACCATGCGGAACTTCAAAAGCAAATTCAAACGCCTGTTTGTCTTGATGAATCCGTAAAATCGAGCGAAGACGCACGCAAAGCAGTCGCACTTGGTTCTTGCAAAATCATTAACGTAAAACTTGGTCGCGTCGGCGGTCATTCAGAGGCAAAGAAGGTCGAAAAAGTTTGTCGTGAAAACGGCATTAAAGTCTGGTGTGGCGGTATGTTGGAATCGGGAATCGGACGTGCTCATAATATCGCAATGTCAACACTTGAAGGTTTCGTTTTGCCGGGCGATGTATCTGCCAGTAAACGATACTGGCACGAAGACATCATTGTTCCCGAAGTAACGGTTACGGAAAAGGGCACAATCGCCGCTTCGGAAAAAGCGGGAATTGGTTTTGAAGTAAATCGAAGACAAATTGCTGATTTAACCGTTAGACGTGAAGAGTTCAGGTTTTGAAGATTTAGAAATGTACGACAGACTGCTAGTCTGTCGGGTATTCTTATGTTTTACGTTGAGCGACAGACTAGCGGTCTGTCGTACATTTTTTGAGGAGTTAAAAATGTTTATCCGAATCTTTATATTCATTGGTCTGTTGTTTTTGCTTATTGGTGCAAATCAAAAGAGCGCGACAATGCAAACATCACAGATTAAAAATCAGGTAAGTAATTATTTGATGATTAGGAAGGTTCACTACCCTGTAACAAAAACTAACGACCCGAAAAATCCGCCAAAGCTGAAATACTGTTTATTGACAATTTGCCCTGAGGGTATTGCGGCATGTCCGATGATTGCCGTCGGCATGGATGCGGAAGGCAAACCTGTTTTGAAAGAGTACGATGTTGTTAAAGCTTTCAAGAATAAGAAAGAAGCGCAGGGTTACGCTAAGAAAAACAGTATTACAAACGTCGCATTTGATTAAAACTTTATGACGGAAGCAAAAACAATTCTTGGGTATCTGATAAAAAACCAGAGCAGAATTTTTGAGAGCATTAAAACGCTTGTTGAAATTGAATCGCCTTCAAAAAATGAGGAAGGAAGCCGTGCTGTTGTTGCTAATCTTGCCAATTGGGCAGAGAAAATTCCGTCAGTTCATTCAATTGAAAAAATAGATGTTGAAGGTTACGGACAGCATTTAATTATTCGCGCTTTCGGTGAACAGCGAAGTGATAAAGGCTCAATTTTTTTAATGGGACACACGGACACCGTTCATCCATGCGGCACCTTAAAAGAAAGACCGTTTCGTATAGAGGACAATAAAGCTTATGGTCCCGGCATTTTCGATATGAAATCAAATTGTGTTTTGATTTTAGAAGTAATTCGCTCTTTGACGGAATTAAACCTCAAACCAAAACGCGAACTTGTCATTTTACTTTCTTGTGATGAAGAAATCGGAAGTCCTACGGGAAGAGAATTTGTTGAACGCGAAGCACGAAATGCGAAAGTATGTCTTGTGCTTGAACCTTCCGCTTCAAACGGCAGAGTTAAAACGGGACGCAAAGGAACGGGAATGTTCACAATGCGAGCAAAAGGAATTCCGGCGCACGCAGGGCTTGATTACGAGAAAGGTGCAAGCGCGATTTTAGAATTGTCACGGCAGACCGAAAGACTTCATTCATTAACAAATTTGGAACTTGGTACGACAGTAAATGTTGGCGTGTTTCACGGCGGAACGACTTCAAACGTATTTGCAGAACAGGCAGAGATTGATATTGATATGCGTTTCAGTTCGATGACGGAAGCAGCACGAATTGAAAGAGAAATTCTTTCGACAAAATCGTTTGACGAGCGTGTGAAACTTGAAATCGAAGGCGCGATAAACCGTCCGCCGATGGAAAGAAACGAGAGCGTCGTTGAATTGTTTGAAAAAGCAAAAACTGTCGGTGCGTCTTTCGATTACAAGATTGACGAGGCACAAGTCGGCGGAGCTTCAGACGGAAATTTTGTTGCAGCTTTGGGCATTCCAGTGATTGATGGTCTTGGCATAAAAGGCGACGGAGCACACGCCGTTCACGAACACATTATTCAAAGCGATATTCCATATCGTGGTGCTTTGATTGCAGGGTTGTTATTGGAGGTTTGAGAATCAAATAAGCGGGAGGTAAAAGTAAAAACCGAAAGGAAAATCTTTAATCCGTCAGAAATCAGAACTTTGATTCGTTTTTCAGATTTTCATAACACCCTCTTTGATTCAACTGCTTATAAGTTAAGTCTGTGTTCTCAATGTCAATCAAGGATAGGAATCTTACTTTTTTTTCCATTAGCCCAACCGTTCACGGTTGGGAACTGATTGTCAAATCCAATTTTCAGCCCCGTTTAGGGGGCGAAAGATGGCTAAAGCCTCTATCAAAAGCCCCATGAATGGGGCTGAAAAACTGATATATTTCGTTTCCCAGCCGTGAACGGCCGGGCTAGTGGA
>Ga0187894_10002269_pt1 | contig 23166 bp, 20 predicted proteins | sample GBC1701081metaG_FD_136650 | JGI IMG/M metagenome (GOLD analysis project Ga0187894, IMG submission 136650) | White microbial mat communities from a lava cave in the Kipuka Kanohina Cave System on the Island of Hawaii, USA - GBC170108-1 metaG ... | reverse complement strand
TGGAGCGCGAGGGTCGCCCCAGCTCACGCCGATCAGGACGCCTCGGCCGCGCGCGCGGCGCTCGCCGAGCTCGGTCTCTCCGCCGGCGTGCTCGAGCACACGCTCGAGCGCGAAGCCTCCGGGGCGCTGCGCTTCGAAGCGCTGCGCTTGGGCCGCAGTTATCAGGTCGCGATCGATGCCGCGGGGGCGGCGCGCGTCCGCGAGCTGAACGGCGGAGTGGTCGGCATCGTGCGCGGCCTCCACGGCCGGCACGACACGAGCTCGGCCTGGGGATTCAGCTGGGCGCTCTACACCGAGCTCGCGACGGCGGTTCTGCTCTTCTCGATCGTGAGCGGCATCGTGCTGGTTTGGCCGCGTGCCGGCGAGCGCGCGCTCGGATACGGGGCGTGCGCGCTCGGGCTGATCGCGACGGCAGCGCTCGCCGCGGCGATTTGGTGACGCGATGAGCTACGGCACGCTGCGCACGATCCACGGCACGCTCGCGCTCGCGCTCGCGGTGCTGCTCGCGCTGTACACGGTGAGCGGCTGGATGATCATCCATCGCACCGAGAATGGGACGCCGAGCGAGCGCAGCATCGACGTCCCCGCCGAGGTGGTTCGCGCAGCGGACGACGCCAAGCGCGCACGCGAGGTCGCCCGCGCGGCGGCGGAGCGCGCCGGGCTCGCTGGCGCGCGCGTCGACCGCGCGAAGCTCGTGGATGGAACGTGGCGCGTCTCGCTCGCTCGCGTCGCGCGCACGGCCGAGGTGACGCTGACTCCGGGAAGCGAGACGGCGCTCGTCGAGACGCGCGAGGCGACGCTCCGGGAAGGCGTGAAGCGCCTTCACCGCGTCAACGCGAAGGGCGCGCGCGGAGCGCGGCTCGCGTGGGTCATCGGGGTCGATGCGCTGAGCGCCGCGCTGCTGCTGTTCTGCCTGACAGGCGTGTGGCTGTTCGTGCGTCTGAAGCGCGATCGGCGCCTCGGCTGGCTCGCGCTCGGCGCCGGGACGCTCTACACGCTCGGATCGATCGCGTGGAACGCGCTCTCGCGCTGACGCTCGCCGGCGTTCGCCGAGAGACCTAAGCGCCCGTCGCGCGCCGCTTCCAGAGCCGGTGCGAGCGATGGCCGTAGCGAAAGAGTGCGAGATAGATCGGCGCTACCAACGCGAAACCGATCGCCTGACCCACGAGCCATTCGATTCGGCTCTCTGGCTCGCTGTCCGGTAGCTGCGAGGCCCAGCCCATCGGCTCGAACACGAAGGCGTAGGTCAGATCCCAAAGCGGCTGGATCAACGCCCAGCGTTGCCAGAAGCGCGGCGATCCGATCGGCTTCGAGAACGCGTAGCCGAAGAGTCCGACGATGCCCGCCGGAGTCACGAAGCCGTAGTCGACGACATCGAGTACGGACATCCAGCGAACGCCGCCGCTGCCAAAGATGACCGCGAACGTGAGCGCGATCAGGGCGAGCATGACGATCGTGTAAACCCGCCAGCGCAGCGGTGGCCGGATCGTCTCGTTGGGTCGCGAGAGCTCCGTGCTCGGCGGCTGGTATGGATTCCCCAATTACTCGCCTTCGAGCGCGTCCGCGGCGTCTTCGCGCAGCTCCTCGATCTCGTCGCCGACGTCCTCGACCGCCTCGTCGATCTTGCGCCCGGCCTTCTCGATCGCTCCCTCGTCGCCGTGGCGCAGCTTCTCGACCGCGTCGTCGACGGCATCGTCGAGCTCGCGGCCGGCCTTCTCGGCGGGGCCTTCTTCCTTGCAAGACAGCGAGCCGAGCGCGAGCGCGGCGATTAGGGCGAATCGAATGGCGAGTGAGCGACGCATACGGTGTCTCCCGATTCGGCGCCCAAGCTCGCACGGAATTCTCGCGGAGCAAGCGCAGCAGGGAGGGCCGCCTTCGAGCTTGCCTTCAGTCGTGCTCTTCGCGCCGCACGCGCCCGCGTTGCTGCTTGCGCGCGGCGTGTACACGCTTGGCGCCGAGCCGTCGCTCGCGGCTCGCTCGCGTGGGCCGCGTTTCGCGGCGCGCGCGCGGCCGCGCGAGCGCGGCGGCGAGCAGCGCCTCGAGCCGCAGGTGCGCGAGCTCGGCGTTGCGCGCGCGCGAGCGCGTCTCGCTGCTCGCCACGCGCACGCGGCCCTCGGCGTCGAGGCGCCCCGCGAGCTTCTGCGCGATGCGCGCGGCGTGCTCGGCGCCGAGCGCGCGCGCCGTTTCCGCGAGATCGAGGCACAGCTCGATGCGCGTCTCGAGCTTGTTCACGTTCTGGCCGCCGGGTCCGCCCGAGCGGCTGGCGCGCAGCTCGAGCGCGCGCGCCGGAATGCGCCGGTCACCGGGCAGCAGCAGATCGCGTGTCTCCGCCACCGACCGACCTAATCGCTCGCGGGTGAGGGCTCGTTCGCCCAGTCTCGTGGCACGAGGTAGCGCTCGAACAGCCGCGCTTCGGGCGAGCCGGGCGTCGGCGCGTACTCGTACTCCCAGCGGGCGAGGGGAGGCAGCGAGGCGAGTACGCTCTCGATTCGCCGTCCCGACTGCAGGCCGTACTTCGTGCCGCGGTCGTAGACCAGGTTGAACTCGACGTAGCGGCCGCGCCGGTAGAGCTGGAACTGGCGCTCGCGCTCGCCGAACGGCGTGCGCTTGCGGCGCGCGAGGATCGGTTGGTACGCGGGCAGGAACGCGTCGCCGAGGCTGCGCACGAACGTGAAGCAGGTCGCGAAGTCGGGCTCCGCGAGGTCGTCGAAGAACACGCCGCCGATGCCGCGCGGCTCGCCACGGTGCGGCAGGAAGAAGTAGTCGTCGCACCATTTCTTGAAGCGTGGATGAGCGCCAGGGCCGAGCGGCGCGCAGGCCGCGCGCGCGGTGCGGTGCCAGTGGATGCAGTCCTCGTCGCGCCCGTAATAGGGCGTCAAGTCGAAGCCGCCGCCGAACCACCAGCTCTCGCCTGCGCTGAACAGGCGGAGGTTCATGTGCACTGTCGGCGCGTGCGGATTGCGCGGGTGCACGATCAACGACAGCGAGACCGCCTCGAACGGCCGGCCCGCGAGCTGGGGCCTGTCGCTCGTCGCCGCGGGTGGCAACGCCGGGCCGCGCGCATGCGTGAAGTTCACCGCCGCCTTCTCGAGGATCGGGCCGGCCTCGAGCACTCGCGGGCGCGAGAGTGAGCCGCCATCTCCCGAAATCTCTCCGCCGCGGAATTTTGCTTCGCCATCTTCGGCTTCGAGCGCGCCGCAGATCCGGCTCTGCAGCTCGAGGAGATATGCGCGAACCGCGCTCGCATCGGCGGACATGCGCGCAAGTTAACCACGCGCAGCGCATCCCCGGCAGCGCGCGAGCCGCGCGGCGCTCGCGTGCCAGCGCAGCGACACCGGATCAGCCGCGACGCAAAGCGTCGCCGGCTGCATCCGCTCCACCGCCGCGCGCGCCCAACCAGTGATCGAGGCTTATGCTTGGATCACGTGTACGCCCCTCCGGAAGCTCTGCTGCCTTCGCTCGCTGCGGCCATCGGCGTCGGCGTGCCGCTGTTCGCTGCGAAGGCGCGCGGTCGCACCTATGCACTGTTCGCGCTCGTGCTGGTGACGCTCTCGTTTCCGGCGGGTGTCGTGCTCGCGACGCGGCTTGTCGATCTGGCGGGCCCGCGCTTCGGCGGGCTGGTCGGCTGGCTCTTCGTCTACGGCATCGCGGCGACCGGCATCCACATGGCGTCGCTCGTGCGCGCGCGGCTGCGGGCGCGCTGGATCCGCTATGCGGTCAGCGTGCCGGGCATGACGATGCTGGCGCTCGGCGCGCTCGCGCTTCCGTTCCTCGTCGCGCTCGCGCCGGTGCGCGGCCTGCTCGGCGCGCTCGGCGCCGAGCGCGCGCTGGCCGCGCTCGCATACGCGGATTGGCTGCCGATCGCGCTGATCGCGCACGCGCTGGCGACCTCGTTCGGCGCGCGGCGCGAATTCGTGCGCGTCGATCTCGCGCGCGGCGGCGAGCCGAGCACGCTGAGACGCCTGCCGGTCGAGCGCAGCAGGACGCAGCCCGCGCCGGTTCCCGCGCCAGCGGCGCGCCGTCCGCTGCGGATCGTGCAGATCACCGACCCGCACATCGGGCCGTGGCAGCCGGTCCATCGGCTCTCGAGGCGCATCGGCGAGCTCGCGGACCATCAGCCGGACCTCGTGCTGCTGACCGGCGATTTCCTGACGATGGAGAGCAACGGCACGCACGGAGCGCTCGCGCGTGCGCTCGCGCCGCTCGCCCAGCTGCGCGGGCGCTGCTTCGCGATCTACGGAAATCACGACCACGAGGCGCCAGAGGAAGTGCGCTCGGGCCTCGCAGCGAACGGCATTCGGCTGCTGATCGACGCGGAGGCGATCGTCGACACGCCTGCTGGGCCGGTGCAGATCGTCGGCGCCGATCATTATTGGGAGGAGCGCGACGAGCGCGTGCCCGCGCTGCTGAAGCGCTACCCGCGCCGTGCGGGTCACCTGCGGCTGTTCCTGCTGCACGATCCGGCTGGCTTCAAGTTCGTGCCGCCCGGCGAAGTGGATCTCACGCTCTCGGGCCACACGCACGGCGGGCAGGTGGGACTCGTCTCGTTCGGCCTCGACTGGACCGTGCTCTCGCGCTCGCGCTGGCCGGACCACGGCCTGTTCGGCCACGGCGCGAGCCGCCTCTACGTCCACCGCGGGACCGGCTTCTACGGTTTTCCGCTGCGCGTCGGCGTTCCGGGCGAGCTCTCGCTGCTCGAAGTGATCCCGCGCGAGAGCTGACCACTTGCGCCCGTCAAACTTGCAATTGGGGTGGCGCGCGGTCAGAGCAAGCGCAGCTGCTCGGGCTGTCCGAGCGCGGCGTCCCAGCTCGTGCCCAGATCTTCGAGGACGCCCTCGGCGACGGGGCGCAGCACGCGCTCCACGTAATGCTCGTAATCGATGTGCAGAGGCAGCGGACGCCCGAGCGCGACCGGCTCGGCGCCGGTCGCAGTGATTAGGTAGCGGATCACCGGGCCCGGCCGAGCGCCGGCTTTGCGCGCAGCCTGCACGTGCGGCGCGTTCGCGCTGTAGCGATCGAGGCCTCCCTTGCGGATGCGCTTGCTCGTCACGAGCTCGGCGTCGAGCGCTCCGCTGCGCACCGCCTCGACGATCTCGCGCACGAACGGCGCGGGGTCGCGGTCGGTGAAGGCGCGCTCGAGCATGCCCTCCTGCAGGCGCCGCACGACCGGCGGCCAGTCTCTGCGCACGGACTCGAGGCCGACGACGTGGAGGCGGTGCTGGGCGAATCCCGCGTAGCGCTTCTTGCTGCCGGCGCGCCCACCGCGCAGGCGCGGGAGCCACAGCCGGTCGTAGATTTCCTCGAGCTCGAGCACGAGCTGCGGCGCGACGCCGTACTCACGCTGCACGCGGCTCGCGATCGCCCCCTCCACGCGAGCGCGCAGCGCTTCGGCGTCAGCCGCCGCCGAGCCCGCTTCGCCGAGCTGCACGAACACCGAATCCGTGTCGCCGTATAGCACCGCGACGCCGTGCGCCTCGAACGCCTCCTTCGTCCAGTGCAGCGTCTGCTGTCCGAACGTCGTGATCGCGTTGGCGACGCTCGGATCGAAGAAGCGGCACGCTGTTGCGCCCAGCACTCCGAACATCGCGTTCATCAGGATCTTGATCGCCTGATCGGCGTGGCGATCGCCGCGCGCCTTCGCCGCTTCGCGCCGCGAGGCCAGCTCCGTCAGCACGCCGGGCAGGATCGATTCGCTGCGCGAGAAGCGCGCGCCGTTCGGCGCCACCAGCGCGTCCTCGCCGGCGCGCCCGTGCGCGAGCGGATCGAGGCCGAACGTCCGAATCAGGCTCGGGTAGAGGCTCTTGAAGTCGAACACCGCGACGCGCGCATGGAAGCCGGGCGCGGGCTCTAGCAGCGCGCCGCCGATCACGACCGCGCTCTGGTGGTCCGCGACGCTCGGCGCGACGAAGCCGCGGCGCCGCAGCTCGGGCAGATAGAGCAAATCGAACGACGCGATGCTCGCGCCGATCCTGTCGAGCTGCATGCCGGTCAGCAGACTGCGCTCGATCGCGAGGTCGAGCAGCCCCTCGCGCGCGAGGAGCTCGGGTACGAGCCGCGCGTCCTCGAGGTTGTAAGCCGCGAGCGCTTCGGGCTCCTCGCGCCAGAGACGCAGGATCTCGGCCGCTGCGTCGGGCACCTCTTGATCGATCTTCTTGCCGCGCCCCAACACTGCGCGCGAAACCGTCTCGAGCCGGTAGTCGGGCAGCTTCAGCGCGTCGCGCACGAGCGGGATGCCGTCGAGCACCATGCGCCCCGGCACCTCGGCGCGCGACTGCGCGAACGGCCCCTGATCGACGAGCAGCCGCGGCGGCTCGTGCGAGCGCCCGATCGCGCACGGAATTCGCAGCGCTGCGCAGCGCGCGAGCAGCACGCGCAGATCGAAGTCGACGACGTTCCAGCCGAGCAGCACGTCGGGATCGAGCGCCTTGAGGCGCGCGACCAGCGCCGAGAGCAGCGCCGGCTCCGCGGCGTGCACGATCGCGCCTGCGACCGTGCGCTGTGCGACGAGGTGCACCTCCTCGACGCCGCAGCCGACGATCGCGGCCGCGAAGATGCGGCTCGCATCGGGCGTCGTCTCGAGATCGAGCGAGAGCGTGCGCAGCGCGACGCGCGCAGGCGAAGGCGTCAGCTCGGGGTTCGCGAACACGACGAGGCCGTCGCTGCGCTGCTCGCCGCGGCCGCGCAGCTCGAGCGTCGCGCGGATGCCGCGATCGATCAGGTAGCGGTACGCGAAGCGCAGGTCCGCCTCATACGCGGTACTGCCTGCGGCCTGCACCGCTTCGCGCAGCGCAGGGACGGCGCCCGGCACGTTCGCCTCGACGCGCACGACCGGCGCGCCGATCAGATCGCGCAGCTCGCTCGCAATCACACGCCCGCCCGCCCACTTCACGGCGTCCGCAGCAGCCGGGCTCGCAAAGAAATACGGACGGAAGCGGTCATCCTCGACCAAGAACGCGTCGCCACTCTCGAGCCGTCCATAGAGCTGGACGACCGGCACACCGTTGCGCACCCGATAAGTGGGATGGACGACAAAGCCGCGCGAGCAGGGGAAGTTGATTGACGCGTTCACGCCCCGCGCAGCGTACTGCGCAACGTCCCAAGAACGTGTCAACCAACATCTCCCACAGCCGCCGTAGTGGCGTCAGCGACCCGCACCGGCAACCCACGAGAGTGACGCGACGGCGCCTCGATGGCGCAGTCGCGTCACCACCTACCTCCAAACGACGTGTCGAAGACGCACACAGCAAGAGCCGCGCGGGCCGGGCGGGGGTCGCGGAGCGAATCCCCAGGCGTGGCCGCGCTCACGACGAAGCGCATCGCACACAACCCCGAACGCCTCACTGCACAGCCCGCCGCGGCCACGCGGGTGAGCGGAGCCGAGCCCCCGCCCGGCCCGCGCGGCGGAGCCCCGAACGAAGGTCAAAGAGCTCCGCTACCGGAAGAGCAACCCCGCCAGCGCACCCCGATATTGCTGCACCAGCTCATGCTCCCCACCGAGCACGCCGAACACGTCGAGCATCGCCTTACGTGCCGCGTCCTCGCCGAAATGCGGGTCGGCCTCGATGCACGCGAGCAGCTCCGCGAGTGCCGGCTCATAGCGGCGCGCCGCCGCGAGCGCGCGCCCGTACTCGATCCTCGTCGCGAGATCTAGAGGATTCGCGCGCGCCTTGGCTTCCAGCGCCGCGAGCTCGCTGTGATCTGCAGGCGCCGCCGAGCGCGTGCGTAGCTCCGCGGCGAGCCGCTCCGCCTCCTGCTCGAGCGCGGGCACGCCGACGACACGCTCGAGCAGCGCCAGCGCTTCCTCCGTCGCGCCGCGCCCGCCGAGAGTGCGGGCGAGGCCGACGAGCGCGGCGGGATGCCGCGCGTCGGCCGCGAGCGCCGCGCGGAAGCGCTCTTCGGCAGCGTTCTCGTGACCCGCGATCAGCAGCTCGCCGCCCTGCTTCGCGAGCTGATCGGCTTGCGTCGGCAGGATCGCGGCGAGGAAGCGCTTCACCTCGGATTCAGGCTGCGCGCCGACGAACGAGCTGCGCGCCTGCCCGTCGCGGAATGCGATCACGAGCGGAATGCTACGCGCGCCGGCGGCCGCCGCGATCTGCGGATTCTCGTCGACGTTGATCTTGGCGAGCACAAAGGCGCCGGCGCTCTGCTGCGCCGCTCGCTCGAGGATCGGGCCGAGCGTGCGGCACGGCCCGCACCAGGGCGCCCAGAAGTCGACGACGACCGGAACTTCCTTCGAGCGTTCCAGCACCTCGCGCTCGAAGGTCGCGTCGCTGACGTCGAAGACCGCCGCGGTCTGCCCAAGCGCCATCGCTGAAGCCCGTCCGCCTACTGCGCGACCTTCTCGCGCATCAGGCTCTGCAGCTCACCGCTCTGGAACATCTCGGTGACGATGTCGCAGCCGCCGATGAATTCTCCGCCGACGTACAGCTGCGGGATCGTCGGCCAGCTCGAGAAGTCCTTGATGCCCTGGCGGATCGCCGGGTCGGCGAGCACGTCGACCGTCGTGTAGCTCGGCACGACGCGATCGAGCATCTGCACCACGCGCGCCGAGAATCCACACTGCGGAAACTCGCGCGTGCCCTTCATGAACAGCACGACGCGGTCGGCGTCGACCGCAGCTTGGATGCGGGAGCGTGTGGAAGCATCGAGCGCCATCGTTTCCTCTCGCGTGCGAGTTCTTCGGATCGCTTGCCCCGAAGGTACGAGATGCTGTAGGAATCGGTCAACGCGCTGCACCCCCAACCCTTCGAGGATCAAGCGAAAAATGCCCTGGGTGATTACGAGCCTGTGCCGCGACTGCGTCGATCAAGCATGCGTCGAGGTATGTCCGGTCGATTGCATCTACGAGTACAAGGGCGAGGATCGCGAGACCTTTCCGAATCAGCTCTTCATCGATCCCGAAGAGTGCATCGACTGCGGCGTGTGCGAGCCGGAGTGTCCCTGGGAAGCGATCTTCGAGGACGAGCGGGTGCCGGACGTGTTCACCGGCGATGTGAAGCTGAACGCGGCAATCATCGAGACCAAGGACGACTTCGTGGTGCCGGACAAGGGCGAGAAGCCGAAGCCGACGCCCGAGCAGGTCGCCGCGAACAAGCAGAAGTGGGGCTATTCGGGGTAGGGGCAGCCTGCGCCGGAGCGACCCCTCGCGCGCGCTAGCGTTCACCCCGCGTGCGCGCGTCCTCGGAGTCGACTAAGCCGTGGCGATGGGAAGCGATCGACACACCGGCGGCCAGCCACGAGAAGCCGCGCACGGCGTCCCGCCGGCCGCAGGCGCGCTCGCCGACGCGTTCGGCCGCAAGCTGCGGGACCTGCGCATCTCGGTCACCGACCGCTGCAACTTCCGCTGCCCGTACTGCATGCCCGCCGAGACGTTCGGCCCCGGCTTCAAGTTCCTGCCGCGCAAGGAAGTGCTGACGTACGAAGAGATCGCGCGGCTCGCGCGCATCTTCGCCTCGCTCGGCACGCGCAAGCTGCGCATCACCGGTGGCGAGCCGCTCGTGCGTCACGACCTGCCCGAGCTGATCGAGCAGCTCGCCGCGATTCCGGAGATCGACGACATCGCGCTGACCACGAACGGGCACCTGCTCGAGAAGCTCGCCGCGCCGCTCGCGCGCGCAGGTCTGCGCCGCATGACGGTGAGCCTCGACAGCCACGATCCGGAAGTCTTCCGGCAGATGAGCGGCGGCATCTCGGCGCCGGAGCGCGTGCTGCGTGGGATCGAGGCTGCTGCGACTGCAGGGCTCGGGCCGATCAAGATCAACTGCGTCGTGCAGCGCGGCGTGAACGACCACACGCTGGTGGAGCTCGCAGCGCGCTTTCGCGGCACCCGCCAGATCGTGCGCTTCATCGAGTACATGGACGTCGGCACCGCCAACGGTTGGGAGCTCGCACAGGTCGTGCCGGCGCGCGAGATCGTCGCGCGCATCGACGCGCGCTTCCCGCTCGAGCCCGCGGAAGCGAATTATCAGGGAGAAGTGGCGCGGCGCTGGCGCTATCGAGACGGGCAGGGCGAGATCGGCGTGATCTCGTCGGTGACGCAGCCGTTCTGTGGCGACTGCACGCGCGCCAGGCTCTCGGCGGAGGGCTCGTTGGTGACGTGCCTGTTTGCCACCACCGGACGCGACCTGAAGACGCCGCTGCGCGCGGGCGCCAGCGACGACGAGCTGCGCGAAGTCATCACCGGAGTCTGGCGTCGCCGCCGCGACCGCTATTCCGAAGAGCGCAGCGAGCTCGCCGCCGCGCGCGCCGGCCAGCGCATCGAGATGTTCCGGCTGGGAGGCTGAGCAGGCGGCGCCTCGCCGCGCGCAGCGAGGCGGAAGTGCAAGCAGAGCGCGCAGCGAGGCGAAGCCGAGCGGAGTCGATGCGGTAGGAGCCGAGCGAAGATCGAACAGTGGCCTCCGAGGCTGAGGAGCCGATCGGTCGAGAGATTGCAGAATGGCGGGCACAGGCAAGCGGCGCCTCGCCGCGAGTCGAGCGAAGATCGAAACCGCGGCATGGTGTTAGGGAACATCGCCAAGCGCGCGTTCGAGAGCGTGGGGTGACGAAAAGCGGATGCGTCAGGCGCTGCGCGAGCTCGTGCTGGTGGGCGGCGGGCACGCGCACATCCAGGTGTTACGGCGCTGGGCGATGGCGCCGCTGCCCGGAGCGAGCCTGACGCTCGTGCTCGACCGCGCGGAAGCGGTGTACTCCGGGATGGTTCCCGGCTTCGTCGCCGGCGATTACGCCGCCGCCGAGTGCGAGATCGACGTCGTGCCGCTCGCGCGCCGCGCGGGCGCGCGCGTGATCCTCTCCGCTGCGACCGAAATCGACGCGCGGGCGCAGCGCATCGGGTTCGCGGAGCGGCCCCCGCTCCACTACGACGTCGCCAGCCTCGACGTCGGCGCGGGCGTGCGCGGCCTCGAGCTGCCCGGCGTCGGCGAGCACGCGCTCGCGACGCGCCCGATCCGCGAGTTCGTCGATCGCCTCGACGCCGCGCTCGAGCGCGCGCGCTCGGCCGCGCAGGCGCGCGGCGAAGCTCACGCACCGCGCATCAGCGTCGTCGGCGGCGGAGCCGCAGGCGTCGAGCTCGCGTTCTGCGTGGAGGCGCGCACGCGCATGCGAGGGATGCGCGCGGAGATCACGCTGGCGACGGACGTCGGGGAGATTCTGCCCAGCGCGTGGCGCGCGCTGCGCCGCCGCGCACTCGCGGAGCTGGAGGCGCGCGAGGTTCGCGTGCTGACCGCGGCGCGCGCGGAGCGCGTCGAGAAGGACGCGCTCGTGCTCGCTGGCGGCGAGCGGCTTTCGTGCGATCTCGCGATCTGGGCGGCAGGCGCCGCGCCCGTTCCGGTCATTCGCGACAGCGCGCTTCCAAAGGACGCCGCCGGCTTCGTTCTGGTGCGCGATACGCTGCAGGTCGAGGGCCACGACGCATTGTTCGCGGTCGGCGACTGCGCCTCGCTCGCGAATGCTCCGTGGACGCCGAAGGCTGGCGTGTACGCGGTGCGGCAGGGCCCGCTGCTCGCGGACAACTTGCGCTTCGCGCTCGCCGGAGAGCCGCTGCGCCGCTACCGCCCGCAGCGTGATTTTCTGACGCTGCTGAATCTCGGCGGCCGCCGCGCGCTGGGCGCGAAGTGGGGGGTTGCGTTCGCGGGACCGCGCGCCTTCTGGCTCAAGGACGCGATCGACCGCCGCTTCGTGCGCCGCTTCCAGGTGTTAGGGGAAGAAGGGGCGCCGAGCGCCGCGTTCCCGCCGATGCCAGAGGACGCGGCGATGCAGTGCGGCGGCTGCGCCGCGAAGGTGTCGTCGCGCGCGCTCGCAGACGCGCTGGCCTCGCTGCCTCCGGCGGCCCTCGATCCGAGCGTCGTGCTCGGCCTGGGCGCGCGTGACGACGCCGCCGCGCTGCGCACTCCGCATGGAGACCTGCTGGTCGCCACCGTCGACGGCTTCCGTGCGTTCAGCACGGACGCGTGGCTGGTCGGCCGCGTCGCCGCGGTGAACGCGCTCTCGGACGTCTACGCGAAGGGCGCGAGCCCGAGGCATGCGCTCTGCTGGGTGACCGTGCCCGAGGGCCGCGGCGAGGAGGCTCTGCAGCAGGCGCTCGCCGGTGTGCGCGCGGCGCTGGACCCGCTCGGCGTCACGCTCATCGGCGGCCACTCGACGCTCGGGCCCGAGCTGACGATCGGCCTCGCGGTGCTCGGGGAGCTCGCAGCGAGCGACGCGCCGCTCACGAAGCAGGGCCTCGCGCCCGGCGACGTGCTCGTGTTGACGAAGCCGCTCGGCACCGGCGTCGTGCTCGCCGCCGACATGCGCGCCAGAGCGCGCGGCGCGTGGCTGCGCGCGGCGCACGCCTCGATGCTGCGCGCGAACGATCACGCAGCAGCGGTCGCGCGCCGCTTCGCGCGCGCGTCGACCGACGTGTCGGGCTTCGGGCTCGCCGGCCACCTCCGCGAAATGCTGGAGGCCGGCGGCGTCGCGGCCGAGCTCCAGGCGGCTGCGCTGCCGGCGCTTCCGGGCGCCCGCGAGCTGCTCGCGCTCGGCGTGCGCAGCACTTACGCCGCACAGACCGCCGAGGCCGCGCCGCCGCTGCTCGGCGGCGACGCGCTCACCCACGCGCTCGCGTGCGACCCGCAGACCTCCGGCGGGCTGTTGTTCGGCGGCGCGCCCGAGCGCGCGGAAGCCGCGCTCGCCGCGCTGCGCGACGCAGGGGAAACGCAAGCGGCCGCGATCGGCCGCGTGACGGCAGGCGCGCCCACGATCACCTTCCAGTGATCGCGCGCCGCCGTCTCGCCGTGCATCGCCTCGCGGCGCTTACTCCAGCGACAGGAACTTCCAGCTCGCGAGCGGGACCCCGCTGAGCGCTGTCGACAGCACCGTCCAGCGAGTCGTCGACCCGCTCGGACGGACGGGCGAGACGGCGACGCCGTAGAGCGTCGCGCTGCTCCCGACCACGAGCTCGTCCTTTCCGTTCGAGTCGAGATCGACGACGCCGCGCAGCGTGGAGCCCGCGGCGAGCAGCACGGTCGTGCCGATCTTCGGGGCACTCGCGCCGGCCAGGAACCAGACATCGATCACCGTGCCGCTCGGCGTCGTCCGAGTCCAGGCCAAGTCGTCGGTGCCGTTGCCGTCGAAATCGCCGGCGCCCTCGAGGCGCGAGACGGCAGCCGCCGTACCGAGCGATACGACCGCGCGCGGCACGAGGCCACGCAGCAGCCACGCGTCGAGCCGCCGAGTCGTCACGTTCAGCCACACGAAATCGGGCGAGCGATCGCCGTCGACGTCGCCGACCGCAGCCAGCTGCATGCCGGTCGGCGCGCGATCGACGGCCAACGTGTTGACGAAACCCTCTGCACCGAGCCTCCAGACGAGGCTCTCTCCGGTTACGGAGTCGTGGAAGAGCGCATCGGCCTTGCCGTCGCCGGAGAAATCGCGAAACGCGGCGACGCGGAAGCGCGCGGCCTGCGACGGCAGCCCGATCAGCGAGTAAGTGAGGCCGCGCATGCGCCAGATCTCGTTCGTCCCGGTCACCGGATTTCGCCACAGCACGTCCGCGCGGCCGTCGGCGTCGACATCGCCGAAGCCCACCGGCCGCATCGCCGGATCGCGCGGCGTTCCGATCGTCACCCAGCTGCGCGTTCCATTCGCAGCGAGCAGCGACGCGACGAGCGCACCGGTCGCCAAGTTGATCGCGAGCGCATCCGAGCGGCCGTTGCCGTCGAGATCGGCGCGCGTGTCTCCGCTCCGCGGCGGCGTCGGCGCGGTGACGAAGGTGATCGAGTCCGACAGTGCCGAGAGCGGCCCGCTGCGTCCGCGCGTGTCGAAGGCCGCGACGCGCACCAGCAGCGTCTCACCGATGCTGCCCGCGACCCGCACAGCCGCCGACGTCACGTTCGACTCGACGCGAAACGCCGCGCCGTTACGAGACACCTGGACGGCGTAGCCTGCGACCGGGCCGCTCGCGGCGGTCCAGGTCAGCTGCACGGACGTTCCCGGCACGTTCACTGCGAGCGCTCGAGTCGAGAGCAGCACTGCGAACAGACACACCGCGCGTACGCCGAACCAACGGCAACCGATCATCTCTCCCCCCCACCCCATAACAAGCGGGCGCAGGGTGAAGAGCTGGAGAGCGGCGCGACGTGAGCCGACTCACGTCACGAACGATTTCACGAGGAATTCTTTACGCGCGCGCTCGGTTCTGTGCGCTCACGCACAACGAAGCTGTGACGCGTCCGAGCTTCGCTCACGCTGTGCGTCCGCGTCCGCCGCGCGAGCGCGCTCGCTGCTACGCGACCGCGCCGCTCGCGCGCAGCGCCGCGACGTCCGCCTCGCTCTTTCCGAGCTCGCGCAGCACCTCGTCGCTGTGCTGTCCGCGAGTGGGCGCCATCCAGCGCGGTGCCCAAGGCGTTCCCGCGAAGTCGGCGGGCGTCGCGGGAAAGGTGGTGGTGGCGCCGTCGTCGGGCACCTCGCACCAAGCGCCCGCGGCGCGCGCCTGCGGGTCCGCGATCACTTCCTCGATGTCTTGCACGGGCGCCCACCACATGTCCTCGATGCCGTCGAAGATCTGCGCCCACTCCGCGCGCGGCTTCTCGGCGAACGCGGCGTCGAGCAAAGCGATCAGCGCTTCGGCGTTCTTCGCACGATCGCGTGGAGTCGCGAAGCGCGGATCGTGCGCCCACTCGGGGTGGCCTGCGGCGCGGCAGAGCGGGGGCCAGTGGCGATCCGCCTCGAGGCCGACCACCCAGAACCACTTGCCGTCCTTCGCCTGATAGTTGTTGATGCACGGGTTGCCCATCGCCGCGCGGCGCGCCACCGCGAGCCCGGTGCCGAGGCGCAGCGCGGTCGCGAGATCGAACGAGAGCGTGTAGAGGCCCTGGCGGTAGAGCGAGGTCGAGACGAGCTGGCCCTTGCCGGTGCGCTCACGCGCGACGAGCGCGGCGCTGATCGCGCCCGCGAGCACCATGCCGGTGCCGTGGTCGCCCATGCCGCCGCGCTGGAACGGCGGATGCGAGCCGGGCTGCGTCAGCATGTGCGCGATGCCGGAGCGCGCCCAGAAGCCGGCGATGTCGTACGCGGCTTTGTCCTTCTCGGCGCCGGCGATGCCGTATCCCGTAATCAGTCCGTAGACGAGCCGCGGATACTTCGCGAGCAGCGTCTCCGCGTCGAGGCCGAGGCGCGCGAGCGCCGCGGGCCGCACGTTCGTCACGAACACGTCGGCGCGCGCGATCAGCTCGCCCGCGAGCACGCGGCCGGCGGGCTTGCCGAGATCGACGCCGATCGAGCGCTTCCCGCGGTTGTCCATCTCGAACGGCGGATTGAACGGCAGGTCGGCGCCCAACATCTGCTGGAAGAGCCGTGCGGGATCGCCGACTCCAGGAGGCTCGATCTTCACCACGTCGGCGCCCCAGTCCGCGAGAATCCCACCCGCCGCAGGCCCGGCGATCCAGACTCCCAGCTCGACGACGCGAACCCCTTCCAGCGGCCCCATCATTCTTCTCCCCTCCCACAAAAGCGCGGCGCGCCACAGTAAGTCACCACCGGGGACGTTCATACTTGCCGGTGACATAGGGGACGGTCTTGCGTTCGCGCGGGCGCCCGGGTTCCGCTCGCGGCCGGTAAGCGAGCGCGTCACGAAAGTCACCAGGGCAAGAACGTCCCCGTGGTGACTACAGTGCGCGGGTGGCGCGCGAGATCGCTCTCTACACCGAGTCGTTCGCCGAGCGCGCCGCATTCGACACCGCGGTCTCACGCGCGCTGCTGCACGCTGCGGCGCGCGGCGAAGCGCGCGAATCGCTGCGCCTCCATCAGCCGCCCGACGTCGTCGCGTTCTCGGTGCTCGATCGTGCGCGCCCGGGCTTCCGCGAGGCCGTCGCGGCGGCACGCGCGGACGGCTGGGGCGCGGTGCTGCGCCTCGCCGGCGGGCGCGCCGCGGTCTTCCAGCGCGAGACGATCGCGTTCGCGTGGTGCATCCCCGATCAAGAGCCGCGCGGCTCGATTGCGAAGCGCTTCGACTGGATCGCGCACGTCGTCGCGCGCGCGCTCGAATCATTAGGGGTCGACGCGCGCGTCGGCGCCGTTCCGGGCGAATACTGCCCCGGCGACCACAGCGTGAACGCGCGCGGCGCGCGCAAGCTGATGGGGGTCGGCCAGCGGCTCGTGAAGGGCGCGGCGCACGTCGGAGGCGTGATCGTCGTCCGCGATTCCGCGCGCGTGCGCGAAGTGCTCGTGCCGGTCTACGCCGCGATGGGCGTCGCGTGGGATCCGGCGACGGCAGGCGCGGTCGAGGACGAGCTTCCCGGCGTCACGCGCGAAGACGTGCTCGGAGCGCTGCGGCGCGAAGTCTCGCGCGAGGCCGCGCTCGTTCCCGCAGCGCTCGACGCGCGCTGGCTCGCCGAAGCCGAATCGCTCGCGGGCGAGCACGAGATCGATTAGGGACGCGGCGCGACCGGCAGCTCGTAGCGCGCGACGAGATAGGGACCGACGCGGCGGTCGCTGTGGTAACGGAAGCCGTAGCGCTCGTACACGGCCCGTAGTCGCGGGCGGCCCGCTTCGCAGTCGAGTCGCAGTCGCCCGCGCCCCAGCTCGCGCGTGCGCCGCACCGCGAAGTCGAGCAGTGCGCTCGATACCGCTCCTCCAGCGCCGCTTCGCCTCACGGCGAGTCGATGCACGTAGGCGGCTTCGCCGGCCCGCGCATCCGGCCACATCAGCGCGTCTTCGAGCTGAAAGCGGACGACCCCCGCAATCTCGCTGCCCTGTTCCGCAATCCAGAACATCCCCGCCCCGACTTCGGCGTGGATCGCCCGGGACGCCAACTCGTCCATGCGCCACATCGTGTCGCCGCGCGTATCGAGCCAGGCGGCGGCTTCGCGCAGAATCTCCGCAACCGCCTCGACGTCCGTGTCCCGTGCCTGCCGCACCGAGATCGCCGTCATCGCGTCAGCCTTTTGGCGCGAGCTTCCGCACGACGGAGGCCTTCCCGGTACTGCCCCAATCGAGGCCGACGAAATCGAAGTGCGACGCGATGTCGTCGCTGGCCGGTTCGCGGCGCATCCCCGAGTAAGCAGGGCTCGCCGCCATCAGGCCGCCGTCGACGACGAGCGCCTCGCCGGTGATGAACTCACTCTCGTCGCTCGCGAGGAACAGCGCGGCGTTCGCGATGTGCTCGCCGCGGCCGTGCGCGGGCCAGGGCTGGAGCTTGTCGAGGCGCTGCTTGGCCGCGTCTTCGTGTCCGCGGTGCAGCAGCGGAGTCAGGATTCCGCCCGGGCAGATCGCGTTCACGCGGATGCGCAGCGGCGCGAGCTCGAGCGCCGCCGCGCGCGTCAGGTTGATCACGCCGGCCTTGCACGCGGAATAACAAGCCGGTCCGGCGCCACCGGCCAGGCCCGCGATCGAGGCCGTGCTGACGATCGAGCCGCCGCGCCCGGCCTGTTTCATCGCACGCCCGGCGTGCTTGATGCCGAGGAACACGCCGCGCAAGAGAACCGCACAGGTCGCATCCCAGTCCTCGACGTCGAGCTCGAGCAGGCTGCCGAGCGCGCCGCCGATGCCCGCGTTGTTGAACATGCAGTCGATGCGGCCGAAGTCTTCCGCAGCGCGCTCGACGGCGGCGGCGACGTCGTCCTCGTCGGCGACGTTCGTCCGCACGAACGCAGCGCGCGACATGGCGCCGAGCTTCGCCGCCGCCTCGAGCGTCTCCTTGCCGGTGCCCTCGTTCATGTCCGCGATCACGACGCTCGCGCCTTCGGCCAGAAAGCGCAGCGCGGTCGCACGCCCCATGCCGCTCGCGCCGCCCGTAATCACTGCGACCTTGCCCGCGAGCCGACCCTCGGGTTTGCTTCGCGCTCTCTTCGCCGCCATGCGCACCTCCGCGCTGCGGCGCACGCTAGGAGAACGACCCAGGATGCGCGATCACCGCACGCGCAATCTCCAGCGCGCGCAGAGACCATTGTTCGACCTTCGCGCGGCTCCTACCGCATCGACTCCGCTCGGCTTCGCCTCGCTGCGCGCGCTGCTTGCACCTCCGCCTCGCTGCGCGCTTCGCTCTCCCGTCCGACTCCGCTCGGCTCCTACCGCATTAACTCCGCTCGGCTTCGCCTCGCTGCGCGCGCTGCTTGCACCTCCGCCTCGCTGCGCGCTTCGCTCTCCCGTGCGACTCCGCTCGGCTCCTACCGCATTGACTCCGCTCGGCTTCGCCTCGCTGCGCGCGCTGCTTGCACCTCCGCCTCGCTGCGCGCTTCGCTCTCCCGTCCGACTCCGCTCGGCTCCGAAGACTCCGCCTCGCTGCGCGCTTCGCTTGCTAGCCCGCTGCTTCCAGCGTCGCTGAGCGCGGCCCGCGCTCGCGCCACAGACGTGACGCGGAGTCCGCCGGCACAGGCAGGCTGAACAGGTAGCCCTGCGCCTCGTCGCATCCCCAGATCGTCACCAGCTCGCGCTCGGCTTCCTTTTCGACGCCCTCGGCAACGACGCGCAGCCAGAGCGACTTCGCCATCGCGACGATCGAGGCGGTCAGCGCCGCCGCATCTTCGCGCGTCGAGATCTCGGAGATGAACTCGCGATCGATCTTCACGATCTGCACCGGCAGCTTGCGCAGCACCGAGAGCGACGAAAAGCCGGTGCCGAAATCATCGAGCGCGAGCTCGCAGCCGAGCGCGCGCAGTGCATTCAGCTCGCGGATCGCGCGCTCGGAATCGTCGAGCAGCACGCTCTCGGTCACTTCGATCCCGAGCAGTGTGGGCTCGGCGCCAGTCTCGCGCAGGATCTCGGCGACGCGCGCGGCGATGCCGTCGCGCCGGAATTGTTGGGGCGAGAGATTGACGGCGACGGGCACGGCGCCGAGGCCCGCCTCTCGCCACGCGACGATCTGGCGGCACGCCTCGCGCACGACCCAGTCGCTGAGCTCGCTGATCAAGCCGAACTCCTCGGCGATCGGCACGAACTCGGCGGGCGAGAGCGTCCCCAGCTCCGGCTCGCGCCAGCGCACCAATCCTTCGAAGCCAGCGAGCTCGCCGGAGCCGAGCGCGACCTTCGGCTGGTAGACGATCGCCAGCTCGCCGCGCGCGATCGCGCCGCGCAGCCGGCCCGCGAGCGCGAAGCGGCGGAGCTCGGCGGCGCTACTCGCCGCGCTGTGCGCCTGGACGCGCGCGCCGCCGCGCTGCGCCTGGGCGAGCGCGCGTTCCGCGCAGCGCAGCACGTCGTTCGCGTCGTCGCCATCGCTCGGGAAGCGCGCGATCCCGGCGCTCGCTGCGAGCAGCAGCTCGTGGCTCGCGGTGCGGATCGGTGCGTCGAGCGCATCGAGCGCGCGCTGCGCCATCTGCTCGAGCGCGGCGGAGCCTCCGGAATGCGGCGCGAGCGCCACGAAATGGGCGTCGCGCGCGTGCGCGAGCCCGCAATTCGGCAGCGCTGTGGTGAGGCGAAGCGCGGCCTCGCGCAGCAGCGCGTCGGCCGCGTCGCGACCGAGCGTCGCCGCCACGCGCTCGAAGCCGCCGAGGCCGAACGCGATCACTCCGAGCTGGCGCTGCGCGGCTCGCGCCTGCGTTGCCTCGCGCTCGAGCAAGGCCTGCAGCCCCGAGCGATTGGCGAGGCCCGTCACCGCGTCGTGATCTGCGAGAAACTCGACGCGCGCCTCCGCGCGCCGCCAGGTGCTGATGTCCTGCACGACGCCCTCGAGCGCGACCGGCTCGCCGTCCTCGCTGAGCGCGAGCTGCATCCGGTAGCGCAGCGTGCGCTCCGCGCCGTCATCGCCGAGCGCGCGCAGCTCGCCCGTCGCGACGCGGCCGGTGCGCAAGCAGTCGCGTACTTGGGCGCCGAGTGCCTCGCGTTCGGCCGGCAGCGTTCGTGGCCGCGCGCCACGGCGCACCCCGAGCATTCGCCACAGCTCGGCGTCGCCGAGCAGCGCGCGCGAGGAGATCTCGTAACGCCAGCTCGCGAGCTGTGCGAGCCGCTGCGCGTTGCGAAGGCGCGCATTCCTGGCGAGCAGCTCGCTGTTTCTGGCGTGCGCGCGAAGCAGCACCCGAGCGCGGTGGAGGATGGCGGCCGGCGCTTCGGCGCGGCTCGCGAAATCGCTGGCGCCGGCCTCTAGCGCCTGCGCGAACGCGTCGCGTGCTTCGGCGCCTGCGATCACGAGTATCGGGAGCTCCGCGCCGCCCGGCCGCGTGCGCAGCTCCTCGCACAGCGCGAGCGCGGCGCGTTCGTTCGCCTCGAGGTCGATCGCGACGAGATCGGGTGCGGCGCTAGAGCACGCGGCGAGCGCTTCGCTGCGCTCGCTCGCGCGCGCGACCGCGAGCCCGCCCTGCTCGAAGAGCCGCGCGAGCGCGCGACGAGCGGCTGCCTCGCGCGCAACCACGAGCACACGCGGGCGCTTCTGCGCCGTGTCTGCCGCCTCACGAGCCGGCGGATCGCGGTCCCAAACCGTCGCCATCGCAGGCATTTCGGCGGGGACGCGGCAGGGCTTGAGGAGCCGTCTCGGGCGGGCGGCTCGGTGCTCGGCCGCCCTCGCGCAGCCGTTACAGCGGGGTCTGACCCCGCTGTAACGCTGACGACGCCGTGCGTCACGACGCGAGCGCGCGAGGTGTTCGAGCGGCTAGCTCGCGAGCTTGCCGACGAGCTTCGCGGGCAGGTGCCCGGCGCGATGCAGCCAGCGGATCGTGTCGGCGTAGGTTTCGTCGACGGGCCGGAAGCGCAGGCCGAGCTCGCGCGTCGTGCGGCTCGCGTCGACGCCGGGCCAGCGCGTCGCGAACTCCATCGCGTCGAACGTCAGCGGGAACGCGAAATCGACGACGCGTTTCAGCGCGTCTCCGACGTGCCCGAAGGCCCGCAACAGCGGCCCGGGGATCGGCGCGCGCAGCCGCAGCTTGCGGCACGTCACGCGCTCGATCACGGCGTAGTTCTCTGCCCAGCTGAGCATCGGGGATGCAGCGGCGTAGCGATGCGGGCCCGCGGGCAGCTCGAGCAGCTTCACGTGCAGCGCGGCCACGTCGCGCACGTCGACGGGCTGAAAGCCGCCGTCGGTATCGATCGAGAGCTGCGCGATCCACGCCCACAGCGCGCGGTTCGCCTCCGTCATGCTCGGATCCTCGGGCCCGAGGATCCCGCAGGGATAGGAGATCGCGATCGGCGCGCCGCCCTCCTGGAGCCGGCGGACGATGCCTTCGGCCTCGATCTTCGAGCGCCCGTAGGCCGTGGTGCTCGGCACGATCTCGCTCTCGGGCGTCAGCGGCCGCTCGCTCGGCCTGAAGAAGATGGACATCGACGAGACGTACACGATGCGCGGCAGCCCGCGCTTGACGGCCCCGCCGACGACTCGCTGCGTGCCGGCCGCGTTGGTCTCGTAGACGCGGGCCGCCATCGCGCGCCGCAGGTCGACGAGCGCCGCGGCGTGGAAGACGGCGTCACAGCCGCGCATCGCCTCGGTCACCGCGGTCTCGTCGGTGACGTCGCCGGCGACGACGTCGCTCGGCACGAAACCGCCCGCCGCCGCATACACGCGCGCCACCTTCGCGCGCTCGCGTACGAGCAGCCGCACGTCGTGCCCCGCCGCCGCGAGCGCACGCACGGTGTGCGTGCCCACGAAGCCGGTGCCGCCGGTGACCATCACGCGCACGCGAAGCGCTCGCTGCGAGACATCGCACGCATCGTAGGCCCGCGCGCGCGCGGAACCATGCGGGCACCCGCAGACACGCGCCGCGATGACGCGCCGCGTCGGCAGCGTTACAGCAGGGTCAGACCCCGCTGTAACGCTGCGCGTCCGAGCTTGTCGCTCCGCGCTCGCCGCCGTCCTAGGCTGCGCCGCTCACGGAATCGGAGGGCGCGATGCGCGCTGCGCTGCACGTCGAGAAGGGGAAGCCGGTCGAGCTCGTCGACGACGTCGAGATCCGCGAGCCGCGCGCCGGCGAGGTGCTCGTGCGCGTGCACGCGTGCGGGCTGTGCCACTCCGACGTCACCGTGATGGACATGGGCGCGAACACGCCGGTCGTGCTCGGCCACGAGGCCGCGGGCGTGATCGAGGCGGTCGGAGCCGGCGTCGCATCGCACAAGCCGGGCGACAAGGTCGTGCTGACGCCGTGCCCGCCGTGCGGCAGTTGTTACTGGTGCGTGCGCGGCGAATTCAGCCTTTGCAAGCTCGCAATGGGCGTGATGACCGGCGCGTTCCCGGACGGCTCGACCGGCCTCGCGCGCAAAGGCGAGAAGGTCTGGCGCGGCCTCAACGTCGCGGCGTTCGCCGAGTACACGGTGACGCACGCGCAGGGCGCCGTGGTCGTGCCGCAGGACACACCGCTCGATGTCGCGTGCGTCGTCGGCTGCGCGGTGCAGACGGGCGTCGGCGCGGTGCTGAACGCGGCGCGCGTCGAAGAGGGCGCGACCGTGTTCGTCACCGGCCTTGGCGGGATCGGGCTCTCGGTGGTGCAGGGCGCGCGGCTCGCGAATGCCGCACAGATCATCGCGAGCGATCCGGTCGCCGCGCGCCGCGAGACCGCGAAGGCGCTCGGCGCGACGCACGTAATCGACCCGACGAAGGACGACCCGATCGCCGCGGTGCAGCAGCTCACGGGCGGCATCGGCGCCGACTACGCGTTCGAGGCCGCCGGCGTCGCCGCGCTCGTCACGCAGTGCTTCTTCGCCGCGCGCATGGGTGGCACGATCGTCGTGGTCGGCGCGCCGCCGATCGATCAGGCCGTGACGCTCGCCCCCGCCGCGCTCGTTGCGTCGATGGGCAAGAAGATCCGCGGAACACTGCTCGGCGACTGCAACAGCGTGCGCGACATCCCGCGCTTCCTCGCGCTGTGGCGCGCCGGCCGCCTCGAGCTCGACGCGCTGATCACCGCGCGCCGCCCGCTCGCGCAGATCAACGACGCGATCGCGGATCTGCGCGCGGCGAAGGGCGTCAGGACGGTGCTCGCGGTGTGAAAAGGCGAAGCGGGGACGTTCCTCCTTTTTCAAACAAGGAACGTCCCCGCTTCGCCTTGTCTCGCGCTGGCGCGGAGGACCGCGCTCCTAGCGCGGAGGACCGCGCTCCTAGCGCGGAGGACCGCGCTCCTACCGAGCGACGTGCGAGTGCAGCCACTCCGCGCTCTTCCTCACCGCCTCGCGCATGCTCGTCGCGCACTGATCCAGCTCGACCAGCATCCAGTCCGCGTGCTTCGCGGAGTCGATCGCGGCCTTCAGGTCGACGACGCCTCCGCCGAGCGCTGTCATCGG
>Ga0187894_10002268_pt1 | contig 23171 bp, 16 predicted proteins | sample GBC1701081metaG_FD_136650 | JGI IMG/M metagenome (GOLD analysis project Ga0187894, IMG submission 136650) | White microbial mat communities from a lava cave in the Kipuka Kanohina Cave System on the Island of Hawaii, USA - GBC170108-1 metaG ... | reverse complement strand
GAAGTACTTCGGCGCGACCGGCTGGCGGCTCGGCGCGATTGCGCTCGCGGACGACAACATTCTCGATCGGCAGATCGCCGCGCTGCCCGAAGCGCGCCAGCGCGAGCTGGACGAGCGCTACAAATCCATCACGACCGAGCCGCGGCATCTGAAGTTCATCGATCGGCTCGTCGCCGACAGCCGCACCGTGGCGCTCAACCACACCGCCGGGCTCTCGACGCCGCAGCAGGTGCAGATGGTGCTGTTCTCGCTCTTCGCGCTGATGGACGAGCCCGACGCCTATAAGAACGCGGCGAAGCGCATCATCCGCCGGCGCGAGGCGGCGCTCTACCGCGAGCTCGGCGTCCGCATCGAGCCGAACGCGGACGGCGTCGGCTACTACACCATCCTCGACCTCGAAATCCTCGGCACGCAGGCGTTCGGGCGCGAGTTCGTGGCCTGGCTGCTCCGTCAGGTGAAGCCGAACGAGCTGCTGTTCCATCTCGCGGAGGAAGCCGGCGTCGTGTTGATGCCGGGACGCGGCTTCGGCACCAAGCATCCGTCCGCGCGCGTCTCGCTCGCCAATCTGAACGAGACCGACTACACGAAGATCGGCCGCGCCGTCCGCACGCTGATGGAGCGCTATCACGAGCAGTATCTCTCCCAGATCGGCGGCGCGTCCGGCCGCGCCGATCGCGCGCGCAAGAAGGCTCCAGCCGCGCCCGCGAAGACGCGCGCGGGAGGCGCGAAGACGGCGGCGCGCGGACGCGGAGGACGCCGGCGATGACGCGAGCGCGGTGGGCGGTGCTGGCGGGCGCGCTGATGTTGTGCGCGGCCGGCGCCGCGCCCGCCCGGGCGCAGGACGACGTCGGCGGTGGCTGGCGGCTGGGCGCGTTCACGTTCAAGCCGATCGGCTTCGTGAAGCTCGACGCGATCTACGACTTCGATCCGATCGGGTCGCGCGATTCGTTCGATCCGCGCACGATCCCGGTGGACGGATCGGAAGGGCGCAACGTCCGCCTGCACGCGCGACAGACGCGGCTCGGGCTCGACGTCCGCGGCACCGTCGAGCGCGAGCCGATGCAGATCTACGTCGAGCTCGATTTCTTCGAGGGCGCGAGCTACGCGCTGCGCCTGCGGCACGCGTACGGCGAGTGGCGCGGCTGGCGCGCGGGCCGCGCGTGGTCGCTGTTCGTGGACGAGGACGCGCTGCCGTCGACGCTGGACTTCGAATCGCCGACGACGTTCCCGCAGGTCCGGCAGGCGCAGATCCGCTACACGCACCGGCTGACGGAGACGTGGAGCTGGGCGGTCTCGGCGGAGGATCCGGCGCACACGCTGGATCTCCCGCCGACCGGCGGCGTGACCGCGCGTGAGGAACGCATCGCTCCCGATGTCATGGGACGCGTCAAGCACAAGACGCGGACGCGCCATTTCCAGGGCGCGGTGTTCGTCGGCGCGACGCGTGCCCGCTTCGATGACAACGACACGACCACACGCGCACTCTGGGGCGTCATGGCGAGCGGCCGTGTCGCGCTCGGGCCGCGCGACGCGGTCATGGCGCAGGTGAGCGGCGGCGCCGGCATCGGCCGCTTCCGCGGCACGCAGGCCGCGTTCCTGTCGCCGGACGGTGTGCTCCACACGATCGACATCTTCGCGGTCGCGGCGGCGCTCGATCACCACTGGTCGCCGCGCGTCATGTCGACATTCACCGTCGGCTTCGCCAACGCGGATGCGGAGGACGATCCGGCCGTCGCGGATCCGACGGACCAGCTCTATTACGCGAGCGCGAATCTCGTCTACTGGTGGATGCCCGATCGGGCGTTTGTCGGCGGCGAGTATCTGTTCGGCCGACGGGAAACGCTGACGCGGGCCGCGGGCGACGCCAACCGCCTGCAGGTCGCGTTCAAGTTCCTGCTCCCCTAGATTGGAGGCTTCGCGATGACGTTTCGGCCGGCCGCAGTCATGTTCACGCTGACGATCCCCCTTGCCGCGGCCAGCTCCACACCCGCACGCGCGCAGACGGCCGCGCCGCCGCCTTCGCCGCTCGCCTTCGAAGAGGCGCTCCGGCAACTGCACGACCAGAATGAAACGATCCGCGCTTCCGACCTGCTCGTCGAACAGCGGCGGCAGGAGCGCGCTGCCGCGAAAGGGCTGCTGTGGCCGACCGTGACGCTGGGCGCGGCCGGCGTCCAGTTGTCGTCCCCCATCGAAGCGCGTTTCTCGCTCGAGCCGCTTGCGGCGTTGCTGCCGATTCAACTGCCGCCGCTGCCGACGATTGAGATCGAACTGCAGCAATCGCGCTTCGCCCAGTCGAGCCTGACCGGCCGATGGCTGCTGTACTCGGGTGGCAAGGTGCAGGCCGCGACCGCGGCAGCCGGCGCGCGCGTCGACGAAGCCATCGCCGAAGACCGCCGCACGCGCGAGTCGACGGAGACCATGCTGGTGCGCTTCTACTTCGGCGCGCAATTGCAGGCGCGCGCGCGGGATGTGCGGGCGGAGGCGCTGAAGGCGCTCGACACGCTCGCCTACAACGCGAAGCGGCTGGAGGAGGAAGGCATCATCGCGCGCACGGAGCGTCTGTCGGCCGACGTCGCGCGCGCGGATGGCGACCGGCAGTTGAAGGCCGCGGAGAGCGACGTCGAGCTCGCGCGCATCGCGCTCGCCAGCCTGCTGACGCTGGATGATGTCGGCCCGCTCACCACGCCGCTCTTCATCAGCGAGGACCTGCCGCCGGTCGAGGCGTTCGTCACGTCGATGCGTGAGCGGCATCCGGCGCTGGCACAGGTCCGCGCGCAGCAGGCGCTCGCGGCGGAGGCGCTGAACGGCGCACGCGGCGCCTACAAGCCGGACGTGTTCCTGTTCGGGCGCCAGACGCTCGCCAAAGTCGGACTCGGTGACCTCCTGCCGCGCGGCGCGTACGGCATCGGCGCGACGTTCACGGTGTTCGACGGCCCGACCCGCAAGAAACGTGTCGCCGCCGCCGATCTCCAGACGCAGCGCGCCGCCCAGCTCGGCTCGCGCGCCGAGCGCGATCTGGCGACGCTCGTCCGGCAGAAGTACCGTGAGCTGCTGAAGGCGCGCGATCAGTACCACACGCTGGCGACCGCGCTGGACCTCGCGCAGGAGAACGTCCGCGCCCGCACGCGCGCGTTCGACGAAGGCCTCGCGACGACGCTGGAAGTCGTCGACGCGCGGGTGCAGTTGTCCAGGATCCAGACCGAGCGCGTCGCGGCCGCTTACGCCGCGATCGTCGCGCTCGCGGAGCTGCTGGAAGCGAGCGGTCAGAGCGATCAGTTCGAACAGCACCGATTGCAGGGCAAGGAGGTAGGAGCGCCATGACCGGACGACTGTTGCGGATTGCCCTCGTCGCGCTGGCGGTGCTCGTGTGCCTGTGGCTGGTCGTCCGCTGGATGCGGCGCCCGCCCGACCCGGCCGCCGCGCAACAGGTATTGCAAGGTGAGATTGAGTCGACGGAGGTCAACGTCGCCGCGAAGATCGCGGCGCGCGTCCAGGATCTGCGCGTGAGCCGCGGCCAGCGCGTCGCGCGCAACGAGGTCCTGCTGACGCTGGACAGTCCCGAGGCACGCGCGAAGCTGCAGGAAGCGCAGGGCGCGCGCGACGCCGCCACCGCGCTCGAAGACAAGGCCCGGCGCGGCGCGCGCGTCGAAGAGATCGCGGCGGCCCGCGCGAACTGGCAGCGCGCCGTCGCCGGCGTCGAGTACGCCGAGAAGATGTTCGGCCGCATGGACCGCCTGCTCAAGGACGGCGTCGTGCCCGCGCAGCGGCGCGACGAGGCGGAAGCGGGACTGAAGTCCGCGAAAGAGCTCGAAGCGGCCGCGCTCGCGCAACTCGACATGGCGCGGAAGGGCGCCCGCGAAGAGGACAAGCGCGCCGCCGCCGCGCAGGTCGAGCGCGCCCGCGGCGCCATCGCCGGCGTCGAGGCCGCGCTCGCCGACACGACGCTCACCGCGCCGCGCGACGGCGAAGTCTGGGCGACCAACGTACGTCCCGGCGAGCTCGTCGGACCGGGCGCGCCGCTCGTCACGATCATCGATTTGTCCGACATCTGGGCAACGTTCCAGATCCGCGAAGATCGCCTTGGCGGGCTGCGCGTCGGCGATCGCTTCGCCGGCCGCGTGCCCGCGCTCGACCATCGCGAGCTGACGTGGCAGGTCTCCTACATCGCCGCCCAGGCCGACTTCGCAACGTGGCGATCGACGAGCGCGCAGGGCGGTTTCGATCTGAAGACGTTTGAAGTGCGCGCAACGCCGACGCAGGCCGTGGACGCGCTCCGCCCCGGCATGAGCGTCATCGTGCCGCTCACGGACGGCCGGCTGCCGGGCGCGAGGCGCTGATGCTCGCGTACTCGACGGCCAGGCGCGAGGACGACGGCGGCGGCAGCGGTGGCGATCCGGTGCGCCGGGGCGGCGTCTGGCGTGTCGCGCTGCGCGAGCTGCACCGCGCGTTACGCTCCCCGTTGCAGGTCGCGCTGATGGCCGTCCTGCCCATCGTCACGGTCGCGTGGCTGCTCGCGGTCTTCCGCGAGCCGACGCCACGGGATCTGCCCGTCGCTCTACTCGACTTCGACCGGTCGCCGATTGCGCGCGAACTGGCGCGCGCCGTCGACGCGACGCCGAGCGTGCGCATCACCCAGGACGTCGAGAGCATCGACGAAGGCCGACACCTCGTGCAGCAGGGACGCGTCTACGCCCTTCTCGTCCTGCCCCGCGGCATCGAGGCGGACATCGCCCGCGGCAGGCCGGTCCATCTGACGACGTTCTACAACGCCCAGTTGATGCTGGCCTCCAGCATCGTCGCGCGCGATCTGCAGGCGGTCGGCCTGCTGTCGTCGGCCGGCGTCAAAGCGCGCATGGCCGCCGCGCGCGGCGTGCCTCCGTCGCTCATCGTGCCGGCGATCGAGCCGCTGCGCGCGCAGTCGCACCTGCTCTTCAATCCGCAGCTCGATTACCGCTATTACCTGCTCGCGGCGTTGCTGCCCGCGATGCTCCAGATGCTCGTGGCGATGACGACCGTTGTCGCGTTCGGACGCGAGTTCAAAGAAGGCGCCGTGGACGACTGGCTGCGCGTGGCGAGCGGTGCGGTCTGGAAGGCCGTCGCCGGCAAGACGCTGGCGCTCGCGCTGTGGTTCGCGCTGATCGGCCTCGGCCTGCTTGGCCTGCTGTTCGGCGGCGTCGGCGCGCCGCTGCGCGGCAGTCCGCCGGCGCTGGTGATAGGCCTGCTGCTGGTGATCGGCGCCTACATCAGCATCAGCGTGTGCTTCCTCGCGCTCACCGCGAACCTGCGCCTCGCCGCCAGCCTCGTCGCCTTCTACACGGGGATGGCGTTCGCGTTCATGGGCGTGACGTTCCCGATGCTCGCGCTGCCCGGCGTCGCGCGTGCGTGGGCGGAACTGATGCCGGTGACGCACTTCGCTCGCGTCCTCTTCGAGCAGACCTTGCGCGGCGGCGGCGCGTGGGACAGCCGGTGGAGCCTGATGGCGCTCGCCGCGTTCTGCCTCGCGCCGTGGGTCGCGGCGGCATGGCCGCTGTCGCGCCTGATGCGCGGCGATCGGAGGTGGTCGGCACGATGAGCCTCTTTCTCGCGGCGATGCGGCGCGAGGCCGTGCGCATCTTCACCGATCCCGGCGCACTGATCCTGCTCGTGATCGCAGCGATCGCATACGGCGTCATCTATCCGGTCCCGTACGAGCGGCAGGTGCTGCGCGACGTGCCCGTCGCGGTGGTCGATCAGCGGCCGAGCGCGCTCAGCCGGCAATTGACGCGCATGCTGGACACGCATCCGCTCGCGCGTGTCGCGCTGGTCACGAGCAACCTGCCGTCCGCCGAGCGCGCGCTCGAGCGCGGCGAGGTCAGCGGCATCGTCATCGTCCCGCGCGATCTCGGCGAGACGATCGCGCGCCGCGAGCCGGCACAGGTCCTCGTGCTGGCCGACGCGACGTATTTCCTGATCTACAAGAACGTCCTGACGGCCGCGCTGGAAAGCGCCGGCACGCTGTCGGCCGGTCTGCAGATCCGCACGCTCGCGGCGCGCGGCGTGCCGTTCGACGTCGCCGCCGTGGCGCGAGCGCCGATCGTCATGGACATGCGGCCGCTGTTCAACCCGATCGAAAGCTATGCGGCCTACGTCGTCCCGGCCGTGATGATCGTCATCCTGCATCAACTGCTGCTCATCGGCATCGGCATGCTGCAAGGCACCGATCGCGAAGCGACGCCGGGTGGCGCGCCGGCGGCGCGGCTGACGCCGGTGCAGGCGCTCGTGGTGCTCGCCGGACGCACGATGCCGCTGCTCGCGCTGTTCTTCCTGCACGCGGCGTTCTACTTCGGCACGCTGCTGCCCTGGCTCGGCCTGCCGGTCCGCGCGTCTGCGGGTGCGCTCGCGGCGTTCCTGCTGCCGTTCCTGCTGGCGACAATGTGGCTGGGGATGGCGGCGGGCGCGCTGTTCCGGACGCGGGAGAGCGCGCTGGCAATCCTCTTCTGCACGTCGATGCCGATCGTGTTCGGGTCCGGCTTCGCGTGGCCGCGTGAAGCGATGGCGGGCTGGGTGGTGGAGGCGATGCAGTTCGTGCCCGCGGGTCCGGCGATCAACGGCGCGCTGCGCCTGACGCAGATGGCCGCGCCACTCGCGGACGTCGCGCCCGAGTGGCATCAGCTCTGGCGGCTCGCGGCGCTGTTCTTCCTGCTCGCGTGGATCGCGGAATGGCGGCGGCCACAGCCTGCCGCTGGCCTGACGGCGTGACTGACGGCGGCACGCGCCGCCTTCGCTCCTCGCACGTGAGGATCGATGTTTGTTCTACGTCTCGCATGTCATCGCTGAGCGCCAGGCGATCGCGACCAGACACACCTCGTATCTACGAACATACGGACGCGGACACCGGTTTCTGAGAAGTCAATCGCCATACCTCCCTGCTCGACAGCGCGGCCGCTTCGGACATCCGGACGTGGCCGATCCTCAGCGCACACCCACCCGTCAGTCAAGTTAGAGAGGCACACACATGCGCCGCCAGTTCTCTTCTCTCCCCGCAAGTCATCGTCGAGCCCAGAATCGACCAGTCCAACGCAGACACAGACGCCGACAGCCGCCGGGCGATGGTGTCGCCGTCTGACGTGGGCGATGCTCATCGCCGCCGCCATTGCACATTCAGGGCAGACCGGCGGCTCGCCGAGTTTCATGATGGCCGACATGGCACTGCATTCACGGCGTCCGGCGGATGGACCTTCCGGGCCGAAGGACAGTTGGCGGCTGGGACGCGATTCTGGGTGGCGATCAACGATCAACCCGCCAACCCGTGGAACTCTCAAGGCAGCGTGCCGGTCGTGAGCCCGCCGAAGTTCTTCCCCTCGGAAGCGCCGGTGCCCAATCAGTTCATGGCCATGGTCAGGGAGGACACGCCGGAGTCCAACGTCGCGGCGCTGGCGAACGGCCTGGTGGCCCAGTACGGTGGCACGATCATCGATGTGTTTCCGGCGGTCCTGGGATTCTCATTCAACGCGTCCGACGCGCAGGCCCGGGCCATCAGCGCGGACTCACGAGTGGAATCCGTGGACCAGGATGGCTACGGGCAACCGACGCAGGCGGCGCCCTGGCATCTTGATCGTGTGGACCAGCGGCCCCGCACGCTGAACGGCGTGTACGCGCCCATCAACGACGGCTCGGGGGTGAACCTCTATATTCTCGATACCGGGTTTCGTCGGACGCATCAAGAGTTCGGCGGACGCGCGTTTCAAGCGGTGGACTTCATCCGGTTCCTCGGACAGCGCGACGATTGCGACGGACACGGCACAGCGGCAGGTAGCGCGGCCGCCGGCGACACCGTCGGCGTGGCGCGCCGCGCAACGCTGATCTCGGTACGCATCGCCGGCTGCCGGGGCAACGCCTACCATCCGCTCATCACGGTGTTCAATTCCACGATCGTCGCCGGTCTGGACTGGGTCACGCGCAATCACGTCAAACCCGCGGTCGCCAATGTCAGCTACTCGGTGCCCCCTGGATTTTGGCGCCGCTGGTTCAGGAGCAGTCGCCCACCGACCGCGCCGCGGCGCGGGCCGTCCGGGCGGGCGTCACGGTCGTGGCGGCGGCGGGCGATTCGGGCCGCGCCGGCCGGGGTGGGAAGAACGCGGACAAGTCGAGTCCTGCCCGCGCCTCTGACGTCATCTCGGTCAGCGGCACCGACTGGAACGACCGTCGGGTGTTGAATTCAACTGGGGCAAGGTGGACCTGTTCGCGCCCGGTCTCCAGATCTTCGTCGCGGCGCTGACCAGCGATACGGCGCTGACGCAATTCAACGGCACGTCGCTAGCGGCGCCGCTGGTGGCCGGTGCGGCAGCCTTGTATCTGCACGATCACCCGACGGCGAGCCCCGCCGAGGTCCGCAACGCGCTCCAGACCCAGGCCACGCAAGGCGTCGTCGTCGATCCCGGCGGTGGCTCGGCCAATCGGATGCTCTTCGTCAACCTTACCCGTCCGGCGACTCATGCCGGATTGACCTGGGCGGCCGTAGAACAGCGTGGTGGGGTCGTCCATGTCGCCGCCGATGGCCAAAGCAACGTCTACGCGGGCGACACGCCATCGACGGCGGCGCGGCCCATCCTCTGCCTGCTCGTCGACGGCAGCGCCGTTCCCGCGGGCATTACGCCGGACTTTTACAACGGTTGGGCGCGAGGTCAGGTGCGATTGAGCCCGGCGGTGTTCGGCTCGCAGCTCACCAGCCGCGGGGTCGCCGACGGCATCTGCGCCACGAACTTCGGGCCCGCCTGGCGCATGGCGGAATTCCACGACGGCCGATACGGCCCGTCCCTGGCCCAGTCAGGCGGATGGAGCTTCTGGGCGTTCGGAACGATTCCGACCGGCACGCGGTTCTGGACCGCCATCAACGACCAGCCCGCGAACCCGTGGAACTAGTTCGCACCACAGCACCGCAGCACACGAGCCGCGGGCGAGCCACCACGCATCGAGGGTGACGCGCGTCCGCGCGGCCCTCGATGCACCGCTGTCATGAGCGGGCGATGGGCTTCGCTCCGGCGGAACGTCCGTGATGAAATGCCGCCGGGCGTCACTCTTTAGAGGTGCACAGCCGTGCTCCCCGGAAAGAGAGACGCATGACGATCAACAGGACGCACAGACGCGACTTCCGACGCTGGATGGCAGTGACGGCGATGACGGCAGCCTTGACCCTGTCGCCGCACTGGCGCGTGACGATGGAGGCTGTCGACGGTCATCTCGACCAGACATTCGGCAATGGGGGCGTCGTCGTCCCGACGCTCAGCGGGGCGGTGGCCTGGACAACCGGGGGAATCGCCATTCAGCCGAACGGCAAGATTGTCGTCGCCGGCGGTGCCCAGACCGCCGGTAAAGAGAACCTTGCGGTCGTGCGTTACAACGCGGACGGATCGTTCGATTCGACCTTCGGCGTCAACGGCCTCGCGCTTGCCCCGTTCCCATTTTCCTCGAGCTTCGCATCGGCGGTGGTGATTCAATCAGACGGCAAGATTGTCGCCGTCGGCACCGCACGGGAAGTGTTCCACCCCCCAGCCTCGAACAGCAACTTCGCCGCCGCTCGCTTTCTGCCCAACGGGACGCTCGATGCGTCCTTTGACGGAGACGGGCGCGTGATGACGGATCTACTCGGTGGCCAGAGTAGCGAGTTCATCGAGCACTTCGAAGACGCGCACGCCGCGGCGCTCCAGGCGGACGGGAAGATCGTCGCCGTGGGCAGGACGCAGTTCAACGACAACAGCAGGCACGTGGCCCTCGTCCGCTACAACACCAACGGATCGCTCGATACCTCGTTCGACGGGGACGGCAAACGGACCGCGCCGCTTGGCGGAGCCGTCGCGAGCGGCAACGACGTCGCGATCCAGAGCGGCGGCAAGATCCTCGTCGGCGGCACCGCCACCATCGGCGGCAAGGCGGTGTTCGCGGTGTCGCGCTATAACGTCAACGGCTCGGTAGATTCATCCTTCGGCCTGGCGGGTCATGTGACGACGGCGGCGAGCAGCGCGGCGAGCGGACGCACGATCGCGCTTCAACCAGACGGCAGGATCATCCTCGGTGGCGATATCAACACGCCTGCCGGCGGCAATTTCGCGCTCGCGCGCTATACCGCCAACGGTGTGTTCGATCCCACGTTCAACGGTGGCAGCCTGGTCGTGACCCCGTTGCACGTGCCCATCGGCGTGGTCCAGAGGGTCGCCCTGCAAGCGAACGGCAAGATCGTGGCGGCGGGCTCGCGGTATCTCACCACCACTGGCGCTGGCGATTTTCTGCTGGCCCGCTATGAGACGGACGGCGATCTCGATCTGTCGTTTGGCAACGGCGGCTTCTCCGCCGTTGACCTCAACTTCAGCAACGACCACCTTGTCGACGCCGCGATTCAGAGTGACGGCAAGATCGTCGTCACGGGCACTCCAAACTCGCCGGGGTTCTTCCGTCCGTTCACGGTCGCGCGCTTCGACGGACCGCAGCCGCTGACCACGACGTTCTTCCTGCAAGGCGCGAAGACGATCGACGCGGCGGGTGGATACCCGATGCAGCCGGATGCACCCGGGACGGGCGAGATGAGCGTGACGAGCGCGCGAAGCTGGATCAGCGAGTCGGCGATGACGGGCACATATGCGTCGGCCGCGACGTTTCAGCTCACGCTGCCGTGCGTGGGCGGCGTCAGCGGACCGAAGACGGTGCGTCTGACAACGACCGACCTGGCTGGTGGTCAGGAACAACTACTCGGCCAGACGACGACGCAGGCGCAGCCGACGTGCAAGGAGCACGCGATCGACATCCCGGTCTCGACACCGCTGACGCTGGTGGATCGGCGGCTGAAGCTGACGATCTCCTCAGCGTCGCTGTTGCCCGCCACCATTTCGCTCGGCGAGCAGACATTCCTGCGCGGCACGTCGTTCATGGGCACGCCATAGCCGTACGATATCCACATCGATCAGGGTGCCGGAACGAGGCCTTCCAGGAACGGCACCTCAAACACCTTCGTGTGCTCGATTGGACCGTGTCCGAAGAAACCGTCTTCGCCGAACAGCTCGCCGTGATCACCCATGATGACAATCCACGTATTGCGGGGCACGAGCGCGAAGAGCTCGGCGAAGACGCCGTCGAGATGCTCGATTGCGCGGACCTGGCGCGCGCGCAGCGACGCCATCTGATCGCGATCGAAGAATGCCGGCAAGACCGGCGAATGGTCCCGCGCCAGTTCGCGAAACACGCCTCCGACGCCCACCAGCCGCGGCCACGCGGCAGGATCCTCATCCGGCGTCGCGTAGGGATAATGGGTCGCCCCCACGTTCAGCAGCCAGAAGCTCGGTCGATCGGCCGGGAACCGCAGCTCGCGCAGCATGGCGCGCATGTCGTTGTGGGCCGGCATCTGGCGATAGACGTCGAAATCCCGGTTCAACGGGCTGGACGGACTCAGCGCCGAGAACGACACGAGCGCGCCAGTGAAATACCCGCGCGCGCGAAGGAACGACGGGAAGTAGAACGGCTCCAATCCTGCCTTCATGGCCGCGGTCATCGGGAAGCCGAGGCGACGCGCGTGCTGCTCGAAGTCGCGCACGTACGTCGCCGCGGCGTGCATGCCCGGTTGATTCGCGTGCGGCATCAGTCCCATCAGCAGGTTGTAATGCGACGGCGCCGTCCAGCTCGCGTACGCAGAGCGGCGCTCGACGGACGCGAATCCGTCGAGCACCGGCGTGCGCGCTTCGACGAACGTGTCGTAGCGGCACGAGTCGAGGGTCACGAGCAGCAGGTTGTTCATGGCTTGACCGTCGTGTTCTGGCCGAGCAGCTGACCGCTGAAGGTAAGCGCCACGCTGGTGACCTGCGACAGCGTCAGCCAGGCGTTCGTCGTCGACGTGAAGTCGATCGACCACGTGGCGAACGGACTCAATCCCGTGAAGCCCTGCGTGGCATCGCCGATCGTGCCCTGAACGGTGTTTTCGTTGGTGGTGACGTTGAACTCGTAGGCGACCGGACGCGGCGCGTGCGTGAAGGTCATCGTGCCGCCGTCCTGCGCGGCGAGCACGTCCGGTCCGAGCTGGACGAGCGTCAACTGCAACACCGTCGGGTCGTCCACACTCCCCGCCGGCGGCGTGATGCCGGGCAGCGTGACCGAGACGGTCTCGGCGGTCACGCTGTAGTAGTTCTGGAACGGATTCGCGGGATCGTCGATCGCCAGTTGCACGACGAGAATCCCCGTCGCGGCCAGACGCGCGAAGGCGTCCGGCTGCGTCTGCGCGCTGACCACGTAGGTCATGGCGTTGAACGCGCTGAACGGACGTCCCGTCTTGCCGGTCAGATAGTCCTGGACGTTCTCCGTCAACTGGGCGGCGGCGATGCTCAGCGAGGGAATGTCGAGACCACTCACCTGGAAGGGCTGTGACGAGACCGACCAGTACTGGAATGCCTGGTTCGCCTGATACAGGTTGTCGACGACGCTGTTGCCGATCTCGGTGAGCGAGCCCTGCAGGAACGCGAGGTAGTCAGGGAGCTGCGGCTGCTGCCCGGCTGCGAGCAGCGCGGCCACGTTCTCGAGCTCCGCCGACTTCTGCGCGTACTCGGTCTGCAGGCGCTGCAACTGTCTGAACTGCGACGTGTAGTTGACGAGCGCCTGGTTGCGCGTCTGAATCAGGTTGATGAGCGCGTTCACCGCGCTCTCGACGACGCTGGCTTCGGGCAGCCCGCCGTAGTACGTGTTCAGCAGCGTATCGAACTGCTGATCCTGCACCATGATGAGCGCCGAGTTCGAGCCGTATTGCTGCAGCGTGCTGGCGAGCGAGCCCCACGCCGCCGAGAGCGCGGGGTAGGTCGAGTCCGAGGGCGTCGACTGCACCACGAGATTGCCCGCACCCTGGATCAGATTGGCGCCGGCGCCCTCGACGGCGAGCGCGGTCGTCAGGTCGTTCACGTCGTAGAAATCGGACAGGCCCAATTGCACGATGCTGCTCAAGGCGCTGAGGACCTCGGTGAACGAGCAATTGGTCTGCGCCGCCGTGTACTGCTGCTGGAGCGTCGTGAAGTCGTTCTGGATGGTCGTGATCGCCGCGTTGACCTGCGTGTCGAGCGACGTGATCTGCGCGTCGAGCGCCGAGATCTGCAGATTGACGGCGTCCTCGTACATCTTGATGTTGTCGAGGCTGGCCTGCAACTGCTGCGAGGCGGCCTGCGCGGCCGTGGCCTGCGCCGGCGGCGTGCTCGCGTTGTCGAATTGCGTCAGGACGTTCTCGCCCAGCGAAATCAACTGGCCGACGAAGGTGTCGAGCGCGCTCCAGGTGAGCACCGGCACCCAGTTGAGCGGGTTACCGTAGTAGTCGAGACTCGCGTTGAGCCGCGCGAGTTCGAGCGTCACCGCCTGATACAGCGCCCCGCGGGTCGCGGCGTCGGTCGGAGTGACCCCGGAGACCACCGGCGTCGGCGTGCCGCTGAAGGGCTGCGTGACGTGCTGCAGCCAGAGATACAGGGTGATGACATTCTGATAGTCGGTAGACGATTGCGCATTGAGATAGGCCAGCTTGGCGGCCTGCTGCGCGAAGAGCAGTTGATAGAGCGCGAGCGACGGCGCGAGTTGCGCGTAGGAGAACGAGGCGCTCTGTCCGAACGCCACGCCATTCGACAGCGCGCTGCCCGCGGTGCCCATCGCACCCTGCGCCCCCTGGACCGATGCTGCCGCGCCCGGGCTGCCCGGAGGCCCGTTCGGCGCATAGACCTTCTGGTAGGGACCGGAGAGGAATCCCACCATGTACGAGCCACCGGTGCCACCCGTCCCGCCAGCGCCCGGCGCACCTGCCGTCGCGGCCGGCCCACCCGCGCCCCCGTTCGCATAGGCCGACACGCCCAGCGTCGCCGCGTCGACGAGGTTCAGGACGATCGATCCACCAGCGCCGGCGCTGCCGGACGTGCCGGCGTTCCCGCCCTGACCGCCAGTTCCGCCACTGCCACCCACGCATTTCGCTGGCGGCGGCGCCGTCGGCGATTCGCCATCGTCCGTATCCTGGCCGGGTGCACCGGGCGTTCCGGCGTTCCCCGCATGTCCGTCCTGTCCGCGGCCGCCGGTCCCGCCGATCGCCGTCAGGATGAGGCCCTGCTGCGACGACACCATCGCACCGGCCGCGGCGGTCGACAGCGCCTCGATCGCAGGTTGTAGGGTGGTGGAGAGCGCCTGCGTGAGCGCCGCGGGCATGACGGCGTTCAGGTCGACCTCGATCGCGTCATTGACGAGGGTGTACGACGTGTCCGCGGTGACCTTGAGGCCCGCGATCGTCAGCGTCGGCGCCGGCGCGCCACTGCCCGGCGTCAATCCAGGCGGCGTCACCGGCAGCGTGACCGTCATGCTGAAGCTGCCGGTCAGCGGCCCCGAGAGCGACTGATTGTCGAATGACACGGCCACGGTGGCCTGAAGCGTCATCGCATCGAACGTCAACTCGACGCTGTAGACGCCGGTCTGCGGATCGAAGGGCAGCACCGTCACACCGGACGGCTGTTGCACGTTGCCCACGGTGGGACTGGTGACCGTGACGCTGGGCGACGTCACCGGAAGGTTCAAGCCTGCCAGCGGAATGGTGGCCTGGCCCAGCGTGGACTGATACGCCGACATGCCGGCGGGCATCGCGGACATGAGCAGCGCTTGCAGTTGTCCCAGGCAGAGCGCGCGTGCGAGCGTGCCGGCGCCCGTGTCCGGACCATTCGACTGAATCGATTCCGCCGCGAGGATGAGCGTCCCTGCGCCGGGGCCGTTCGTGGCCGGCGCGCCATTCGCGCCCGGATCGCCGTCGGTGGTGTCCGTCTGCTCAGCGGGCTGACCGGCGATGTAGGTCGTGAGCGGATCGGCGCCGGACACGCTGATGAACGCGGTGGCGCCGACGACGATCTGACGCGCGTAGATGGCGATGGTGCGCCCTGGATTGACGAGATCGCCGGTGATGGTCACCGTGTCGCCGTAGACCAGCAGATCGGTCGAGGACGCGGCGACTGGCGCGTCCGGCTCGATCGTATAGGGCACGTCGCTCTGCGAAAGCGACACGGCAAACCCCACGATCGACAGCGCATCGCCATCGAGCTGAATGACCTGCAGCGTACTGCCCGGAACGACGACTGACATCGATGACCTCCTGGATGACTGCGAGGGATCAGACCACGCGGCGATCGTGCGTCGAGCGCGCGCCCCCCGCAGTATATGCGCCATCTCAGCCGTCAACGCGCACGACGCGACGATTCCGCCCGACGTCATGCGGCTGGAAGGTCGATGCGCCGCGCCGCGGTGAGCGATGTCTACGGTTGAAAGAGCTGACGCACCCAGATGGCTTCGTTGCCCGTGTTCGGATTGAGCGCGGCGAACAGGCCGTACTGCTGCAGCGTCACGACGAAGGCGGGAATGTCGTACTGGCCGCCGCTCAGGGCCTTCACGATGATCGGGCTGCTCCAGTTGCGATTCGCCAGCCGCCAGAAGCCGGGCGCCTGATCGCCGGCGAGCCACTGGAGTTCGAGGAGCCGGTTCGTCACGTAGAAACAGGTGACGATGGCGATGGTCTCGAAGGCGGTCTGGCCGTAGCTCGAATCCGTGAAGTCGAACGTGAACGACGTGTAGGCGCGGTTCGTCGGCAGCGGACTCGCGGTCATCGTCAGGCGAACGGACTCCGTCGACTGCTTCCGCATGCCGCTCAGGACGTCCTCGTAGTTTCGCGTATACACCGCCATCGCGTTGAAATACGCCCCGTTCCCCGCCGGAAACACCGGCGTCTTCTCCTGCGTGAACCGCCAGAGCATCTGCGCCTGGTTGTTCCAGATGCGGCTCATCGCCTCGCCGGCGACGGCCATCACGTCGTCCACCGACCGCTGAAACGCGAGAGCGGACACGATACGAAGCGGCTCCATGTCACCCTCCTGCGCCTGAAAACTACGAACCTATCGATTGAACAATCGCCGGATCCCCAGCGTCTCTCTCATCGCCCGCTGCACCGCCGCGTCGTTGTGCAGATCGTAGTAAGGGAACAGGCCGTACTTTTCGAGCGTGAAGACGAGATCGAGCAAGGCTCTGTCGCTGCTCAACGCGTTCGCGATGCGCGGGTCGCTCCAGCCGCGATCGATCAACTGCCAGAACCCAGGCGACTGATCCTCGCGGATCCACCGCTGCGTAATCAGCCGGCGCGTCAGCGACAGACAGGTGATCAACGCGTAGACCTCGAACGTGCTGTCACCCTGCCCGACGCTGAAATCCAGCGTGAATCCCGCGAGCGTCTGCTCCTGGTTGCGGAACGTCGGCGCACGCACGATGAGGCGGATCGTCGCCGTCCAGTGCTGCATCGTTCCACCGCCGTCGTACGCGCCCGTCGTGTAGTTCGTGACGGCATGAAAGAACGAGCCCGTGCCCGGCGGCGGCTCCGGCGTGACGCCCTGTGTGAACTGCCACAGCATCCGCCCGCCGGGGCTGAGGAGCGGCGTCATCGCGTCGCCCGCGAGCGCGAGCAGGTCGACGGACGAATACGTGAAGGCGAGCGCCGATGAAATCCGGAGCGGCGACGACATATCAGGATTCCATTCCCCGCAGGACAGGGCCATCGACGCGCGACGCGTCGAGCTGCACGTGCGAACCGTGGTGATTCAGGATCGCGGCCTCGGACACCTGCTCGATGACGCAGCGCCGCAGCACCGTGCGTCCCGAGAACGTGATCACGCCGTAGCGGACGCCGCGCAGGACACAGTCCTCGAACAGCGCGTCCCCGCCGTCCGTCAACAGCGCGCACTTGGTCGCGCCTTCGAACAGGCTGCGGCGGACGACCGCGTGCGAATCCATCACCAGCACGGCCTCCGCGACCTCCGTCGCAGAGACGCTGCAGTACTCGGCCAGCAGCCGCGAGCCGGCGCCGGCGTCGAGCCGCCCGCGCTCGATGCGGCAGTGGTGGAATCGACCGTCGCAGCCGGATCCGAGCTCGACGTTCGACGTCATGTGACAGCCGATCGCCGTGACGCGGCCCGCCTGCACGCGCAGCGCGTACGCCGACTCCGTCCGCAGCGTCAGGTTCGACAGCCGCAATTCGGGCGCGCGCGTCGTCACGCAGTACCACTCCGGCGGCGCAATCACCACCTCGCCCGGCACGCCCGCTCCTTCGATGGACAGCGCGCGGCGGATCTCGATCTCTTCGGCGTAGACGCCGGGCCGCACGACCAGGCGCGCGTACGGCGGTGCCACGTCGACGGCTTCGCCAATCGTGCGATAGTGCCCGCCGCCGTGCGCGTCCACGACCAGCGTCAGCGCGTCGACGTCGAGATCGGTGATGACCGGCTTCATCAGCGATCCGGCGCGCCGCGCAAGGACGACCGCGGGCGCGCGGCCGCCCGGCGGCTGACGCAGATCGGTGTCGTGGAAGTACGACGCGTTGTCCTGCCACGACACGCGCGCGGTGCGGTTCTGCCTCGCCGCGACTTCGACCGTGACAATCTGCCGCGCGCGCGGTCCGAGCTGCTTGTTGACCGCGGCGGCCGCGGGCTCGGCGAGCGGCATCAGCCACACCTGCGCGTCCGCGCGATCGTGAAGGTCGATGACGGCCGCGTCATCCCCCGACACCACGCACGTCGACGCCGGTCCGCCGCGCGCCGACGCCACCAGCCGCGCCAGATCCAGCGTCGCGGCGCGCCCCGCGGCCGCGTCGATCGCCACCAGCAGCGGACGCCGGCTCGCTGTCGACAGCACCTGTTCGAGCCGCAGTTGCACCGTCGGCAGGATCGTCGCGGACGCCGGCGCGTCCGCGGGCAGGCGCAGCGCGACCGCGATCGGCTCGTCGCCCAGCAGATCGGCCCACGCGCATCGGCTGTCGCCGTCGAGCGGCAGGAACGGCTCGATCGCGTGCAGCAGCCGCGCGGTCGCGGCTTCGTACGGGACCGAGGGATCGCGCTTGCCGAGCTCCCAGCGCGGACTGATCAGGCCGTGCAGCTTCGCGGTCCAGAAGCGCGCGCTGTGCGCGGGATGCGCGACGGACGCGTCATCGCGCGACGCCGCCTCCGCGCCGCGCGCGGCTTGGATGGCCGCAATCGCGGTGTCCTCGTCCAGCAGCCAGGGCACGAGCGTCGAGAGGCGCGGCGCCGTGCCGCGATCGCCGGACGCGTCCGCCTGCCCGGCGCGCAGCAACAGCAGGTGCACGAACGCGGCCAGCCACTCGCCCTCCTGCCGCGCGGTCGCATCTTCGCCGCCGGCGAGCGTGGTGCAGAGGTGCCGGATCTGCGCGCTCGTGGCGGGCGTCAGCCGGCCCCGCGGCAGGACGTCCATCTCCGCGACGCCCACCTCCAGCCAGCCCGTCGCCGGCATCGACGATGTCCCGCCGCCGATGAACAGCACGTGACAGCCGCGGCGCTGCGCGTCGACCGCCCACTGCCACAGCAGCCGCGTCGTGTCGCTGCCCGCCTGTCCGACGATGGTCGCGACGCGGACGTCGTCCACATACAACGGCGCGCCAGCAGACGGCTCCGCGACGTCCTTGCCGAAGTGCAGGTAGCGTCCCACCGGCCACGCGCCCGCGTGCAGCACCGCGGCCTCGTCCGGCCGCGCGCAGCCGGCGTAGTCCCGCACCCGATCCGGCGCCGTCGCAATCCGCGACGCTTCACGCTCGTCGATCCGTTCACCGGGACCGAGGATCTCCGGCAGATGCCCGCGCATCCCGAGCACGTGCGCGGTCGCGTGCGCCAGCGCTCCGCCGAACTGGCGCGTCATGTCCTCGTCGTATTGACGCGGCCTGGAACGGTCGTCGTAGACCATCCACTCGACGTAGGTGAAACCGGATTGGCGCGGATCTTCGGCCCAGGCGACCTCGATCGCGCAGCGCACTTTCAGATTCAGGCGACCGCCGCGCGGCTCGGATTCCACCGTGGCCGACGCGTACTGCATCGCGCGTGCGAATTCGGCGGTGCGGAAGCCGGCCTGCGGCAGCGCCATTTCGAGCGCGTCGCGCACCTCGAACGGCGTCAGCGGCAGCCGCGTGGCGAGCGAGTACTCGGCGTACTGCGGTGGCAGCACGGAGAATCCCAATTCCGATCCGCGCCAGAGCGTGAGTGCGTGTGGAGGCGCCATGTGAGTGGTGTGACATGCTACACTCGCCGGGACAAACATGAAAACCGGTCGACCATGAAAACCGGCAGCGTGACGGTCGACGAGCGCACGGCGCGCCTGCGGCGCGACGATCTCGAGGCGGCCGTGTTCCCGTCACCCGACATGGCCGCCCTGTTGCGCGGCATGACGCTGGTCCGGCTCTCGCGTCTTTCCCGCTTCTGGATGGACGGCCCCATCGAGCGTCCCGCACGCCTCCATCAGGCCGTCGTCGACTGGCTGGCCGGCCTCCACGGCCTGCAGCGGCCGTGGGTCTTCGCGCTCCATTCCACCGGCGCGCGCGTGGCCTGCTGGTACGGCACGACGCTCGGCCGCGAGCCGCTGCGGAACGTGCTGCGCGGCGCTTTTTTCGACGTGCGGTTTGCCGCGGAGGACGTCGACGCCGGCGCGTTCGCACGGCTCCGGCACGCGGTCCGCGTCACCGGGACGCCGACGTCCAAGCCCGATTCCCATCAGATCGAGAAACTCTGTCGCGCGCTCACCGCGACAGGACGCGAATGGCTCTATCTGGTTCGCGGCGAACCGCGGCCGGACGCCGACATCCGCCGGCTCGCCGCGGAAACGAGCGACGCGCTGTTCGACCTGCGTCTCACGCACTTCGGCAAGGGTGAACCGGTGCCGCGGCCGCACGCGGAGCGCTGCGTCCAGTTGCTGGACGCGCGCGCGAAGCGATTCGACGCGGCCGGCGCCAGCGGCCTCTGGCAGTGCCACGCCTACGTGCTGACGGAGGACGACGCCACGCGCCAGCTCGCGGCGGGCGTCGTCCGCTCGGCGCTGGCGGGCGATCACTCGCGGCCGGATCCGCTGCGCGTCCACGTCTGCCGGAAGCCGTCCGCGCCCCATTCGCCGGAACCCGACACACCGGAACCGCTCTCCAGCCACGAAGCGGCGGTGCTCGTGCGGCCGCCCGTCGAAGCCTACGCCGGGTACGAGATCGTGGACGATGCGCGGTTCGGCGTCGAAGCGCCGCCGGCGCCTGGGCCGGCGGTGTCGCTGGGCTCGGTCCTCGATCGCGGGAGACGCACGCGTACGCGCCTGCGCGTCCCGCTCGTCGACCTGACCAAGCACGCGCTCATCGCCGGCGTCACCGGCAGCGGCAAGACGAACACCTGCTTCCGGCTGCTCACGCAGCTCTGGCAGGTCCACCGCATCCCGTTTCTCGTCATCGAGCCAGCCAAGAGCGAATACCGGCGCCTCCTCGCCAACCGCCGCTGGAAGGACGATCTCGTCATCTTCACGGCCGGCCAGGAGACGCTGTCGCCGCTGCACCTCAATCCCTTCGACGTGCCCGAGGGCGTGCCGGTGCAGACGCACATCGATTACCTGAAAGCGCTCTTCGAGGCCGCGTTCGTGCTGTGGACGCCGATGCCGCAGGTCCTCGAAACGGCGCTGCACGACGTGTATCGCGCACGGGGCTGGAACCTCGCGACGAACGAGAACCCGCGCGGCGCCGACCACCCCCGCAGCTTTCCGACGCTCGACGATCTGATCGACACCGTCAAGACCGTCGTCGCGCGCCTCGGCTTCACCGAGCGGATCGGCCCCGACATCGAAGCGTCGCTGGTCACCCGCCTCGAAGCCCTGCGCGCGGGCGGCGGCAAAGGCCCGCTCTTCGGCGGCCGCACGTCCGCGGCCGTCCAGCAGCTCTTCGAACGTCCCACGATCCTCGAGTTGAAGCACGTCGTGAACGAGGACGAGAAGGCGTTCGTGATGGGGCTGCTGCTGATCCGGCTCTACGAACATCACGAGGCGCGGGCGCGGCAGGGACTCGGTCCGCCGGCGCTGCGCCACGTCACGCTGATCGAAGAGGCGCATCGTTTGTTGCGCGACGTCTCGTCGACGGGATCCGGCGACACCGCGAACACGCGCGGACAGGCGCTCGAGGTCTTCGCGAATCTGCTCGCGGAGATCCGCGCGTACGGTGAAGGGATCTTCATCGCGGAGCAGATCCCGTCCAAGCTGACGCGCGACGTCATCAAGAACACGAACCTCAAGGTCGTCCACCGGCTGACGGCGCAGGACGATCGCGAGCTGCTCGGCGCCGCGATGAACATGCCGGAGGCGGCGCGCGCCGCGCTGACGCATCTCGATCGCGGCGTGGCCGCCGTCTTCGCGGAGGGCCTGCAGCGGCCGGCGCTCGTGCGCGTCCCCAGGTCGGCGGTCAAGGATGTCGTCGTGGACGAGGAGCACGTCGCCGAGGCGATGCGGGAAATCATTGGAACCGACGACGAGGTGCAGGAAGACCCGACGGGATTCGTGGTCGACGCACACGTCACGCGTGCGTTCTGGCGCGCGTTCCACGCGTGCGTGCGCGAGACGCCCGACCTCGGGCTGATGCTCGAAGCCTTCGCGGAGTTCCGGCGCGCGGCGGGACGTTCGTCACCGGCGGCCGCGTCACTGCCGCTGGAGGAGTTGTGGCGCCATCTCGCCGACCGGGAGATCTCGCACCGCGGCGAGTTCTGGGCCTGGCCGCACGCCGCCGTGGAGGCGTGCGTCGATCGGTGTACGGTCATCGGCCTGCTGGAGGTCCAGCGGCACGCGCTGAAGGACGCGATCGCGCGCGCGGACGAGCGGCCGACGGCATTGCTCGAAGAGCACCAGGAGACGCTGGCGCGCCTGGTCGACGAGCTCGGAGAGCTGAGCGCGCTGTGGGACGGCCTGCACGACATCGGCACGGACGTCCCGTTCGCCGGATGCCTGGAGTGCCTGCGTCCGTGTGCGTATCGCTACGCGGCCCAGCCCGATCGCGGCGACGACACCGACTGGCTCGACGCGTCACCGGACGAGATCGCCGCCAATCTGCAGGCGGACGCCATGGACTGGGCGGTGAGCGTCTTCCATCGCGGCGATCGCGAATCGATCGTCGGCGCGTCGCTCTGCCGCGTCGTCCAGCGGATCGATCGCGAAGGGCCGCGGGACGCCGCACAGATCACGCTCGCCGCGCGCGTGAAGGCACGGATTCAGGCCGACGTCATGGGAGAGGACGCGTAGGTCATGATCAAGGGCGCCAGGAACCTGCTCGGGATCCTCGGGGGATCGGCCTTCGCGCCGAAGGTCGGCGGCGACCGCGCGAGCGGCGGCCTGAAAGGCATCGGCGGCGATCGGGGACGCGCCACGATGAAGGGCGCGGGCGGCGATAAATCGCGGGTCAGCAGCGCCGAACGCGCGGATCTGAAGCAATATTGGAAGGATCGCTCGAAGGAGATCGGCGCGGCCAAGCGGGAGGACAGCAAGCAGGAGCTCTTCGAGAGGGCCAACTACTTCCTCGAACGCGAGGAAGAGATGATGCGCGCCATGTGGAAGAAGCGAGGGAGATAGCATGGACCGTCCCGACGATCCCGAGAAGCGCAAACGCAAGACCGAGCGATTGAAACCGGCCGAGATCAAAACCAGCGACGCGAAGCTGAAGAAACCGGTGGAGGTCAAGATCAAGACCATCAAGACCACCGACGCGAAGTTGAACAAGCTGCGGAAGATCTTTCAGGACGACAAGGCCCGCTCGATCGCGCACGATCCGAAGCTCCATGAAAAGTGGGAGCGCGCGCGGGCGAAGGGCACGCCGAAGGTCGACAAGACGGGCTACAAGGAATACGGGCGGATCCGGAGCAACGTCGCGAAGCGCCACGAGTTCAAGGACAAGGAAGTCCATCACGTCGAGTTCCCGCGCAAGAAGCACGTCAAGCTCTCGACGGACACGCACAATCTGCTGCTGACCGACAAGGAAACGCACAAGGACCTGCACCGCCTCACGGGCGGCAAGGGCCTGGACATGTACCGCAAGAAGACCTTCGCGAATCAGGCGAGCGCGAAGGGCCGCGCGTCGGTGCGGGATTATTTCAACTTCCAGAATCCCAAGAGCACCGTCCGCCTGGAAGAGGTGAAGAAGAAGCTGGAGCTGAAACGCCGGCTCCAGGCCGTGCCGATGCCGAAGCCGAAGAAGACGCGGGGCTAGATGTGAATGCTATAGACGTTGTTCATTCGGGAGTCTCTGGAAACAATGGGGGTTACCACACCAACCCAAGGTTTCTGGAGGGCCTCCCGAATGAACGTTCATCGTAACGCGAAGACCACGCCTG
>Ga0187894_10002267_pt1 | contig 23176 bp, 19 predicted proteins | sample GBC1701081metaG_FD_136650 | JGI IMG/M metagenome (GOLD analysis project Ga0187894, IMG submission 136650) | White microbial mat communities from a lava cave in the Kipuka Kanohina Cave System on the Island of Hawaii, USA - GBC170108-1 metaG ... | reverse complement strand
TAGCCGTGGAGTTAACCTGATCGTGAGCAACGAGACGGTAATGAACGGAGGTAAAGCGATGTCCGAAATCACGTTTGAAAGCGTATTAACACAAGCCCGACAGCTTCCATGGTTGGAGCGGCAAAGGTTGCTTCAGGCGTTGGCTGAAGAATCGGAGGCGAAACAGAGGAAACCGCATCCCAGGCGTGTCCCTTGGAAAGATCGTAGTCGAGAGTATCAATGGCTGAAGGACCACGCGAAGGAGTATGTGGGACAGTGGGTGGCGCTGGAGGGAGATCAATTAGTGGCTTCTGGCGCAACTGCTGTTGAAGTGCTGGACGTGGCAAAGGTGGCTGGAATAGATCGCCCATTGGTGGTCCAAGTCGAGGACCCGGATGGCCCCCCTTTTGCTGGATTTTGATCATGGCGCATCAACTCAATTTCCAACTCCGCTATCGCTACCAGACTACGAAAGATGGGATCTCTATCCCAACTGTACTGACCGTCGGCGAGCGATCCATCGAATGTGATGCAAAACTCGATCCTGGAGCGCAATACTGCGTTTTCCAGCGGAGATTGGCTGACGCTTTGGGTTTGGATTTAGAAAGCGGACATCTGATGAGGATGAGAACTTTGACTGGAGAGTTTCCTTCTTATGGCCACGAAGTCACACTTCAAACATTCGATTTCGCCTTTGATGCAATAGCCTATTTCGCGGCGGATTATGACATACCCCGTAATCTGCTTGGCAGGCATGGCTGGCTTCAAATGCTGCGACTAGGCCTGATTGATTACGACGAGACGCTCTACCTCAGTCCTTACAACGAACCAGAATAGACCTTTAATTATTCACTATGGAATTCGCAATCACCTTCAAACCCGATATGACGCCGGAACGCATCGTCCATCTGACGAAGCAGGCCGAGCACAACGGTTTCAGCTACGGCTGGATTTTCGATTCGCACGTCTTGTGGCAGGAGCCTTACCCGCTGCTGACATTGATGGCCGCGAATACTGAACGGATGAGGTTCGGCACGTGCGTGACCAACCCGGCGGTGCGCGATTGGACGGTGACGGCCAGTCTGCTCGCCACGCTCAACCGCATTTCGGGCGGGCGTATGGATCTGGGCATTGGGCGAGGAGACAGTTCGCGGCGCGTGATGGGCAAGCGCCCGACGACGCTGGCTGATTTGGAAGCATGCGTGCAAACGGTGCGAGATCTGTGCTCGGGCAAGCAGATCGTTTATGAAGAGCAGCCGATCCAGATGGCGTGGGCCGACGCGGGCGCGCCTCCGGTATGGGTAGCCGGTTACGGACCGAAGGCGCTGCGATGCGCGGGCCGTATCGGCGACGGCGTGATTCTGCAATTCGCCGACCCGCATTTGATCAAATGGTGTTTGCAGTTCGTGCGTGAAGGGGCCGAAGAAGCCGGGCGCGATTTCTCTAGGATCAAGGTGATGAGCGCGGCGCCGGTCTGGGTTTCGGACGACCTGGCCGTGGCGCGCGACCGCGTGCGTTGGTTCCCGGCGTTGGTATCGAATCATGTAGTTGATCTGGTCTCGCGCTACAAACCGGAAGAACTGCCGCCGGAGCTGACCACGTACATCAAAGACCGCCAGGGTTACAACTACCTGCACCACGCCGAGGTCGGCAGCAGCAACGCCGAGTTCGTCACGGATGAGGTGGTTGACCGCTTCTGCATCGTCGGGCCGGTGGAAGAGCAGGCGCGAAGGTTGAAGGAGCTTGAAGAGATTGGTGTGACACAGTTCAATATCTATCTGATGTGCGGCGACGAGGAGCAAACGGTGGAAATTTACGGGCGCGAAGTGATCCCGGGGCGCTAACGAATTTCCTCGCTAAGCGGTCAGGCAAAGATTTTGAGCTATTTCCATTTTCCATTTGCCATATTACGTTTGTCATTTGTCATTGCCGGAACTGCGCGAGACACGCAATGACAAATTACTGGCCGGTCGCCTTTCTGATAGCCTGGACTGTGACGCCCGCGCGAAACTCAACGGCCTTTCTGCCCATCGCAATCGTCTTGCTCGCGGGCGCGAGATTCACACTGTTGATCGAAAACTTGCCTTTCGCCATCCGCTCCTTCATCCGCACGGTGGTTGGGTCAACAACCATCATCTGCGCGGTGATGCCGTAATCGTCGTGATGGCCCTCGTCCACTTCGTGAACGCCCTGCGATTCGAGCCATTTCGACAGGCCCGGATAATCGTAGTACTCCGCGATGTAATGAATCCTCGTCTTGCCGTCAGTCCATTTCGCCGACAGCTCAGCCGCGACTTCTTTCATTCCCTGCCGGTTGCCGCCGCTGTCGCCAATAAGAATGATGCGTTTGAAACCATTCGCGCGGAGGCTCGACGCGATGTCCGTCAACAAACGTTTGTAAGTCTCCTGCGTGACGCTGATCGCGCCGGGATAACGCATGTGGCCGGAGGGAGGATCAATGTCGCCTTCCGGGACGAAGGGAACTATGGGCGCGACCAGCGCGTCGCCCAGTTTGCGCGCAATGGCTTCAGTCGTCGCGCGCAGAATGTAGTTATGTTTGCCCGTCGCCAGGTAAGGGCCGTTCATTTCCACTCCGCCCGTGGCGATAATCGCCGTCGTTTTACCCGCGCGCAGCGCGTCGCGAACTTCGAGCCAGGTCAGCTCTTCAATGAAGACCGAATCGCGCGCTGCGATCGGGCGAGGCATGTTCGGATCGGGCGAGGCGGCGCTCGGCGATGAACCAGGACGCGGTTTGGGCGGTGTTTGAGCTTGCGCCGCAAACCACATCAGGCAAAGCGACAGCAGCAGGACGCCGCGGGATCGAAGCTTGAACATAGAACCCTCCTGATCAACTGATGTGATAACTTTGAATCTGTGGCCGAGAGTATACGAAGGCCGCGCGCTTCTGACCAGCGAATTGGCGCCGCCGTCGCGGGCGCTGGCAATCCCCGGCGAGAAGGATATACTTTGTTTCGCATGCTCTACTAACTTGACTCAGTTACAAATTGAGCTTTTGGCTAAGGGATCAAGAGAGAGTACGGAAAAGACGGAAATAACGGAACAGACGGAAAATCTCAAAGATCTTCCGCCTTTTCCGTCTGTTCCGTTATTTCCGTCTTTTCCGTACTCTCTCTTCTGACCTCTGGAAAAGTTCATATTGTGACTGCGCGCATTACAACTGAAGTCTGAATCGGTTCGATGGAGGATTTATGAATATGATCTGCCAGAATTTCATCGGCGGCCATCTGGTTCCCGCCACCGCGTCTCGTCACACGCCTGTTTACAACCCATCGCGCGGTAAAGTGATCGCGCAGGCGCCAGACAGCGACCGCCAGTCGGTTGACCAGGCCGTTCAGGCGGCGCGAACGGCCTTTCCCGCCTGGGCCGACACGCCCGTGGTCGAACGCGCGCGCGCGATGTTCCGATTCGCGCATCTGCTTGAAGAAAACTTTGACGAGCTTGCCCAGATGGTCACACGCGAACATGGCAAGACGCCTGAAGAGGCGAAAGGTGACGTGCGGCGCGGGATTGAGATGGTCGAGTTGGCCTGTCACGCGCCGACGTTGCTGATGGGGCAGACGCTCGACAACGTCGCTCGCGGCATTGATGGGCGAGTCGAACGACATCCGCTGGGAGTTTGCGTCGGGATCACGCCGTTCAATTTCCCGGCGATGGTTCCGCTGTGGATGTTCCCCGTCGCGATCGTTTGCGGCAACACATTCATCCTCAAACCTTCGCCGAAAGTTCCGCTGACGCCGTTGCGGTTGGCGGAATTGCTGTCCGAGGCGGGACTGCCGAAAGGAGTCTTCAACGTCGTACACGGCGGCGCTGAAGCTGTTGACGCGTTGCTCAAACATCCCGATGTCGCCGCGATCAGCTTCGTCGGCTCCACGAAAGTCGCGAAATACATTTACGAGACCGGAACGGCGCACGGCAAACGCGTGCAGGCCGCAGGCGGAGCGAAAAATTATATGCTGGTGATGCCCGACGCCGATCTCGACGCGGCGACGAGCCAGATCATGGGCGCGGCTTTCGGTTGCAGCGGGCAGCGATGCATGGCCGGAAGCGTCGCGGTCGCGGTCGGTCGCGCCGGCGACCCACTCCTCGAAAACCTGGACGCGGCGGCGAAGAAGATGCGCGTGGGACCGACGGACGGCGTCTCTTCAGAAGGCCCCCCGGAAAGCGCTGTGGATATGGGGCCGGTGATTGACGCGGAGGCGCGCGACCGGATCAGAAGTTACATTGACCTGGGTTTGAATGAAGGCGCGAAACTGGCGACCGACGGACGAGGCGTGTTACTGACCGAATCGAGCGAGGGCTTCTTTGTCGGCCCGACGATCTTCGACAACGTCGCGCCTCAGATGCGGATCGCGCGCGACGAAATCTTCGGGCCTGTATTGTCGGTGATGCGCGTTGACGATTTGAGAGAAGCGATCGCGCGCGCCAATGAGTCGCCATACGGCAATGGCGCGGTGATCTTCACGCGTGACGGCGGCGCGGCGCGCACGTTCGCGCGCTACGTCAATTGCGGGATGATCGGCGTCAACGTCGGCGTGCCCGCGCCGATGGCGATTTTTCCGTTCGCCGGATGGAACCAGTCGTTCTTCGGCGATCTGCACATTCAGGGACACGAAGGCTTCCACTTTTACACTCACAACAAAGTTATCCTGAACCGGTGGAACGATCCCGGCAAACGGGTCCTTGGCTGGTGAGCGGTTAAATTGAGCTTTTAGCGCATCAGGGCATTTGCAAAGTTGTCAGGGACGAACTAAAACCTACTACCGACCGCCTACGACCTATAGACTTTTCCTTCGATGGTTTAATCAAGTGATGGTTCGAGGAAAAGTCTATAGGTCGTAGGCGGTCGGTAGTAGGTTTTAGTTCGTCAGCATTCTCTCTTTGCTATGAAGATCATTCCTCTCGGAACCAGTTCTGGAAAACCTACGCTGCGTCGCAATGTCAGCGCGCTGGCCGTCGTTGGCGAAGGCGAATGGTGGTTGTTCGATTGCGGCGAAGGGACGCAAACCCAGATCGCGCGCGCCGGCCTTTCGCCGCAAAAACTCGTCGGCGTTTTCATCTCGCACCTGCACGGCGATCATTTCAACGGGCTGCCCGGATTGCTTTCGACGATGGCGCTGGACCAGCGCGAAAAAGAGTTGACGCTGGTTGGCCCCGTGGGCGTTGACCAATATCTGACGCTGCTCGCCAGTCTGAAAATCTGCTACGTCAATTACCCGCTCAAGCTGTGCGAATTCGATGCGCGATATTTCGCCGATAGAGAGCAGGAGTTGGTTTACGAATCGGCGAAGTTCACCGTCACGACGCGCCCACTCGACCATCGTATCTTCGCGCTCGGATACAGGCTTGAAGAAAAGACGAAGCCGGGCAGGTTCAATCTTGAACGCGCGAAAGAGCTGGGCATTCCCGAAGGGCCGTTGTATTCACAGTTGCAATCGGGCAGATCAATCACGCTAGAAGATGGACGCGTGATTCATTCTTCGGAAGTTCTAGGGCCTCCGCGTCCCGGCAAAGTCGTCAGTTACTGTCTGGACACGCGGCCTTGCGCCAACGCGGTGAAACTTTCCGAGAACGCCGACTGGGTGATCCACGAAGCGACGTTCACCGAAGAGATGATCGAAGAGTCGCGTCATTTCGGCCATTCGACCGCGATCCAGGCCGCGGAGATTGCGCGCGAAGCCAATGCGCGCCGGCTGCTGATTACACATTTCAGCTCGCGTTTTCCCGACGCGCGCCCGTTGCTGGAAGAAGCCCGCTCTGTATTCCCGAACACAGTCGCGGCTGAAGATCTGGTCGAGGTTGATGTGTGATGATTGATGAACTGCGAAAAACCTATATTGAAAAGCGGGAAGCGATTCGCGCCCGCCTCGCCGAGTTTGAGGCGATCATGCTTAAAGGCGATGATGAACGTTTGTTCGAAGAGCTTGTCTATTGCATCTTCACGGCGGGCGCGAGCGCGCGGATGGGATTGAATTCAATCGAAAGGGTCCGCCCGTATCTGCTCAAGGCCGGCCACGGGCGATTGAACCGATTGCTCACCGGGGCGCATCGCTACCCGAACGCGCGTTCCGAATACGTCGTTCACACGCGGAATTATCTGAGGCGCGATTGCGAGTTGCGGCTCGGCGAGCGATTGAATTCATTCGGCGCCGATGTGGATGCGCGCCGCGACTTCTTCGCGAAAAACCCCGATATCAAAGGCATCGGCTACAAAGAAGCCAGCCATTACCTCAGAAACATAGGCTATCGCGGTTACGCGATCTTGGATAAACACATACTGCGAACCCTGAATGAGATCGGAGTGATTGATTCTCCCGATCCTCCCGGCACGAAAAAAAAATACCTGGCTGTCGAAGACCGGATGAGAAAATTCGCCGGGGATATTAAAATCAACTTCGACGAACTTGATCTCCTGCTCTGGTCGAACAAAACCGGCGTCATTTTGAAATAACAAACGATGGCGGCGCCTCAGAGCAAACGCTCGGGCGCCCTCATCCATTGCTTTCGAGGTGTTTTATGACAAACGCTCTTCGGATCCTGACGGTCCTGTTGACCGCGGTTCTCTTATCCGCCTCCGCGCTGGCCGAAACGCGCGACAAGGCGCTCAAACGCGCCGGGGGCGAAATACGCAAGGCCAACTACATCGAAGCCGAAAAAATCTATCGGTACCTGCTTGAAAAAGATCAAACCGACAAGGAGGCGCGGCTGGGTCTGAGCTTCGCGCTGGTCAAACAGATCAAGCTGCAGGAAGCATACGAAAACGCGGCGCAGGTGATCGCCGCCGATCCGCTCAGCTCACGCGCGTTCTCGCTGCTCGGAACCGCGCTGCTCAGGTCGGGCGAATTCCGCAACTCGGTCGAAGCCCTCTATACCGCCGTCAAATTCAACAACAAAGAGGCGCTGGCCATTGCGGGGCTTTCCGAAATCGAATATTACGAGCATCGAACGCGCAACTCTTACGACGGATTGAGGCGCGCGATCTCGATTGATCCGCTGGAGCCGGATTATTACCTCTCGCTCGCCCGCGCCTGCTCGCGGCTGGAGTATTACAGCGAAGCCGCGGACGCCTACCAGCGATTCCTCGATGTCACTCCGAAAACCGACGTCGAGCGCCGGGCGCGCATTCGCGGGCTGATTGATTTCTATCGCTACCTGGGCAGCACGAAGATCCATCGCACGGGCGGTAAAGAAATCTCGGCGGTCTCGTTCGATCTGGTAAATCATCGCCCGTTTATCAACGTGATGGTCAATGGCAAAGGGCCATTGCGGTTCGTTATTGACACCGGCGCCAGCCTGTCGGTGATTTCGGATAAAGCGGCCGGACGGTTGGGCATCAAGCCCGTCGCGCGCGGCGGCAATGCGCGAGCGGTTGGCGGCAGCGGCATCTTCCCGATTATTTATGGGCTGCTCGATTCGATCACAATCGGCGAAGCGCGAATCGAGGCCATCCCCGTATACATTCGCACCATCCACGCCGCGCCTGAAATGCCCGAAAGCGAAAAGGCCGATGGTTATATCGGGTTGTCCGTCCTTGCGAACTACGGCGTCACGCTCGATTACCAGGCCAAACAGATGACGCTCGACCGCTCTGCGGTACGCGAAGAGCCTGCCAAACTGGACGCGGCGAAGCCGGCTGATCCCCCCTCCATCACGGGAGACATCGTCAGCGGATTTGAAATCCCGATTCGCAGTACGAGTGGCGGTTTGGCCAGCGCCGAGACGAATCTGCCGAATTTGAAGCGGCCCCTCAACTTCATTATCGATACCGGCGCCACCACGACCGTCATCTCAAAAGCCGCGGTCCAGCGACACGAGTTGGATGGGCTGAAGATCAAAGGCGAAACCATTCGCGTCATCGGCGCGGCCGGCATCGAAGATGGCGTCGAAACGCTCGGCCTGTCGGCGCTCACGGTCAATGGTTTGAGAAAGAACAACTCGCGAGCCGTGATCTTGAACCTCGAAGCGGTTAATGAAACTTCAGGGTTCGAACAGCATGGGATTCTGGGTGGAGATTATCTAGAGCATTTTCGTGTGACGCTCGACTTGCGGCGTTACCAGTTCAAACTGACGCCGCAGAGCAAGGCAATTACCGTCGCGGCGGAGAAGTAATAGGGATTGCGGATTGCGGATTGCGGATTGCGGATTGCGGATTGCGGATTGCGGATTGCGGATTGATAAAACTTTCAATCTCAATTTTGAGCCAACGGTCGAACAGACTCATAAATCCGCAATCCGCAATCCGCAATCCGCAATCTCACTCCCCACTGATTTATGATTACCAGCATCTACCTCGAAACATCGGTCATCGGCGCATACCTCGACAAAGGGGAGTCGTTCCGCCGGGACCTGACGATCCGATGGTGGGAGCATGAACTGAGAAACTATCGCGCGTATGTTTCGCCGTTGGTTTCGCGAGAACTCGAACGCGCGCGCGAGCCATACCGGCGCAGCTATTTGCAATTGATCCGTGACCTGCCGCAGTTGGAGATCACGGAGGAGGCCGCGATACTGGCCGATGGTTATATTGGGCGCGGCATCTTTCAGCGAAAATATCTTGGCGACGCGCTACACGTCGCGCTCGCCTCGTTCCACAAGATTGATTACCTGGTGACGTGGAATTTCGGTCATCTGGCGAACGTGCATCGCCAGGCGCGGATAAAGCTGTTCAACACCGCGGCCGGATTCTTCGTCCCCGAAATCGTAACGCCTGAGTTTCTGGTGAGTGAACTTTAGGAGGTGGCTGGTGGTTGGTGGTTGGTGGTTGGTGATTTTGTTTTCAACCAACCACTAACCACCAACCACCAACCGCTGTTTTATGTATAAACGCCCCAGGTTTCTTGAAGAGTTGCAAGCGATCCGCGAAGAGATGTCGCGCGAATGTGATTACGATATGGACCTTTTCGCCGAAATGGCGCGAAGCAACCAGCCCCCGAAACACGGTCCCGCGCGCAACATCCGCGGCGTCCGTCAATATGCCCCCCTTAACGAAATGGCAGTAAAGAAGTCCCCCCGCAAGAAGAAACCCTGAGATTGAATCTCCCTCCGGAATATGGGCGAACCCTTTTACGCTATTGGATTCAAAATCACCGACGAAGCTTCCTATCAGGCGCTGGCTGAAGAAGCGCAACAACGCGGAACGCCGACCCATGCGAAACGCGAACAAGGTGTGCTTCATGGTTGTTGCTGGAGTATCGGCTGCGGCCTGGAGGTGTGGACGATGCTCTATGAATCGAAGGACGGCCTCTTTTACGCCGATTGCCGCCCGGCCTTTCGCACGCGCCACATTTTCAGCCTCTATCCCTGGGAGATCGCCGAGTACGAAGAGGACGGCGAGGCCGTGGCGCGAGGGCTACTGGTCAATTCCGGCGCTGAGGTCGTCTTCGAACTGCAAAACATCACCGAAGTTGACCTGAATCGTTTGCGCGACCGGCAGATCACGGCGGCCGTTTCCGGCCTGGCTTATCGCGCGCGAGTAATCGCAAAGACCAAAGACCCGCTCTTCGCCCCGCTTGCCGAACGGTACCCGCGCAGAAAGGTAACCGAGGCCGACTACGCCGTGCGCGGACGCGTTCTCTCCTGGCGCGAAATCAAGAATCCGCACACCACCAGCAACCTGATCTTGATCGATGTCGATGCGGGAAAATTAAGACTCGAAGTGCTCGTCAACCGTTCCGATCTCAAGGGCGAGTTGAAGGTTGATGGATGGCTTGCGTCTGAAGTCTGGTTGCAAGGTCACATCCTCAGCGACAAAGAGTTGCTGGCGCGCTACGAAGGATTGGATCGGCAGGTCTACCGCGGCAGTTTCTGGGAAACGCTGCGGCGTGAAATATGATTGTCGCTCGCCGCGCGGTCCCAGCAATGACAGATGACAAACGTAATATGGAAAATGAAAATGCCTCTTTTCACCTGTTGTCGAACAGGCGCAAGTATTCTTCCGCCGGGGCCGGAGGTATTTTCGCGACTTCCAAATTCTCCTTGACGTGCGCGATGTCACTCATCCCAACAAGCGCGGTGTCAATGCCAGGGGTTGAGCGCGTAAATTGAATCGCGCGTTGCGCGTCCGTGCGTAATCCTCGCAGAGAAGCGCTGACAATCGGCGGCAATCCCGAAGAAAGGCGTGATTGCAAGATCGAGGCGCTGGACACAACCGTGACCCCAAGTCCCGCCGCAGCTTCCAGAAATGTAGCTTTTTCGCCGTTGAGCGTTTGATTGATGTTGGTAAACGCCTCAGTCATAGCCAGGTTGAATGGTAGTTGAACGACTTTGAAGTGGTGATTGGCGCCCGCCACCTCGCGCGCAGTCTTTATCACCCGCTCCAACGATAAAGCTTCGGGGCTGTCCGATGGCGCTCGATAACCATTCCACGTAGCCGTCCCATAGATTGAAACCCTGCCATCCGCCACCGCGGTTTCCAAAAACTCGAACGCGGCGCGAAGCCTGTTGTAAAACTCATCACGTGAAACTTCCGCGAGTTGGGATTCAGGATTGTGAATGTAGTAGATGTCAACGCATTCGAGCTTCAGGTTGCGCAGGCTCTGATCAAGCTGATGCGCGATGTAAGCAGGCGTCATGCAATGGCTGGATTGCACGAAGTCATCCCATTCGCAGAGGCCCGGTTTAATGAACGTGTCTTCGAGATAGCTCATCATCTCCTGCCTGCTGCGAGGCGGCGTGGCGTCAAACGGGATATAACCGCCTTTGGTTGAAACTATGATCCCATCGCGCGCCGCTTTGCCTTGCGCAAACAACTCCGCAAACGCGTCGCCGATATTTCGCTCGCTGCGTTGGTAACGATAGTTCGAGGCCGTGTCGAAGACATTGCAACCCAATTCGACGGCGCGTTTGACGGCGTCTCGATAAGCGTCGTCGGTTCGTTCATCGGAGGCGCCCAGGTAAGATCCGAAGCCGATAGATGACATCCACAAACCCTGCGATTGTCGAAAATGGCCCTCGGCGACAACGCCTGTAAACCGCTCTTTGTAATTCGACGTTCCTTCCGTTGTGGCTTTGCGTGATTGGCTCATAACCTCCTCCGAAAATCCTTGAGAGCGTCATGAATAGGACTTACAGAACTCATAAGACCTATATGTCCTATTATGGAGCGGCCTGAAGCGCGCGCAATTCTGCGTATATCTCCTCAACCTGCCGCCGCGTGTCTTCAAAGCCCGCGGATGTGTTGACCGAATAGTCGGCGTACTTCAATTTCTCTTCTGACGGCATTTGGGCCGAGATTCGAGCCTGCGCCTGTTCGCGAGTGAAACCGTTACGCTCCGTCAATCGTCGAAGCTGCAATTCGGGATCGCAATAGACCACGATCACTTTGTCAAAACGGCGGTATGAGCCGGTCTCGATCATCAGCGCGGCGTCAACCACGGCAATCGCGCCGGGATCGCGCCGGGCGACCTGCTCAAACCATTCCGCCTGCGCCTCGTAAACCCGAGGGTGAACAATCGCGTTGAGCTGCTCGCGCGCATTTTTGCCGCCAAAGACAATCGCGCCAAGCGCGGCGCGATTTATTGAGCCGTCTTCGTTGAGTATGTCGCGGCCGAAACAGTTGATGATGTCGAGATAGGCCGGGCGGCCCGGCTCGATCACCCGGTGAGCCACAGTGTCCGCGTCAATCACGTCACAGCCCAATTCGCTCAGCACGCTCAGCACATAAGATTTGCCCGTGGCGATTCCACCTGTCAGTCCGATTTTGAACATTTGAAGATAACCGCTAGAAACAGTACCGCGCGTGTAAGCAAGCGGTTGATCCTGCGCGCAACCGCTTGCTTACGCGCGCGGCGCTGTACCCAATCAACCACGCCGCATTTCGGCGGCGCGTACCGTATTTTTCATCAACATCGCAATCGTCAGAGGGCCGACTCCCCCGGGAACCGGAGTCAGCCACGAGGCTCGCTCGGCGACGGTTCTGGGCTCGACATCGCCAACTAGCGTGTAACCGCGCTTAGCCAGGTTCTCCATTCGCTTGGGGATTTCGGGCGCGGCGAAAATACGATTGACCTCATCGGCCGTTGTAGCGTTGTTCATCCCGACATCAACGACGACCGCGCCTTCGCGGACAAAATCGCCGGTGATCATCGCCGCGCGACCGATCGCCGCAACCAAAATATCGGCTTGGCGAGCGACTTCAGGCAAATTGCGCGTGCGCGAGTGACAAATCGTCACCGTCGCGTTCCTATGTAGCAACAACATTGACATCGGTTTGCCTACGATGTCGCTGCGCCCGACGACGACGGCGTGCGCGCCTTCGATCCGAATTTGATAATGATCGAGCATCTCTATGACCCCCGCCGGAGTGCAGGGGACGAGTGATTCTTCGCCTCGAACCAGACGGCCGACGTTGACCGCGTGAAACCCGTCCACGTCTTTCGCCGGATCAACCGCTTCGAGTATGCGGCGCGTTTCGATCTGTTTCGGCAAAGGCAGTTGCACGAGTATGCCGTCGATGTCATTACGCTGATTCAGACGTTCAACCAAGGCCAACAACTCTTCCGTAGTCGTACGAACCGGCAGTTCATATTTCTCCGAATGCAGCCCCAGCGTCTGGCAGGTCTTGACCTTGCTGCCTACATAAACCTTCGAGGCGGGATCGTCCCCGACAATTATAGCCGCAAGGCCGGGCTTGATCCCGCGCGGTTCCAATTCTCTCACACGCGCCGCCACGCCCTGTTTAATCTCATCCGCCACCGCCGCGCCGTTCAATAACTGTGCTGCCATCTTTATTCTGAGTACCTCCGTGAAAATGATCAGTGATTTGTCTGCGATCTTAACACAACTTCATTGGTTCGTTCGGTTCACGTGGGCCGATTTGCGAGCGGCGATCCGGCCTGTCTGTCCTGTCCGCTCTCTCCGAATGGAAAATCCGGAGGGCCGGCGGTCCAAGAGCCGTCACAGGCAAAAATTTATTGACACGCGCAAAAATTTCTTCGCGTGACGAGATGACTGTGCTATTATGCGCCGCGTCTGAAGCTTGCCCCGCCGTATAGATGTTCCCGATCTAGCAGTAAGATTTTTCAGTCGGTTCTTGCTCCGCTCCCCCACAAGCCCAAGAGCCTTCAAGTTCAAAACATCGGTTAGTAAAACACCCTGTGGATTGATTGCCGGAAATTTCCTCGCCGCCTTGAGTCCGGCAAGGCTAAAATGATTAACTGTCAAAGGTTCGTCATTTTATTGTTAATACTTCAGGCTATTTGTAATTGGCGCTATCATCTCTTTTCGTGATCATCGCAGGACCGCGGTGATGAATCGTGCGGCAGTTAAATGCGCGGGTAGGTATATGTACAAACGCGCGGGCAACTTGAACCGGGCCGAGCCTTTCTAACGGCCAGCCTGACGAGCGATGTTATTGGGCCCCAATCAACAACTAATAAAACAAGAACAAAACGAAAGACAAACAGGAGATAGTTAACAATGAGCGCAGCGATTCAATTGGTCAATCAATCCCTTATCGAAGCGGAATCTTTCGAGAAGCGTATCGAAAAACCGCACAACAACATCTCTCTCTTCGAACTGGCGCACGAACAAAGACTGCGTCGCGCGCTCAGTTACATCGCGGAGCTTCAAGCCGAAGTTCGTACACTGCGTGAAGAGCTGGCGAGAGCAGAAAGAACAATAGCCCAGAATGAGACTCTTCTGCGAAACGCAATGATTCGCGAGCAGGAACTTCGTGCGGAGATGTTCAGAGACAGATAAATCTGTTAATGTTTCCCTTCATTTCGGCCGGCAACCTGCGCCGATTCCTTGTCTGCCGCTCTACGCAGGTTTGCGGCCCCCCGAATAATCATGGCGCCGTTGTTCTTTGCCCTTTATTGCCTCCTTCGGGCGCCTGATCCCACAGACCCCTTAAACAGACCCCTTAATCTGAATCAAATATTCGCGTAGCCTTGTCGCTCTCGCCTTCTACCGCAGATAATAGGAATAGAAGGTTGATAAAATAATGTAGCATCCAATGAGGTATTCGCGCGAAGGCCTTACTGTTTTTGATCACAATAAATGCCCGTACGGAAAACCAAAAAGAAAACGAGCGGAACAAAATGATCAACAAACTGAAACAATTCCTCACTGAAGAGCGCGGCCAGGATATGGTTGAATATTCACTCCTACTGGTTCTCATCGGTACAATCGTGCTCATTTATCTCACCGGTATGGGCATGAACCTTGCCAACCTGCTGCACCAAATCGGGGATAGGCTGGATTTAGTGTCACGCTCTATGTCGTAATCATGGCTGATCCTGGCTTTTTAGGGGGCCAACACCAAATCGGAGTGAACTGCGGCGCCATCAACCTAGGTGGTTTTGGAGACCATCTTGACAATAATTTTTGCATCGTCAAGAATACGCCCCGCTGATTGATCAGTTCCGATCATCAATTTCCGAAGCTCGGGCCGTTAGCTCAGTTGGTAGAGCAGATGACTCTTAATCATCGGGTCGTAGGTTCGAGTCCTACACGGCCCACTCCTTAGAACCAGCAACTTACATTATTGAAATCAATGGTTGGTTGTTGAAGCAGTCGCTGAAAGCAACTGCTTCAACAACCGCTTCATCTCTCGCACCCGTCGCGCAAAGGCCGGATCGTTGACGTAATGCCAATGTTCGGTGCGGACGGATTTGCCGATCTTCTCCTGATAACGCGTCACGGTGAATGCCGGATGGTTCGTAGGCGCGAATCATCTCGCGGGCTTCGTCTGCGGAGGCGTCGCGCCCGATGAAGAGATCCGCGTTGCGTCTCGGAATGGAGATTTCAGGAAACCCGGGCGGCGCGGCCGGGCGCGAAGCGAAATCGGGCGGCAGTTGAATCTTCGCCGGATCGTAAAGGTCGAAGAACCTCTTCGGCGCGGCGGGAGGGCTGTGCGGCTTGGCGAAGCCGACGGCCAGGAAGAACGGGCGATCTTTGTGTCGTTCCAGATATTCAATCGCGCGAGTGGCCGTCCGGTAATCGCAGTTCGATTCCCCTTCTCCTTCCAGAACCATGATGCGATCCGATTGCGCGGCGCGAGATGGGCCGCCTGCATTGCCCGTATTGGGCGGACGGCGCGCGCCCGTGAAGTTTCGCGCTCGCCGCCCTCGGTCCACGCTTCGGTGTCATCAATTCCGCCGTGAAAGATTTTGCCCGCGCGCAGCGTCGCATACCCGCTCGCTTTGAAGTATTGAGGCAGCGAGATGAAATCGGGATGCTCCGCGCGAAACCAGGTCTCGTTGTCCATCACGCCGGTCTGCGTCGGATACCTTCCAGTGAGCAGCGACGTGCGCGATGGATTGCAGAGCGGATACTGGGCGTAAGCGCGCTCGAACCGCACACCGCGCGAGGCCAGGCGGTCTATGTTCGGCGTCTTGACAAGTTGATTGCCATAACAACCCAACTCGGGCCGCAGGTCGTCCGAAGCGATGAAGAGCACGTTGTATGCGGGCTTCCGCATCGCCGCCGAACGTGACGCTTGAGGCGAAGCAAAAAGCCCACAAAACAGAGCCAGCAGACAAGTCAACGGAACGTATCTCATCTCAGAAGAAGATCCTGATCCCGAACTGGATGTAACGTGAGCTGTTGCCGGGCGCCCGAAGCACGCCGAAGTTCGTATCGTAGACCTGTCGCAAGCGGTAGAGCTTGAATCCTTGCAGCGTGGTGATGTCGAACGAATTCGCTACTTTGGTCGCAAAGCCCTGTGGCACAGGCACGTGGAAAAAGTCCAGCGGCAATGGTCCGTTCGGCGACGTGCGGAAGGCGTTGATCATCGCCCGAATATTGGCCAGCTCAGCCGCCGACGGCGTCCGCCCGTTGGCCGCCGCCCAGGCGTTATACTCCGTTGTGGTGATCGGCGTTTGCACGCTTACGCCGCCGATGGTCTCGGCCGCGAACTCGGTCGGCACATTGGTCGTGAAGCCCGCAGTGCCCGACGAATTGGCCAGCCGGAAGATGGGATGGTTGAAGGCGTTGATCAAATCGACTCTGAAATTGATCCGGCGCTTCCCTTCGTTATCCTTGAATGGGAAGGGGAAGTCCTTCTGGAACGAGAAGTCGAAATACTGCTGGATCGGGCCGCGCAGATCCAGCGTGCGTGGCGCATTGCCTAGGCTGCCCTTCGCCGGACGCATAAACGCCGCCGGGTTGATGTATGGTTCGCAAGGGGTGACGTTGTCAGACGAGACGCCGAACGGGCAATCTGACCTGAACAAAGGATTCTTCAGCGGCGCGCCAGGTACGAGGTCGGGCCGAATGGTGCGATTATTGCCGCCCAATCGGTTCGTGTCGGTGATGAATGGCACGAACGGCGTCCCGCCCTCCAAGCGGAAGACGCCGGTGACGGCCCACCCCCCGATCACCGCGTTCACCGCCGTCGGCGCGTCGTTCAGGAAGGATCGCTTCCGTCCGACCGGCAGGTCCCAGATGAAGGTCGAATTGAAATCGTGCTTGATGTCGAATGTCGAGATGGCGCGGTCTGAACCGCGCGGCGCTCCATAATAGACATGTCCCTGGCTTTGGCCAACTTCCGTGATCACTCTCGTATCGGGGCCGGCGTCCGAGGCGTCGTCAATCGATTTGCCGAAGGTGTAGTTCGCCGTGAAAGTCAGCCCCGAGTTGACGCGCCGTCTCATGTCAATGTAGACCGCATGCCGGATGCTGTTGGCCGAAGGGTCGAAGTAGCGGTTGAGATTGCCAAAGCCGAAGTATGGGTTGAGCGTGTTTCCTCGCGCTATGGTGATCGTGGCGCCGAGCAGGTTCCTGCGCCCCAACGGATCGTTAAAAGTAGTATCCGCGTTCCCGGCATTGGGGCCGGGGAGAGTATTCGCCTCCAAAGTTTCGACGAAGTCTATATTCCGCGGGTTGATGTTCACCTGCGGCATATAGAGGTGCGTCCCTTTGGCGCCGACATACGCTGCTTCGATGACGGTGTTTCTGAGCGGCTCGAAGGAGAGCGACAGGTTCCAGTTCTGCGAGTACGGAACCTGCCCACTATTAGGCCCCGCGTCGGCGAATCCGGGGATGGCGATGCTGTTCTGGAAGATCAATCCATCCGCCGGAATGCCCAGCGATTGTTCGAGCGGGATCCCCGTAAATCGCGGAGGGTTGCCCGACAGTCGCACGGGCTGAGCCGAGTCACCCGTGCTGTTCGAGCCGGCGCCGGTGGTGGGAACCGCTGTGAAAAAGCCGAAGTCCGGATTCGGCGCGCGGTTATTGCCCGTCAGCGGAGCATGTGAAAGGCCGTAACCGCCACGTATGACAAAGCTCTTCTCTGATAACCAACCGATTCCTTTCGGACTCCAGGCGAAACCGAAGCGCGGCTCAAGGCCCCAATAATCGACCGGCGAAATATACCGGGAGCGCCCCCCGCGGCCCGCGAAGGCGAACGGCGGGATCAACGCCGATGTCGGCGCATAACCGGGAATCGGATCAGTCGCCGGTATTCCCAGGCCCGTGGCGATGGCGCGGCGCTGGGCGTCCGTGAAAGTCACGCTCTGCGCCAGATCGGGGCGGAACACGCCTTGAAGGTTGTTCTTCTCCGTGCGCGGGTATTGGAGCGAGTACCGCATGCCCAGGTTCAGCGTCAGGTTCGGGCGCACTTTCCAGTCGTTCTGCGAAACCGGCCAGGCTGTTCCAGCGGTAGTTGTAATCGAGCAGAAGCGGACGAACCTGCACCTGATTGGGCACACCGATGAGCAGGCTGGCCAGAGGGTTCCCGCCTGCGCCCACATTCGTCGTCCTGTTATTACTGGTATTGAGGATCCGGAACTCCCATCTTCCGCCGGAGGCTCCGAAAAATGGAACGACGTTCAACCGGGCGTGGCTGAGATCAACGCCGAACTTCCAGGCCATGCTCCCGCGCGTCCAGTAAACGATGTCGTTGATGTTGAAGCGCTCCTCGACGTTGTAGTTATTGGTGGAGCCGGAGGAGCCGATGTCGGCGAACGCGTTGTACCCGGTGTTCCCCTCCAAACTGATCTGGAAGAGCGGCAATCCGCCCGCAGTCAGGCTGGGCAGCCCCAGTTCGGTGGCCAGGTTCCGCCCACCCTTGATCGAGAACCCGGGCGAGAAGTCCTCGCTGAAGACCCCGCGCGTGTAGTTGAGCCGCAAATCGTTGATCACCGTCGGCGAGAAGATGTGGTTATCAGCGATCAGGAATTGCTTGGCGTCGCCGTATGCGGCGCTGTTCCCGTTCACGTCGCTGCCGAAGCCGCGAACTCCGATCGTAGGAGTGGTGGTGACGCGGAAGTTGATCTTGTTGGTGTTGGAGATGGAGTGATCGAGTCGCAGCGTGTACCGCGTTTCATCCTGCTGGACGAAACGATTCACGATGTAGTTTCTGACCAGGCCCGCGTTGTCAATGAAGTAATCGCCGCCCGCCGGCATGAACTGCAAAATCTTCTTTGAGGCCGGGTCAATGAATTCTTGCGGAATCTTATTTCCGGGGAACTGCGGATAGGTCTGTCCCGTGCCCAGAACAATCGGTATCAGCCGCCCGGACGCGTCGCGGTCGAATTGTCGAAAGATGTCAGTGATGCCGCCAACCGAAGCCTGGCCGAACTGCGCGGCGACGCTCGTCGGCAACCAGCCGCTGGGCGTCCGCACGAGGTTGCTGAAATCGCCCGCGCGTTCGGCGGCGGTTGGCAGCAACGTGGGCGCTATCACAAAGTCCCGGCGATAACGCGGCTCATAAGCGAAGAAGAAGAAGGTCTTGTCGTGTCCGTCGTAACCGTCCGGCCCGAAGATTTTCTTGGGCAACCAGACGGGACCGCCGGCCGTGATCGAGATCTGGTTGTAACGCAGGCTCACTGGCGAGCGCGGGCCGCGCCCGGTAGCGAACGGCCCCGCGTTGGTCACCGGATTGCGGTGATACCAGAGCGCCTCGCCATTGTATTCATTGGTTCCCGATTTGGTGGTGGCGTTGATTACGCCACCACCGGTAAAGCCAAACTCCGCCGAGTAAACCGATGTCAGAACAGTAAACTCTTGCACGGTCTCCGGCGTGAAACTGACCACCGTGCGCGCAATGCCGATGCCTGTGTTATTGACGCCGTCGGCCAGGAATATCGTGCTTCCCGGCCGGCCCCCATTCAGACTCAAGTTGAATCCGGGCACGGGCTGTCCGGAGGTGACCGCGGGGTCTTCGCTGCCGGCGTCGCCCGAGACGTTTGGCAACGTCACCGCCAGGTCGAGCACGCTGCGGTTGTTCAATGGGATGTCTTGAATCTGGCGTTGGGTGACGGTCTGGCTCGTGACGCCCGAGGCCGTGTTCAGCAAAGGCGTCTCTGCCGTGATGTTGATGGTCGTTTCGACCGCGCCCGCTTCCAGCGTCACGTTGACGGTGGCGGTGGACGCGGTGTCCACTTTGACACTGTCCACCATGGCTTTCTTGAAGCCGGGCGCTTCCACCGTGATGCGATACAACACAGGGTCGAGCGAGGTCGCGGCGTAGGCGCCGTCGCTTGAAGTCTTGATCCGCTGCGACTGGTTAGCGCCGATGTTCGTGATGGTGACTATCGCGCCCGGAATCACTCCGCCATTCTTGTCGGAGACTGTGCCGCTGATGCCGCCGCGGTTGGTCTGCGCGATGGCGGCCGCGGCGCAAAGGATGATAACGGACAATCCTGTGAGTGATCGAATTGAGCTTTTCATTTGACTCCTCCGGTTTTCGGCGGTCTTCAAACCGTCAATGTTGTTTAACGGGAAATTCTCTTGCGCCTCTTATTCCACGATACGGAATGACGGTCTCAGCATTACAACGACTTGGCAGAATCGGCTGTGAATGGAATGGAGCAATGTGTTTCGCTTTGCGGAACGCTTTGAATCAGCGCCGCGAGCGGGCCTCCATCAATAGACCACCTCATAAAGCCACGCTCGCTACCGCTCGCGGTACCGATCCACCTCGACAGCGTAGACGTGAGTCGCCCCGTGTAGGTTGGAGCGGAATACGATCCATTTCATATCGGGCGTGAAGGTGACGTTCGGTTCGAGCGTGTAATCGTGTCTGGCCAGGTTGACCAACTTTTCGACTTGCAACGCGCTGTTCTTCGGCGTGAAGAGATAGATCCACTGGCCATTGGCGGGAGCGGCCACGCTGCGCGGCCCTCCGCCGTCGCCGGCGAAGAGCTTCCCGTCAGGCGACGCGTTGAAATGCGCCGACCAGTGTTCGCGCTCGACCTTGTATCTGATCTTTTCGCCGGTCGCGAGCCTGTGGCCGGCCAGCCAGAAGACCTTCGATTTCGGCGTCTGCAGGTCATACCAGATGGTTTTGCCATCGGCGCTGAAGAATTCGTGCCCGGCGATCTCCATTTCCATCGTCCGGGTATGAATCTTCGTCAGCCCCGTTCCGTCCGTGCGGATCGTCCAGATGCGGTCTACCTTGTGCCACGGCCCTTCGTGACAGAACATCAGCATGCCCGGATCGGTGGGTGAAAATTGCACGTGGTTGAGCCAGTCGGTGGCGTGATAAAAAGTCTTCACATCGCCGGACTTGATGTTTACGGTGTAGAGCGCCATAGGCAGCCGCGCGGCCAACCGTTCCTCCATCATCCGGCCCTTGCCCGGATAACTGTCCGCGCCCGCGGGTCTGGGCGCCGGCGAAACGAACCTCCGTCCCTCTTCGATCATGCTGCCCGCGAGCAGAGTCTCATCCGCATTGACCGTGAGACCCGAACCGGAACGCAATTCGGCGTTCTTGACAATGGCTCGTGTCTCGCGAGTGTCGAGATGCGCGGCCATAACCGTGTCGTCTTTGATGTAGAAGACCTGACGCGTCTTCCTGCCGACCACGACGTGGCTGACGCGGCCTTCCGTCAGCGGCTCGACCTTTCGCGTCTTGAGGTTGATCGTAGAAAGACTTCCTCTCGTCGAGATGACCAGTTTGTCGCCGCTCGCCGTATACCCGTTCTGATGGAAGTAGAGGCTGGAACCGCCTGAATCTTCAGAGAGCCGGACCACGCGATGGCCGGTGTCAGGATCAATCCATTCCTTCGGCGGAACCGATGGCGACGCGACGGATTGGGCAATCGCGCTAAAACTCCCGCCGATATTGGCGATCAGTGACACGGCCGTAATGAGAAGCGATGCAATTGCCAGACAACAGGAAATGCGGGTCATATCTGTTCTCCAAAAATGTGTCGTTAGCGGATCGCGAAAGCCCGCGCATAAATCAGATCATCGGCTCGCCCGTTCAAGGAAATCGCAGAGCGCCTCCACGTTTCGCGCAAAGGTCTCGGAACGGATGATGCGCTCGCGCGGACGCTCGGTTCCCTGGAAGACCTGAAGCGTCTCATTCTCTTTGAGCGGCAAAACGCGGTCTCCGATCGTCACCACCATATCCCGCGCGGCAAAGACGTTGACGATACGATCGGCCTTGCCGATGGCGCCATTCTCGACCCAGGCGCCTCGCGCATCCATCTTGGCGATGACCGCCCCGGCGTCGAGTAATGAAGATCTCCTTGATCCTTCGGCCCACGGCGATAGTCCACGCAGCTTCGCGGGGCGCCGGATGGAAGCCGGATCGGCTGTGAGCAGCCGTTGGTAGTCGGCCTCTATCTCGCCGAGTTGCGCGCCACTGATGAGCACGGAGTAGTGGGTGATAACGGACTCGTCGGTGTAGCTGAGCTGATAGCCGTCTACCTGGGTCGTTCCGCGATCCATGACGGTTACCCGCGTGCCTTTGGTGATGTAAAGCGGCCGGTTGGTCTTCAGCTCATAAAAGCGCGCCAGCACAGGCTCGCCCGGCTTGAAGCGGCGGCGCGCCTCCGACGGGTTCTCAACAGGAGGCAGCGCGGAGCGCCTCAGGTAATCGAGCGCCTGCCGCGCCGGTTCGAGATATTTTTTGTCGCCTGTTTCTTGGTAAAGCACGAACAGTGTGCGGATGACGCCTTGCGATTCGCCGCCTGTCACCGAAGGCGGCTCGAAGACACGCGCCCACGCTGGGCGCATCTCGACGTCGTATTGCTGCGCCCACGCCGGCTGCGGCTCCGGCATCTGCGCCAGCAAGACGAACTCGCCGCCCTTCTCGGCCACCTTCCGGTACCGGTCGTCCCCGTAAATCCGCCCCGCCTCGAAAAACATGTCAATCAGATCGGAGATCGTGTTGTCGTTGAACGTGTAGAGGAAGCGGTAATCCGGCCCCGGCCACGTCCGCGACCAGGAGTCCGGATAGCTGGCCTTCTTGACCGGAAACCTGGCGGGATCGGCGAACTGATGGTACCGCTGCGGCCAGGCGCCGTTGGGATACTGCGCTTTGATCAATTGATCCAGTGCGAACAGGGCCGCCTCGTGGAGCTTCTTGTCCTCGAACTTCAGCTCGCGATCCACCCGCATCAACAACCGCACGGCCGCCTGCGTGACGTTATCATCCAGCGTCGTGTAATGTCGGCCCGCGTTCGATGTCCCGCAATTATTGTCGGCGCGATAGGGATATTGCTTCCGCTTCTGCGGGTCGAACTCGATTATGTAATCCCACCCGCCCGAGCAGTGCTGGCCTAGGATCAGAGCCTCGGCCGCGGCGCGCGCGGCATCCAGGTAGAACCGATCCCCGGTGGCTTCCCAGGCGCGCAAGTAAGCCAGGCCCACCACCGGAGTCGCCTCCCGTTGCACTTCGATCTGCGTAGGCCCTTCGCCATGCTCCGAGCGGCCGTAACTGAGGTCTTCGGCATAGTAGTAGTGATAGCCGCCCTGAGTGGAGACCTTCTTCCAGTAGAACTCAACGGCCTTGCGCAGCGCGCGTTCCACATCGGCGCGAGGGACCTGAGCCTCCGCTTGCTCGACGCCGCGCATAGCCGCGAACGCTAACAGAATCGCAACAACCGCGAATAGAGTTGCAAGATGTCGCATAATTATTCGGTAAAGAAAAGGAAGCAAAAAGGGCAAGGAGGAGCAAAAAGGGCAAAAAAAGGGCATGTTTCATAAGAAGCCGAAAGTAGATAACAACTCAATTCACCGCAGAGGCGCAGAGATCGCTGAGGTCTCGCAGAGAGAAACCAGGAGACCGTTCTCTTCCTCTCTCTGCGTTTCCTTAGCGGTCTCTGCGCCTCTGCGGTAAACTGCGAACTGTTATCCGGCTTATGAAACTTGCCAAAAAAAGGACAAGTTTCATAGACCAGATAACAGTTTGTTATCAAGCTTTTTTCAACACAAAGGGTCAAAGGGTCAAAGGGTCAAAGAAAACAAAACAGATCAAGCCTGTAACTCTTCTTTGACCCTTTGT
>Ga0187894_10002265_pt1 | contig 23180 bp, 22 predicted proteins | sample GBC1701081metaG_FD_136650 | JGI IMG/M metagenome (GOLD analysis project Ga0187894, IMG submission 136650) | White microbial mat communities from a lava cave in the Kipuka Kanohina Cave System on the Island of Hawaii, USA - GBC170108-1 metaG ... | reverse complement strand
TGGCGTCGTGATGAAGGTGCTCATCGTGCGGGGCGCCAGGGCTATTGTCATAGGGCTTGCGGTCGCCTGGCTCGCTTATATCTGGCGCATAAGGGAAGCCGCCGTCGGTGCGGGCGAGACCGGCTCGCTTCTCATGTCCGGTCTCTTCAACGGGATCATCGTGCTGCTCGTCGCCGACCTCGTCTGGCAGCTGTCGAAGTCATTGATCGCCCACAAGACTGAAGTTGCGGCAGCTGCCGCCGGCAGCGATCCCGACGCGCAGCTGCGCAACGGCCGGTTGCGCACATTGTTGCCGATCTTTCGCAATACTCTCGCGGCCCTCATCGCCGCCGTCGCCGTCCTGACCATACTGGCCGGACTGGGCGTGCAGATCGCGCCGCTGATCGCCGGCGCCGGCATCTTCGGCGTCGCCATCGGATTTGGGTCGCAGACCCTGGTCAAGGACGTTCTCAGCGGCGTCTTCTACATGCTCGACGATGCGTTTCGCGTCGGCGAATACATTCAGAGCGGCAGCTACAAGGGCACGGTCGAATCTTTCAGCCTGCGTTCGGTCAGGTTGCGGCATCACCGCGGTTCGATCTTCACGGTGCCATTCGGAGAGCTGGGCGCTGTACAGAATGCGAGCCGCGACTGGGTGATCGACAAGATGACCATCAACGTCACCTATGACGCGAACATCGAGCTGGCCCGCAAGCTCATCAAGAAGATCGGCCAGGAATTGGCTGCCGATCCCGAATTCGCGGCCAATACGCTGCAGCCCTTGAAGATGCAGGGCGTCGACAGCTTCGGCGATTTTGCCATCGTGCTGAGGCTGAAGCTCATGACCAAGCCCGGCACGCAGTTCGCCATCAAGCGGCGCGCCTATATGATGATCAAGCAGGCTTTCGACGAGAACGGCATCAAGATCGCCGTGCCGACCGTTCATGTCGAGGGTGGTGGAGAAGCTGCGGCGGCCGGACAGCAAATGCTGAAACGAAAACAGGCGGCGGAGCAATCCGCGGGGAACGGGGAGTGACTTTTTCCAGGACTGCGCCCCATCGGGCGCGACCTGAAGCTCGCGAGCTGAGAAGGGAAACATGCCTGCCGACAAGTCTGCAACCATCGCCGAAAGAGTGAAGAACGAGCTGCGCGACTACGCGCTTCTATCTGTGTATCTCTACATCTGCTTCGGCGCGCTCATTCTCTACAAAGTGGCAATACTTGGTATCCATGGTATCAGCTATCTGCCATTCGGATTGCCTCTCATCAAGGCATTGGTCCTGGCGAAGTTCATATTGCTCGGACGAGTTGCCCATTTGGGTGAGCGGCGTGAAAGCTCCAGGATAGCCTTCCGCATCGCATACAAGGCGCTGGCCTATCTCATCCTGCTGATCGTGCTTTCAGCCGCTGAAGAAACGATAATGGGCATGGTTCATGGAAAATCCATCGCTGCAATATTCGCGGAGCTCGGTGGCGCCAGGTTGCCGGTGATTCTCGCAACGTGTCTGATCATATCGCTGATACTCGTTCCGTATCTGGCCATCTCGGAACTCGGTGCCGCCGTTGGCGGCAACAAGCTCCGTGAGATATTGTTCATGGATCGATCGAGGAGACATCAGCTATGATCCCTTCTGATCGCTCCTTATGAATTGCCGCCTATTTGAGCGTTACCGCATAGACCTTGCCCTCATAGGGCGCGCCGTTCTTGTTGTCGACGGCCATGACATACATGGTCTTGCCGTCGGCGCTGAAGGCGAGATTGGGTGACGCGGCCGACGGCACCGTGTGCCTGGCCGCGAGCTTGCCGTCCGGCGTCACGACGAGGATGTTGCCCGCGCTATACTCGCCGACATAGAAATTGCCGTCCGGCCCGAGCTTGATGCCGTCCGGATAGGCATCCGCCGGCTCGCCCAGGGCATAGAGCCTGACGAACAGGCGGCGGTCGGACAATTGGCCCGCGTCATCGACTGCGAAGGAAATGACACGGCCGGCCTCCGATTCATTGACATAGAGCCGCTTGTCGGGCCCGAAGGTGATGCCGTTGGCATAATGCAGATCGTTTGCCGCTTCGCTCATCTTGCCGTCGGCCGAGAGATGCAGCACGCGGCCGACAATCGGTCCCGCCTCCCAAGGGCCTGACGTCGTGAAATAGACGCCGCCCTTGCCGTCGGGCGTGCCGTCATTCGGGCCGACCAGCGCTGCGCCCTTGTCGTCCTTGTCATAGCTCGCGATGTCCTTGCCGTCCTTCGAGATGACGGCGAGCTTGCCGGAATCATAGCAGGTGACGGCGAAGTTCTCTGCCATGGGGATCACCGCCGATGGCCCACAGCCATCCTGCTTCCAGATCTGCGTGTTCTGCTTGCCGTCCCAGCGCATCACCGTATGGCCGGCATATTCGGTGTAATAGAGCATCTCGCCGATCATCACCGGACCTTCGGGAAAGAGCGCGCGCGGATTGATGATGGTGATGTCTTCGGCGCGTGCCGCCTGTGTGAGGGCAATGAGCGATAGTGCGAAGAATAGTCTCAGCATGGCGTCCTCCCCTTTTCCATCACTCTATCGAGGGGCCAGCCCGTGAAAAACGGTCAATCTGGCTCACCGCTTCAAGGGATCAGCGCTCGCCCTTGCGGTAAGGGATCATCAGGGCGCGCGGATAAGCGGCGCGCCGCGACATGAGGATGAGCGCCAGGATCGACAGCGCATAGGGCAGCATGAGGAAGACCTGATAGGGCACGAAGCTGCCGGTAAGCTGCTGGAGCCGCAACTGATAAGCATCGAAGGCGGCGAAGAGCAGGGCGCCCAGGAGCGCCTTGCCCGGCCGCCAGGAGCCGAAGACGACGAGCGCGATGGCGATCCAGCCGCGCCCGTTCACCATCTCGAAATAGAAGGAGTTGAAGGCCGAGAGCGTGAGAAAGGCGCCGCCGATGCCCATCAGGGCGCTCCCTGCCACGACGGCGGCGATGCGAACCTTGGTGACGTCGATGCCTTGCGCCTCGACCGCGGCCGGATTCTCGCCCGCGGTGCGCACCGCAAGGCCGGCGGGCGTGCGGTAGAGGAACCAGCCGACCAGTCCCGCGGCGATGAAAGCGAGATAAGTGAGCGGCGTCTGCCGGAACAGGGCCTCGCCCAGGAAGGGGATGTCGGAGAGGATCGGGATCGGCCAGGGCGCAAAGGCCTCGATCTTGGGCGGCGAGGTCACTTCCGGGAAAGCCAGGCGATAGGTGTAATAAGTGAGGCTCGCGGCGAAGAGCGTGATGCCGATGCCGGTCACATGCTGCGAGAGGCCGAGCGGCACGACGAGCACCGCATGGAGGAGGCCGAAGGCGGCGCCGGCAAGTGCTGCCACCACGACGCCGAGCCACAGATCGCCGCCCTGATAGACGGTGTACCAGCCGGCAAAGGCGCCGACCGTCATGATGCCTTCGATGCCGAGATTGAGGACCCCGGCGCGCTCCGAGATGAGCTCGCCGAGAGTTGCAAAGATCAGCGGCGAGGCGATGCGGATGGCCGCCGCCCAGAGTGTCGCCGAAAACAGGATCTCGAGCGCGTCCATGGGTCCTACTTCCAGCGCAGGCGGTAGCGGGTGAACATGAGCGCCGTGACCATGGCGAGGAGGGCCGTCGCCACCATCACTTGCGCGATATAGCTCGGCACTTGCGCGCTCCGGCTCATCGCATCGGCGCCGACGAAGATGCCGGCGACGAAGATCGCCGCCGCGACGACGCCCAGGGGATGGAGCAGCGCCAGCATGGCGACGACGATGCCGGCATAGCCGAAGCCGGGCGACAGATCGAGGGTGAGGTTGCCTTTGAGCCCCGCCACCTCCGAAAGCCCGGCGAGGCCCGCGAGCCCGCCCGAGAGCAGCGCCGTCTTCAGCATGATGCGGTCGACCTTCATGCCGGCGAAGCGCGCCGCGCGCGGACTGAAGCCGACGGCCTTCATCTCATACCCGAGCGCCATGCGCGTATTGACGATCCACACGATGATGGCGGCGGCGAGCGCCAGGATGAAGCCGAAATGCAGCCGCTTGCCCTGGATGAGCTTGGGCAATTGCGCTTCGGCGATGACCTTCTTGGTCTGCGGCCAGCCGAGCCCCATCGGATCCTTGAGCGGACCTTCGAGCAGCAAGCTCACGAACAGGATAACGATGAAATTGAGGAGCAGGGTCGTCACCACCTCATCGACGCCAAAGCGCACCTTGAGGAAAGCGGGGCCGAGCAGCGTCAGGGCGCCGGCAAGCGCCGAGACGACGAGCAGGATCGGAACCAGAATGGGCGAAGGCCACGGCAGAAGCCCGGTGCCGAAGACGATGGTGGCGACGGCGCCCATATAGAGCTGCGCCTCGCCGCCGATATTCCACAGCTTGGCGCGGAAGGCGACGGCCGCGGCAAGGCCGGTGAAGATCAAGGGCGTGGCGCGGGTCAGCGTCTCGAGAAAGGCGAATTGCGAACCGGCGGCGCCCTTGAAGACGAGGAAGAAGACCGAGAAGGGATTGGCGCCGCTGAAGCTCACCAATATGCCGGCGAAGACGAGCGTGGCGAGGATCGCCAGCGCCGGATAGAGCAAGGTGATGAGGAGCGAAGGCTGCTCGCGCGGTTCAAGCCGCATGCGCCTCTCCTTCGCCAAAGCCATGGCCCGCCATCATCAGGCCAAGTTCCTTGATGCTCACGTCCCGGCGCGCCAGGGGCTTGGAGATGCGGCCGCGATAGATGACGGCGATGCGGTCGGAGAGGTTCAGGATCTCGTCGAGATCGTCCGAGATGAGGAGCACCGAGGCACCCCTTTTGCGCGCTTCGATCAGATGCTCATGCACATAGGCGACGGCGCCGATATCGAGGCCGCGTGCCGGCTGGCAGGCGAGGATGAAGCGCGGCGTCAGCGACAGAGTGCGCCCCAGGATCAGCTTCTGCATGTTGCCGCCGGAAAGGAGCCGCACGCGCGCCAAAGGCGACGGGCATTTGACGTCGAATTTCGCGATGATGTCGCGGGCGAAGCCTTCCGCGGCGCGCCAATCAAGGAAGCCGCGCTTGTTGAAGCGCTCCTCGCGATAGAGCTCGGCGATCACATTCTCGGTGACCGACATGTCGGCGATGAGGCCCTCGGCATGGCGGTCTTCCGGGATGCGGGCGATACCGCGGCGGGTCACGATATCGGGCGTCCATCGGGCCGCATCCTCGCCGAAGATGTGCAAAGAGCCGCTGTGCGGGCGAGTAAGGCCGCTCAGGAGATTGGCGAGCGCCGTCTGGCCGTTGCCCGAGACACCGGCGAGGCCGAGGATCTCGCCGCCGTGGAGTGTGAGATCGGCGCGCTCGAGACCGTCGCTGGTCGTGACGGATCTGACATCGACATGGACATCGCCCGGCACCTGGGGTTCGATCCTGGGCTCGGCGATCGGACGGCCGACCATCAATTCCGCGAGCTCCTGGCGGGTGGTCGCTTTCGTCGGACGCTCGGCGACGAGCTTGCCCGAGCGAAGGACGAAGATGCGGTCCGAGACGCTCAATACTTCATGGAGCTTGTGCGAGATGAAGATGATGGAGAGGCCCTTTTGCGTGAGCTTCTTCAAGGTCGCGAACAGGGTCTGGCTCTCCTGCGGCGTCAGCACCGCGGTCGGCTCGTCGAGGATGAGGATGCGCGCCTCGCGGTAGAGCACTTTCAGGATCTCGACGCGCTGCCTTTCGCCGACCGAGAGCTCGGCCACGGTCTTGTCGGGCGCGACCAGGAGGCCGAAATCCTCGGCCAGTCGGTTGAGGCGCTGGCGTGCTTCACCCTTCGCCGAATGGAGGCGCCACGGTTTTTCGGTGCCGAGCATGATGTTGTCGAGCACGGTCAGATTGTCGGCGAGGGTGAAATGCTGATGCACCATGCCGATGCCGGCTTCGATCGCGGCATGCGGCTGGCCGGGCGGCAGCGCACGGCCTGCGACGCTGATCGCGCCCTCATCGGCGACATAATGGCCGAAAAGGATGTTCATCAGCGTCGTCTTGCCGGCGCCGTTCTCGCCGAGAAGGGCCACGATCTCCCCGCGCTTCAAGTCGAAGGAGATCGCGTCATTGGCAAGAAGCGGCCCGAAGCGCTTGGAGATGCGCTCGAGTTTGAGGACGGTGTCGGTCATTGTCTACCCTCGCCCTGCAAGCATGACGAAGCGGGCGAGGGTTTCATCAGGATGATTTCGGCTCCGAATCGTCGATCGTGACGGTGAAGGCGCCGGATTTGATCGCCTCTTCCTTGGCCTTGACCTTGCTCATGACATCGGCCGGCACCTTGCCCTCGAATGTGCCGAGCGGCGACAGGCTGCAGCCGCCGAATTTCATGAAGGAATATTGCCCGTAGTCCTCGGCCTTGAAGGCCTTGTTCTGGATCGCCTTGATGGCGGCATCGAGCGTCGGCTCGAAATGCCACAAGGCCGAGGCGACGACCGTATCGGGATAATCCGCCTGGGTGTCGATCACATTGCCGATCGCCAGCACCTTGCGTTCCTTGGCCGCATCCGAGACGCCGAAACGCTCGGCATAAAGGAGATCGGCGCCGGCATCGATCTGGGCGAAGGCGGTTTCCTTGGCCTTGGGCGGATCGAACCATGAGCCGATGAAGGCGACCTGGAATTTGGCGTCGGGCTTCGTTTCCGCGACGCCCGCCCTGAAGGCGTGCATCAGCCGGTTCACTTCCGGGATGGGATAGCCGCCCACCATGCCGATATTGCCCTTGGTCATGGCGCCGGCGATCATGCCGGTGAGATAGGAGGCATCCTGGATATAATTGTCGAACACCGAGAAATTGGGATTGGCCGCCGCATCGGGCTTGAAGCTCGAGCCGATGAGGAAGGCGCGGTCGGGATAGTCCTTGGCGACGGCGCGCGCCGCGTCTTCGACCGCGAAGGCCTCGCCGATGATGAGCTGGTGGCCCGCCTCGCAATATTCGCGCATCACCCGCTCATAGTCGGTATTGGCGACCTTTTCCGAGAAGGTGTAGTCGATGTCGCCGCGCTCCTTGGCGGTGAGGGCTGCCTTATGGATGCGGCTCACCCATTGCTGCTCGACCGGCACCGTGTAGATCGCCGCGGTCTTGATCACATCCTTGGCAGACGCCGTCGCTCCGCCCAGGAGCGGCAGGACTGCCGCCGAACCTGCATATTTGATGAGCTCTCGCCGTGACAGACGCATCGTTCCCTCCACTGTTATGGTTTTTACCAGTTGATCAAAGCCTTCCGGCACTGTCAATTGGCGAAGGTCAGGTTGTCTGCAGCAAAATATGGCTTTAAGGCTCCGGCCATTGGCGAAGATGGGAATGCGGAATGGCGAAGCTCAATCTGGTGGGCGATATCGGGGGGACGAATTCGCGCTTCGGCCTGGTGGCGCAAGGCTCGGTCGAGATCACGCGCATCGAGCGGCTGAAGAACGATGAGTTCGACTCGCTCGAGGACGTGGCGCGCGCCTATCTCGACCGCCAGGGCATCGACGAGCTGGCCGCCGCGGCGATCGCGGTCGCCGGCATCGTTATGGAGGAGGACTTCCTCCTCACCAATCGCGACTGGATCATCTCGCGCCCCAAGCTGAAGCGCCGCCTCAGGACAGAGCGGCTGATCATTCTCAATGATTTCGAGGCCTTGGCGCTGTCGCTGCCGCATCTAAAAGAGGTCAATCTGGTGCAGATCGGGGGCGCAGCACTGCCGCCGCGCCGGCTGAAGATCGTCTTAGGTCCCGGCACAGGCCTCGGCATGGCGGCTTTGGCGCCTTTGCCGCAAGGCGGATGGATGGCGCTGCCGGGCGAGCTCGGGCATGTCAATCTGCCGGTCGTGACCCAGGAGGAATTCGATCTGCGCGAAGCGATGACCGAGCCCGGCACCGTCTTCGAATCGGAATTCGCCGTGACCGGCGGCGGCCTCTTGCTGATCTACCGGACCATTACGCGTCTCGCCGGCCGCCCGGCGCGGCTCTCGACGCCCGAGCAGGTTCTGCAGGCAGCACTCGCCGGCAAAGACTCCGATGCGGTGAAGACGCTCGCTCATTTCATCACCTGGCTGGCGCGCCTTGCCGGCGATGCGGCGATGATGATGCAGGCGCAAGGCGGCGTCTATCTGGCGGGCGGCATCGCGCCCGCGATCGTGGCAAAGTTGCAGGAAGGTTCGTTCCGCCGGGTCTTCGAGGAAAAGGGCCGCCTCGATCTCAATGCGGTCCCCGTCTATGTGATCATGGACGACTTTCCCGCGTTCAAGGGCTGCGCCGCGGCGCTCAATCAACCGCTTCCCTAGCTGAACATGAAATCGAACGATTAGAAGATTTCTAATGGTTCGCTCTAAAGTCTGATCGGCGCACATCAAAAATTGACAAGATCGCCGCTTGTGGTCCAAGCTGCTTCGCGAGATGGGAAAAATCACGATCCTCGATGTCGCGCAATCGGCAGGCGTCAGCGTCGCCACGGTCGACCGCGTGCTCAATCATCGTACCGGCGTGCGCAAGGTCACGGTCGAGCGCGTCGAAGCCGCCATCCGCCAGCTGAACTACCAGCCGGACCGGCTCGCCGCGCGGCTCGCCCGCTCGCGCGACTATCGCTTCTGCTTCGTGCTGCCGACCGGCAACAACACGTTCATGGTGCAGCTCGGCGAGGAAGTGCGCGCCGCCGCCGAACGCATGGCGCCCGAGCGCGTTGTCATCGACATGCGCCTGACCGATGTCTTCGACGGCAATGTGCTGGCAGCGACCCTCGACCAGATCGGCGATATCTATGACGGCGTCGCCGTCGTGGCGCTCGATCATCCGAGCGTGCGCGAGGCGATCAGCGGGCTCTGCCAGCGCGGCGTCACGGTGGTGACGCTCGTCTCCGACGTGCCGGGCTCGAAGCGCGTGCATTATGCCGGCATCGACAATACCTCGGCCGGACGCACCGCCGCGAGCCTGATGGGCAAGTTTCTGGGCGGACGCAAGGGCGAGGTCGGCCTCATCGCCGGATCATTGGCGCTGCGCGATCACATCGAGCGCCAGTTCGGCTTCGAGCAGATCATGACCCATGAATATCCGCATCTCTCGATCCTGCCTGTGCGCGAAGGCCGCGACGACTGGCAGCGCGTCGAGGAGGTGACGGCCCAGCTCCTCAAGGAGCATCCCAATCTCATCGGCATCTACAATGCCGGCGGCGGCACCCGCGGCATCATCGTGGCGCTGGAGAAGGCCAGGCGCGAGCGCGACCTCGTCTTCATCGCCCATGAGCTCACCAATCATGCGCGCAAGGCGCTGATCCGGGGCACGGTCGATGCGATCATCAACCAGGATGCCGGCCACGAGGTCAGAAGTGCGGTGCGCGTGCTTCTCGCCAAGGCCGACAACGCGCCCTTGATCGAGGCGCAGGAACGCATCCGCATCGACATATTCCTGCGCGACAATCTGCCATGAGGTGAGGGATGTATCTGGGGCTCGACATAGGAACCTCATCGGTCAAGGGTGTGCTGATCGACGAGAAGCAGAGGATTGTGGCTTCGGCCTCGGCACCTTTGAGCGTGTCGCGGCCGCATCCCGGCTGGTCGGAGCAGGCGCCGGAAGACTGGTGGAAGGCCTGCGGCAAGGCGGTGAAGGCGCTCGCCCGCCGGAGGCCGAAAGCGATTGCGCAAGTCGAAGGCATCGGCCTCTCCGGCCAGCAGCATGGCGCGACCTTGCTCGGCAAGGACGACAAGGTGCTGCGGCCCGCGATCCTGTGGAACGATGCCCGCTCCTTCGCCGAATGCCGCGACATCGAGGAGCGCGAGCCCAGGGCCCGCAAGATCGCCGGCAACATCCCGCTCGCGGGCTTCACCGCGCCGAAACTCGTCTGGGTGAAGAAGCATGAGCCGCGCGTCTTCGATTCCGTGAAGAAGGTGCTGCTGCCCAAGGACTATGTACGCTTGCGCATGACGGGCGAATATGCCTCCGACATGTCGGATTCCTCCGGCACCTTCTGGCTCGATGTCGAAAAGCGCGCCTGGTCGGATGAACTGCTCAAGGCGACCGGCATGTCGCGCGACCAGATGCCAAAGCTCTTCGAGGGCACAGACGCGACCGGCCGGCTGACCGCCCAGGTCGCCAAGGCCTGGGGCATGCCGAAGCGTCCGGTGGTGGCTGGCGGCGGCGGCGACAATCCGGCGGCCGCTTGCGGCATCGGCGCGGTCAAGCCCGGCGAGGCCTTCGTCTCGCTCGGCACATCGGGCGTGCTCTTCGTCTCCAATGAGCGCTTCATGCCCAATGCGGCGCGCGCCGTGCATGCCTTCTGCCATGCGGTGCCCGACACCTGGCATCAGATGGGCGTGATCCTGTCGGCGGCGGCGAGCCTCGAATGGCTGGCGGGCCTGCTCAAGACCCCGGCGCCCAAGCTCACCGCGGCGCTCGGCAAGACACTCTCAGGCCCGTCCTCGGCTTTGTTCCTGCCCTATCTCTCGGGCGAGCGCACGCCGGTGGCGGATGCGCAGATCCGTGGGCTGGTGATGGGGCTCGGCCATGAGACCGACGCCAAGACATTGACCCATGCGGTGCTCGACGGCGTCGCTTTTGCTTTCCGCGACAGTCTCGAGGCGCTGCGGGCCGCGGGCACGACCGTCGAACGGGTCACCGCCGTGGGCGGCGGCTCGCGCTCTGAACTGTGGCTCAAGATCATCGCCACGGCACTCGATCTCACCGTCGATGTCCCGGCCGACGGCGATTTCGGCGGCGCCTTCGGCGCGGCGCGGCTCGGCCTGATCGCGGCGACAGGTGCCGATTTCCGCAAGATCTGCACGCCGCCCAGGATCGCGAAAAGCATCAAGCCGGAAGCGAAAGCGCGCGAGGCCTACGAGCACGCCTATGAGCGCTATGCGCAAATCTATCCGGCCATCAGGGAGGTCTGATCCATGAATTTCTATTCCGTGACGGAGCCGGTCAAATATGAAGGACCGGACAGCACCAACCCCTTGGCCTTCCGCTTCTATGATCCGAGCCGCAAGCTCCTCGGCAAGAGCATGGCGGAGCATTTGCGCTTCGCCGTCTGCTATTGGCATACGCTGTGCTGGCCGGGCCTCGATCCCTTCGGCGGCGAAACCTTCCTCAGGCCCTGGCATCAGCCGGGCGACCAGATGGATCATGCCCGTCGCAAGGCCGATGTGATGTTCGAGACCTTGCGGCTGCTCGGCGTCCCCTTCTTCGCCTTCCACGATCTCGACATCGCGCCGGAAGGCTCCTCCCTCAAGGAGTTCAACCGCAATGTCTCGACCATTGCCGCCTATCTGCACAAGAAGATGGACGAGACAGGCGTCAGGCTCCTGTGGGGCACGGCGAACATGTTCTCCAACCGCCGCTTCATGGCGGGGGCCGCCACCAATCCCGATCCCGATGTCTTCGCCTATTGCGCGGCACAGGTGAAGCACTGTCTCGATGTCACCAAGGAACTGGGCGGTGAGAACTATGTCATGTGGGGCGGGCGCGAGGGCTATGAGACGCTGCTCAATACCGATCTCAAGCGCGAGCTCGTCCAGGCCGGCCGCTTTCTCAATCTCGTCGTCGACTACAAGCACAGAATAGGCTTCAAGGGTCCGATCCTGATCGAGCCCAAGCCGCAGGAGCCGACAAAGCATCAATATGATTATGATGTGGCCACCGTCTACAGTTTCCTGAAAGCCAACGGCCTCGAGAAGGAAGTGAAGGTCAATATCGAGCAGAACCACGCGATCCTGGCCGGCCACACGTTCGAGCACGAGATCGCGCTCGCTTCGGCGCTCGGCATCTTCGGCTCGATCGATCTCAATCGCGGCGACTACCAGTCGGGCTGGGACACCGACCAGTTCGCCACGAATGTGCCCGAGCTGGCGCTCGCCCTTTATGAGATTCTCAAGGCCGGCGGCTTCACCACGGGCGGCATGAATTTCGACGCCAAGATCAGGCGCCAGTCGATCGATCCCGACGATCTGCTCCATGCTCATGTGGGCTCGATGGACGTTTGCGCCCGTGCCCTTATCGCGGCGGCGCAGATGATCGAGGACGGCAAGCTCAAGGCCGCGGTCGACAAGCGCTATGCCAAATGGGACGAGCCGAAGAACAAGGCGATGCTTGGAGGCCAGGAAAGCCTCGCCGACATCGCCGGGCGCGTGCTCAAGGACGGCATCGATCCCAAGCCCCGATCGGGCCGGCAGGAAGCTCTCGAGAATCTCGTAAACACCTACTTCTAGCGGAGAACACCAATGGCGAAGAACATCAAGGGGCCGGCGATCTTTCTTGCCCAATTTGCCGGCGACGAGAAACCCTTCAATTCATGGGACGCGATCTGCAAATGGGCGGCGGGCCTGGGCTACAAGGGCGTGCAGATTCCGAGCTGGGACGGCCGCCTCTTCGACATCAAGAAGGCGGCGGAATCGAAGGCCTATTGCGACGACATCAAAGGAGTGGCCAAGAGCCACGGCATCGAGATCACCGAGCTCTCCACGCATTTGCAGGGACAGCTCGTCGCTGTGCATCCGGCCTATGACGAGGGTTTTGACGCTTTCGCGCCCAAATCCGTCCATGACAAGCCGAAGGAACGGCAGAAATGGGCGGTCGACCAGATGATGGCGGGCGCCAAGGCTTCGCACAATCTCGGCCTCGAGGCGTCAGTGAGCTTCCCCGGCGCGCTGGCATGGCCCTATCTCTATTCCTGGCCGCCGCGCACCCCCGGCCTGATCGAGACGGCCTTCGAGGAATTGGCCAGTCGCTGGATGCCTATCCTCGATGAATATGACAAGCATGGCGTCGATGTCTGCTTCGAGCTTCACCCGGGCGAGGATGTTTTCGACGGCGCCACTTTCGAGATGTTCCTGGCGCAAGTGAACGGCCATCCGCGCTGCTGCATCAACTACGATCCGTCGCATTTTGTTCTGCAGCATCTCGACTATCTCGCTTTCATCGACATCTATCACGAGCGCATCAAGGCCTTTCACGTGAAGGATGCCGAGTTCAATCCCGATGGCCGCCAGGGCGTCTATTCGGGCTTCCAGCCCTGGGTCAATCGCGCCGGTCGCTTCCGCTCGCTGGGCGACGGCCAGGTCGATTTCGGCGCCGTGTTCTCGAAGCTCGCCGCTTATGACTATGACTCCTGGGCGGTGCTCGAATGGGAATGCTGCCTGAAGGACGCTCAGCAGGGTGCGGCCGAGGGCGCACCCTTCATCGAAAGCCACATCATCAAAGTGACGGAGAAGTCTTTCGATGATTTCGCCGGCGGCAGCGTGGACAAGAAGCAGGTCCGGCGCATGCTGGGCATCTGATTCCAGGATCGAGTTTCAAACCGGAGGAAATGACATGTCTATCGAAGGGCGCAGCGACGCCAAGCAGGGCGGACGCATCAGGCTCGGCATGGTGGGCGGCGGCCAGGGCGCTTTCATCGGCGCGGTGCATCGCCTGGCCGCGCGCATGGACGATCAGTATGAGTTCGTGGCCGGCGCGCTCTCGTCATCGCCGGAGCGCGCCAGGGCTTCCGGCGTCGAGCTCGGTCTCGCCCCCGACCGCATCTATACGGACTATCGCGAGATGGCGAAGGCGGAATCGAAGCGCAAGGACGGCATCGAGGCGGTCGCCATCGTCACGCCCAACAATGTCCATGTCCCCGCGGCAAAAGCCTTCGTCGAGGCGGGCATCCATGTCATTTGCGACAAGCCTCTGGCGATTTCGCTGAAAGAGGCAAAGTCGCTCGAGAGCCTGCTCGGCAAGCGCAAGGACGTCATCTTCGCCTTCACCCACAATTATTCGGGCTACCCGATGATCCGCCAGGCGCGCGAGATGGTGGCGAAGGGTGAGCTCGGCCAGATCCGCCTGGTCCAGGCCGAATATCCGCAGGACTGGCTGACCGAGGATATCGAGAAGGGCGGCCAGAAGCAGGCCGCCTGGCGCACCGATCCCAAGCAGTCGGGCGGCGGCGCCATTGGCGATATCGGGACCCATGCCTATCAGCTCGCCTGCTTCGTCTCCGGCCTGACGCTGGACGAGGTGGCGGCCGACATGACGACCTTCGTCAAGGGCCGCAAAGTGGACGACAATGTCAATGTGCTGCTGCGCTTCAAGAATGGCGCGCGCGGCATGCTGTGGGCGAGCCAGGTGGCGCCGGGCAATGAGAACGGCCTGCGCCTGCGCGTCTATGGCACCAAGGGCGGCCTCGACTGGACGCAGGCCGATCCGAATTATCTCTGGTTCACGCCCTTCGGCGGAGAAATGCGGCTCATCACCCGGGGTGGTGCCGGCTCCGGCGCTTCGGCCGCCCGCATGACCCGGGTGCCGCCCGGCCATCCGGAAGGCTATCTCGAGGGCTTCGCCAATATCTATACCGAGGCCGCCCGCGCCATCAGGGCCAGGCGCACCGGCAAGAAGCCCGACAAGGAGGTCATGTTCCCCGGCATCGAGGATGGCGTCGCCGGCATGGCCTTCATCGAGGCCTGCAAGAAGTCCTCCGCCAAGAACGGGAAATGGACGAAGGTCTGACCGTCCTTCAAATCTTCTCCGTCAGCTCGATCCGGTTGCCGAAGGGATCGTCGATATAGGCTCGGATGTAGCCGGATAGCGGCTCGTCCTGCCTGGTCGCGACACCAGCCCGTTCCAGCCTTGCCACGAGCCCGGGCAAATCCGCGACCAGGAAGGCCGGATGGGCCTTGCGTGCCGGGCGGAAATCCTTCTCGACGCCGAGATGGACCTTGATCCCGCCCTTCTCGAACCAGCAGCCGCCGCGTGCCTTGAGATTGTCCGGCTTTTCCACCTCGCCGAGGCCGAGGAGCCCGCCATAGAAGCGGCGCGCCGCCTCTTCCTGGCCTTCCGGCATGGCGAGCTGGATGTGGTCGATTCCGAGGAGGCCCATGGTGCTATTAATTATTGCGATGAAGGACGATCTAGCATAGAGCGAAGTCCCTTCATTTGCGAGGCGACCTATGCGTGACGGCGAAGTGCTCCTCGTCACCGATGTGCAGAATGATTCCTGCTCGGGCGGCCGCCTTGCCGTGCCCGGCGGCGACGAGGTGGCGGCGGTCATCAACCGTCTCGCCAGCCAATTCCGCCATGTCGTCCTGCGCTATTCGGCCGAGGACGCCGCCGCTCATGGTTTTGACACGATCGTGATCGAAGAAGCATGCCGGGCCATCGATCTTGCCGGCAGCGCCGCCGCAACGAAGGCCTCCTTTCGCGACAGAGGGATAAAGCTCAGATGAATCTCCGCGAACGCATCTATGAATATGTCGTCGACCTCGCCCCCTTGCCCGCCGTGCCGGTGGTCGGCACGCGCCGCACCTTCCCGGTGCGCCGGCTCTATTGCGTCGGGCGCAATTATGCCGAGCATTCGCGCGAGATGGGCGGCGATCCCAAGCGCGAGAAGCCCTTCTTCTTCCAGAAGGCGCCCGATTCGATCGTCACCGACGGCGTCTTTCCCTATCCGACGCTGACCGCCGACGTCCATCACGAGATCGAGCTCGTGGTCGCCTTGAAGGCAGGCGGCCAGAACATCCCTTCCGCCAAGGCCAAGGACATCGTCTATGGCTATGCCGTCGGCCTCGACATGACGCGCCGCGATCTCCAGGCCGAGGCCAAGAAGCAGGGCCGGCCCTGGGAGGCGGCCAAGGCCTTCGACCGCGCCGCACCCTTGAGCGCCATCACGCCGGTCGAGCAGTCGGGCTTCCTGGTCAAGGGCGCCATCACTCTCGATGTCAATGGCGAGCGCCGCCAGACGGGCGATCTCGCCGACATGATCTGGCCGGTCGCCGACATCATCGCCGAATTGTCGCAGCTCTTTCTCTTGGCGCCGGGCGATCTGATCTTCACCGGCACGCCGTCGGGCGTCGGTGCCGTCAAGCGCGGCGACCGGCTGCATGGCGAGATCGCGAGGCTCGTCCCGCTCGACGTGGTGGTGAGCTGAAGCGCCGGTTACACCGGATTGATATAGGCCGTCTTGACCGAGGTATAGAACTCGGCCGCATGCCGGCCCTGCTCGCGCGGACCGTAGCTCGAGCCTTTGCGCCCGCCGAAGGGCACATGATAGTCGACGCCCGCCGTCGGCAGGTTGACCATCACCATGCCGGCCGCCGAAGCCTTGCGGAAATGACTGGCATATTTGAGCGACGAGGTGGCGATGCCGGAGGAAAGGCCGAAAGTCGTGTCATTGGCGATCGCCAGCGCCTCGTCATAGCTTTCGACCTTGATCACCGAGGCCACGGGACCGAAGATCTCTTCGCGGTTGATGCGCATCTTGTTGTTGGTGCCGACGAACAAAGCCGGGCTCAGATAATGGCCCTTGGTGTCGCGGTTGAGCAATTCGCCGCCCCAGGCGAGCTCGGCGCCCTCATGCCGGCCGATATCGATATAGGAAAGGTCCTGCGCCAGCTGGTTCTCATCGACCACCGGGCCGATCTGGGTGCCCTCCTTCAGCGCATTGTCCACTTTGAGCGCCTTCAGCGCCGCGACCGTCTTGTCGACGAAGGCGTCATGAATCTTGCTCTGCACGATGAGGCGCGAGGAGGCGGTGCAGCGCTGGCCGGTCTGGTAGAAGGCGCCGTCGACGGCGGCCTGGACCGCGACGTCGAGATTGGCGTCGTCGAGCACGATGAAGGGATTCTTGCCGCCCATTTCGAGCTGGAACTTGGCGCCGCGCGCGGCGCAGGCCTGCGCCACGCGCGCCCCGGTCGCCACCGAGCCGGTGAAGGAAATCGCATTGACGTCGGGCGAATCGAGGAGCTTCTGGCCCACCACCGAGCCCTTGCCCATCACCAGATTGAGCACGCCCTTGGGCAACCCGGTGCGCGACAGGATCTCGACCAGCGCCCAGGCCGAGCCCGGCACCAGGTCGGCGGGCTTGAACACCACCGTATTGCCGAAGGCGAGCGCCGGCGCCATCTTCCAGGCGGGGATGGCGATCGGGAAATTCCACGGGCAGATGAGGCCGACGACGCCCAAGGGCTCACGCGTCACCACCACGTCGATGCCGGGGCGCACCGAGGGAATGGCGATGCCTTCGAGCCGCAGGGTCTCCTGCGCGAAGAATTTGAAGATCTGGGCGGCGCGTATCGTCTCGGCGACGCCATTGGCGAGGGTCTTGCCTTCCTCGCGGGCGAGCAGCTTGCCGATCTCGTCCTTGCGCGCCAGGAGCTCTTGGCCGGTGGCTTCGAGGATATCGGCGCGCTGCTGCGGCGTGGTCTGAGCCCAGGCGGGTGCTGCGGCCCTGGCGGCGGCGATGGCCGCCTCGGTATCGGTGTCGCTTCCTTGCGCATAGGAGCCGACGATATCGGAGAGATCGGACGGGTTGATATTGTCCTTGGCATGGTCGCTGCCGACCCATTCGCCATTGATGAAGTTCTTGTTCAGTGTCATAGCGTCTCTCCGGAAAATGCGGGTTCCCTTTTTTTCGCGTTCGGCTCTAGCATGCCCGGGGCCTCGCAGGAAAGGATGACAAGATGAGGATCGGTTTCGTTGGTCTGGGGCTGATGGGCTCCGGCATGGCCGGCCATCTGATGGAGAGTGGCCACGAGTTGTGGCTGATGGCGCATCGCAACCGCGGCTTCATCGACCCCCTGCTTCGGAAAGGCGCCCATGAGGCAAAGGATCTGGGCGTCCTCGCCAAGGAAAGCCAGGTGATCATCCTGTGCCTCACCACCGCGAGAGTGGTGGAGGAGACGATTTCGGGGTTGATACCCCATTTGCGCCGCGGCCAGATCATCATCGATACCGGCACGACCGAGCCTCAGACGACGCGCCGCCTGGCGCGCGAGCTGAAGGTGCAAGGCGTCGCCTATGCCGATGCGCCGATGGCAGGCGGGCCCGAGCAGGTGGCGAAGAAGGAAGTGGGTGCCCTGATCGGAGCCGACGAGCAGACTTTTGCGGCCATCGCGCCGCTTGTCTCCTGCTATGCCAGCCGTTTGAAGCATTTCGGTCCGCCGGGCTCGGGCCATGTGGCGAAGCTCATCTCCAATTATCTGGTGATCGGCATGATCGGCCTCGTCGCCGAGGCCTTCACCACGGCGCACAAGGCGCAAGTCGACTGGCAGGACCTCTATGAGGTGATGCTCAACGGCTCCGGCAATTCCGGCGTCTTGCGCAAGATGATGGAGGCGGCCCTTGCCGGCGATTTCGACGGCTATAAATTCTCCCTCGCCAATGCCGCCAAGGACATCGGCTACTACTCGGCGCTCGCCCAGGAGCTCGAGCAGTTGACGCCGCTCACCGAGGCTGTAGAGCAGATCTTCGCCAAGGCGGTCGCCACGGGTCACGGCGGGCGCAATGTCAGCCACCTGCTCGACCCGGCCATCGACGATGTGACGTAAACCAGAACGCAAGGCTCCGATGCTCAAGCTCAATCCCAATATCACCGTCATCGAGGAGGAAGGCGCCTTTGCCGTTCTCGACCGCGCCCTTGCTCTGAAAGCCAAGGGCGCGCCCATCATCAATCTCGGCATCGGCCAGCCGGATTTCTCGCCGCCGTGCCATATATTGGAAGCGGCCGAGAAGGCGGTGCGCGATGGGCCACATGGCTATACGACGCCGATCGGCATTCTGCCTTTGCGCGAGGCGGTCGCCGCCCATGTTTCGAGTCGATTCAAAGTGCCGGTCTCGCCCGAAGAGGTCGTCATCGTGCCGGGCGGCAAGGTCACCTTCTATTTTGCCTGCCTGCTCTTCGGCGGTCCGGGTGCCGAGATCCTCTATCCCGATCCGGGCTTCCCGCCCTATCGCGAGGCGATCCGCTCCGGCGGCGCCAAGGGCGTTCCCTATCCGATCCGCGAGGAGAAGGATTTCGGCTTCGATGCCGATGAGGTGCTTTCTCTCATCACGCCGAGGACCCGCCTCATCATGATCAACTCGCCCGCCAATCCGACGGGCGGCGTCGTCGAAACGCAAGAGATCACCAAGCTCGCCCACGGCCTTGCGCGCCATCCCGAGGTCGCGGTGCTGTCGGACGAGATTTACAGCCACCTCACTTTCCAAGGAGCAGAATTCACGAGCTTCCTCGATTTCCCCGATCTGCGTGACCGCACCATCATTCTCGACGGCTGGTCGAAGACCTTCGCCATGACCGGCTGGCGGCTGGGCTTCGGCATCTGGCCCAGGGCGCTGGTCGATCATGTGAGGAAGCTCATCACCGTCGATCATTCCTGCGTCAATGTCGCGGCCCAGATGGCGGGGCTCGCCGCGATGACCGGGCCGATGGACGAGATCGAAGGCTTCCGCAGGAGCTTCGAGAAGCGCCGCGGGTTGGTCGTCGACGGGCTCAACGCGCTTAAAGGTGTTTCCTGCCGCATGCCGGGCGGCGCCTTCTATGCCTTTCCCAATGTGAAGGCGACGGGACGCGCTTCGCGCGATCTGGCGCGCGACCTTCTGAATGAAGCGCATGTGGCCCTCATCCCGGGCGAAAGCTTCGGCGACAATGGTGCCGGCTATTTGCGCCTGTCCTATGCCGCGAGCGAGGCAGAGCTCAAGGAAGCGCTGAGCCGGATGCGGGATTTTCTCGATTAGGTATCGAACCGACACTCGGTGGAAGAAAGGGCCATGCCGGACGCGGACCTTTAAGGGGCTGAGGATGGGAAGGTGGCGCCGGCATGGCGGGCAGTCGGGTGATGCCAGGAAAAGAGAACGCGACTGACGCCTCCTGGTGAACTTAACTTGGCCTTAATTTATGACACGCCAATGACGGTTCTGCCGGTGATTCACGACATTCTGAGCGCCACCGCGCCGAGGACGATCAGCGCCGCGCCCAAGAGCCGGAAGCCCGTCACCTTCTCTTTCAGGAAGACCGCCGACATCAGCATGACGAAGAGGATGCTGGTTTCGCGCAGCGCCGCGACCGCGGCGATGGGAGCGAGGCTCATCGCCCAGATGACGATCCAATAGGCTCCGGCCGAGAGGACAGCGCCGGCCGTACCGCTCTTCCAGGAGGGTAGAATCTGCCGGAAGGCGGAGGGCCCGCGGGTCAGGAGGGCGACGATGATCATGAACACGGCATCGAGCACGAACAGCATGCCGGCATAGGCGGAAGCCGAGCCCGACACGCGCGCGCCGAAACCGTCGACGATCGTATAGGCGGCGATGAAGCCCGAGGTCCCGAGCGCGAAGAACAAGGTCATGCCGTCGAGCCGGATCGATTGAGCGCCGGGCCGCGCGGTGAGCCAGATGCCTCCGACCAGAAGAAGGATGCCGAGGGCGCCGATCCCGGCGACGGTTTCGCCCGCCAGTGCCCAGGCGCCGATGAAGGTGATGAGCGGCGCGGTGCCGCGCGCGATCGGATAGACCTGGCTCAGATCGCCGGTGCGGTAGCTGCGCGCCAGGAACATGTTATAGCCCACATGCAGCAGCCCCGAGGTGATGAAATAGGGGGCGCTTGCCAGGCTGGGCCAGGGAAAGGCGAGCAGCATCGCGATCCCCATGATGCCCATCACGCAGGAGATGAGGAGCAGCGCCAGGAAGCGGTCGAGGTCGAGCTTGACCAGGAGGTTCCAGCTCGCATGCAGGAGGGCCGCGAGAAGAACGGCCAGGAAGATATGAAGGTCCACTTATTTCACCGGGTCCCCGAAGACCCGCCCGGAATCGCCGAATGCCGGGCTCTATAACCCAGGAAGTCGGATAATGAAATGGCTCAGCAATTGGTGCAATCGAGCGTCTTGCCGATGCGCGGGCGCATGCTGATCCGGTATTTCATGTCGATCGACGTGAAGCCGAACATCTGGAGTGCTATGGGGGCAATCGTCGTGCAGACCGACGCGACCAGTATGTCATTGCCGTCGGTCATTTCATTGGTGCCGAGCACCTGCATGTCGGCGGCCGTAAGAGCAGCCCCGCACGCGCTGCCGCCATTGGCCGAATAGCTCCATTGCTGCTGGACGGCGCCGTTCTTCTTGCGGAAGTCGCGCATCGTCATTTTGACGTTGGCGAGCTTCAAGGGCGCGATGATCCGGCCGATCCCGTTCCAGAAGGCGTCGATCTCGGCCTTCGTCACTTGTCCGTTGCTCTGGGTGGTGAGATCGGTGACCGTGCTGCCGGCCACCACCAGGCGGCGATGCGCCATGTACCAGTTGCCGAGATCGACGGTGCCGAAATAGAGCAGGAGCAGGACGGGCGCGATGAGGGCAAGCTCGATGGCGGCGACCCCTTGGCGGTCGCGGATGAACCGGCGGATCCTGGCGTGAAACTGGCGCATGGGTCTTCAGCCGCCGTAAGGTTCGTTGCGGAACATCGCGCCGGCGACGAGGCGGCGGACCGAGCTGTTCGGGCCCATATTGGCGAGCTGGCTGATGCCCGGCACGGTGAGCTTCCAGTCATAGCGCGCCTGCACCAGCACCCATTCCAGCGGCCCGCCGGGCTGGAAGGACTGCGCCGTGGCGTCCTGGACGGTCATCATGTCAGGGCCGGTGATCGCCGCCAGGCTCGCCGATTTGGTGATGTCGACGCGGATATTGGAGCATTTGATATAGGAGGCGACGTTCTTGCACAGCAGCTCCTTGAACTTGCTCTCGCTGATATTCTGGGTCTGGACCTGGCCGGTGCGGATGAGGCGGGCAGTCTCGGTGAGGCCGTTCTGCAGCGCGATGTCGGTGAAGATCACACCGGCGGTCTCGAAGATGACCAGGAGCAGCCAGAAAAACGGCAGGGCAACGAGCGCGAATTCGACGGCCGCCGCGCCATCCTGCTTGCGGGCGAAGGCGGCAATGAGCCGTCTCGCGCCTCTGATTTTGCGCCCTTCCTTGACGTGTGCTTCGTTTCCCGCGGCCATGCGGCAGCCTTAGCAACTCGCCATTGCGGTGAATTGAAAATATTCTCTAAAATTTTAATGGCCGCCCTCCGAGGCGGCCATCCGGGAAAAGGGGAGACTGCCCTTGGAGGCGGCGGTCAATCGCCCTTCGCGCCGCCGGCGGCGATGTCACCCTTGGTCTGGATTTCCTTGGCCAGCGGATCGAAGGCGCGGATCAGATCGTCGCCCACTTGCAGCGTCTGCTCGCACATCGGTGCGCAGGCCAGGGTCATGCGTCCGCCGGCCTTGAAGACCTGGACGGCGTTCTTGTCGGTGATCTGCACCGTGACATCGAGAGCGGCGAGCTGTTTGCCCTCGCGATCGAGGATGATGATGTTGGTGACGCCGTAATTGCGGCCCATCAGCACCACGCGCTCGCCCTGCACCGTGACATCGGCGATAGAGGGATTGCCGACCACCACCGTGCCCGGCTGGCCCGTGACGTGGATGATCTTCGCCTGGTCGGCATAGATGGTGATGTCGTTCGCGGCCAATGCGGGGCCGGCAAGGGACGAGAGAGCCGCAGCGATGGCGAAGCCGGGTAAGGAAAAATTAATCATGGCGCGAGGGTCCCTCATTGCCGGATCGCTCGCGGCTTGGCGCCGGCGATCTGTCGCACCGCCGATTTGATCCGAGAATGGTGAAGTTTCCCTTACAGCGCGCCTTTCCCGATCCCCTTGAACTTCTGCGTCTGCGCGATGAGCGCGCGCTCGGCCGGCAGGCGCTCCATCGACGAGGCGCCGTAGAAGCCGTGACATTGGCGACAATGCTTGAGGATGAATTCCGCGTCCTCGGGCTCGGCGATCGGCCCGCCATGGCAGAGCACGATGATGTCGTCGCGCACCTTCCGCGCCGCGGCGATCATCTCGTTGATGAGCTTGGCGCTGTCCTTGAGCGTGACGGCGGTCGAGGCTCCGATGGCGCCCCCCGTCGTCAGCCCCATATGGCAGACCAGGATGTCGGCGCCGGCCTTCGTCATCTCGGCGGCTTCATCGACGGTGAAGGCATAGGGCGTCGTCAGCATGTTCTTGGCGTGGGCGAGACGAATGAGATCGACCTCGAGCCCATAGCCCATGCCGGTCTCCTCGAGATTGGCGCGCATCTTGCCGTCGAAGAGGCCGACGGTCGGGAAATTCTGGATGCCGGCGAAGCCCAGCGCCGCAAGCCGGTCGAGGAAATCGTCGAACAGGCAGAAGGGATCGGTGCCGTTGACCCCCGCCAGCACCGGCGTCTTCTTGACCACCGGCAGCACCTCGCGCGCCATGTCGAGCACGATGTCATTGGCATTGCCATAGGCCATCATGCCGGCGAGCGAGCCGCGGCCGGCCATGCGATAGCGGCCGGAATTGTAGATCACGATCAGGTCGATGCCACCCGCCTCCTCGCACTTGGCCGAGAGGCCGGTGCCGGCGCCGCCGCCGATGATCGGCCGGCCGCGGCGGATCATGTCGCGGAACCGGGCCAGGATGTCTGCGCGGGCGATGCGGGGCATG
>Ga0187894_10002264_pt1 | contig 23183 bp, 16 predicted proteins | sample GBC1701081metaG_FD_136650 | JGI IMG/M metagenome (GOLD analysis project Ga0187894, IMG submission 136650) | White microbial mat communities from a lava cave in the Kipuka Kanohina Cave System on the Island of Hawaii, USA - GBC170108-1 metaG ... | reverse complement strand
GTCGGTCTCCTGATTTCCTGAGTTCCAGATTGATTGGTTTACTTCAGTCGCAAGTCGAACGGCAGCCGCGCATACACGCCGCGCGGGTCGTTGAACTGCCCGAGCGTCTCCAGTTCCGCCTGCGCGCGCCGCAGCAGCCCGCCCAGCGGCCCGGCGACTGAGGCCCCGGCCTCGCGCGGTTGCTTGCCCAGCGCCTCCGCCAGCGCCTCGATCAGCTGCTTCTTCTGCGGATACTCGCTCACGCGGAACGAGTCGCCGAGCCCGGCCGCGGCCGCGGCGTGTTTCACCGCCTCGGCCAGCCCGCCCAGCTCGTCCACCAGCCCGAGCTTCACCGCCTCGGCGCCGGACCACACCCGGCCCTGCGCGATCTCATGCACTGCGGCGCGGTCGAGCTTGCGCGCGTCCGCCACCTTGCCGAGGAACTGCTCGTAGATCCAGTCCACATGCTTCTGCGCGACCGCCAGCTCGTCCTCCGTCTTCGGCCGCACCGGGCTCAGCGTGTCGGCAAATTTGCCCGTCTTCACCGTGTCGAAGGTCAGGCCGAGCTTGTCGTTGGCCAGCTCCTGGAAATTGAGGAACATCCCAAACACCCCGATCGAGCCCGTGATCGTCGCCGGCTCCGCGAAGATGCGTGCGGAATAGGTCGAGATCCAATAGCCGCCCGAGGCCGCGACCGTGCCCATCGAGACCACGACGGGCTTGTCCTTCGCCGCCAGCCGCAATTCCCGCTGGATGGCTTCCGACGCCGACGCGCTCCCGCCGGGGCTGTTCACGCGCAGCACGATGGCTTTCACCTTGTCGTCCAGCCGGAGCCGGCGGACTTCCTTCGCATACGTCTCGCCGAACACCACGCCCTGCTCCTCGCCCTGCCCGTCCACGATCGGCCCCTCGGCATAGACGATGGCCACGCGCTCGCCGCCCTTCGCCGGGTCGAGCTTGCCCGCGCCCGCCCGCTTCGCCTCCAGCCCGCCGGAGGAAACGAGCCGGGAGTATTGCTTGAGCCCGATCTGCTTGAACGACTTGTTGGCGCCCTTGACGCCGGTCTTCGCCTTCAGCTCGGCCTGCACCTCGTCGTAATACGCCGCGCGGTCCGCGAGCCTCAGCTTCACCGCCTCGTCCGCGCGGATGAGCCCCTCGGTGTCCATGATCTTCTGGAACGCCTCGCGCTCCAGCTTGCGCGCGCCCGCCACCGTGCCGGCCAGCTCGCCCCACACGTCGTCGAGCAGCTTCTGCACCTGCGCGCGGTTCTCCGGGCTCATGTCCTTGCGCGTGTAGGGCTCGACCGCGCTCTTGTATTTGCCCACGCGCGTCACCTGCACGCCGACGCCGAGCTTCTCGAACGCCCCCGCGAGGAACATCGGCTGCGAGGCCAGGCCCGGCATCGCCAGCGCGCCGTAGGCGTCGAGCACCAGCTCGTCGGCCGCGCTCGCGAGGTAGTATTCGCGCGTGGTCGGGAAGGTGAAGTAACCCTTCACGGGCTTGCCGGCGGCCTTGAACTCCTCGATCGCCGCCCGCACCTCGCGCAACGCCGCATAGCCCGTGCCGTAGCCGGCCGGCGCGAAATCGCCCGTCAGGTAGAGCCCCGCGATGTCGTCGTCCTTCGCCGCCGCCCGCAGCGCCCGCACCACCGGCCGGAGCTGGAGCCGCCGCGGGGCCTTGCCCCCGCCGAAGGCCTCCATCAGCTCCTCGATGCCCTCCATCTGCTCCGGCGCATCCTGGATGTTCGCCGTGAAGTCGAAGACCAGCCACGAGCCCTTCTCCACCTGCACCGGCTTCTCGCCCGAGGCCGCCGCCAGCGCGATCAGGATGAGGAAGCACAACAGCCCGCCGCCGAACACGAACACCACCAGCGCCAGCAGCGCGCCGAAGAACGAGGAGAAGAAATTTTTCATGCTCCCGCGACGGTATCCGCCCGCCCCCGCGCCTCCAGCGAAAAACCACCTCCGGCCCTCCCGCGGGCCGGACGGTCCCAACGCCGCCTGGATGGCGTCCACTTGGGTCCCGGCTGCACCGAAGCTCCAAACCCCAAGCTCCAACCTCCAGAGAATATCCAGTCTCCAAGCATCAATCAGGCCGCCCTTGTTGATTGTCCCCTGCTGTTTCTCTGGGGCTTGGAGGTTGGTCCTTGGGGCTTCCCCCCTCGTCCATCGGCCGGTCGCGCCGAAAATTAACCATACAATTCCTTTTCTTGCCCCGCCGATTCGCCTAGCCTCCCGCCCGCCCCGCCGCCCATGAGCGAAGAGAACAAGCAGCTCCTCACCACCAACCGCAAGGCGCTGCTGGTCAATCTCGACGGCTCCTGCTACGGCACCATCGCCGAGATCGGCGCCGGCCAGGAGGTCGCCCGCATCTTCTTCCAGGTCGGCGGCGCCTCCGGCTCCATCGCCAAGACCATGTCCGCCTACGACATGACCTTCAGCGACGCCATCTACGGCAAGGCCCCGCGCTACGTCTCCCGCGAGCGCCTCGGCGCCATGCTCGACCACGAGTTCCGCCTCCTTCAGGAGCGCCTCGCCGAGAAACGCGGCGAGCAGACCCGCTTCTTCGCCTTCGCCGACACCGTCTCCGCCCGCGACTTCGCCGGCACCAACGAATGGCACGGCTGGATGGGCATCCGCTTCCAGCACGAACCCCGCGCCGCGCCCAGCGACATCGTCATCCACGTCCGCATGTGGGACAAGGAGAACCTCCTCCAGCAGCAGGCCCTCGGCATCGTCGGCGTCAACCTCCTCTACGGCGCCTACCACTACCGCGCCGACCCCGCCCGGCTCATCAAGTCCCTCGCCGACAACGCCGGCACCGACCGGGTCGAGGTCGACATGCTCAAGTTCTCCGGCCCCGCCTTCCCCGCCGTCGACAACCGCCTCCTCGCCCTCCACCTCGTCCAGTTCGGCCTCACCAACGCCGTCATGTTCGCCCCCGGCGGCGAGGTCGTCCAGCCCTCCGAAGTCCTCCACAAAAAACCCGTCCTCGTCGAGCGCGGCTCCTTCCGCCCCGTCACCCACGTCAACGTCGACATGCTCAACTGCGCCACCGCCCAGTTCCTCCAGGAACCCATGGTCCAGGGCAAGGACATCGTCGTGCTCATGGAGATCACCATGAACAACCTCCTCGCCTCCGGCGACCTCGACGCCGCCGACTTCCTCTCCCGCGTGGACATGCTCGGCCACATCGGCTTCACCACCCTCATCTCCAACTACTCCGAGTTCTACCGCCTCGTCTCCTACTTCCGCCGCTACACCAAGGAGATGATCGGCGTCGCCCTGGGCATCAACAACCTCCTCGAGATCTTCAACGAGAAATATTACGAAGACCTCGAGGGCGGCATCCTCGAGTCCATGGGCCGCATGTTCCGCCACGCCGTCAAGCTCTACACCTACCCGATGAAGCAGGACGCCTACGACCGCTACCTCTCCGCCGGACATCCCGCCAGCGCCCACGGCCATGTGCCCGCCCACGCCTTCGCCTCCAGCGTCCTCATCACCGCCAAGAACCTCCAGGTCACCGCGCACCTCCGCAACCTCTACGCCCACCTGCTCGAGAACCATTTTATCGACTGCATCAACGGCTACGACCCCGACTTCCTCGCCATCTTCTCCCGCGACGTCCTCTCGCGCATGAAAAACGGCGACCCGAGCTGGGAGACCATGGTGCCCCGCAAGGTCGCCGAGATCATCCAGCAGCGCGGCCTCTTCCACTACGGCGCCAAGCCCGCCAGCGCCCCGCCCCTCCCGACCGCCACCCCCGCCCCGGCCTCCGTCACCGCCACCAAGTGATGTAGGCAGCCCGCTTGCGGGCGCTCTCGTAGGGCAGGGGTCGCTGAACCCCGCCTCTGTAGGTGGAGCGCGTTGCCCCCAACGCGCTGAGCTCAGCGCGTTCCACCCTCTTGGAGGGTCGGTCTCCTGACCGGCCTTCGTCTTGAGGTAGGGCGCGACCGCCGGGCGCGCCGCATCTTGTCTTGTGTAGCCGCGCTGGAGCCCGCGACAGCGTGGCCCCTCGCCGAACCCAGCCCCTATCGGTCACCGTTCATCGTCCACCTCTCATCGTTCATCCGCCCCCCGATGAACAATGAGCAACCTTCAGCGTTTGTTCCTTCACCGCCCAACGGGCCGGCTCAGTCGCCCCTTCGGGGCCTAACCTACGCTACGGTTAGGCCATCTTCGCGCTGCCGCGCTCCGTCAGCTCTCAACTTTCCTGCTCACTACTCGCTACCCGCTACTCGCCACTTCAGAGGAACCCATACGCCTCCCGCAGCGCCTCCTTCGCCCCGCTCACCACGTTCGCCCCGTGCGACAGCACGATCCCGTCGAAATCCCAGCCGAGCACGTGCTCGAGCGACCGCCGCAGCGCCGCCTGGTCGCGGATCACGCTCTTGAACATCCGCGACGGCCCGAACCGGCAGTAGCAACCGTTCAGCCGGCAGAGCTGGCGGCTCAACCACGGCATGTCGGAACCAAGGTTGAACGTCAGGTCCGCCACGATCAGCGTCCGGCTCGGTCGGTGCAGGAAGACGAACTCGTTCAGCACCGGCATCCCGCGCATCAGGTGCTGGTCGAACACCCCGCCCCACGCTTCCGGCGGCTCCGCCCCCAGCGTGTCCGTCACCGGCAGATGCGGATACCGCTTCGCGAAGCCCGGCGGCGCGTGGAACCGCACCCTCGGATACTTCGGCAGCCAGCCGCTGAGATAGGTGTCGTGCATGCAGTTCGGCGCCACGATCTGGCTCACCGGCCCGAGCGCATCCAGCTCCGCCGCCAGCTCCGCATCGTAGGCCACCGGCGAATGCACCCAGAGCGACCCGTCCGGCAGCCGCGCCACCGTCATCCGGTGGCCCAGCGCCATGCCGAGCACCGTGAGGGGCTCGTCATTCTCCCAAAGATGGTCGTGGAGTTGCAGCAGCATGAGGCGGGGTGCCGGAGGACCGCATGCGGACACGGCCTTCTGCCAGTCCGCAATCTATCAGTCCAGACCAACCTCGCCACTGGCCACCCGGCAAGTCATCCAGCCTCTTCTATTTGGCCTCAAAAGGCTCAAGAAGCTCATGAAGTTTTCTGATTCCGAGCCTTATGAGCCTCTTGTGGCCAATGCTCCGTGTTTGCTCTTTCACTGCCCACCGGGCGCCCGGCTCAGTCGCCCCTCCGGGGCCAGGCCTACGGCCAGGCCATCTTCGCACTGCCGCGCTTCGTCTGCATGAGCCTTCTTCGATACCCTGGGTTCCTGATATTCCCCCTTTTCCCCCTTCGTGTGCTTCGTGGTTATCCTGACCCACTGTCACGTCCCTCCCGTCTTTTTTCCGTGTATTCCGTGTGTTCCGTGGTTTATCCCTTCCGCCCTCTGCCCTCCTCCCTCTGACATCTGCCTTCTGACCTCTGACCTCCGTCCCTCAGGTTTCAGCTCTCAGCTTTCAGGTTTCTGTCTTCCTCCTCGCTACTCACTACCCGCTACTCGCTACTTTTCCTCCCCGTGCGCTTCCACAAATACCACGCCCTCGGCAACGACTACCTCGTCATGGACCCGGCCGACCACCCGGACCTGCCCGCCCCCACCGAGGCGCAGATCCGCGTCATCTGCCACCGCCACTTCGGCCCCGGCTCCGACGGCATCCTCTGGGGTCCCCTCCGCACCGCCAAGGCGCAGTTCGGCCTGCGCATCTTCAACCCCGACGGTTCCGAGGCCGAGAAGTCCGGCAACGGCCTGCGCATCTTCTCCCGCTATCTCTACGACCAGAAGAAGGTCACCACCGCCCCCTTCACCATCGACACCCCCGGCGGCGTGGTCGAGGTCACCATCCAGCCCGGCGCCGCCCTCATCACCGTCGAGATGGGCAAAGTCAGCTTTTCCTCCGACAAGATTCCCGTCGCCGGCCCGGCCCGCGAGGTCCTCAACGAGCAGATCCGCATCCAAGACCGCGACTTCACCTACTGCGCCGCCACCGTCGGCAACCCGCACTGCGTCATCCCGCTCCCCGAGATTTCGGAAAAGCTCGCCCGCCAATACGGCCCCGACCTCGAGGTGCACAAGAACTTCCCGCGCCGCACCAACGTCCAGTTCCTGCAGGTCCTCGACCGCGCCAACATCCGCATCGAGATCTGGGAGCGCGGCGCCGGCTACACCCTCGCCTCCGGCAGCAGCTCCAGCGCCGCCGCCGCCGTCGCCCGCAAGCTCGGCCTCGTCGATGACAAGGTCGCCGTCCACATGCCCGGCGGCCGGATCGGCATCGAGATTTCGCCCGACTATGCCATCCGCATGACCGGTCCCGTCACCCGCGTCTCCGCAGGCACCCTCCACCCCGAGGTCTTCACCACGAAGGTCTGACTGCCAGACAATCGCGGAAACGCGGACAGAGCGCGGAAGAGGCGAAGGAACAAAGATTGTCTCACGCAAAGACGCAGAGACGCAAAGAGACTTCCTAGGGGCCAGCCTTGAGCGTTGGACGTTTCCTCAGTCCGTCCTCCGTCTTCTGTCCGCCGTCCTCTGACCAGACGTTCAGCATTGAACGTTGGTCCACCCCCCGTCCCCTCAATGGCCTCCTTGTCCCAATAAGCGATAAGCAACAGCCAATAACCATCCCCCTCCGCCCTCCGATCTCTGATTCTGACCTCCGTCCTCCGACCAGACGTTCAGCGTTGAACGTTGGTCCACCTCCCGCCTGACTCTCCCCGGGCCAACCGCACGCCGGCGTCCTCCGGCGCAACCTCGCGCTTGCCGTTTTCCCATGGCCCGCTCTGCTAACCGCATCTCCATGTCGGCGCCCTTCGCCCTCAAGCCCGGCCACAAGGCCGTCCGCGGTTACTACCTCGCCCTCGCCCAGCTCGCCAACGTCGGCGCCAAGCACGAATCCGCCGTCCGCGCCGCCTTCGACACCCTCCTCAGCGCCGTCGCCGGTCCGCTCGGCTGGACCCTAGTCCCGGAATATCCCATCTCCCGCAAGGGCGCCGCGCCCCTTCGCGTCGACGGCATGTTGCTCGACGCCTACCGCATCCCGCACGGCGCTCTCGAGGCCAAGGACGACAAGGACGACCTGAAGGCCGAGATGCTGGCCAAGCTCAAGCTCGGCTACCCCTCCAAGAACATCCTCTTCTGGCAGCCCCGCCGCGCCCTCCTCGTGCAGAACGGCAAGGTCGCACTCGATTACTACATCGACACCAAGCCCGAGCAGCTCGTCGAGGTGCTGGAGCGGTTCTTTGCATACGTGGAGCCGGCCCACGCCGATTGGGAGCGCGCCACCGCCGACTTCAAGGAGCGCGTGGCCGAGTTGGGGACAAGCGTCCGCACGCTCATCCGGCGCGCTCGCGGCGTCGAGGGCACCGTGCCCAACAAGAAGTTCCAGGCCGCCTTCCTCGACTTCGCCGCCCTCTGCCGCGCCGCCATCAATCCCGGCCTGCGCGACGACGCCATCGAGGAGATGCTCATCCAGCACCTGCTCACCGCGCGGCTCTTCGGCTCCGTCTTCGCCAACCCCGAGTTCACCCGCCGCAATGTCATCGCCGTCGAGATCGAGAAGGTCATCGATGCCCTCGCCTCGGCGCATTTCACCCGCGAAGCCTTCCTCAAGAAACTCGACCGCTACTACCTCGCCATCGAGAGCGCCGCCGCGACCATCGAGGACTTCTCCGAGAAGCAGAAATTCCTCAACACCGTCTACGAGCGCTTCTTCCAGGGTTTCGCCGTCAAGGTGGCCGACACCATGGGCATCGTCTACACGCCGCCCAGCATCGTCCGCTTCATGATCTGCAGCATCCGCGAGCTGCTGAAGAAGGAGTTCGGCAAGGACCTCGGTGCCGATGGCATCCACTTCCTCGACCCCTTCACCGGCACGGGCAACTTCCTCGTGCACCTCATGCGCGAGCTGCCGCCCAAGGCGCTGAAGGCCAAATACGGCTCCGAGCTGTGGGCCAACGAGATCATGCTGCTGCCCTACTACATCGCGGCGCAGAACATCGAGCACGAGTATTTCGAGCGGACCGGCGCCTACGAGCCTTTCCCGGGCCTCTGTCTCGTGGACACCTTCGAGCTGGCCGAGCCGCACAACGAGACGATGGAGCTGGCCCTCGACCTGACCAAGAACACCGAACGCGTCAACGCTCAGAAGAAGGCGCCCATCCGCGTCATCTTGGGCAACCCGCCCTACAACGCGAACCAGCAGGACGAGAACGACAACAACAAGAACCGCCGCTACCCTCGCCTCGATCAACGAGTAAAGAACACTTTCAGTGACGACTCTAAAGCCACACTGCGAAACAAACTCAGTGATCCCTATATCAAGGCTCTCCGCTGGGCGAGTGATAGGCTGGGCGATGAGGGCATCGTCGCCTACGTCACCAACAGCGGCTACCTTGATGGTTTCGCTACCGACGGCGTCCGCCACCATCTTGCGCGGGACTTTGACTCAATCTACCTCGTAAATCTTGGCGGCAACGTGCGGAAGAACCCCAAACTCTCCGGCACGACGCACAATGTCTTCGGCATCCAGGTCGGCGTCAGCATCGCCCTCTTCGTCCGCCTCAAGCAGAAGGAATTGAAACCGCGCCATGCGAAGATTCGATACGCCGCAGTTGATGAGGACTGGCGCAAAGAGCAGAAATGGCAGTGGCTCGAGGATAAGGTGGATGTCTCAAATGTCGCCTGGAAGCATCTCAAACCCGACTCGCGCAATACCTGGCTTCGTGAGGGGCTCGATGAAGATTTTGAATCCTTTCCCATACTCGGCACTAAGCACACACGCATCCGAGACAGCTTGGACAGTGAGAGCATTTTCAGAACCTACTCCCTTGGTATTTCCACGAACCGGGATGCCGTAGCATATGATTTTGATCTCAAGCGTCTGCGTGAACGTGCTGAAAAGTTCGGCGATGACTACAATGCCCAAATCGCTCGCTGGGTGAGAAAAGGACGCCCTGAGGACATCGACAACTTTGTCGACTACACGCGCATCAAATGGTCGATGCATCTGAAGGCGAAACTCCGGCGTGAGCTACAGATGAGTTTTGATCCCAAGAACGCCAGAACCGTGCTCTATCGTCCGTTTACTAACCGGTTCCTGTTCTGGGATGACGTGATGGTCGATGTCCCTTCGCATCAAGCATTGTTCTTCCCCAGCAAATCAGCCCAACTGGAGAACTTGATGTTCTGCGTAAGTGACGTCGGCTATCGGTCGCCATTTAGCGTTCTCGCAAGCCGCAGTTCTGTGGATCTTCATCTTTGCGCGTCGGCTGATGGGTTTGAATGCTTCCCGCTCTACACCTACGATGCCGACGGCGGGCACCGGCGGGACAATGTGACCGACTGGGCGCTGGACCATTTCAAGGCGCATTACCCGAAGGCGAAGATCACGAAGAAGGACATCTTCCACTACGTCTATGCCGTGCTGCACCACCCGGCCTACCGGGAGAAATACGCCGCCAACCTCCGCCGCGAGCTGCCGCGCATCCCCTTCGCGCCCGACTTCGCCGCCTTCGCCAAGGCCGGCGAAAAGCTGGCCGCCCTCCACACTGGCTACGAGAGCCAGAAGGAGTTCAAACTGAAGCGCGTCGAAACAGGGAAGAAGCCCGACTGGCGCGTGGAGAAGATGAAGCTCTCCAAGGACAAATCCGCCCTCCTCTACAACGACTGGCTCACGCTCGCGGGCATCCCCGCCGAGGCGCACGACTACCGGCTCGGCAACCGCAGCGCCCTCGACTGGATCGTGGACCAATACCGGGTCGAGCGCAGCAAGGAGAACCCTGACGACATCCTCAGCGACCCCAACCGCCCCGACGACGAGGAATACATCGTCCGCCTCGTCGGCCAGGTCGTCACCGTCAGCGTCGAGACGATGAAACTCGTCCGCTCCCTGCCCGATCTCGGCCTCGGGTCATCGGGCGACGGCTACACCCAGGCCGATCTCGACGCCGCGCACATCTACGTCGCCGAGGACAAAGTCGCCGACTGAGCGATTACGTCATGCTTTCTAGCGGACTCTGGCTGCTGCTGATAATCGGCCTGCTCTACGGTGGAGGAGTCATTGGTATGCTATATCTTGCTCGCTGGCTCCGCCGGACCCGTTGGCCCTTCAAGCAGGAAGACCGGTTGGTCCGCTCTCCGGGCGAGCACCTGCGCCGACGCATCAATGAAATTGATGAGCAGTTTCTCATAGAAATCCTCACGGGGTTCATGGGCGTGCTGTTTGCTCTCGGTCTGGCGGCTGGACCATTCCGGCAGTGGTTTGGCTGGACGCCGCGCTTTGCAACGATTGTCGCCCTGTTCGCTTCCACAGGCTTGGGCCTGTTCAGCATCTGGCGGGTCTTCCGGCTCTGGCAGGAGCGTTCCAATCACTTTCTCGGGTGGTTCGGGGAGCGCGTGGTCGGCGAGGAACTGCAGAAGGCCACGGTCCACGGCTGGCGGGTGTTCCATGACTTGCCGTTCAAGAACAACGGCGCCGATTTCAACATCGACCATGTCGTGGTCGGTCCCGGCGGGATGTTCGCCATCGAGACGAAGACCAGGCGCAAAGGCAACGCCCGGCCGGGCTTCAAGGACAACACGGTGTTCTTCGACGGCCGCGACCTCGTCTGGCCGTGGAAAGAGGACAACCATGGCTTGGAGCAGGCCGAGCGAAACGCCCTGTGGTTGACGAACTGGATTCGGACCGAGATCGGTGAGCGCGTGCATGTCTCGCCGGTCCTTGCCCTGCCCGGCTGGTGGCTGGAAATGAAACCATCGCGGGAGACCCGGCTCTGCCGGGTCGTGAATCCCAAGTGGCTGCCCGGCATCTTGGCGGACCAGAAACCCCTGCTCACTCCGAAGCAGGTCGAACTCATCGCCCTGCGCCTCGAAGCCCGCTGCCGCGACGTGGAATACTGAGTCTCTTTGCTATCTTCGCGTCCTTGGTGTGAAAATTCCTCTCTCCTCTTGCGCTTTTTGTGCCTTCTGTGGCCAACAAACCCTTCCCGCCGCGGACAATCCCTCATGAGTCTCTTCCGCTACAAAGTCCTGCTCGCCGACGGCAAGGAAATGACCAGCCGGGTCACGGCCAAGACCGAGCTGGCGGCCAAGACCAGTGTGGAAAAACGAAATCAGGTGAAGCAGTGGCACTGGATCCGGGAGGAAAAGCACTCCGCACCGAGGGCCAACGCCCCAAGAAACCCCGCCCCGGCCAAGCCTGCGCACAAGAGCCCGCCGTCAACCAAACCCGCCGCGATGCCCCCGCCGACAAAGCCTACGGCCAAGAAGCCCATGACCAAGCTGGAGAAGCTGCTCTATCTCCAGTCGGACAAGTGCTTCTTCTGCGGTCAGGCGCTGACCAAGGACGAGGCTTCCATCGAGCATCTCCAGCCCCGGTCAGGCGGAGGCAACAACGCCGACGGCAATCTCGTGGTCTGCTGCAAGCGGCTCAACCAGCTCTTCGGCAGCATCAGCCTGCGGCGGAAGTTCGAGATCATTCTCGAAAAGGCCGGCGACTTCCAATGCCCGCGCTGAGCTCCTTCGCTCCCTTCGCGTCCTTCGTGTGGAAATTCCGCGCTTCCGCGATTGTCTGCCTTTGCGCCTCTTGTGCCTTGGTCGCCGTAGGCGCCGCCATAGGCGGGTAAACCTTCTGTGGCCGGTCTTCTTGGATTTTCCTCCGTGGACTGTGTGTTGGAAATTCCTGCCTTCCTGATTTCCTAATTAAGAATCTTCCGCGCTTCTGCGATTATCTCCTTCGCGGCTCTGGGTGAGAACTCTTCCGCGTTTCGGCGATTGTCTCCTTAGCGCCTTTGCGGCTCCGCGTGAAAATTCCTTCTTCCGTGTGTTGCTCGCTGCGTTGCCCATAGGGCACCCACTCGCTCACCCTGCGCTGACGCTCCGGGCCGTTGCGCTTCGCTGCACCGGCCATCTCCGCGCTGCCGCGCTTCGTCCGTGGTTTGACCAATCACGCCGAGGGCCAGAGGAAGTAGAACGTTGCGCCGGTGCCGGCGGCATAAAGCGCGGCATCGAGCAGATACTTCGCGGTCGAGGTCCACGGCCGCGCCATCCAGATGGACTCCGGGATCCCCCCGAAACCGTAGGCGATGAAGGCGACGGCGCCGATCAGCTTGGCCGGGCTGCGGACAAACATCGGCTCCAGCCCGTAGATGCGCACGGCCAGGTAGGCCGCGACCGCCGAGACGGCCAGGCTGAAGAGAAACCAGATGCCGAGCGACTTGCCCATGTTGTGCCCGCCCTTCGGCCCGAGCCGGAGGAATCCCACCGGCCCCTCCTGGAATTTCTTCTGCATCGTCTCGTTGGCGAGGTCCTTCATGTCTTTGCAATACGGCAGCACATACTGCCCGGGCGACGGGTTGCCGGCGTTGATGGCCGCGCGGACGGCGTCCTCGTTGGCGAAGCCCTTGTATTCGGGCGCGTGCCATTTGATGACCATGTGGATGAGCGAGCTGATGATGAAAACGACCACTGCGCTGAGCAGGATCGGCAGCCAGAGGGAGATGAGGGCATTCATGGGTGGGGAAATTGCTTATTGGCTATCGCTTATTGCTTTTTGGCGCATTGCGCAGAATTGGGAGCCGTGGTCTATAGTCTGTAGTCAGTTGTCCGTGGTCCGTGGTCTGTGGTCTGTCATCTGTCATCCGTCATCTGTCTTCCGAATAGCTCTCACATTCCTCTCTCCGACTGAAGCCGGAAATGTTCCTGCCAGTGTTAGGCAATAGCCTCAAAAGGCTCAGAATGCTCAAGAGGATTGTCCTGTGCCTTATGAGCCTTCTGTGGCCATTGTTCCTCCTGCCCCTCAGCGCTCTCTGTGCTAAAACCTGCCTTCCGACCTCTGACGTCTGTCTTCTGACTTCTGACTTCCGTCTTCCGCTATTTCCGCGTCCACTGGAACACCAGCGTGCTCAGGCCGGGGAGCGTCACGGACACGCTCTGCGCGAAGCCGTCGGCCATGCTCTCCTCGGCCTGCCGGCCGCCGTGGTTGCCCACACCCGTGCCGCCGTAATACGCCGAGTTGGTGTTGATGACCTCCGACCAGTAACCGCGCTGCGGCACGCCCACCCGGTGGCGCGGGCGCGTGACGGGCGTGAAGTTGCCCACCACCAGCCAGGCGCGGCCGGCGGCCTCGTCGTAACGCAGGAAGCTGATGACGCTGTGGTCGGCGGCGTGGCAGTTGATCCAGCGGAAGGTGCCGGCGTTGAAGTCGTTGGCGCCGAGCGCGGCCTCGCCGGTGTAGAGCTTGTTGAGGTCGCGCACGAGCATCCGCACGCCCTCGTGCTCGGGGTATTTGCAGAGGTGCCAGTCGAGGCTGTGCTCGTGGTTCCACTCCGAACTCTGGCCGAACTCGCCGCCCATGAAGAGCAGTTTCTTGCCCGGATACATCCAGACGTAGGCGTAGAAGGCGCGGAGGTTGGCCGCGCGGTCCGCGGGGTTCGACGCCGCCATCTTCGAGAGCAGCGAGCCCTTCATGTGGACGACCTCGTCGTGCGAGTAGACCGTCACGAAGTTCTCCGCATACTGGTAGAGCATGCCGAAGGTGAGCTTGTCGTGCATCCATTTCCGGTGCACGGGATCCTTCTGCATGTAGGCCAGGGTGTCGTGCATCAGGCCCATGTTCCACTTGTAGTCGAAGCCGAGCCCGCCGTCCGCCGGGGGCTTGGTGACGCCGGGGAACGCGGTGGACTCCTCCGCGATCATCACCGCGCCGGGATGATAGTGGTGCACGAGGCCGTTGACGTGCCGGAGGAAGGCCATGGCCTCGAGGTTCTCCCGGCCGCCGTAGCGGTTGGGGATCCACTGCCCCTCCTGCCGCGAGTAATCCAGGTAGAGCATCGAGGCGACGGCGTCCACGCGCAGGCCGTCGATGTGGTAGCGGTCGAACCACGCGAGGGCGGTCGCGGTGAGGAAGCATTTCACCTCGTGCCGGCCGTAGTTGAAGATGAGCGTGCCCCAGTCCTGGTGCGCGCCCTGCCGCGGGTCGGAGTGCTCGTAGAGGGCCGTGCCGTCGAACTCGGCGAGGGCGAAGCTGTCGCGCGGGAAATGCGCGGGCACCCAGTCCACGATGACGCCGATGCCGCGCTGGTGCAGGTGGTCCACGAACCACGCGAAGTCCCCCGGCGTGCCGTGGCGGTGCGTGGGCGCGAAGTAGCCCGTGACCTGGTAGCCCCACGAGCCGGTGAACGGATGCTCCGCCACCGGCATCAGCTCGACGTGGGTGAAGCCCATCTCGAGCACGTAGTCGGCGAGCATCGGCGCCAGCTCGCGGTAGTTGAGCCGGCGGCCGCCGTCCTCGGTGTGGCGGCGCCACGAGCCGAGATGCACCTCGTAGATGGACATCGGGCGGTCCACCCGGCCCGCGAGCGCGCGCCGCTGCTCCATCCACTTGGCGTCGCCCCACTGGTGGCGGCGGGTGGAGCAGACGATGGCGGCGTTGTTGGGCGGGGCCTCGAAATACGTGCCGTAGGGATCCGTCTTCAGTCGCATGTGCCCGTGCTGGTCCCAGATGGCGAACTTGTAGATCTCGCCCTCGGGCAGGCCGGGCACGAACAGTTCCCACACGCCCGAGCCGCCCAGCGGCCGCATCGGGTGGTAGCGCGAGTCCCACGCGTTGAAATTGCCCACCACCGACACGCGGCTCGCCGCCGGCGCCCACACCGCGAACGCCACGCCGGGCACCTCGCCCAGCGTGGTGACGTGCGCGCCGAGCTTCTTGTAGATCTGGTGCTCGTTGCCCTCGTTGAAGAGGTGGAGGTCCTGCGCCGACAGCGTCGGCAGGAACGAGTAGGCGTTGTGGACCTGGTGGATGTCGCCCCACGCCGTGTCGTAGCGGAGCTGGTAGCGGAAGACGTCCTTCCGACCCGGCAGGAACACCTCGTAGAACCCCTCGTCCGCCAGCCGCTCCATCGCGTGCGACGGCGTGCCGGGCGAATCGAGGTCCACGACGGCGCACTTCACCGCGGCGCGCACGAAGGCGCGCACCACCACGCCCTGGGTTCCGCCGTGCTTCGCCGGATGCATCCCCAGCCAGCCGTGGGGGTTCGATTGACGGTTATGGAGGAACGCCTGGAGTTCGTGTTCGGGAATCAGCACGGCGGATGAGCAACAGCTTGGGGAACCCTTCCGCATGGTCTAGCCCAATATGCCGCGGCCGCCGCGAGCACTCGAGAATGGGTGCTTTTGCCCCCGCATGTCATTGCGAGGAGCGTAGCGACGAAGCAATCCAGCTTCGGATCGCCACGTCCGGCCCGCATGGCGGGACGGGCTCGCGATGACAGTTGAAACCTACCGACCCTCCGGTTTCCGGCGCGAGGAGGGAACCGGCGGCGTCCGGCCGGAACCAACCGGGATGTTCCGGTGTTTCACGCGGCAGATTGTGGGCCAGCGACCTTGGGCGCGCCTCATGACAGGCAGCGCGTGCAAGCACGCTGCCCCACCCTTCCGCGGCGTTGTCTATTTGGAGGTTGGAGTTTGGCGCTTGGAGCTTCCGCCACCGGCGGCCTTCTTCTGCATTGCGCCGCCGCGCGCCCGCCGCCACTCCAATGCCATGCTCCGCCCGTGGCGCCGCCACATTTTTCCCATCCTGCTTGCCGCCGCGACCACCGGTCTGCCGGCCCAGGACATCCGCCCCGACATCAAGGGCGACCGGCTCGAGTTGGACGCCTCCACGCCGGGCGCGCTCACCGCGGTCTATTCCGGCAACGTCCGGCTCACCTGGCAGGATGTCGTCATCACCACCGACGTGATCCGCTACCGGGAAACGACGAAGGAAGTGACCGTGCCCGGGCGGTTCGTGCTCAACCGCGGCGCGCGCCGGCTCGTGGCCGACAGCGGCGCCTACAACCTCGCCACCGGCGCCATCACCGCGCGCAATCTCCGGCTCGGCCAGTTCCCGGTCTATGTGAGCGGCGACTCCGCCGAGGGCACGCTCGACGAGCTGACGTTCACCAACGCCCTCGTCTTCTTCCGCGAAAACGCCGCCTACACGCCCTCGCTCAGCGCCAGGAAGCTGACCTACCGGCAGGGCAAGGTCGTCGTGGCCGAGGATGTCCGCCTCGGATTGCTCGGCGGACGGTTCATCCGGCTGCCGCACATCGAGCAGGCGCTCGACGCGCCGTTCATCTCGTATTTCTCGGGCAAGCTCGGCTACCGGCACAGCCTCGGCGTCTTTGCCGAGGGCGGGCTGCACCTGCCGGTCGCGCCCGGGCTCGAACTCGGCGCCGAAGGCGGACTCTACTCCGCCCGCGGCCTCATGATCGGCCCCGCCGGAAGCTACGGCCGTGAGGATGCGGACTCGTCCATGCGCGGCTGGTTCCGCTCCGGCTGGATCAACGACCACGGCGACCGCACGACCGACGTGCTCGGCCGCCCCGTGCCGGAGGAGCGCGCGTTCGCCGAGTGGCGGCACCGGCAGCGCATCGGCGAACGGGTGACGCTCGACGGCGAGTTCAACTACTGGCGCGACTCGGAGGTCATCCGCGATTTCCGCTCCAAGTCCTTCTACCCGGTGCAGCAACCCGACTCGTTCCTCGAGGGCGCGTGGACCGGCGACAACCTCGTGCTCAGCGCCTTCACGCGCGTCCATCCGAACAAGTTCCACCATGTCGTCGAACGGCTGCCCGAGGTGCGGCTCGACCTGCTGCCGCTGGCGCTGCCCGGCGGCTTCTATGAGCGCTTCGAGGCCAGCGCCGCCGTGCTGGAGGAGGACGCCTTCCCAGGCAACCCGGCGCGCGACACCACGCGGCTCGACGCCTATTACGGCCTCTCGCGGCCGATGGCGCTGGCGCCCTGGTTCACCTTCACCCCGGTCGCCGGCGGGCGCGTGACGCATTACACCGACGCCACCGGCGGGCGCGCCAACTACACGCGCAAGATCGGCGAGGCGGGCTTCGACGCGCGGCTGGTCGCCCACGGCACCTTCGACTGCAAGAACGAGGTCTGGGAGATCGACGGCCTGCGGCATCTCGTCGAGCCGGTGCTCTCCTACCGCTACGCGCCGGAGGCGGCCGAAGGCCGGCCTTACATCCCGCCGCTCGACCGGCGCGTGTTCGCCACCTATCTCCAGCCGCTCTCCATCGCCGACTCGCGCAACCTCGACGACCTGCAGCGGCTCGACACGCTGCGCCTCGCCTTCAACAACACGCTCCAGACCCGCGACAAGGTTTACGGCTCGCGCAACCTCGCCTCGTTCAACGTGGCCGCCGATTACTGGTTCACCCGCGCCGACAACGGCCTCGGCCGCAAGGGCCTTTCCGATCTCCACGCCGAGCTGTCGCTCACCCCCGCGCCATGGCTCAAGCTGGCTGTCTACGAGCGGTTCGACCCGCACCGCACCCGCCAGAACGAGCTGAACAGCGTCGTCGAGCTGATCGACCAGGAATGGTGGTCCGTCCGCCTCGCCTCGCATTACCTGCGCAACGACTACGAGGAATACTCCCTCGACATGCGGACGCGCCTCAACGAGGTGTGGGATGTCGCCGCCCGCTGGCGCTACGACGCCAAGCGCAACCGGCTCAACGAGCAGACCTACGGCCTCTGGCAGCGTCTCGGCCAGACCTGGGCCGTCAAATACGAAATGTCCTTCTTCGAGGGCCCGCGGCGCGAAAGCTCCTTCGGCTTCAACGTCGAGGTGGACCTGCTGAAGTTTTGACGAAAGGAGTGAGAAGCGAGTAGCGAGCATCCTGCCTTCGGATCCGAAACCTCCTCGCTCCTCACTCCTCGATTCTCGCTCCTACCCTGATGAACCCCAAGATCGCGGCCAACCAGCAGCGCCGGTTCCTCGAGTTCCTCGGCGTGTTGCGCCCGCACGTCGCCACCGACGCCGCCCTGCCCCGTCGCATCAAGGAGATCTTCTCCCGCGACCGCGCCATCGGCTCCCGCGACCGCCGGCTCTACCGCGAGCTGCTCTACACCGCCCTGCGCCACTGGCCGTGGGTGGACGGAGCGCGGCAGCGCGGAGATGGTCAAACCGCAGGTTTGGCCCCGACGGCCGGTTCGGAGGCCGGAGGGGCGAGGAGCGCGGGCGCCCACCGGGCGCGCGACGAGCAACCTGGACTGCTTGATACTAATCCCGATGACGCGGCGAAACTCACCGCCTGGCTCGCCGCCGACGGGAAAAGCACCTCGGCCTACCGCGCCGCCCATTGCGGCGACTGGCCCGCCCCCGAAAAGAGCCTCTCCGGCCGGGCCGGGCAGCTCCAGCAGGTGCTCGGCCGGGTGTTCGACCCGCAGGCGTTGCTGCCGCCGTGGTTCAAGGAGCACTGCCCCGCCGCCTTCGAGCCGCCCAACCTCGACGTGCTGCACACGCGCGCTCCCCTCTGGGTGCGCCTGCAGGTGGTGGAGCGCAGCCTCGTGCTGGATGAGTTCAGGAAACGCGAGTGGCCGTGGCAGGAGTTCCCCGGCGTGCCCGATGCGCTCAACCTGCCGCCCGACGCCGACGTCGGCGGCACCGACGCCCACCGCCGCGGCTTCGTCGAGATCCAGGATCTCGGCTCGCAACTGGTGTTGTTGCACGCCCCGGTGCAGGCCGGTCAGCGCTGGCTCGATGCCTGTGCCGGCGCCGGCGGCAAGACCCTCCAGCTCGCCCACCTCGTCGGCGAGAAAGGCCGCGTGGACGCCGCCGACATCCGCGCGGAGATCCTCGATGAGCTGCGCGAGCGCGCGAGCCGCGCCCGGCTCGCCAACGTCCGCATCGTCACCGGGCCCTCCGAAACCTACGACGGCGTGCTGGTGGACGCCCCTTGCTCGGGCTCCGGCACGTGGCGGCGCTCGCCGCACCTGAAGTGGGTCACCACCCCGGAGATGATCGCCAAGCTCGCCGCCACCCAGCTTGCCATCCTGAGCGACAACGCCGCCCGCGTCGGCCCCGGCGGCGTGCTGGTCTACGCCACCTGCTCGCTCAGCTCGCAGGAGAACCAGGCCGTGGTCGCGGCTTTCCTGCTCGCGCATCAGGATTTCACCGCCGAGCCGCCCGCGAAGGACTGGGGCGGCGTCCGCGACGAACACGGCACCACGCTCATGCCGGCCGCGCACGACACCGACGGATTCTACATCGCGGTGCTGCGCCGGAAGGCTTGATTTTCCGGTTGCTTGCCCCCGGAGCCGCCCCTCGACTCGCGCCGTGGTAGCTGAAGCCGATTATCGCATCAAACTCCCCGTCTTCGAGGGGCCGCTCGACCTCCTGCTCTTCCTTATCCGGAAGAACGAACTCGACATCTACGACATCCCCATCGAGGCCGTCACCCGGCAATACCTCGAGGTCATCTACGCGATGAAGGAGCTGCAGCTCGAGGTCGCGGGCGAGTTCTTCGTCATGGCCGCCACGCTGATGGAGATCAAAAGCCGGATGCTCCTGCCCAAGCACCAGCAGGCCGTCGACCCCGACGCCGGGGAGGACGACCTCGACCCGCGCTGGGAGCTCGTCCACCAGCTCCTGCAATACAAGCGCTTCAAGGAGGCCTCCGGCCGGCTCGGCGACATGGCCTTCGCCGCGCAGAGCATGCACGCCCGGCCCGCCTCGGCCTTCGCGCCCGCCTCCGAGCGCCCGCTCAAGCACGTGGATCGCGTGGACCTCTGGAACACCTTCAACATCGTCCTGCGCCGGCTGGCCGAGAAGCTGGTCGTCGGCGAGATCCACGCCGAGCAGGTCACCGTCTCCGACCAGATGGAATACATCCTCGAGCGCATCCGGACCGTGCGCGCGTTCCGGTTCTCGGCGCTCTTCCCCGTGAAGGTTTCGCTCCGCCGGCTGGTCGCCACCTTCCTCGCCGTGCTCGAGCTCGCGCGGTTGAAGAAACTCGACCTCGTGCAGACGGAGGCGTTCACCGACATCCAATGCACCGCGCTGGACGAAAACGCGCTTGAAACACCCGCGCCCCTGCCCACCGTCACGCCCGATGAAGAAAGCAACCCGCCGCCGCCGGTCTAAGGCCCACCTGCTCGGTGTCGGCCTCGACAACCAGGACGGCCACAAGCGCATCACCTCGGCCGAGGAGTTCACCATCGTCGGCGGCTCCTCCGAGACCCATGATCGCATGACCGAGACCGTCATCAAGACCTTCGAGACGCTCACGACCCGCGGCAAGAAGCTCCACACCGTCGAGCCGCGCGAACTCGCCGAGATCATCGACCAGTCCACCCCGGAATGAGCCCCGGGATTGCCTTTCCCCCGCAACTGACTTATCTCCCTCTCATCATGGCCGCCAACCTCCTCCAACTCGACACCAGCAACTTCAAGGACACCGTGGGCAAGAGCGCCACGCCCGTGCTCGTGGACTTCTGGGCCCCGTGGTGCGGACCCTGCAAGGCCATCGCGCCCATCCTCGAGGAATTGTCCTCCGAGCTGGATGGCAAGCTCACCATCGCCAAGATCAACGTCGACGACAACGGCGAGCTCGCCGCGCAGTTCGGCGTCCGCGCCATCCCCACCCTCCTGCTCTTCAAGGGCGGCCAGGTCGCCGACCAATACGTCGGCATGATGGACAAGGCTTCCCTCAAGACGAAGGTCGAGGCCAAGCTCTGAAGCGCGGCGGCCCGCGTCCCCGCGGGCCGTTGCTCTGTTGCAGGGCGGGGTCGCCTCGGCTCGCTGAAGCCTTGGCGAAGGCGGCTGACTCCGCTTTTCCCGAGTCGCTTGGGCGCAGGCTGCTGGACCTTGCCTTTCTATTCCGTCGCTGCCCCTCTCGGTTGGAAATCATCGCACCCTTCTCCCCTGCCAGTTTAATGTTACAGGTGTAACATTAAACTGGCAGGGGCTTGTGCAGCTAATCTCAGATGGATTCAAATGCCGGTGCCATTTGAGATGCAGCAACTCTGCGCCCCACCCGCTGGATCGTTCATCCTCCGGGGCCGGTGCCTCCGCAGTCGGTGGCCGTGTTGTAACTCGCCACATATATTCCGATGCTCAGCAGTATCCCGTAGGCAGCCAGTAACAGCGCCGTAGCCCCGAGGATCTCGATTTGCTCCTCAGGCTTTGAGGACCGCGCCAGCCGCCGCGTCAGGCTGACCGCCGCCGGCGCCAGCACCAGCGGCAGCAGCACCGGCCAGCGGTAGCGCGCCAGCAGCAGCCCGGCCGGGGCGGACAACGCCACGACGTTCGACAGCGCATACTGCCAGACCGCGAACTTCCGGCCGAATCGCACCACGAGCGTCTTCTTGCCCGCCCGTGCGTCGGTCTCGGCGTCCCGATGATTGTTCGCCACGAGGATGTTCGCCGCCAGCAGCCCGACCGCCGCGCCGCAGGTCAGCGCATCGGGCGCCAGCCAGCCGGCTTGCACGAAGAACGTCGCCCCCACCGCCACCAGCCCGAAGAAGACGAACACGAACACGTCGCCCAGCCCGTGGTAGCCGAGCGGGAACGGCCCGCCCGTGTAGGCGATGGCGCACACGATGCTCGCCACGCCGATGGGCAGCAGCACCCAGCCGCGCACCGCGACGAGCAGCAAGCCCACCGCGAACGCCGCGCCCAGCACCAGCCACATCGCCGCGCGCATCGTGCCGGGCGCGACGAGCCCCGCCGCCACCGCCCGCCGCGGCCCGACCCGCGCCGCCGTGTCCGCGCCTTGCACGAAGTCGTAGTAATCGTTCGCGAAGTTCGTGCCGATCTGCACGAGCAACCCGAACGCGAGGCACACCGCCGCCGCGCCCCAGTGCAGCGCCCCGTGCGCGTGCGCCAGCGCCGTGCCCACCAGCACCGGGATGACCGCCGCCGGCAGGGTCTTGGGCCGGGCCGCCTCCACCCACATGCGCCAGCCGGCGGCTGTTTGCGCGGCAGTCATCTCACGCCGGCTTGACCCGCTTCGAGTAGATCACGAGCGGCCGCCCCGCCAGCAGGCTGATGAGCGACGGCAGGCACACCAGCACGGAGGTGGCGATGAGCCGGGTGAGGTTCGCCCCGAACAGGAAGCCGAACGGCAGCAGCAGCAGCGCAAACGCCGCCAGGAACACCCTCGGGTTGGGGATGGCGGGATTGATCGCCATTACCAGCAGCAACGCGAACAGGGCCGGGTAATACTCGTCCGGCAGCCCAGCGCTCATGCCGATCAGGTAGAAGATCGGCGCGAAATAGCTGACCTTTTCCTCGCGCCGGATGCACTGGATGAGCAGCCCGACCAGGCACACCAGCACCTGCAGCCCCAGCACGGTCAGCCGCGCCTCGCTGCTGCGCACCGTGAGCTCGAAGGAGAAAAGCGTGAGGCTGAAGCTGCCCGCCGCCGCGCGAAAGAGATCGAGCCAGTTGCGTTTGTTCACCAGCTCCTTGCCCAGCCGCACGGACTTGTCCTCGGGATCGCGCGCCTCCTCGGTGGCAAACTGTTCCAGCTTGTCGCGGTGCTTGTGGCGGCGCTTGAACAGCCGGCCGCCCAGACGCAGCCACTGGCGCGGGAACCACAGCATCAGCGTGGCCAGCGCAAGGTAGGGCCAGTGGATCGTGAAATCGGCGGGAGTCATGCGGGAGCCACCTGCCTACCGGACCGGCCGGTCATGTCAAAGTCATCGTCAGGGTGCGCGAACCCGTTGCAGGTCGGGCTTTATGCCCGACCCAATGGCTCGCAACCAGTCTCAAGGAGCCGGCACCATCTGCTCCAGCTCCGCCAGCCGGGCCGCCATGCGCGCGCGCTCCGCCGCGGGGTCGTCGGCCGGCAGCCGCGGCAGCCAGCCGCGCAGCCAGTCCCGCGCCTCGCGCACCCCGCCGGTCCGCACCAGCAGTTCCACATGCAGGCGTCCGGCGAAATACGGCGCGCCGGGAAGCTCCGCGGCCTGCCGGTAATAACCCGCCGCGCGCGGCAGGTCACCGGGTTGTTGCTGGCAGATCCGCGCCATCTCTATGAAGCTGTCCGCATCGGGGCCGTGCGACGCCATCCCCTCGTCGAGGAAGGCCAGCGCCCGCTCCGCATGTCCGGCTGCGTGCCGGGCGCGCACCGCCGCCGGCGCATCCGGCGGCGTCCGCCATGCCGGAAAGTCGTAGGCGAGCATGCGGGCGCCGTTCAACCGGAAATACACCGCCCGGCCGTCGGCCGCCACTGTCGCGCGCAACAGAGCCTCGGTCGCCGCGGCATCGCGCCGTTCCCAAGCGAGGTTGGTCTTGAGCCAGAGCACATCGGCGGCGACGGCCCGGACCTCGTCACCGACGGCGCCCATCTCCTTGGCCGCCGACGTGATCTGGTCGGTTACGGCTTCGAGGCTGCCGCCCACCGAGGCCTGGACGGCCTCCTCGACGGATTCGGGCAGCGACTCCGCCAGCAGCGCGAGGC